>Ga0210397_10000303_pt1 | contig 35513 bp, 28 predicted proteins | sample IncBWH2OmetaG_FD_160126 | JGI IMG/M metagenome (GOLD analysis project Ga0210397, IMG submission 160126) | Forest soil microbial communities from Barre Woods Harvard Forest LTER site, Petersham, Massachusetts, United States - Inc-BW-H-2-O ...
TTCGGACGCGAAGGAGCGCAACTGGTCCACCATCGTATTGATGGCTTCCTTGAGCTGAAGGATTTCGCCGCGCACGTCGACGGTGATTTTCTTGGACAGGTCGCCGTTGGCGACCGCGATCGTGACCTCGGCGATGTTGCGGACCTGGCCGGTCAGGTTGTTGGCCATCGAGTTGACGCTCTCGGTCAGGTCTTTCCACACGCCGGTCACTTCCGGAACCTGCGCCTGGCCGCCGAGCTTGCCTTCGGTGCCGACTTCGCGCGCCACGCGCGTCACCTCCGAGGTGAACACGGAAAGCTGCTTGATCATGGTGTTGACGATGGTGGCCGACTGCAGAAACTCACCTCCCAGCGGGCGGCCGTCGACGTCCAGTTTCACGGCCTGCAGCAGGTCGCCTTGCGCCACGGCGGCAACCGCACGCGTCACTTCGCGGGTCGGCCATAGCAAATCGTCGATCAGGGTGTTGACCGAAACTTCCATGTCGGCCCATGACCCGCTGGCAAGACCGAAGCGGACGCGCTGGCGGGTCTTGCCTTCGCGGCCGACGACCTGGCCGACGCGCTCAAGTTGTTGTGCCATCCGCTGATTGGCAGCCACGATCTCGTTGAATGTATCGGCGATCTTGCCGTCGATACCGAGATGATCGCCGGTCATTCGCACGGAAAAGTCGCCGCTGCGCATCGCCTGCAAGGCCTGCAGCAGCTCCTGCGAGGGATCCTGCTTTCCATTGGTGTAGGGCGGTTTCGGTTTAACGCGCCGACGCGTGGACGGATTGACCGAACCGAGATCACCCATGGAAATCCCCTCAAGAGCCGGAAAAGGCGCCCAAACCTTGCACGCCTGCGAGTCGGCTTTGCCCCGATCAAATCTTGCGCACGGCCGCAAAGCAAGTGAAATACATTATATATTACAAAGCGATAGCTTGGAAAAACCGAGCCGAAGGAATTAATTCCATAGTCGGGTAATCGTTCCCGCCAAACTCAATTTTTTTTGGAGACGGTTCACATGGCCTTGACGCCGTTCCCTGACAGGAACTTGGTTGGCGGAAGGCGCTGCTCTAGCGAGCCTAGCGCTGCGGGGCTTGCCGCCGCGGCGGGCGCGGGCTGCCACCCTGAGGGTCGAACTTCGAAGTAATCTTGTTGGCGTTTTCGCTGACATCAAGAAGCGTCTGGCGTGCCTCCTCGATCACAATTCCGGACTTCTTGTCAAACGTCTGGGCGAATTCGCGGATGTCCCTCAGCTTCTCGAATAACTCGTCGGTCTTTCCATCGGTAAAACCGGGCAAAAGATTGTCGATGCGCGCAATCGCGTTGTCGAAACCCGCGAATGCATCGTCGGCTTTGGCGATCGCCTTGTCGATGACGTCGCCGCGGCTCGCCAGCGAGGCCGTGTAGGTCTCGAAACTCAACAGCCCGTCTTTGATCGTCGATTGATTGCCGACAAGAACGCGATCGACATTGTGCAGGGTGTCGCGGATCGACTGGATTTCGCTCAAATCGGCGGTCAGGGTTGGAACGCCATCTTTGTCGGCAGGCACCGGCGGATCCGAAGAATCGCCGCCGACCAACGAGATCGCGGCAATGCCGGTCAGCCCCTGAAACTCCAACCCAACAACGGTGTCCTTGCGGATGGGCGCGTTCTTGTCGACCCTGACCTCGGCGACGACCTTGCGCGGGTTGTCGAGCCTGAGCGAGAGGACTTCACCGATCTGAACGCCGTCGAAATTCACGCTGCCGCCCCGGCGCAAGCCGCTGGCCGAGCCGCCCTCGAACACGATGCGCATCCGCGTTTCCTGCGAGATGGTGCGGATTTTCCGCACCCCCAGAAGACCAAATAATCCTATCGCCAGGATCGCAAGCGTCGTGGTTCCGATCACAAGATTGGTGGAGCGCATCTTCATTCAGTCGCCTGTGTTCCGCCAATTGTACGGGTAAAGCGGGCGCCGCGAAAGGCGAAAGGCCGGATCCGCCCCTCGGATGGCGATGCCGATGCCAGTTACGGTGTCAGCGACGCCGCATAGGCCGCAAGCGAGATCATGTCGTCATGGGAGAGTTTTTCGACCACGGGCGCCATCGGCGCACCGGCGCTTCCGGCCCGCGCGTGCTGCTGAAAGTCATAGAGCTGGCGGACGAGATAGCTCGGCGAGCGCCCGGCGATGCCCGGAATCGGAGCGACGCCCCTTAAGTCCGGGCCGTGGCAGGTGATGCAGGGCGTGGTGATGCCCGCACCGCCGGTTGTGGCCAAGCTCTCGCCCTTGGCGATACTGCCCTTCGGCACATACGCGATGAACTGCGAACGCGTATCGCGGTGTTCGAATTGCACGGCATCGACCGGCGTCTCGACGATGCGCTGCCCGATCGGTTCAGTGCCGCCATCCTTGACCAGCATGTAGAATACTCGCGCGATTTGCGTGACGGGAACGGTGTCGGTCTCCACCACCTTGATATTGGCCCTGGGCTTGAGCGAGGAAAAATAAGCCGCGGCGGCCTTGATCTCTTCCTCGTTGCTGGCTTTGGCGATTGCCGTCATCACGACGCTCGGGCTGCGTTGGGGACCTGCAAATTTCCGTGCGCCGCTTTTGTAATCCGCGATCTGCTGCATGATGTAGGCTTCCGGCAAACCGGCGAGGCTGGCGTTTTCCGGTCCGCCGGTGCCGGCGGCGCGGTGGCACGAGCCGCAGGCGCGCACGTCCGGCATCCGGCCATTCGCTACCACATCCGGCATGGTGGGATGATCCTCGGGATGCCAGTCGGGCACAAAGAACAGATCGCGCTCCTGCTTGATGGTGAAGCTTGCAGCGCTGTCCGGGACGTGTTGCGGCACGTCGTCGGCAGGCGCGACCTTGAAATCGGGAACCCAAGGATAGGCCCATGCCGGGAATGACGACGGTGGTGCAGACGCGGGCGTTGGCGATTGGGTCTGCGCCATCGACGCGGCACTGACGGCCAAGCCCATCACCGCGATGGCGGTTAGTGTTGCTATTCGCATTGGATTCCTCCCAAGCCTATTAAAATCTATTATCAGTGGCCGCCGGCGTTTTTTGCAGCGGCATTGTTGAGAACGATCAGGCCGTCGACGGCGACGCCGGTTCGAGCGTTGACCAGAAACGGATTGACGTCGATCGATGCAATTCGGTCGCCGGCATCCAGCATCAGATTGGACAGGCCGACGAGTGCCTTGACGACGGAGGCTTCGTGCAAAGCCGGCTTGCCGCGATAACCGCGAACCTTCACGCCAGCCTTGGTGCGGCCGATCAGTCTTTTGGCTTCGATCGCATCGAGCGGCGCGCCGGCCAGCGCCACATCCTTCATCAATTCGATTTCGACGCCGCCGGTGCCGAACAGCACGACCGGGCCCATCTCGGCATCGAGCGCGGTGCCGACAACGAGTTCGAGATCGGCCTTGACCTGTTGTGCGATCAGGATGCCGTCGATTTTCGGCTTGCTCTTGAGTTTCTTCACCCGCGCGCTGATCTGGTCGAAGGCCTTCTTGACCTCGGCTGCGGTGTTGAGGTTCAGCACCACGCCGCCGACGTCCGATTTATGCAGGATCTCCGCGCTGACGACCTTGGCGACAACGGGAAAGCCGATTTGTTGGGCGATCTTCACCGCCTCCGGTGCGGTTTGCGCGATCGCTTCTTTTGAGACCGGAATGCCGTAGGCCTTCAAAAGCTTTTTGGAGGAAACTTCGTCGAGCGCCGCGCCCTTGGCGTTCTTGAGGATCCGCTCCAGCGCCGCGCGGGCCGAGGCGGAAGAGTGTGACGCAATCTCCGGCACATTTTTGGGCAAGCCGGCATAGTCGATCAGCGCCTTGATCGCGCCCACCGCCCGGTCAAGTCCTTGCATGACCGTGATGTCAGGCAGTGACTGGCGCAGGCCCTTGGTGAATTCGGTAAAGCCGATCGACATCGTCGAGATGTAGATCACCGGTTTGTGTGCGGCTGCCGCCATCTCGTTGACGCGCCGCAGGTTGCGCTCGCGCAATTCGTGCGGCGCCTTCGGCAGTTCGGCGTCGATGATGACGATATCAGTGTCGGGATCGTCGATCATGATCTTGATCGACTGGATATAGACGGAAGGATCGACCACCGCCGCAAAGCCGGCATCGAGCGGATTGCCGACGATCGAGCCGGGTCCGAGCATTTTGGCGAGCTTGTCGCTGGCCGCTGGGCTCAAGCTTGCGAAGTTGAGCCCGGCGGCGGTGAAAGCATCGATCAAGAGGCCTCGCTTGCCGCCTGAGAGCGTGACCGCGGCTAACCGGGAGCCGTTGGGCGGAGCCGCGTGGACAAAGCATTCCGTGGTTTCGATGAGCTCGTCGAGGCCGTGGGCCCGGATTACGCCTTCGCGGGCCGAGATGGCATCGAAGCTCTCGATCGAACCGGCGAGCGCACCGGTATGCGCCATCGCCGCGGCACGGCCGCCTTCCGAAGCGCCGAGCTTGATCGCGATCACCGGTTTGCCGGCCGCCCGCGCGGCCCTGCAGGCGTCGCGGAACGCCTTGGTGTTGCGGACGCCTTCGAGGTAGACCACGATGACGCGGATCGAAGGATCGGCCACGAAATAATTCATCAGGTCGGTCGTCTCGAGGCCGGCCTCGTTTCCGGTCGTGACCATGTAACCGACGCCGACGCCACGATCCTCCAGCGCTTGGCGGATTGCCATCACGATCGCGCCGGACTGGCCGGCGATCGCGACCGGGCCTGCCTCCATGGTCACCACACGGTCATCGATGTTGGTGAAGAGATTTTCGCCGGCGCTTAAGTTGCCGAGGCAATTCGGGCCGGTGACGGCGAGCCCGGTTTCCCGGATCGCCTGCTGTAGCTCGATGGCGAGCATTTGGCTCTCGATGTCCTGCAACTCGCTGAAGCCCGAGGTGACGATCGTTGCCGAACGGGCGCCTGAAGCGGCAGCATCCCGGATCACCTGGACCGTAAAACGCGCCGGCACCATCACCAGCACGTGGTCAGGTTTGTCCGGCAGGCTGGCGAAGTCCTTGTAGCAGGGCACGCCCCAGATGGTTTCACGCTTACTGTTGAGCGGGTAAAGGCCGCCTTCGAATTTGTATCTGATCAGGTTGGTCCAGATGCGTTCGGCGTAATTGCCAGGCTTGTCCGTCGCGCCGACCAGCACAATGTTACGCGGATGCAGCATGGCGTGAATTTGCTGGACGACGCGGCTGGCGCCCAATGACGGCGACCATTTTCCCGATGCCGCGTGTGCTGAACGGGCTTCCATGCGCCTTGGCCGCCATCCCTGATGTGCTTGATTTCTTCTTATTGATAGTCCGAAGGCGTGGCAACTCGCGCTGATGGATGACAGACCGCTACCAGGCAGGTCTCGGCTGCGACGGTGAGGCGATGCCGGCGAGCAAGACGGCCAGAATGCCAGTCAGGAAGATGCCGTCGAACGTGCCCGCGCCGCCGATGGAAGCAACCGGAGCGCCGAGGCCACTGATCTTGTCGAGATTGGAGAGGTCAGCGCCGATCAGCGTCCCCATCGATCCGCCGATATACGCAAGCGGGGCGGCGTATTCGCGTGACAGCAGGAAAGCCAGGATCGCGGTTGCAACGACGGGCGCAAACACCGGCACCGCAATGCCAAGCCCGTGCACCGGGGTTGCCATCGAATGAATAATCAAGGCGATGGCGATGACGGCGATGGTTGCCCGACCCCAGAGTTGATACCGAAGCACGAGATAGCTCGACATCAGTGTGGGGATCACCGCGCCGCCGACATTGACGGCGAGCACCGTGCCGGGCCATTGCACGACCTCCGGCACGACATATTGCATGCCGAAGAAATCGATCACCTGTCCGGACCGCACCGCTCCCGGCAGGACGGTGACCGGAATGTTGAAGTAGCTGCCGATCAGCGAGCCGAACAGCAAAAACAGCGCGGCTCCCGGGCCGACGCCAAGCTTCATATAGGCGTATCTGAGAATGCGGAGCTGAATCAGGATGATCAGCCCGACGAACAGGAAAACCAGCAGGGAAAACAACGCCGGCGTGAGCGGCAAATAGTGAACCTGGGAGTTCATGGCATTTTCGGCCGTTCGATATCGGTTGCGCAGATACCGATTAAATTGGGAAACTTGCCGCGAATTCGCAAGGTTCGATTTTCGATGGCGATCATCGGGGCGTCGAACACAAGAGAGGCAACGTGATCACGCTTTATCACTGTACGGCAGCTCGCTCGTTCCGTCCGCTCTGGGCACTGGAAGAGCTGAAGCTTCCCTATGATCTCAAGATGCTGCCGTTCCCGCCACGGGTATTGGCCAGGGATTATCTGGCCCTCAATCCGCTCGGCACGATTCCGCTTCTGATCGACGGCGACACGCGCATGACGGAATCGGCGGCGATCCTGCAATATCTGGTCGTGCGCCACGGTCCGACGCCGCTGGCGGTCGGCATCGATGAACCGGACTACGGCGCCTATCTCAACTGGCTGCATTTCGGCGAAGCGACGCTGGCCTTCCCGCAAGCCTTGGTGCTGCGTTATTCAAAGCTCGAGCCGGAGGAGCGGCGCAGCCCGCAAGTCGCAACCGACTATGCGAAGTGGTTCTTCGGCCGGCTGCGGGCGGTCGAGGCCGGGGTCGCTGGCCACGAGATGCTGTGCGGGAAGAGGTTTACGGTTGCCGACATTTCCGTCGGATATGCGCTGCTATTGGCCGATCGTATCGGCCTTGCCAGGGATTTCGGTCCGGCGGTCGCGGCCTATTGGGAGCGGTTGCAACAACGCGACGGATTTTGCCGGGCGGTGAAAGCCGAAGCCACAGCCGGCGAGCAGCAACACGCCGTGAGTATTTGGTGGTGACGGACGTGGAGCGCTAGCTCAACTTGCGTCGAGCAGTTTGTTCAGCCGCAACCGCGTGATGATGTAGACATTCTGCAAATCGTTGGCGAATTCGGTTTGCGTATCGTTTTGCAGCCGCCGCTTGAATTCGAAGAAGATGCCTTCCTTGGTGTACATCCGCACCGCAATGATGAAGGGAAATCCGAATTTTGCCTTGTAGGCCGCGTTGAGGTTTGACAGTTCTGCAAACTCTGGCGGCGGCAGGGCGTTGAGCCCGGCGCCGGCCTGCTCGGCGACGGAGGAGGCGGTCATGGTGCCGGCCTGAGCTTCCTTGCCGGCCAGATCGGGATGGGCCTGCAACAAGGCTAGCTGCTTTGCTGCCGGGGCCGTTTTGGCCACGGCAACCATCGCGGCGTGCATTTCATCGAGGCCGGCAAACGGTCGCCTCTCCCAGGCTTCCTCCGCGACCCATGGCGACTTCTCGAAGATGCCGCCGAACTTTACGACAAAGGCAGCGCGATCCATCGCGTTGATCGGCACCATGTCAACCGGGCCGGCGATCGCATTCGCGATCAAGGCCGGCCCGAGCGCGAGGGCGAAGACCAGGCACGCAAGCAGCCGAGAACAACCGATCATTTTCAGCATCCTTGCGTTGCGGAAGTGACCTTTAGCTGCCGCGGTAAGTCGTATAGCTCCAGGGCGATACCAGAATCGGCACGTGATAGTGGGCCGTGGCATCGGCCATGCCGAACTGAATGACGGCCTTTTCCAGGAATGGCGGGTTGGGGACCACCGTGCCCTGCTTGGCGAAATACTCGCCGACGTAGAATACGAGCTGGTATTTGCCGGCTTTCATGTTCTCCGGCGTCAGCAACGGCTGTGCGTTGCGGCCGTCGGCATTGGTGGTCACGGTCGCGAGCAGCTTGTAGGTTTCACCTTCGAGCACGCTGAACTCGATCTTGACACCCTCGCCGGGTTTGCCGCTGGCGGTATCGAGCACATGGGTGGTCAATCCCGGCGATCCGGCTGCCCAAGCGGTCCTGTTGGCAAATGCCGCGACCGCCAGCATGGCCGAGCCCGCTCCCAGCAGACCCCTTCGATTAACTACTGTCATCATACTGATCCTGCTCCGTTAGATTGCCCCGCGCGTGATGGGGTTACGCAATTTAGCGCTGCAAAAACCGCGCCACGCAAGATATTTTTCCTGCGCCGACGGATGCGAGGGGAAATTTTTGGTCAGCGCTTGGGCGGCGGATTGTCACGGGCCTTTGTGGCGTGCTCGGTCGACGCCCGGACCTTCGCCATCATTGCGTTGCAATAGGCGTTGCGGTCGCGATCAAAAGCCTGCTGGCGCACACGAAAGGCCGCAACCCTGCGGCGGATTTCGTCGCGCATGTCGCTTGGGTTGATCGGGGAAAGGCGGGCGGCCGGGAGGACGTCGACAGGGCGCTCTACGGCAAAAGGCTGGTCGGGCGATACTGGTTTAAGGCGGGCTTCCAGCCTGCCGTCAACGTCCGTCGCTTTCCCGGCGATCGATTGCACAAAGGCCATGGTTTGTGCCAGCAGGAGGTCGCGCTCTGTTTGCCACGTCATGATGCATCCCACCCTTTGAGCATCTGAGCAAAGCGCCGGTGGCCAATCAAGCGATGCCGGGAAGTCATCCACACGATTGCGCGTAAAGCCTCCTCCTGACTTCGATTGAGGGCATCAATATTTGGGTCAGCATCACATCCATAAAAAGAATGGCACGGCCGCAATCCGCGGCCGTGCCATTCCTTGCTCTGGGCAGCGCTTCAAAGAGAAGCGCTGCCGTCACTCCACGCGGTGGAGGTCACTGGTGGTATTTCACGGTCAGGTAGGCGCCTAAACCTTCGCCGACAAAGCCGCCGGCGCCGTTGGCGGCGACGAAGTAGAGCTTGTTGGTGAAGTTCTTGACGTTGAGCGATACGCCCCAGTTCGGGTCTTCCCAGCCGACCATCAGGTTGCCGATCACAAAGCCCGGAACCGAATTGACGTTGGTGGTGTCGCTCCAGGTCCGGTCGCGGTAGTTGGCGCCGATGCCGGCCTGGAATCCAGAGATGCCACCGAGCGAGAACTTGTAGGTGGTCCAGACATTGGCCATGTTGGCCGGCACGCCCTGCGGCACATTGCCGATCTGGGTAACGGCCTGCGGGGCGCTTGTCAGAATGGTCTGCTGATGGGTGGCGTTCGCAAGGATACTCCATTGATCGGTGACCTTGGCGATCAGTGAGATTTCCTCGCCATTGGTGAGTTGGCTGTCGAACACGACGTTATCTACCGGACCTGCGGCCACCAGCGTTGCGACATTATCGCGGGAGACGTTGAAGACGGCGGTGTTCAGAACGATCCTCTCGTTGAGGAATGTGAAGCGGACGCCGGCTTCGTATTGCCGCGCCGACTCAGGCGCGCCAATTCCATTCGTGCTGTTTTCCGAGTTGAAGTTGCTCAGGTAACTCTGGGAGGCGCCGATATAGGGCGCCATCCAGTTTGTGAGATGGTAGAGCGTGCCGATGTTCCAACTCAGGGGCTTGTCGTTTCGGGATTCCGGGACGCCAGCGAGGACAGGAGCGCCGGTGTTGGTGAACTGAGCAGGTAGCCCATTCGCCGGGTTCAGTACGGTGACCAGCGGATCCAGCTCGTTTTGGTACCAGTCCTGACGCACGCCGACGCGCAGTTTCCACTTGTCGGTCAGGTCCATCTGGTCGGTGGCATAAACGCCGTAATAATCGGCGACAAGATGGTTGTCGTCGCACGAATGCTTCGAATCGCACATAAAATGGAGGGACGCCAACGACTCCGTTGTGACCGGCGCAAAGATATTATTGATGTTCGGCAGATCGGCGGTGACACGGTTCGTATCCATCACCTGGTGCTGATACTCGAAGCCGGTCAACAGCGTGTGGTGAACCCCGCCGGTATAGAATTTCCAGACCGGTTCGAACTGATAATCGAAGAAATTGTCCGAATCGTTTTGCCAACGCAACTGCCGGCCAAGCAATGCATCCTCTCCATTGACAATTGCGACATGGGTGCCGGTCGCACTCATGCTGTCGTTGTTACGCATCGCGTCGATCTCGCGATGGGTGTAGGAAAAACGGTTGTTGATGGTCAGGAAGTTGGTGATGTCCCATTGGTCGGTGAAGGTGGGACGGATCTCGTCCTGTTTGGCGAAGGAAAACGGCGTCGAATATTTGGCGGTGTCTGAGACGCCCGTGATCGGCTGGCCGTTGAGATAGATCAGGCCATAAGAATCCGGCGTCTGTTCGATATGCCTCGCATCGAGCGCGAACGTGAAAGTATGGTCGTCGATGTGCCACTGAAACGAGGGGCGGAACTCGTAATCCTTGCTGTTGAGGTCGCGGAAAGCATCACCGCCGGCGAAGGTCGCGTCGATCCGGTAGTTGAGTCCAGTGATGGAGGTCGGACCGGTGACGTATTCGCTGTTGGTCACGCCACCGAACGAATTGAACTGTGTGCTCGTGCCCCAATGGAAGACCGGTGACGGATCATAGTGGACGATATTGATCGTGCCTCCGGGGGCGCCACTACCGAACAGCGCAGAACCCGGGCCTTCCAGGATTTCAATCTGCTTGACGCCATTGAGCGAGTGCACCAGGCCGCCGAGCTGGTCGCCGTCGGAGAATCGGTCGGTAAAGACCTGGGCGTTCAAACCGCGGATCAGGAAGTGATCGAAGTAGCCGAGCGAGTCCTGGCCGCCGCTGTTGACGCCGCTGGCGTTCCAGATGGCGTCCCTGAGCAGCGTCCCGCCTTGTTCGGTGACGACCTGGCGAGGAATGATCTGGACGCTGGCGGGAAGGTCGGCAAGCTTGGTGCCGGTTTTTCCCAATCCTGGCGCCTGCTGCAGTGGCGGGCCGGACGTGTTGTTGTTCGGGCCGTTGCCGTCGTCGGGCGCAGCCGCCGTTTGAGCGGTGTTGGGCTTTGGCGGCTTGTTGGTCCGCGCCGTACGACGCCTCGCGGTGGACGGCGTCGCGTTGGCGCTCTGCTTTGGTGTCGCCCGATTTTTCGGCGCCTCGACCTGGACCGGCGGAAGGTTGGACGAGTTATCTTGCGCCAGCGCGACCCCCGTTGAAAACGCCGGCAATGCCGCACAAAGCAGTCCGGCATAACGATATCGAAGAACACGGCTGAGCTTTGTGTTGTTCTTGCTCAACCGGATTGTCACCTGTCCTGTCACCGAAGCGCCCCACGCAGTTTAGAATTAGACTAATGCTAAGTTTGAGATGCGATCTCTTGTCCTATGCGACCGAATAACACACTCCGCGTGACGGTATTCCTCGGCTCGCCGGCCTCTTGCTTAGAAGCTATCTAGATTGAACGCGTTGTGGGCCGGTGTGATGAAACGCACACACACGAAGATCGGTCAGGGCTGATCGAAAGCGTTTTCAGCACGACAAATATTGGGCATGAGCTCATTTTCGATCCGACGCGTCGATCGATTGATTAGGGCGCGCGCATCGCGCATTCGCGACTCAAAGAAATGATGAGCCTCATCGCTTGGAGTTATTTCAGTTTCGCGCGGCGACGTCCGCTCAAGATCAAATGGGCTCGGCTTGATGTCGTCACCATCGCGGTGATCGGCAGCGGATTCTATCCCTGGATAGTCCGACGCAGGCGCAAGTGAGATCGCGTGCAGCGCCTCATCATAAGCGTGGCCACGTGAGCGCTCCAGGCGCGGTACGTTCGGACTGTTGCGCGTTTTTACGGCGCCTTTGGCTCTCGCTGCTGCACGCAGTCTTGGATTTCAAGCAGTCTTGGATTTATTGCCGCTCGTGCGAAGATACCGGTCGCCATGTGGGCCGGTTGGGCATAGGGTCGCCCCTGATCGTGATCGAGTGGCTGGTTGCTTCCCGCCCATTCCCCGCGCAATCCCGCGGTGACGCGATAGTCTCCCGGATAATCGGCCGGTTGTGTCGGACACCACGGCCGGAGGATTATTCCTACGCCGCAAAATGTCGCGTCGGCAATTTTTCACGGATCGGTGCGCAGCCCGCAGTCGATTTTGCTTGATCCCGTTTGCCGCATGAACAGACTATCGGACGATCTCTTCTTGGTCTTGTCGCATATCTGCATTACCTCGATTCATGGCTACATATGAGGGGACGAAATGAGCGCGACTGAGCAATCGACGCGTTCGGCGCGAATGGCCGATATCCGTTCATTCTATCGCCTTTCTCCGATCCTCATTGTGCTCGCGGGGCTTCTTGCGGGCTGCGGGGACAAGCAGGCGCCTCAGGCCGCGGCCGCAGCTCCGCCCGTCACCGTCGCCCAACCCGTCAAGCGAACCGTCACGGACTGGGACGAGTTCACGGGACGGTTCGATGCGGTCCAGCAAGTCCAGGTTCGTCCCCGCGTCGGCGGCTTTATTACGGCGGTCGAATTCCGTGATGGCGCCTTCGTCAGCACCGGGGACCTCTTGTATCTCATCGACGCCCGTCCGTTCGAAGCGGTGGCCACGCAGGCCGACGGCCAGCTTTCGGATGCCCGCGCCAAGGTCGAACTGGCCAAACGGGAACTGGATCGCGCGCTGACGCTGCAACAGTCGCAGAATGTGGCAGACAACATCGTCGACCAGCGGCGTCAGGCACTACAAGCCGCGAGAGCCGCCGAAACCCAGGCCGAGGGTGTGCTCAAGGCGGCCCAGCTCAATGTCGAGTTCACCCATGTCACCGCCCCGATCAGCGGCCGGGTGAGCCGGCATCTCGTCGACATCGGCAATCTGGTCCAAGGCAGCGAAGGCAGTTCGACGCTGCTGACGTCGATTGTGACGCTCGATCCGATCTACATCTATTTCGACATCGATGAGGCCACTTACCTCAAATACAACCGGCTCTGGTTCGAGGGCAAACGTCCGAGTTCGCGTGACACGCCGAACCCGGTCGAGGTGACGCTGACGGGCGAGACCAAGCCTTCCCACAACGGCACGGTCAATTTCCTCGACAATCAGCTGGATGTCTCCACCGGAACGCTGCGCGGGCGCGCCGTGATCCCGAACACCGACCTGTCGATCCTGCCCGGGCAGTTCGGCCGCGTTCGCCTGATTGCGAGCGCGCCTTACGAGGCGCTCCTGGTGCCTGACGCCGCCGTCGCCACCGATCAGGGCCGCAAGATCCTCTTTGTGGTCAAGGACGACAACACTGTCGAGGCCAAGCCCGTCATCCTGGGACCGCTCGATGATGGCTTGCGTGTCATCCGCGAAGGACTCAAGCCGGAGGACCGCGTCATCGTCGATGGACTGCAGCGCGCGCGGGTCGGGGCGAAGGTCACCCCTCATGACGCCAAGCCCGCTCCTGCCGGTGGCAAGACATGAATCTCGGGGCGCTTTCCGTCAACAAGCCGATCCTGGCGATGGTGATGTCCATCGTGCTTCTGATCGTCGGCGCCATCGCCTATACGACGCTGCCGGTCGCCGAATATCCGCAAGTCGTGCCGCCCACCGTGGTGGTCACCACGCAATATCCGGGCGCTTCGGCGCAAACGGTGTCCGACACCGTGGCCGCTCCCATCGAGCAGCAGATCAACGGCGTCGAGGACATGCTCTACCTCTACAGCCAGGCGACTTCGAACGGGCAGCTCACGATTACCGTGACGTTCAAGCTCGGTACCGATCTCGACAAGGCCCAGGTGCTGGTCCAGAACCGGGTTGCCATTGCGACGCCGCAACTGCCGGACGAGGTTCAGCGCAACGGCGTGGTGACGCGCAAGAACAGCCCCGACATCCTGATGGTCGTGTTCATGTTGTCGCCTGACGACACCTTCGACCAACTTTATATCAGCAACTATGCGCTGCTTCAGGTGCGCGACCAGTTGCTTCGGCTTGACGGCATCGGCGACATCCAGATTTTCGGTGCGCGGGACTACTCCATGCGCCTGTGGCTCGATCCCGACAAGATCGCCAATCTCGGCCTGACGGCCGGCGACGTCTTGGCCGCCATCCGATCGCAGAATTTACAGATCGCCGGCGGCCAGCTGGCGGGACCCCCGATCGCCGATCGCGCCTTTCAGCCCAATCTGACCTTCACCGGGCGCTTGAAGGATATCAGGCAGTTTGAGGACATTCTCGTCAAAGCCGGCAGCGATGGCCGCACCGTGCGGCTGCGCGATGTGGCGCGGATCGAACTCGGCGCGCTCGACTATACCACCAACAGCTTCCTGTTGCGCAAAACCGCCGTGGCGATGCTGGTGACCCAGCGCCCGGGCTCGAATGCTCTCGCCACCGCCAAGAATATCTCTGATGCGATGGTCAGGCTGAAGGCGGACTTCCCCAAAGGGCTCGATTACAACATCGGCTACAATCCGACCGAGTTCATCGCGCAGTCCGTTAACGAATTGATCAAGACCATCTACGAGGCGATGGTCCTGGTCGTCATCGTGGTGCTGGTTTTCCTGCAGGGATGGCGCCCGGCGATCATTCCGATCGTCGCGATCCCGGTATCGCTCATCGGTACGTTCGCCGCGATGGCTGCGCTCGGCTTTGCCATCAACAACCTGACCCTGTTCGGTCTTGTGCTCGCGGTCGGCATCGTGGTCGACGACGCGATCGTGGTGGTGGAAAATGTCGAGCGGCATCTTCGCGACGGTTTGAGCAGGCGCGATGCGGCGTTGCGCACCATGGAAGAAGTCGGCGGCGCGCTGGTCTCGATCGCGCTGGTATTGTGTGCGGTGTTTGTGCCCACCGCGTTCCTCGGCGGCATTTCCGGACAGTTCTTCCAGCAATTCGCCATCACGATCGCGGTGGCGACCGCAATTTCCTGCTTCTGTTCACTGACGCTGTCGCCGGCGCTGGCTTCGCAGATCCTGGTGGCGCATGAGGAGAGGCGAGAGCCCGCGCGCTGGAATTTTATCGCGCGAGGCTGGGAAAGCTTCACCGGCTTCTTCAACCGCGGGTTCGACCGGCTGTCCCACGGTTATGGCAGCGCCGCATCCTTCGTTATCCGACATTCGACAGTGATGCTGTTGATCTATCTGGCGCTGATCGGCAGCGCCGGCTGGCTTCTGGTGACGACGCCGCAAGGGTTCATTCCAGCTCAGGACCGCGGTTACATTATCGTCTCGGCGCAATTGCCGGGCGCAGCCTCGCTCGCCCGTACGACCGAGATTGTCCGCCAGATCGAAAGCATTGCGCTCGATACGCCCGGCATCGTCCGCGTGGCGGCGTTCGCCGGTCTTTCCGGCGCGACGCGAACCCAGTCCGGCAACGCAGCCGCTCTGTTTCCGGTGTTCGACGAACCGGAAGTTAGGTTGAAGAAAGGTTTGACGGCGAACGCGATTACAAGCGAGTTGCGGAAACGGCTTTCCGTGATCGAAGGCGCGTTTATCATCGTGATTCCGCCGCCGTCGATTCCCGGCATCGGCACCGGTGGCGGCTTCACCATGCGGATACAGGACCGGCAGGGCCGAGGAGCGGAATTGCTCGCGGCGGCGACCGATGAACTGGTTGCGGCGGCGCGCAAGACGCCGGGATTAACCTCGGTGTTCTCGCCCTATTCGGCCAACACGCCGCAGGTTTTCGTCGATATCGATCGTATCAAGGCGCAGAAGCTCGGCGTACCGATCCAGAACGTGACGGATGCCGTCGAGACCTATTTCGGCTCGATCTATGTCAACGACTTCAACATCCTCGGCCGGACCTATCACGTCACCGCGCAGGCCGACCTGCCATTCCGCAAAGAGGCTGCGGATCTGGCGCGTCTGCGCACCCGCAATGCCGCCGGCAACATGGTGATGTTGGGCAGCGTGGTGGATTTCCTCAATGTCGCAGGGCCCGATCGCGTCGCGCGCTATAATCTCTACTCGGCCTCCGAACTTCAGGGAGAGCCGACGCCGGGAACGAGTTCGACCACGGCGATCAACCTCATGAAGCGTCTGGCAGATGAGACCTTGCCGAGCGGCTTCTCCTACGACTGGACCGATCTGTCCTATCAGCAGGTCAATGGCGCCAATGCGGGCCTTTATGTTTTCCCGATCTGCGTGCTGTTCGTATTCCTGGTGCTGGCGGCGCAGTATGGCAGCTGGACGCTGCCGTTTGCGGTGATCCTGATCGTACCGATGTGTCTGTTGGCGGCGACGCTTGGGGTGCGCATCATGGGACAGGATGTCAATATCCTGACCCAGATCGGCTTCGTGGTGCTGGTGGGGCTGGCCGCGAAAAACGCCATCCTGATCGTTGAGTTCGCGCGCGACATCGAACTCGAGGGCCGCCCCCGTCTGGAAGCGGTGATCGAGGCCTGCCGGCTCCGCCTCCGCCCGATCCTGATGACGTCGTTTGCCTTCATTCTCGGCGTGCTGCCGCTGGTCGTCTCGACAGGGTCGGGATCGGAAATGCGTCAGGCGGTGGGCGTGGCCGTATTCTTCGGCATGCTTGGCGTCACGCTGTTCGGGCTTGTGTTCACGCCGATCTTCTACATGATCGTGCGCAACCTTGCGGATGGCTCGCAACGGAAAACGCAGGCCGGGCCCATCTGAACGCGATTGTCAACATTCTCTGGCCGTTGCCACAGAGGCCGCGCTTCCGCGACCCTACTTTTGGCTCATTCCAGGTGGGTGGGCAGGGCGATGGTTATAAAATATGCTGTTCCTAACAAAACAAAACCGGGAGAGGCCCAAATGAGAGCGAAGCTATTGCCGGCCGCTGTTGCGGCTTGCGGCCTGATGCTGGCGGCGCCAGCGTCGGCGCAAGGCGTCAAGATCGGCATCTTGAACGATCAGTCCGGCGTCTACGCCGACTACGGCGGCAAGGGTTCATTTGAGGCCGCCAAAATGGCGATCGAGGATTTCGGCGACAGCGTGCTGGGCCAGAAGATCGAAATCATCACGGCCGACCACCAGAACAAGCCGGACCTCGCCACCAGCATCGCTCGGCGCTGGTATGAGGTCGAAGGCGTCGACATGATCACCGAGCTGACGACGTCTTCAGTCGCGCTCGCGGTGCAGGGTCTGTCGCTGGAGAAGAAGAAAATCGACATCGTGGTGGGAGCCGCGACCTCGCGCATCACCGGCGATGCCTGCACGCCCTATGGTTTCCATTGGGCCTTCGACACCCATGCGCTCGCGGTCGGTACCGGCGGCGCGCTGGTGAAAGCGGGCGGCGACAGCTGGTTCTTCCTCACCGCCGACTATGCCTTCGGCTACTCGCTGGAAAAAGACACCAGCGATATCGTCCAGGCAAACGGCGGCAAGGTGCTGGGTTCGGTCCGTATCCCGCTCAATTCGTCCGACTTCTCCTCCTTCCTCCTGCAGGCGCAGAGCTCGAAGGCCAAGATCGTCGGGCTCGCCAATGCCGGCCTCGACACCACGAACTCGATCAAGCAGGCGGCGGAATTCGGTATCGTCAAGAGCGGCCAGAAACTCGCAGGGCTGTTGATGACGCTGGCCGAAGTGCATGGGCTCGGTCTTGAGGCTGCCCAAGGCCTCGTGCTGACGGAAGGTTTTTACTGGGACCAGAGCGACAAGACCCGCGCGTTCTCGGAGCGCTTCTTCAAGCGAACCGGCCGCATGCCCAACATGATCCAGGCCGGCACTTACTCGGCGACGCTGCAATATCTGAAGGCGGTGAAGGCGGCCGGCACCAAGGATTCCGACGCGGTGGCCAAGAAACTGAAAGAGCTTCCCGTCGATGACGTGTTTGCCCAGGGCGGCAAGGTCCTCGAAAACGGCCGCATGGTGCACGACCTCTATCTGTTCGAGGTCAAGAAACCCTCGGAGTCAAAGAGGCCCTGGGACTATTACAAGCAGCTCGCAGTGGTTCCCGGCGACAAGGCGTTCTTCACGGCCAAAGAGAGCGGCTGTCCGCTGACGAAGTGATCGGAGACGCCGTTATTACAGCCATGTGACGCGGCGCGTTTCGGCGCCGTGTCGAAGTGCAACGTCCGCAAAATGGACGTCCGGGAAAAAACTCAGCAAAAAGCATGCATGTTTTCCGAGGGGTATCGGGGGCGTGCCGGTGTTGCAATCGTGTCACGCAGCGTGGATTAAATCGCCGTCTCACACCGCCTTTTTGTTGCAGATGCGAGCATGCCGGGGCTACGTTCCGGCCACTAAATTGCTCCGAGGGAACCATGACATCATCCGGCGTCACCACGAAAATTTTTGGCATGCTCGGCTCGTCCGTACGATGGTGTTTGCACTCTCTGAAGCCGGCGGCCTTGGCCATCACGCTGCTGGTTTTGCCGGCCATGACCACCGCGAGCCATGCCGTGCCGGCGCCGGGCCCGAGCGGCGTGCACGTCTATCTGTTGCGCGGTGTGCTCAACGTCTTCTCGCTCGGCCTTGATGGCATCGCTGCCAAGCTGGAAGCCCAGGGTATTCCAGTCACGATCACCAACTATCTCGGCTGGTCGGCGCTGGCCGACGAGGCCGCCGCCGACTATCGGAGCGGAAAAATCCACACCATCATTCTGGTCGGGCACTCCTCGGGCGCGACGGTGCTACCGGATATGGTGGCGCGCCTCAGTCAGCAGGGCGCGCCGGTGAAGCTCGCGATCGGTCTGGATTCGGTATTTCGCACCAGCCTGTCCGGGCGCGTCGGACGATACGTCAATTACTATATTGGCAGTGGCAACGGTGAGCCGGTCGCGCCGACGAAGCAATTGCATGGCACGCTCGAGAACGTAAACGTGTCGAACATTCCAGGCGTCGGTCACCTCACGATCGAAAAGAGCGAGATCATGCAGCGGCGCGTGATCAGCGATATCGACGCCGTGGCTTTCGGCAGCCACCCCCGGGAAGTATCCGCAGCACCTGTTCTGGCCCGGTAAACAGCAGCTGCCGCCGTAGCGGCCGTGGTTCCGGCGGTTTGTCTTTCGGCGCCGAAAGGTGCCACAATTCTACCAACTCGCCCGCCCAAAAGGGCCGTTAGCGCGCGTCAGCCGCGCCATTACCGCCCGTTGGTTGCCGCTCATGCCGGCGTCCGACTTCGGGCTTTTAGCGTTAGGATGGTACGTGGAGCGGTTGATCAATCCGGCGCGAGTTGCAGCCCTTGCCGGAGCCTTGCTGTCGGCCCTGCTGTTTGACGGCGGTCTCCATCCGGCGGCTGCGGCCCCGGTCGCGTCCTCGACAGAAGCGTTGATATCGCCGCCGCCTCCCGGACCATCGACGACTGCCCGGCACCCGCGGGTTTATCTGTTCCGCGGCGCGCTCGGTCCGATTTTCTCGCGCGGAATGGATAGCCTCACCGAACGCCTTGAAGAGGCTGGCATCACCGCCAGCGTCAACGAATTCACCATCTGCCGCCTGATCGCAGCCCAGGCAATTCACGAGTATCGGGAAGATCCCGAGCCGATCGTCCTGATCGGGCATTCCATGGGCGGACTCTGTGCCGTGATCTTTGCGGAGATTCTGGAAGGCGAAGGCATCCGGGCGGATCTGGTCGTCGCCATCGATCCCGCTCATGCGACGAACGACGTCCCGCTCAATGTCGATCGTTTCATCAACATTTTCCTGTCGAGGAGTGTGCTCGGCGGCGGCGACGTCAAGCCGAAGCCCGGATTCCGTGGCCACTATGCAAGCTTCGACCTTTCGCAACATGACGAAGTTTCGCACATCAATATCGAGAAGATGGAAACGGTCCAGCAGCAGCTCGTGACCAAGGTCCTCCAGTTGGCGACATCAAGGGCCGAGGGGGACACGGTGCCGATTCGCTATGTCGTTCCTGCAAAAGCGCCTGTCGATCTCTGGGACAGCGGAACGTCGGTGTTTGCCCGGCCGGGCGATAGCCTGCAATCGATCGCGACCGCCTATCATGTGCCGCTGTGGTCGGTCACTCAGGTCAACAAGGGCGCGGAGCGTACGCCGCTGGTTCCGGGTGAACGCGTCATCGTTCCGCGTCATCTCGAGCCGGTTGTCGAGGTCTCAGAGCCGGTACCGCCGAAACATTGATCCGGGCGGCCGGAACGTCTAACGGAATCGTTCCGCAAACTTCAGCGTTGCGGCAGGAACGGCACCAACATCGGAACGCGTTGGCAATAGGGGCCATAGGCATCCGCGCCGAGTTCGGTCGAGAGGAAGCCTTCTTCCATGCGCGCTTTTTGCCAGAGCCCGAAGGCGATCAGAGCGGTGCCGAGTAACGCCGTTACTGTTCCAACCGCAATGCCGGTTGCGATCATGGCGCCGATCAGTCCGGTGTAGATTGGATGGCGAACCAGTCCGTAAGGACCGGTGTCGATGACGCGATGGCCTTCCTTGCGCGTGATGGCGTTCGACCAGAAACGCCCGAGATGAATGCGCGCCCACCAGGTGAACAGGCAACCGGCCGCAGCGAGGATAGCCAGGATGTAGGTGCCGGTGGTGCCGACCTGCCACAGCGGCTTCTCGCCGAGGACCGTCGCGGTCCAGGGCGTCAGCAGGATGGCACCGATCAGGATGGGGATGCGGTAGGCCCGCGAGTCCCAGGTCCTCACATGCTTCTCGGTCCGTCCCGAGAAGAACGAACCTATCAGCCAGCTCAAGAGCCACGCAGCCCAGATCAACGCCAATAATGCGGTGGGCCAGGTCGCGGTCCAGCCGCTCCATACGAAGGCGATAATCGGGTTTGGTTCATGCATCATGCGTGACCTTATATTCCCGATTGGATGGTGCTGGCAAATGACGAAAAAGCGCAGGCATAGGAGCGGCTTACAGCCTCAAGACGCTTCGGGCGTGCTGAGCAGATACGCGATGGTATCGCGCAGCGCCGGCTCGACCGGGCGCGGCGCATAGCCGAGCTCGTTTCGGGCTTTTTGGATCGATAAGTCGGTCGCTCGCAGTGCGATCCTCACGCCCTCGGCCGTGCCCGAGGGAGGCCGGTGCGTCACGTGGTCTGCGACGAATTCCAGCATGGCGGCGGCTGCCTCCGCGACCTTGCCGGGGACCGGGATGGCGAGCGAGCCGCGGCCGCTGATCGTCGCCATCAGCTTTAAAATCTTGCCCAGCGAGATGCTCTCGCCGCCGAGAATGTAGCGGTGGCCAACTTGTCCGCGTTCCATCGCCAGGACCAGGCCTGCGGCGACATCGCGCACGTCGACCAGGTTCACGATGAAGTCGAGATACAGCTGAACGCGCCCATGCAGGAATTGCCGGAGCATGGCGGTCGGAGGTGTGAGGTTGTGATCGTGCGGACCGATCGGCATGGTCGGCGTACCGATGACCAGTGGAAAGCCCGCCGCTGCGGCCCGTGCGGCGGATTGTTCCGCCAGCATTTTCGAACGCGTGTAGACGCCCGGCATTTGCTGCGGCGGCAACAGGCTGCGCTCGTCGGAGGTCTCCTTCAATGAAGGCGGCCGAAACAGGATGGACTCGGTCGAGCAGTGGAGAAAGCGCGCCGTGCCGCGTTTGCGGGCCGCCGCAATAACGACCTCCGTGCCCTGAAAATTCACCGCATGGAAATCGCTCTTCTGGGGTAGCCACATACCCGGAAGGCCGGCGAGGTGATAGACTTCGTCGACGTCCCGCAGCGTGTCATCGACCAGCGCCGAATCCAGCACCGAACCCGAGACGTATTCGACGCCTGGGGTGGCGCAGACCGGCGGACGGCGATCAAGAACCCGTACCTTGCGGTCGCGCGCCACCAGCGCCGACACAAGGTGCTGTCCAATGAAACCGGCGCCGCCCGTGACAAGTACGCTGGTCATGAACGTGGCAGCGGTTCGACCTGATGTTGGTTGGCAAGAGGTGAGGGGTCGCGCTGTGCTTGCGGCGAAACGGTTTGGATAATGACCGCCAGATCGCGCCGGAACCCGAGCACGATGAACAATTTCGCCATCACAAACATCGGCCCGAGCAGAAGATGCGACGGATTATCGACTAGAGCCGGTTGGCGTTGCTCGAAAACGCGATGCCCGACCACCTGGAAGCCGATGCCGATGACGATCAACATGGCCGTGACCGACCACACCACGGTGAGGCTCGCATGGTTCACGACGAATGCGGCTGCCGAAAGCAACACGACGGCAGCACCGAGGATGGCGGTACCGATCGCAGCATCGAGCACCAGCCAGTAAGCCAGCACCGGCAAGACCATGATTGTCGCGAGCGTCGTATGTACGCCGAGTGCGCCAATCGGCCACAGGCTAAGAGGAAGAATGGCGGCGAAGAACAACGCGATGATGCCGAAAACATGCATCGCGCAGTTCCAGGGATCACGATGATATTCCACGTAATCCGCAAGTTGGCGCTTGAAATAGGCACTCATGGAGTGAACTCGCTACCTTCGCGCGGAAACATTCAGGGGCTGATATCAAAATGAGGCGGGGCAGCCTGCTGCTATAAAAGCTACTTAAACTTGGCACATGCACGAAGTCAAATAGCGGTCCAAGCCCTCGTTCTAGCAGGATTTTTTCGATTTATTGAAAGTTGCAAATATCCGAGGTGACGGTTTCGGTTCACGGGTGAATCAGGCGCCACAGGATGGCCCCGGTCGCGCCCAGCCAGAGAATGAAGGCGGCACCTCCCTGGATCGCAAAGCCCGGTCCGCGTTTGTTAGCGGCCTTTGCGTAGCCGGTCATGTAGAGGACGCGCCCGATAATCCAGATCACACCAAGCGCAGCCCCGATCGCATCGCTGATGTAGATCGCAAACAGCCAGAGCGCGGGCAGGAAGATCGGCATCCACTCCAGCGTATTCATGTGCACGCGAAAGACGCGCTCGAAGTCCGGATTGCCCGATATGGCCGGCGCCTTCACGCCATACGTCGCGCGTGCCTTGCCGACCTGGAAGCTGAACAGGAAATACATCAGGATCGCGAGGCTGGTGACGAGGGCCGTGAGATGAAACATGGCGGGCTGCTCCATTGGGCGTCTGAAAGGCCGCCTTCAGTAGCCCGTCATCTCCAGATAACCAACCCCGTTGTGACTGCCGGAAAAATGGATCGGCCCCTCCCAATAAGGAAAGCGCGTTCCCATCCAGCATTTTGGATTCACCGGCGTGCACGAAATCGCCAGCGCCAGCTGTGGGATCGCGATGTCCCAGGTTGTTGGAATGCTGCGTCCGGCAATGTCGGTCGAGGCTTTCGGAGTCATGATGATTTCGGACGAGGCGATCTCCCGGCCATTTCCATCTGCCGGAAACCACTTGCCGGAAAGGAAAGCAGCGCCATCGGTCCTGCGTAGCCGAAACAGCATTAGTTTTTCGCCGCCACTGAAATGCAGCGCCAGCCAATCCCATCCGGTCTGGTCGGAGGCGAGCGGCTGGCTGCTCCATTCGCGATCCATCCAGGCCTGGCCGGTGACTTCGACCGGCTTGTCGTCGATGGTGATCTGACCTGCCGCCTTGAAATAAGGCTGGCTGTAGTAATAGGACGCCTGTCCCTGTTCCGACTTGACGCTGTAGCCGTCATCGCCTTGCAAGATCAGGGGATGATCTGCCTCGAGGTGCAGCATGTAGGCGAAATCAGCTCCCGTCGCGTTCAGTTCGAGCGGCGAAATCGTGTCGTTGGCCATCTCCGTGCCGCAGCGCATTTGCCAGGCATCGATCCAGGCATGAAAAGGCACGGCCTCTGCACCGGCCTGCCCAACGCCGCCTCGGGCGAAGGTTTCGCTGAAGCGATGGGTGTCGGCGCGCGTGACCGCCGCATGCCCCATCCAGATTTGCTGATTGGCCCATCCTGCTTGCTGCGCACCGGGCGACATCGCCTGACGGAACAATGTCCATTGCACGCCATAGCTGGATCCCGCTGCATCCGTAAGATTAGCCGTCACGTACCACCACTCGATGCGAAATTCCGGATGCGGGCCGTGGTCGGTGGGAAAGACAAGTTTTTGACCCGGAACCACAGGCGCAAAGCCCTGGCCGTTCATGCCAAGCCCGGCAAATCCCTGCGCCCTCGCAGCCTTTTGCGCCAACGCCAGAAGCAGCGTGCCGCCGGCAAAGGCTCGGCGTGACAATTTGAAGTCACCGCTCATGGGCGAAGACCTTGATCAGCGTGGCCGGCTGCAACCGCATCAGCTTGAGAACGGGAATGGCCGCGGCAGCCAGCGAAGCTGCGATCGCCACAGCGAGAAGCTCGGCCAGTTGCAATGGAAACACGTGAAAGGGCAGCCGCCAGCCGAACGCCTTCACGTTCACCACCGCGATCAGGCACCATGCGACCAATAGGCCCAGCGGCAGCGCGAGCAGGGCCGTGATCAAGGCGACCGACATCGTCTTGAGAAGCTCGATCATCGCCAACTGACGTCGGGTGATCCCGATGGCCCACAGCGGCGCGAGTTGCGGCAGGCGGGAATTGCCGAGCGTGAGCAGGCTGGTCAAAAGCGCGATGCCGGCGACACCAAGCGTAAAGGCATTCAAGGCGGCGGTCACCGCGAATGTCCGGTTGAAGATACGTTTGGATTCCGCCTTCAACGTCGCCTGGTCGATGAGGTTATGCTCATCCAATCCGAATTTTTCCCGCAACGCCGACATCAGGGCGGGAATGGCCGCAGGTTGCACGCGCAAGCCGATCCGCGTCAGCGGGATATTCGGAAAGTGACGGGTCAGCGCCGCAAAGTTGACGGCGATCTGTGCTTTGGGATTGCCGTAATCGGCATAGATGCCGATCACCCGGATCTTCCAGCTTCCAGCTGGTGTCGGCACCTCAATCGTATCGCCGATGGCCAGCTTCATGCGCTCAGTCAGTTGTTCGCTGACAAAAGCCGCGTCGCCCGGCACAAGCCTCGCCCAGGCATTTTGGGAAGATTTCAGCAAGGGCCAGCGATCGCGATAGGTGGCATGATCGGGAAGGCCAAAAACTTCCAGCGGTGCACCGGCGAATTGCGTGTCGGCCCGGCCGCCGGGGAGGATCGCAGTGACGTCGCGCCGTTCGCGCAGCCACGCGGTGATGGCTCTCGCCTGCGCGTCATCTGACGCATTGAGGTAGAGATCGGCGGCGAGCCGCCCGTCGAGCCAACCGATGAAAGTTCGGCTGAAGGTTTCAACCATGGTGCCGACGCCGACATTGACCGATAGCGCCAGCAACAGCGCCATCAGCGCCAGCGATAATCCTGAAAGCTGCTGACGGCTGTCGGCCCAGAACCATGTCGCGAGCGCGCCACGCGCTTGTCGCTGGCCGCCCGTCAGCGCCAGCTCCAACATCAGGGGTAACGCAAGCGCAGCGCCGAGCATGATCGCCGCCAGCACCGCAAAACCCGCCAGCAGCGAATCGCCGAACCAGAAGAATCCCAGGGCAGCAACAAACGCGACAAGCGCGGCGATCGCTTGAAGAACCACCCATCGGCGCTGCGCCTGATGCCAGGCTTGAGGTTGAGCGGCCGCGAGCACAGTCAGGCGGCTTGCCTTCCACAGGCTTTGTGCCGCGGCCAAGAGCGCGCCGATAACGCTGATGAGGAGGCCCGCGATCCACCATTGCGGCTGAAGCGAGAGGTGCCCCGGAATTTGCGCACCATAAAGTCCGCGCAGTGATGCGGCGACATCCGGCAGCAGTGCGGCCGCGATCAGATAGCCGCCGATCATCCCCAAAAATCCGGCGACGAGGGCGAAGAAAATCAGCTCGATCACCAATACCGTGTTGAGCTGCCGCGCGGATACGCCGCAGGCACGCAAGGTCCGCAGCATCGGCAGCCGTTGCTCGAATGCCAAGCCAATCGCCGAGTTGACGATGAACAGCCCGACGAAAAACGACAGCAGGCCGAATGCCGTGAGGTTCAAGTGGAAGCTGTCGGTGAGGCGCTCCAGCTCGGTCTCCGCATCGGGCTCGACCAGTCGCAGCCGGTCGCCCGCAATCGATTCGAGTTTGGCACGCGGGCCTTTCGACTTGCCGACAAGCAAGCGCGATACCTGATCGGGCATTTTCAACAGCCGTTGAGCGATGCCGATATCGACCACCATCACGCCCGGTGTCAGTTGTGCCGTCACGCGAAGTGGCGGCAAGGCGATGTCGTTACTGGTCTCCGGCGAGGCGCCTTCGCTCAAACCGAGCTCGGCCAGGGTCTCGGCGGCTAGCCGCGTCTCTCCCGGCGGCATCACGAAAGCCTGCAAATCTCCGCCGATGGCCGGCGTGTCGCCAACCTCGGTGGGGAGGGTCACGGGCTCGATGCCGAGCAGGCGGAATGTCCTGCCGCCGACCTGGATACGGCCTTCGATAACCGGCGACACCGGCCAGCCGGCCCGGCGAAGTTCGACAAAAAGTTGCTGCGAAAAGGACGCGCCGTTGCGGGCGACCAGCGCAGCGGTGCGGACACCGCCGAACGCGGCGGCCGCGCGATCGTAGCTGGTCCGCGCCTGCTGGTTCAGCGCCTGCACGCCGCTCCATAGCGCGATCGCGGAAGCGAGACCGATCAGCAGGGTTGCGAACTGCATCGGATGCCGCCGCCAGTGACTGAGCAGCACGGCGAGAATCCAAATGGGCCGCGTCACGCGATCAATCCCGCGCTGAGATGGACATGGCGATCCAGCGTTGCGGCCAGCCGGATCGAATGGGTCACCATCAGAAGGCCGCAGCCGGTTTGCGCGACGAGGTCGCGGGTGAGCGCCAGCACGTCGTCGGCGGTGGCTTCATCGAGATTGCCGGTGGGCTCGTCGGCAAGCAGGAGCAAAGGCTTGACAGCCAGCGCCCGCCCGATCGCGACCCGCTGCTGCTGGCCGCCGGACAGTTGCTCGGGATAGCGGTCGAGGAGGCCGGACAGTCCCAGCCGCTCCGCAAGCTCGCTTTGCCAGGCCGGGTCGTGACGTCCGGCAATGCGGGACTGGAAGGCCAGATTGTCCCGGACACTCAGGCTCGGAATCAGGTTGAATTGCTGGAAGACGAGTCCCAGGCGGTCGCGGCGCAACGCCGCGAGGCCCGCTTCGTTGAGCTGCGAGACCGCTGCCCCGGCAACATTCATCTCGCCGCCATCGGCGCGATCGAGTCCTGCGATCAGATGTAACAGCGTGCTCTTGCCGCTGCCGGATTCTCCGGTCAGTGCGACCCGTTCGCCGGCTGCGATCTCCAGGTTGACCCCGCGAAGGACAGCGACCCGCTCGCCGGCGGCCGAATAGGCTTTGGTCAGATTGCGAACGCTCAGCACGCTCTCTTTGTCAGCCGTCATGCGAAGCGATTCACCTTCAATACTTTAGTGGCCATTCAGCATAGCAATACCACAGCTGGAGATCACGGCCCCGAACGCAACGGCGACGCGATCGTGATGGTGGGTTTTCGATAGAAGCTGTGGCGCCAGGCCGCGCTTAGGATACGGATTTGGCTGGTTGTCCGGACTGGCTGCTTTTCGGATTTCTCTCGGTCGCCAGTGCCAGCAGGACGGTAAGCACCATGAATACGACGGAGACGCCAAATACCCAATGCGGCAGGTTCTTGTCCATGATCCAGCCGAACAGCAACGGGCTGATGACGCCGCCGATATTGAAGCCGGTGGAAACGATGCCGAACGCCCGGCCTGCCGCGCCCGGAGGCGCAGCATTGCGGACCATCATGTCGCGCGAGGGAGCAATCACGCCGCCGAGGAATCCGGCCAGCGCCATCACGGCCGTCAGCAGCAACGGCGGCAGAGTGACGGCGGCCACGATCAGCAGGATCACGGCATTCACTGCAAAGCAGGCGGCTGCGACCTGTCCGTGACGCTCGGTTAAGTCGGCGAGAAATCCTCCCGCCAGAACGCCGCCTGCGCTTGCGCCGAGATAGGCGGTGAGGGCGAGGTTGGCGGCGGAGAAGGTCGTGCCATATCCGCTCATCAGCGCCACGACGCCGAAATTGCTGATTCCGGCGTTGGACAGGCTGAGCAGCAGGAAGAAAATCGTCAGCACGATGAGCGCCGGCGTGATGACGTTCTGCCGGTGCGCGTTGGCGCGGTCGGTATTTCGATCTGCCGCGCTCGCGTCGGGAATGCCGACGCCCAGAAGAAATAGCGCCACCAGCGGGCCGACCGCGCCGGCCACGATCAGCGCGCCGTGGCCGCCGACGGTCGCCACCAAGCCTGCCACGATCGCAGGCGCCACCGCGCCGCCGAGAAATCCGGCAAAGGTGTGAATTGAAAACGCGCGGCCCATGCGCGCCTCGTTCATATGCGCCGAGAGGATCGCATAATTGGCCGGGTGATAGACGCTGTTGGCCAATCCCAACAGCGCGGCGCTGACGAGCAGCGAGGGGTAGCTCAGATGCAGGCCGAGCACGATCAGCGCGGCGCCGCCGAGGCAAAGGCCCATCAGCAGGATTTTTCGCGCGCCGAGATGATCCGCAATATAGCCGATCGGGGCCTGGGTCAGGCCGGAACTCACGGCAAAGACCGTCAGCGCGAAACCGAGTTCGACATAGCCGACATTGAGCTGCTGCTTCAGGAAGGGAAACAGCATCGGCAGTACGAAAATATGGAAATGACTAACCCAGTGGGCAACGGATATGGCGCCCAATGTGCGGAACTGTTCGTCCTTGGCGGCTTGAGTCGATGCAGCTTGTTGCGGTGCGGCCAGAATGTCGGCCATTTCGGGCATTTCCTCGCTTTTGCGCGAGAAAATATCGGCCCTTCCGGTTACTTGTCCATGAATATGGCTGCATGGCAGCCCTCAGAGCGCGACTGCCCCAAGACTTCTGAGAAAACGGCTTCTCGCGAAGCAGCTTCCCACAAAACGACGTCTCGCGTCTCAAAGCGGTTGATCGTCTTCACCATCGCGGTCCTGCTTGGGCGTCGCGATATCGCCGTCTTCGACGTCATCGTCCTCCAGGGGCGGAGGCTGTGGCTTGGGCGGTTTGCCGTCGACCTTGCCCGGAGGTTTCTCCTGCTTGCCCGCCCCGCCCATGTCGTTCTCGTTGGCTTGCTCGCTTCATCCGATTAGAACGGCGCGCCGGCTTTTAGCATGAAAGTGCGGCCGGGCAGCGGGTAGGCGCCGGAATACTTCCGGTGAACGCGCTCGCGGCCGCGTAATCATAGTATAACACGTTGAACACGTTATTGTCGTGCTTACTTGACCGCGTAGCTGGCGAAGCGGATGCCGCCGAACACGCCGAGACCGGGCGCGAGAAATCCGGTGGGGACCTGGTAGTGAACGTTGGTCGCATTATCGATCCGGCCGAACACCTTGAGCTGATCGTTGATCGCATAATCCGCTCGAAGATTGACGGTAGTGTATCCCGGCGCCACGAGGGTGGTCGTAAAGTCACGATCGTTATCGGTCCAGTCGCTGACGCGAAGCACGGTTGCCGACAGCGTCAGGGGATCGATCGGATTCCAGATCGTTGTGACACTGAACTTTTCCTTCGGCCGGCGCACAAGTTGTAGCCCGGTGCTGGCATCGACGGCTCGGGTCACGGTGTAATCCGCCCGCAGTTTAAGGCGGTCGATAATGCTGGCGGTGATGAAGCTCTCGGTGCCTTCGGTGATCGCCTGGTCGACGTTGATCAGCGTGGTGCCGTCGGCGCTCGAATTGATCAGGTCCGTGATGTTGTTTTTGAAGTAAGTCGTTCCGAACCGGATGCGATCATTGAACAGGGGTTGCTCGAAGCCGACGTCGGCGCCCCTGCTTTGCTCAGGCTTCAAATTTGGATTGGCAAAGAAATTAAACTCGGGAAAGCTCTGGAATAGCTGGCTGAGAGTCGGCGCCTTGAAACCGGTCCCGTAGCTCGCCTTGATCGTGGTCTCAGTGAAGGGAACGATCACCGCGGGCGCGACACGATAGGTCATGTGATCGCCGAAGCTGTCGTTGTCGTCCTCGCGAATATTGGCAGTCAGGAAGAAGCGCTTGGCGAAATTCGATTGCCACTCGACGAACCCCGCCTGATTGCCGGTCTGTGCTGAGAATCCCGTCATATCCAGCCGGGAGTCCTCGCGCTCCAGTCCGACCACGAGATTTTGCCCGGTCGCGACTTCGGTTACGCTGCGCCAATCGAATTTAATCCGGTCGCCGGTCGTAATGTTCGAAATTGGGTCGAATGGACCTTGTGTCGATTCCCAATAATTGGAGAGGTTGGCGCCGAAATAGTTCTTGATACGGCCGTCTAGCAGCGACCAGACCGCCTCCTCGCGTCCGAAGAATTCATGATGGGTATCCCTGGTCTGTTGTGTGTCGCAGCAGGTGCCTGTGCTGTCGCCGGTCGAGAGCAGGGTTGCTTCGGTGTAGCGCAGTACGGTGTTCAACGTCCAGGAATCGCTGACATTGATGCCGCCCTTAAACGAATAGGTCATGTTGTCGTAGTTGTTCCCGATCGCCTGTTGACCGGGCGGAAGCAACTGCAACGGCGTAACCGGAACGTCAGTGGCCTGGAAGTGAGCGATATTGAGCGCGTAATTGTAGTTGTCCTGCGATCCGCTGACACCGACGCTCTGGTTGAAGGTGCCGAACGATCCGGCCTCGTTCGATGCCGTCCAGCGCGCGGGCCCCTCACCTTTTTGGGTGATGATGGAAATGACGCCGCCTATGGCGTCCGAGCCGTAGAGGCCGCTTTGAGGGCCGCGCAATACTTCGACCTGGGCCGCGTCGCCGACGAGCAGATGCGCAAGGTCGATCGCGCCGTTTGGCGTGGTGGGATCGCCGACGTCAATGCCGTCGATCAGGATCTTGGTGTGGTTGGAGTTGGTGCCGCGGATGAACACGGAGGTTTGTCCGCCGGGACCGCCGCTCTGCACCACGTTCAAACCCGGCACGGTGTTCAATGTGTCAGGCAAGGTGCGGTACTGCTGGGTGGCGATGTCCTGGGCGGTGATGGCCGTCACTGAGCTTGCAACCTGGTTGGTCGGCGTCACGATTCCCGTTGGGCTGACGACGGTAGGGGCCGTGTCTGGAATGCCCTGTTGCGGCGTGGTCGGCTTTTCCGGCGGCTTCTGCTGGTTCGGCTTGGCTGCGGCCTGTCGCGATTTCGGCTTCTGCGCGGCCGGAGGTTGCGTGGCTGCTGGCTTCTTGGCCGGGCTGACCTCGACCGGCGGCAAGAGATCGGGCGAAGCCGATTGCTGGGCGTGCGCGGTTGAGATCGCGAACGGTGAAAGCGGGATCAGAACGGTAGACGCGAGCCACAGACTACGCCGGGCGCCGGCTTTGGTGATAGAACGCATGGTTAGACCTCGGTGACGTCAGTGGCACGTCACAGCGAACGAAGTCTCACCATGCTGTTCCCCCAGCCCAGTGAAGCTAATGCCTGTACTCCCCGACCGGCATCCTCGCGTGTGACCACGTATGACGGCAGGTCTCCTGGCTCGCGGGTCGTTACCTTTCGTCGCCTTCCCGGGACCGAGATTCCCAGTGGCATCTGACGGAAGATTCATCGCTTACAGTTGCGGGGGCAGCCGCGGCATTGGAGAACTTTCTCCGCACCGCATTCCCTCTTGATCCTCGTGAGAGGAACCGTCGGGGCCATCTAGGAGGGAGCCGGCGAAAGAGTCAATGCCGGGCGCCGGGTGGCGCCATGGCGGTACGCATTTTTTTCGCCCGCTGTCTCTTGCTCGACACGACAGCTTGTAGCAGGCCTTATTCGCTGTAAGAGCATAAACAAGGGCGACGAAGGTGTCGTGCCCTTTTGGACGTGATGGACGCGTGATGAGTGTTGCAAACGTAATGGCCGGGACCGACGGCGAAGCGCGCTGGCGCAGCGGCGTGACGGCGGCGCTGTTCGTTCTGGTCATCGGACTGTCTCTCACTTCGCTTGGCATCGGTCCAGTGCGGCTTTCGCCATGGGCCGTGGTCGATGCCATGTTCGGCGGCGGTACCGACGTCGCGCAGGTGATCGTCCGCGAGATACGACTACCGCGCGCCATTCTGGCCGTAGCGATCGGTGCGATGCTCGGCCTTTCCGGCGCGGCATTGCAAGGTCTGTTGCGCAATCCGCTGGCCGCCCCTTCGTTGTTCGGCGCCCCGCAATCGGCGGCGTTTGGCGCCGTATTGATCATCGCGCTGGGTCTTGCCGATGTGCGCTCCTATGCACTGCCGCTGGCCGCGATCGCTGGCGCCTTCCTGTCGGTCTTCATGCTTCTCGTCATCTCCGGGCGCAACGCCGGGCTCCTGATTTTGATTCTCGCGGGGCTGGCGTTATCGAGCCTTGCGGGTGCTGCGACGGCGCTAGTGATGAATCTGTCGAGCAATCCGTTTCTGGTGATCGAGATCACATTCTGGCTGCTCGGCTCGTTGGACGATCGCAGCTTTCGCCACGTCGCGTTGGCGCTGCCGTTTATCATGGCCGGTGCGATCATCCTGTTCAGTCAGCGCAATGCCTTCCGCGTGCTCAGCCTCGGCGAGGAAACCGCGCAAAGCCTCGGCGTCGATATCGCCCGCTTGCGGCTTTGGGTGATTTCCGGCGTCGCGCTCGGTGTCGGCGGTTCGGTCGCGGTATCCGGCACCATCGGCTTCATCGGCCTCGTTGCCCCGCATTTGATGCGGCCTTTGATCGGACAGGATCCGGCGCGGCTGCTGCTGCCGAGCGCGCTCACCGGCAGCGCCTTGCTGCTCGCCGCCGACATCGCCGTGCGCATCATTCCCTCGACCAGCGACATCAAGGTCGGCGTATTGACCTCGATCATCGGCGTGCCGTTCTTCCTCTACCTCATCATGCGCGAACGGCGCTCGCTCGGCGGGGGCGTCGCATGACGGAGCAGGCCTTCCTGACCGTGCAAGGTCTGAGCGTGCGGCTCGCCGGCCGCAGCGTGCTGCGCGATGTCTCGCTGGCGTTGTCAAAAGGCCACCTGGTTGCGCTGGTCGGACCCAACGGCGCCGGCAAGACCACGCTGCTGCGGGCGCTGGCGGGGCTGGTGCCTTGCGAAGGCGCCATCCATGTCGGAGGCGACGTTTTGTCCGCGCTGGCACTGCGAGAGCGTGCGCGCCGCTTTGCCTATTTGCCGCAGGGCCACATCGTTCACTGGCCATTGCCGGCGCGGGATATCGTCGCGTTGGGGCGTTATCCGCATGGCGCAACCGACCCCGCGCGCCTGACACCGAAGGATGCCGAGGCGGTAACGCGGGCAATGCAAGCTGCCGATGTGACGGATCTCGGCGAACGTCCGGTGACGGAATTATCCGGCGGCGAGCGCAGCCGCGTGGCGCTAGCGCGGGTGTTTGCGGTCGAGGCGCCGGTGATCCTCGCCGATGAGCCGACGTCGTCACTCGATCCCCGCCACCAGCTCGATGTCATGGAAACGCTGCGCCTGGCAGCCGATGGCGGCACGCTGGTGATCGTGGTGACCCACGATCTCGGTCTCGCCGCGCGATTTGCCGATTCCGTGCTGGTGTTGTCGGAAGGCCGGCTGGTATCGCAGGGCAATGCCAGCCAAGCGCTATCGGATCGGGTGATGGCGGATGTGTTCCGGGTCAGCGCCTATCGCGCCGAATACGGCCAAGAAGCGGTGATCGTGCCTTGGAGCAAAAATTCGGAACCATCCACGTGAACCAGAAGGTAATCGCAGCGTTTGCGGCATTATGCATCGCGCCGCTTGTACCGGTTTCGGCCGCGGGCTTGCCTCATATCGCGTCGATGAATCTGTGTACGGATCAATTGTTGATCTCGCTCGCCGACCCCGAACAGATTCTCGGCCTTAGCCGATACGAAGGTGGGCGCTTCAAATCCTTTGCCATTGAAGGTGCCGAGCAGTTCCGGGTTTTGTCAGGCGGCGCGGAAGATATTCTTCAGCTTCATCCGGACGTCGTCGTTGCGAGCCTTTACGACAAGCGATCGACGCGGGAGCTGCTGAAAGAGAAGGGGCTTCATCTTGCCGAATTCGCTGTGCCGCGCAATCTCGACGAGGTCAAGGCGCAACTCCGCGAAATGGGCGATCTCGTCGGTCATCCCGACCGGGCTAGTGCCGAAATCGCGCGGCTGGACGATGCGATCGCGCGTGCGCGCAAACAAGTGTCGCAGCATCGCTACAAGGTATTGCCTTTGTCACAGCGCGGCTGGGTATCCGGCAGTGACAGCCTGCTCAGTTCGTTGCTGGCCGAGACCGGACTTTTCAATGCGGCCGGCGATCTCGGGATTACCTTCGGCGGTTACGCCTCGCTCGAAGCGATTGTGAGCGTGAGGCCTGATTTCATCGTGGTTGCGGATGCAAGCGAGCGTGCCGAAGACGAGGGTCATGCTTTCCTGCTGCATCCGGCGCTGGAGCGGCTTTATCCGCTGTCGCGGCGTATCGTGATTCCCGAGCGGCTGACGGTGTGCGGTAGTGTGATGATCGCCGATGCGCTGGATCGGCTGGTCAGCGAGTTGAAGCGGGTCGAACGGTAGGAAGCATAGCGTTTTCAAGCGAAGCATGCCCTCGGACTTGATCCGAGGGTGGGAACCGGTTCGCGTAAAGAAAACGCGTCAAAACAAAGATTAGCCCGTCAGCACCGGCCCTCCGGCCTTCTTCCAGGCGTCGATGCCGCCGGCGATATGGGCCGGATTGTTCAGCCCCGCTTGCTTCGCTGCGGCTACCGCCATCGCGGAACGTTCGCCATAGGCGCAGAAGAAAACGACGCGTCGCCCGGTCGCGCTCGCGACTTCGCGCAACATTCCGCCGGGCTTGAGGCTGTCGCCGATCGAAGGGTACGGCGCGTGCAGCGCGCCCGGCAGGGTGCCGTGCTTGGCGCGCTCGGCCACCTCGCGCAAGTCGACCAGAAGAATATCAGGGCGGCCGAGGCCTTCGATCGCTTCGATCGCGGTGAACGCGAGCCCCTGCTTGGCCAACTCGTCCTGATGCAGGCCGACATGCATGTTGGCCGGCACCGCGACATCCATCATCTTGGGATTGGGCAATTTCAGGCTGTTCATCAGCTCAACATATTCATCGGCCGAACGCACCTGCAGCCGCGGATTGTAGCGCTTCTCCTCGCCGATGGTGGAGACCGTATCGCCTTTGTAGTCGTGGGCGGGAAACACCATGGTTTCGTCCGGCAGCTTCAACAGCCGGTTGAAAATCGAATCGTATTGTGCCCACGCGCTGCCGTTCTGGAAATCCGTGCGGCCGGTGCCGCGGATCAGCAGCGTATCGCCGGTGAAAACCCGATCTCCCATCAGATAACTATAGGAATCGTCGGTGTGGCCGGGCGTGTACATCACATTCAGCGTGATGCCCTCGATCGTCACCTTGTCGCCGTCAGCGACCCGCATCGCCACGACATCGGCCTTGGTCTGCTCGCCCATGATGGTGACGCACTGGGTGCGGTCGCGCAGCTCACCAAGCCCGGTCACATGGTCGGCATGCAGATGCGTATCGACCGCCTTGACCAGCTTGAGGTCGAGTTCGCGCAGCAACTGGCAATAACGATCGACCCGCTCCAGCACGGGATCGAGGATCATCGCTTCGCCGCCCGCGCGGCTTGCCAGGAGATAGCTGTAGGTGCCGGAGACGCTGTCGAACAGCTGACGAAAGATCATGGCGATGAGATCCGTGAACCGATTCCCTAATGGTACCACGCCACAAATAAGAGCGCAGCGCGGCAGAAAGAACCTATCCCGGCTCCAAAATGCCGGGATTGCCGGTCACGCCTCGCAACGCAACATTATTGGCGGAAGGGTTGAGCGGCTTGCCGCTCCCGAGATGCTTCGCGACAAGGTCCCATATAGGCATTCCCTGCTGGGCGTTGACGGCGGCCCAGCCGGCGACGGCGTAGCGCTTGCCGGGCTCGATCGCGCGGCCCTTGTCGAGTTTTAGGTCAGAAATTCGTCGCCCGATTTTCTCCGCAGGCGTGCAGCTATAGCTGAGCCCGCCGATCCGGACCATGTCGCCACCCTGCTGGTAATAGGGATCGGGATTGAAGAGATTATCGCAGACGTCTTCGAGCGTGTTCTTGATCTCGCTACCGGTCAGTTTTTGCACATAGGTTTCCGGATAG
>Ga0210397_10000304_pt1 | contig 35512 bp, 28 predicted proteins | sample IncBWH2OmetaG_FD_160126 | JGI IMG/M metagenome (GOLD analysis project Ga0210397, IMG submission 160126) | Forest soil microbial communities from Barre Woods Harvard Forest LTER site, Petersham, Massachusetts, United States - Inc-BW-H-2-O ...
GCGCGCCAACTGGAAGCTCGGGGGGCCGCGCGGCGCGGCCGCCCGGCTTGGACTGAAACGCACTACGTTGTTTTACAAGATGAAACGGCTCGGCATCAGGCGACCATCGGGACCGGGACAAGATTGAATTCGATTGCTTGGATGACGGGCAATCGGAAGTAATCAGCTCGTCGGTCGAATTAGTACTGAGAAACGCCCTTGTGTTGATTGAATGTAGGTCGAATTTGCCAGATGGTTGGCAAGACGGAATTAGTGCTTGCGGCGTCCATCAGAGTGAGGACAAGTCGCGTTTTTTGCTGAACACTTGCTGAACAATAGACTGCAAATGAGGGCTTCGAGTGCAACCGAGAAGGTTGTAACGCTAACAAAACAAATGAAAATCGGTCCCTGCGAACAGGTCAAGGTGAATTAGCAAACCGCCGCTTTGAATCGTTCCTTGAATGCCATCACCGAAAGGTTGAAAGGCTCTCACGCCAGTCTTATTCGGCGGGCAAGAGAGCAGTTGAGAGAACGCTAAGCGGACTGAACTTCTAGCATGTGACCGATCGCTGTGTCTTTGACCAGAATGATGAAAGAAGAGTGCGCGAGGTCCCCCCAGTTTTCCCCTCACCCGCCTCATGAGCTCTTTTTAAGTTGTGTCACTTCTATGATTTATGAATAGCACTCCTGCCTCCTCATGTTTTTGCAAATTCGTCATGTGGCGAACTCTCGGAAACAAAACGGCTTACGAATTCAGACCTCCTGTCTGGCAGAATTCCACAGATGGGGTTTGAGGTGAACGGCGCTTTCAATAAGTAGAAGAAAATACGCGAGATATTTTTGGTCGGGGCGCCGAGATTTGAACTCGGGACCTCCTGCGCCCAAGGCAGGTGCGCTACCAAAGCTCCGCAGTCCCTCACGGAAACAATCAGGGACTCGCGGACCAACGATATAGGATCTGAATAGGAATCCTGAACCCGTTCGCGGTTCAACAATAAAGGGTGCCAACCCGCCTTCCGCGTGGGACCAACTGTAGGACCATTAAGCGTTTCTGACCGCTCTAAATGCTACTCAGTGCGCCTGAAAGTGTCTCGTAAGTTGTTGACACTCCGTTCCCTGCAGACTTGCCAAGGTTCAGGTGTCGGTTCGATTCCGATAGGCCGCTCCATTCTCTCCTTCGCCTTTACAGTCGATTGCTGCCCTGCCAGCCAGAAGCCTTCCGTTCCAAATTCCTGCAAAACCTGTTCGTCTAGAACGTAAAATTCGCTGAATGACCTCGATCAGCTACCAAGCGGCGCGGCGCGGGCGTCCTAAGCCCAAACAGGAAGCCAACCGCCCGGAAAGACCGTTGCCAGAATATCCGCTAGCGTAGTAACACAGGCCCGGCAGTACGGTTTTGTGAGATTTCCAGGGCTGGAAGCGAGGGCCTTGAGCAAGTGGATCCTGCTGCTTGTAGCATATCTCACGATTCATAGTGCGGTATTCTTACACGAATGCCTCGCGCCTGCATTTTCTGCGACAGTCCCCTCACTGGAGTCCGTGCGGAAGAACACGTCATTCCGCGATGGCTAATGGAGTACCTCGGAGTAACCGAAGGTCAGCTTTACCTAGCCGTTGCACATTCACAAGACGACACCATCTTGAAAGATCGGACGCACGTCGCCGGAAAGTTTGTCGAGGGCCGCGTCTGTGGAGCAACAATGGCTGGATGAATGAACTGGAAAAGCAAACGAAGGAACTTCCACTGATCGAAGGCACGGTAAACCTTCTGAGCATTTCGGACGATGAAAGGACCACGCTCGCGAAGTGGGCAACCAAGACCGGTTATGTCCTCAGTCACGCGGCGCCTCTCAAGAAGACACCGCCTCCGCTGCAAATGCGCTATATGTCGGACCACGCTGGCGCTGTTCCTCCGCGTGTGGGGGTGTTCGGACAACAGTCCATTTGGACTGCGGACTTCAATCAGATACAGCGGAATCAATGGCGTCACATGGCAGAAGCGCCGCCAAAGTATCCGGCTCCGCCTGACGGAACTTATAAGATCGCCTTCCAGTTTCGATGCTTGATGTTGCTAGTCGCACACTGGTCCGATCCAAAGTCGATGCCCATGATCTCGGCAGGCATCCACATTCCGCTCTGGCCTGTAGACAAGCTGCACATTACGTATTACGAACAATTGCCTCCGCTGGATATGGAGGACACGATGGCTCCGCTTGACCGGTTTTGTACAACGCTAGCTGTTTGTGATTTAGACGCATTCATCCAGCCATGAATCTTTCAACGACCTGGCTTCCGGGGCTAAGACGAGCCTAGTTATATGAGATATATCAAGCCGTCGCGAACGAGGAATTTCTTCAAGGGCTGGCCTGAATGAAACTAGATGAAATCTAAATGAGGGTGAATGCTAGATCACCGGAGCTCCGTGCTCATTTCCGCTATACTTAAGAGACACGATGGAAGGCTCTGCTGCGATTCGGAAGCCCGCGAGAAACAGGAAGGATCACTATATTCCTCGAAGTTTCTTCGAGGCTTCATCGATCCGGCTCGATGGAATCTAGAACAGCCCCTCTGGCGGGTGGCAGCGCTGCAAACGGTGGGTCCCTCCTCTGCCTTATTCCGGGATTGACTCTACCGCGCCTTTCCACAGTTCCACAAAACCATCTCAATCCCGAAGGCTCTTTCTAGACCCTCGACCTCCACCCGGCGGATGGTGACGTGGACGCGGAATCCTTTTAGGAGCAGGACGCAGACGCCGATCGGGGCTACTTGTAGGTGAAGATGCGGGCTAGGAGTTTGGCGCGGCATGCTGCGCCACTACAGTTGGAGACGAGGCGGTCAGATGCCGGCGTACCAGGCGTAGCCGGATTCGGGGGAGGCGGAGCCCAGACCCTTGCCGAAGCGCTTGAGACTGTCGGTGACAGTGAGGTGGGTAATGAATTTGACGTTTTTGTAGCCGAGCTGGCGGGGGACGCGCATGCGGAGCGGGCCGCCGTTGCCGACGGGAAGTTCATCGCCGTTCATGCCATAGGCGAGAAAAGTTTGCGGGTGTGCGGCATCGGCCATATCGATGCTGTCCCACCAGTATTTATCGATGGAGAAGTAGACGACGTAGCGGGCATGCGGCTGGACGCCGACGGCATCGAGGACGTGGTGGAGAGGCACGCCGATCCACTCGGCGATATAGGACCAGCCCTCTTCGCACTGGATCATGGTGATGTGGCTGCGAGACGGATAACTCTTGAGTTGGGCGAGGGAGAACGAGGCGGGGCGGTCGACGAGGCCGTCGATGGAGAGGCGCCAGTCGGCGAATCCGCCGGCCTGAAGGCGCTTGAAGACGTCAGGCAAAGGAGCCATTTCGTTGGCGAGCGGAGGCTTGGAGATTTGGCTGTGAGAGAACTCGCGAGCCAGGGAGTGACTGGTGAGCAGGCGCTGGGAAGCGTAAGTGAGCGTTTCGCCGAGGCCGAAGATGCCGCCGTGGTCGGGCGGGACGAGTCCATACTTTTGCGCGAGGCGCGCGGCTACGCCGAGGCCTGCGGCACCGGCAGTGGCGGCGAGTCCGGTGCCGATGAGTTTGCGACGGGAGAGATTGTTCATGGGTGCTCCGTGGGAGTGGTGGTGGCGGCGCGGCCGGTGATCATTGCGCGCGTTCTGCTCCAGAATCCGGCGAGAAAAACCATGGCGACGTGGACGAGAAGGAAGAGAACGAGAGCCAGGGAGACGAAGAAGTGAAGCGTGCGGGCGGATTGCTGGCCGCCGAGCGAGTTGACGGCGACGGGAAACGCGGAAACAAAGGCGGGGGACATGGCCAAGCCGGTCCAGATGACTAACGGGAACAGCACGAAGATAACGAAGAGGTAGGCGAGGCGCTGAAGGAGATTATACGACCAGGCTTCCGCGGCAGGTGGGCGACGGAAGCGCAAATTCTTAGCGATTGCGGTCCAGAACGCGAGTAACGAACGATCGGATTTGGGGGGAAGCAAGTTTTTGCGCAAGTGCCCGGTGAAGAAGGCGTAGAGCACGTAGAGCAAGCCGGTCAATACGACAATCCAGGCAGATTGAAAGTGGAGGTAGCGGCTCCAGCCGTTCTGGTCCGGGAGGACGTAGCCGTAGCCGGAGGGGACGAGAGCGCGCGAGGAGGGGATGTGGAGTTTGAAGAGGGGCGTTGTTAGTACGTTGCCGGTTTCGCCCCAGTAGAAGCGCGGGTGAGAGATGACGATTTCCGTGCCGGTGACGAGCAGGGCGAGAAAGCAGAACGTAGTGATCCAGTGAGTGACGCGGACGAGGAGAAAGTGGCGCGAAGGAATTGTCGCGGCCGGGACGGAGGAGGCAGGGGCTTGGACAGAAGCTGCCAGCGGCGCGCCAACGGATTCCAATTCCGCCATGTTTTCTTGGCTCCCTGCTGAGGGTACGACTCGCTCCCCGAGATAGGGGTCATACTACCATGGCGGATAGTCGTTGGGTTTTTCTGGGGCGGGTGGCGGCCCCTTAACTCTTGTCTCGAGGAGCATCGCGACGCGGGATCTCTCTACAACCAACGACCGAACGTTCCGGCCCTGTCGGAAGGGACTCCTATCCCGAGTGCGTTTCTTGCATCCCGAATGCTTCTACGGGACGACGAACGGAAGCGGGCAGGTTCTTCGTGGTCGGTTGGTCAACTAGAGTGACTCCAGATACGAGCGCATGACGTTGGCGACGCGGCAGACTTTGGCGGCGGCAGCGAGTTCGTCAATCGAGGCTTTCTTCTGCCGGCGGCATTCCTTGAGGGCTTCAATGGCGACATCGACGCCAACCTTGCTGCGAAACTTGAAGCAGTCGGCCACCGTCTTTGCCGGGGAAAACACTCGAAGAGTAGCACCGGAAATAGAATATTCTTTCGTTCCAAAGTGAAGGGCAGGCCCGGACATGCGCACGATGCGAACGGGGGGAGAGGAAACTTTGGGAGCCCAAGCTTTGTGGCCGATCGGTATCCATTGCAGTCGAATGCTAATGGACCGAAACTTTGCCGGCTTTTCCCGGCTCATTTCTTTTCAGCAGAAATGAACAGACAAACATGATTCCAGACGTCATCGAAATCAGCCAATACATCTCGATGTAGGAGACCACCGCGGCCTGCGCTTGCACCAACCCGTACATGCGAGCCAGTGCTTGTTGTTGCGCCGCGTGCACGCTCAATCCCGCCTGTGTAAGCCGCGTCGCTAAACCGGTGATAGCTGCGTGGAAGCGAGGGGAAGCGGTGTACCCCGCCAAAACGGATTGATGATATTGGCTACGTCGAGCGATGAGTGTGGTCACCGCCGACGTACCTATGCTCTGACCGATGTTACGCATGAAATTCATGAGGCCAGCTGCGGCATTGGTTTTTTCTGGCGACAGACCGACGTATCCCGCAAGCGTGAGGGGCACGAATAGAAAGGCGACGGGAATGTACTGCCACACACGTAATAAGGTGGCTGAGCTGAAGCTCATGAGTAGATCGATCTGTTTGCAGGACACGTACATACTCACCGCCAGCGTGATCCAGCCGAAGGCAATCAGATGACGCGCTTGGAATCGGGAAGTCAGCTTGCCCACCATCGGGAGCACCACCAGCACTACCAAGGCCCCTGCGGAAAGCACCATTCCTGCCTTTTGCGCTGTGTATCCCATAAGCGTTTGCAGGAGCTGCGGCATCAGGACGGTGGAGCTGAATAGCGCCATGCCCAACATCAAGAACATCAGGCTACTAGTCGCGAAATTAAAGTTCTTGAACAAACGGACATCCACGACAGGCTCTTTCTGAAACCATTCCCAAATCACCAGGGACACTAGGCCGACGACGGCGACCACAACCAGGGTCGTAATGAAATGCGATCCGAACCAGTCGTCTTCCTGTCCCTTGTCGAGGACGATTTGTAGCGCGCCCACCCCCAGCGTCAGCAGCGAAAATCCAATGAAGTCGAACCCTGCGAGGCGCTTCTTTAGGCGCGCTAGGTAGGGCGGATCCTCGACGAGCTGATACACCAGTCCAAGTGCCAGAGCTCCCACTGGGACGTTGATGTAAAACACCCACCGCCAGGAGAAGTTGTCCGTGATCCATCCTCCCAGCGTCGGACCAATCGCTGGAGCGCAGATGGCCGTGATTCCGTACAACGCAAAGGCCAGACCGCGCTTCTCGGGCGGAAAGGTATCGCCCAGAATCGCCTGCGCCATAGGCTGCAAACCTCCGCCGAATGCACCTTGCATCACACGAAACAGGAGCAGAAACCCCAGGTTGGGTGCGATGCCGCACAGGAATGAACTGATTGTGAAAAACACAATGCACGTCAAGAAAAACCGTTTTCTACCGAGCCATGCGACGAGCCATCCACTGATGGGCAGAACGATTGCGTTGGAAACGAGATAACTCGTCAACACCCATGTGCTCTCGTCATTGCTAGCGCCCAGATTGCCAGCGATGTGAGGCAACGCCACGTTAGCGATGCTGGTATCGAGCACCTCCATGAACGCGGCTAGCGAAACGGCAATCGCGATGACCCAGGGGTTGCCTTTTGGAAGCCAGATGCTTTCGGGCGAGGCTTCTGTTCCAGCAGGACTCATCGAACTCTCACATCGGGTTCAACCGAGAGGCCCGGTTTGAGCAACCCTTCCGCATTGAACGTCTGGCCGTGAATGCGGTCAAAATCAAGGCAAGCCAGGGTGAGTTGCGCGACCGCGAAGTTGTTGCGCGCGACGCTCAGGTTGTACTCCTCGGTATGGAGTTGCACCTCCGTGCGCGTCGCGTCGATACGTGGGCTGGTGCCCACCTGAAATTCCTCGAGTGCTTGATCATGGAGCGCCGGCGCATTGCGTACCTGCGCTGCGACCGCGGCTACACCGAGGACTGCGCCTACTATGCTTCCCAAAATCGCGAACATCGTCATTGACTTGATCTCTTTCTCTCTTCCGCGTTCTGAACGGCAATTTCAACATTTGGAATCGGAGCAACCTGGTCCTGAAGACGATTCCAGTCTCGTGTGAAAAGAGCGACCTTTTGGAGTTCACGTTCTGCCCTGAGCCAATCATCAAGCGCATCGCCTGCATGGCCGTCACGCTCAATGTAGATTTCGTATGCGCGGCGCCTGATCTCTTCGTGACTTGGAGCGTGGTTTGCAAGAGCATCTTCTGTGTGAGGCTGAATGGGAGTTGCGTCATGCTCCAAAGTCTCGTTTCTCTGGCCTTTCAATTTCATGCCCGAGTCCTCTCCTCTCGTAGTTGAATTGCTCTCGATCTCAGCAGACCCCTGACACCTCCGCGCCACGAGCCACGACCGGGGTAAGTCGTGACTCGTGGCCACAATGACGGTATCGCTGGTACGAACTACCTTCAGAAGGTGATCTTGGCGAATACCTGTACAATGCGCATCCCTTCGGCTGCCGATGCGAATGCTCCGTAGGGCGTCGTCGGGGAAACCGAAGCGGTCGTGATCATGCCGAAAGAACTGGACAAGTTGTTGCTGACTGGAGTATCGAAATTGGGATGATTGAGAATGTTGAAGAAGTTTGCGCCAAGCGTGAATCGGTACCGCTCATTTAGCGCGAAGGTCTTCTTCAGGTTCATGTCGGTGTTGAAATAGCCTGGCCCGCGGAACGCATTGCGAGCGAAGGCATTGAAGTCGTTCGGGTTCGCGAACGTGCTCGTGCTGAAACACCGGGTAGTCGCGCAAGACGCGCCAAAGCTGGTAGAAACGCCGGCAGGCGGGGCGAACAGAATGTTCGCGAGGTTGGCGCCGTTCACCGTCAGGTTGTTAGGCACGAACGCGACGCTTTGTTGTCCATCCACAATGCTGAACGGGAAGCCGGTCCGGTAGAAGAATGTACCGGCAACCTGCCATCCGCCCACCAAGGTATTCAGCAGGTGATTGGAGAACTTGACGGGGAGATCCCAAACATAATTGGCCGAGAGCTGGTGGCGTAGATCATAGTCTGAGGAGGCATAGCCGGCATTGGGGTTGGAAGGATTGATCTGCGCAATGATGCTGTTCGCGCTGCTGTAGGGCAGAACGCCGCCATTTGAGACGTTGTCTGTGGCATGGCTATAGGTGTAATTAAACCGCGCGGTCAAGCCGTGCCACAAATTCTGCTGCAGCGAAGCGGTGACGCCGTAATAGTTCGAATAGCCCGCGTTGGTGAGTTGCTGGACGGCCGCAACGCGCACATCCGGCGCTGCACTCAGCGGTAGCTCGGTGAACCCGCCGCCACAGATGGCCGTACTGCAAAACGCGTTGAGGTAGGGATTGGTGAGCAGAATGTCATACCCGTGGTTTCCGACGTAATTAAGCGAAACCAGCGTGTTCTTGGCGAGTGTGTGTTGGACCTCAAGGTTCCATTCCACGAACTTGGGGTTGAGCGTCTTGGCAGTGACGTCGAAGAGCGGAGGCAGGGCAGCGGCACAGGCAGGAGCTGCTGCCTGGTATTGCGCCAAAGTCTGGCCGCCACGGAAGGCAGTTTGGAACGCGCTGTTGCATGATTGTACGAGACTCACGCCACTCCCCGTTCCCGCGGGATTCACGGTACCGCCGGGGATGGAGAAGCTCGTGACCTCCGGAAAGTTCGTTGTAAAGTTGTCGAGAAGGGTGCCAGGGTAGAGGTCGCTGAAGAGCCCTATGCCTCCGCGAATGACTGTCTTTTCACCGAAGGGGCTCCATGCAAAACCGGCGCGTGGTTGTAATACCACCTTCTCCACGCCGCGAAGGATGCTGCTTTGGCCTGCCGTAACCAATTGGTTGAACGGAATGGCGGCATCATGAGAGAGGTTCTGGAAGGGCAGCGTTGGTATCGAAACACAATTGGATTGGCATACGCCGCCCGAATTGCGATCCGCCCGGAGTGCCAGGGTCAGCTTCAATTTCCGGTTGACGCGGACCTCGTCCTGGAAGTACAGGCCAAAGCTGTAGATGGCCAGAGGCTGAGGGGATGACTGGGCAAAGTTTAGCGTTGTGCTGGTGCTAACCGTGTCGGTGGCAAAGCCCGCCAGAGAGGTGGAGATTGCGGCAGGGTTGGTCAGCTCTGAGGCGCGAAAGTCGCTTACGTCGTCGCGGCGGAAGTTGACGCCCATTTTGAAGGTGTGAGGGCCCCGTTCGATGGAAAGGTCATCGACCAACTGCCACTGTTCGACGTTGCGACCCTGCGGGAAGAAAAAGCCGAAGGGGAATTCTCCGCCTGCGGCGCCGAGACAAGACATGCTGGTGTTAGAAGAGCAGAGAATTTCCGGGAAAACTTGGTTTGCGGCGCTCAAATTGGTGGACTGGAAGATTGCTGAGTACCACAGGTTGGAGAAGATGAAGTTGTTGGCTACTGTAGGGCTGAAGATGTGGGTATAGTTCAACTGACCTTCATCCTGAGGCTGGTGGCTGACGGCGTTAAACGCCGGATTGATGGGGTCAGCGAAAGTAGGTTGCGTCCCGCGATCGAACTTGACGCGCCCGAATAGCTTGTCTTTTTCACTAAAGGAATAATCGACACGTCCGATGAGCAACCATTCCTGATTCCCGCTGCTGCCCGCCAAGGTCACTGCGCCCAGGCAGTCCGTGGAACCACCCGGCAATGCATTCACGGTTGCACCTCCGATGCCAGGACAGGTATTGGCGGTCGGGACTGCACTGGCCGCTCCCTTGGCGCCGTTGTACAACTTGAACGCCTGCTGATAAAAGCTTGTGGCCATAGCGGGAATTTGCGAAAGAACAAAGCTTTCAAACGCTGGCGTGGGTAAGAAAGACTGCGTTGCCGTTGCGAAGATGTACCGCAATCCCTCGGTATCCACGAAGAAGTAAGCCTTGTCCTTCTTAATCGGTCCACCGAAGTCCGCAGCCCACTGATTATTGTTCTGGAAGGGTTTCGGCTGTCCGCTGGCCTTAAGGAAGTAATCTTCCGCGTTCAGGGCGCTGCCGGTGTAGTAGTAGTTGGCGCTGCCGTGAAAGGTGTTTGTACCGGAGCGCGAGCTGTAGTCAATTTGCGCTCCCGCCATGCGGCCGTATTGGCCAGTGTAACCGTTACTGACCACGGCAACTTCCTGCACATCATTGCTACCGAGCAGCAGGTTGCTGGCACCGGAGTTGTTTAGGTTGAGAAATGGGTCGTTATAGTCGTTGCCATTCACAGTGAAAAGATTGGACGTACCAGGCAAACCGAAAGCACTGAAATTGCCAAAGCCGGGGCTGCTCGAAGTATTCATGGAAACGCCCGGCGCGGTTTGAGCTATATAAGTAATGTCGTTGCCAGGATTCGGAATGTTTTGGACAGTGCGTGTATCAAAGGTAGTGGCAATGTTCGCGTCTTGGGTTTGCAGGAGGTTCCCTTCGCCAGTCACTTCTACCGTGGTCGTCACGGCGCCCAACTCCATGGCGAAGTTCACCGTGGAGTTTTGGCCGAGAAGCACCGTGATTTTTTGCGTAGCCGTTTTGAACCCGTCCCTTTTCGCCGTAAGCGTGTAGTCGCCAGGTTTTAGGAGAGAAAAGACATAAGCTCCAGTTGAGGAGGAGACGGCCGAGTACGTATCCCCTGTGGTGTTGCTGGTGAGTGCAAGCGTTGCACCGGGCACGGTTGACCCAGTGGGATCAGTAATGGTGCCACTGAATCCTCCCGTGACGATAGTTTGTGCCTGCAATACAAAAGGAAAACAGAGCATTGCCAAGCAACAAAAAGAGACGATGATTAACAAATTCTTTCTCATGAATTTCCGATCTCCCTTTCGAAACAAATTAAACGCCTCTCCGTCATGACTCCTACGAACACACCATCACCGGACACACCACCACTCCCTATCCGTCACCAAACAAGGTCAGCGAAGTCTTACTTCAGAACCAATAAGCCAACATGGATGTTGATGGCACGGTGCGCGCCGCCCATCAACTTGCGCTTAATGAGGCTTTCACTCGTCAGCTCCGAAGAGTCGGCACGCGTAATCAACGCCGCGATGCAATTCATGGGAGATTCGGCGCATCGGCATTTTTATCTTTCTCTTTGCTTTGAATTTTCTCCATACAGGCCCTCCTTCGCCCCCGGTTTAACCACACGGATTGCAGGCGGCGTGATCTTGCGGGATATGTCTAGTGCCACCGGAAGTCCAAGATGGTTCGACAAAGCGCTGCAATCTCTCGCGCAGTTTCCTTCGCCCATGAAACAATCGAGCCTTAACCGCGTTGACGGAAATTCCCATGATTCGAGCGGTTTCTTCCGTCGATCGCTCGTCAAGCTCACGCAACTGGAATGCTCTCCGTGTTCCGTGCGGCAGCTCATTCAAAGCCGCGAACAGAATTCGTTGCCGCTCGCGCTGTGAATAGCCATCTTCTGGGTTCAGACCTGAATCAGGGATCTCCAGAGCGAGTTGTGCCTCCTCGACTTCGGTTGAATCATCGATCAACACTTCACGCCGCGCACGACCCTTCCGCAGCAAGATAAGGGCTTCGTTGATGGTGATGCGAGTTAACCAAGTGGAGAAGGCGGATTTCCCTTCGAATTGGCGCAGGTGGGTGAATGCTTTTTGCAAGCTTTGCTGAACGACATCCTCGGCGTCCTCTCGCGTTCGGGTCATCTTCCGCGCTGCGGAGAAAACCCTTCGCGCGTGACGTTCGACCAGAACTTCGAACGCCTGGCGATTCTCGTTCTTCGCGGCAGCGACGAGAGTTATGTCCCCTTTGTCGGAGAGGGTATAGGCAGAAGCGACCGCAGCTTCTTCTTTGCCGACATCGTCTATGAATTTCGGAAACACAGTTAGGTCCCTTCTTGGTTTCATCTTTCACACCTCTGTTGAAGTACATGCTTGATGTAAATACCGGTGGCAACGAATTGCGCGCCCTGCTTCGCCATGGCCCGCAAGAGTCTCACTCCCTTCTCATCGATAAACGTGACATCGTTGAGATCGACAACACACGGTCGGTTGTTTTCAGGTCGAGGAGCCTTCTTCCAGGTTCTTCTCAGTTCGCCAACCCACAGGCCGACTAAGCAGCCATGCAGAATCCATCGCTTTTCCGTCGGCGTCTCATCGATAGTTATCCTCAACACGTTTACCGCTCCTTCCCGCCTAGAGGATTCGCCCGCCTCCCAACGACAGCGGGTGCAGGCGGACGATTCGTCGAAGATCTACCTGGAGCTTGCCGTGCCCGCAAACTCTTACAACGATTCTGAATTTGTTCTAGTGCGTACCGTTTCGAGCCCGCTTGCGCATGTGGACTTCTGACCCGCCTCGTTCAAAATGTACATCGTCCATAAACGCTTTCATCAGCTGGATGCCGCGCCCATGGTCGGCAGCGGGGTCCGATGTAAAGCCGTTACCCAATATCTTTCCGTAGTCGAACCCTCTTCCCTGATCCGTCACGACGATGGATACTTCGTTGCCGGGCCCACAGCGGCAGCGGATGTGTACTTTTCTTCCTGGATCTTCCTGATTGCCGTGCAGGACCGCATTTTCCAGCGCTTCGCGGAGCACTAGCTCGACATCGAACTCGTCTCCTGGAACGCATTGCGAAACTTCAATTAGCCGCATCAGTCGGTCCACCAGCGGTGAAATGGCTTGAATCTTGCTGGGCATCCACGAGTCAATCTCCATGATGGAAGACCGGGAGTGTTTTCCCGAGAAGTGCGATTGAGAATCCGATAGTCCGTTCGCGGTTTGTCTTCGAGCCATGGCAGATGCCTCATGCTTAGGGAAATTGCATCATTGGGGCCAAAGCACAAAGAGTTCCCAAAGTCCCGCAACGTACTGATTTGTATTGGGATGGTGATTCGAAAGAGTGTTCTTTAGATCACCGGTGCCAGCACGGCACTGCCGTACTTGCGGTAGCGTGCCCGATTTGTGGCACAAAAGAAAAGGGCTGGGCAAGAGAGAACCCAGGCGACGCTGTTGACGATGGATGGCCCGTCGATTACCAAGTCACCGCTAACGAAATTCCAGAGGATTTTTCCTGAGAACTCCATTTGGGATTCCGATGCTTGTTCAGCCTTCGCACTCCACTCATGCCAACGCTGCACTCTCCAGGAAAATAAATCACTGGGGCCAAAGCGCGGAAAGTTCCCGAACTCGCGGTACTTATTGACTTGTAGTGGGATAGTGAGCCGAAAAGGTATCAGGCGATGATGTCTGGATCAAAGTATGCCGGGATGGAACGCATCGAGTTGCGCGATACATTCCACCCCGACAACAATGGCAATCAATCGACTCAATTACTGGTCATTCCCTTCGGTCAACTCCGTCGAAACCGAGGTCAAATAACCAAGCAGCCCTCCCGAACCACGGTTTGGTCCCGCCGTGAAATATATTTGTGCGGCGGGCGCGGCGGCAGCATCGCTGTTATTCGGGCTGACATTTCCGGGGCTGAGTGCCCAGACGCCATTAATGGCTAGCGGCTTCCCGCTGGCATCCTGCAGCAGTCCGTCAAATTTTCCCGTAGCCATGTCGTAAGCGGCGATAAATCCGCTCGACTGGGTGTCCCCGCCACCCGCAAACTGCCCGATGAGCAGGTCGTGGCTGAAGCGTCCGAAATCGAGCGGAGCAAGAGCCACGCCCCACGGCGCGTTCAGCCAATCACCGTGTTCGAGACGCCGCAAGAGCCGGCCTGTGGAGCTATAAATGTCCACAAAGCCTAGGCCTGGGCCGTCGGTTTCAAAGCGCGCACCTTCCATGTGGAGCGCATACGTAACGACAATGTCGTTGCCGATGGCTTGCACGTTGAAAGGCACATAGTCGCGCGGCAGTTTCTCATCCACAAAAGAATTTTCGGAGGAGCGGTCGTCGTCATCGCCTTCATCCCCATGGGAGTGGTCTATTGAGAGTTTTACGGGCTGAAATGCGTTGTCATAAACATCGACGCGACCCTTGGTGAAGTTAGCTGCGTAAAGGAAGGACTTGCCATTGATGAAGGCGCTGGTCAGGCCCGTATAGCTGGATCCGTCGGTGGCTTTGACTACCGTCACAGCAAGCGTCGCAGCCACAGCTGGATTCCATCCAGCAATCGTCCCGTCATTCGTGGAGAAGAGGAATAACGCTGGTTTGGCTGGAGCCAGTAAGAAATCTGTTTGACTGCCGTTGAAGATGGTGCCGGTGGGTGTGCCTGTTGGGGTGTTCTTGTTATTCGGATCGGCTGGTGGGATGGTGACGATTAGGGACTGCTTGGTTCCTGCGCCGTTGTAAAGCGTACTGAAGCCCGTCGCATTGTCAGAGACCCACCACGGGCTGCCAGAGCCGCGGGATATCCCCCAGGGATTAATCAACTGAGAATCGGTGACGGGAGCGACTCCTAAGACGTTGGAAACAAGATTGGTCTGGGTGTAGTGCTGCCCAAAGCAAGTGGCCCCCATGTTCAGAGCCAAGATTGCACCGGCGGTAAAACGTAGCGACATCTTCATCTGCAAGTCTCCTTTGTATTTAGAACAGGTTCTCTAACTGGGTTATCGGGACCGAAGATCGCATAGCCATCGTTGGTGGAAGCAGCGACTCCAACGTCATCAGTCTTGCTTACGCTGATCGCCGGAGTGGTCGTCGGAGTGTTCGCCGTGATCCCTTTCGCCGGCTAGAGTAAAGGCATAGACTTTGTTGTTTCCGATTCCAGGTGGGATATTCCGGTAACCCGATCCCCAATAGAGGGTGCCATCGACAATCGATGGCCCATCGACTACCGTGCCCCCGCTCGCAAAATTCCAAAGGATCGTTCCGGTTCTCGTATCCAGCGCGTACATCTGTCCTGAATAGGAGCCGGCATACATAACGCCATTAGCGACACTCACCGAGCCCGTGTCGATGGTGCCAACAGTAGGATCTGCGGTCTGCCAGAGAATCTTCCCAGTGGCAACATCCAGCGCGCTCCATGCGCCCCATGTTATGTGCTGTCCCGAGGGCACTAAGGTGTAGGGGAGATGATCGCTATTCGAGATAGCAACATAAATGCGCTGACCATCGGTCGCGGTGCCCCACTCGATGCCTCCGAGCGCAGCGCCTGGCCCGACTGGTGTGCTCCAAACGATGTTGCCGTCATCGGGGTTAAGTGCCCAGTAGATGCCGCTTTTCTGGCCAAAACCAATGATATTGCCCACCAGGTTGGGCCCTGCCCCACCAAAGTCGAAATCCGGGCTGGTGGGTACGGGACAGTTCGGGTTCCCCGAAATTGGGGGGGTAGTTCCAAAACCGCAGGCTCCTGTGAAGGTATCAAGACCTTGCAGCCTCTTTGACCACTTGATCTGCCCAGTCGTTAAATCCAATGCAAGCGCGGTGTCGAAGAAATCGTCAGCTGCGGCGCAGTTCGCCGTGGGAGTTGCGTTCTGGCAAGCTTCCACATCCGCGGGTGCGGTGTAGTTGTTGCCGGTTGCAACGAAGAGCGTACGGCGCTTGGGATCAATCGCGGGTGGTTGCCAAACCGCACCGCCGCTGTATCCTCCAGGCCGTCCGCCATTGTCAGGCATGTCGAAAGTCTTCCAAAGCATTCGACCGGTTTTCACATCAAGCGCTACAACACTCCCACGAAAGCTGCAGCACGGATATGCCGGATCGAGTGCCAGAGTTTCCTCGCTCGACGAAACTCCTATATAAACAACGCCGTCGAAAACAACCGGAGATCCAGTAATGATTGCCGCCGGATGAGTATCCACCTGTGTCATCCACCGAAGCGTTCCTGTTTGCCGATCGACGGAGATCACGTTCGCGCCGTTGTGTACCTGCTTCGAATTCGGAATGTCTCCAATGATTATTTGGTTCCCGTCGATGGCAGGGCTAACACGAGAGATAGCTCCATTGACGCCGTCGTAATCGGAGATCTTGTGAGACCAGATAAGGCGGCCACTGTTTTTCTCGACTGCGAAAAGACTGCCACCCCAATCCGGGAAGTAAACTGCGTCACCGTCCACCGTAGGAGTAGCGGAAACATCGCCGCCCGTTGTGAACACCCATTTCGGCGTGAGCCCATTTACGTTGGCAGGAGTGATGGAGCGCTCAGCTGGTTGGCTCCGACTGTTGCTTAGATTCTGCCCGGCGATTCGCCATTGGCCAGACCGGGACTCATCTGATTGGCCTTGTGCGATCAGCGTGGAGACTAACAAAAGAACAGTGATCAACGCCCCCTTTGACAACAATACGTTACGATCCTTCATAGGCATCCGCATTCTTCTCCTTGAACTCGGTTTTGCGATTACGCTCGCCCGATATTCCTTAGCAGCGTTGGAGCGGAGGTCTGAGTTCTTTCGGCATCAGATCTCTTCTCACTCCGGAGAATAGTGCAGCACGCCTGCCAAAGCGCGGAGGCTTCACAGGGTTGGGGAACTTATTAATTTGTACTGCGATAGCGAGCCGAAAGACCGTTCCCTAGACCGAGGTGCCAGCGTGGCACTGCCGTATTTGCGGTACAGCGCCCGTTTTGCGGCACACAAGAAGGGTGTTGGGCTGGAGAAGGCGTTTCCGAATTGCGCGAAGTGAGAGTGCAGCGCGGCCCGGTTAGGCAGAGCGGCGTGCGATTCCGAGTTTGCGAATCCCCTGTTGGAGACAGAATCGATTCATGGGGAATGAGATCCCGCAAAACGCCTCTTGAGCATGCAGTCCTTGTGGCCCGCTTCGGGGTTCGAACCTGAGGCCACCCCGACATTTTCGCTGCAAGAAGAAGCCTGCCCCGGGCGAGCGGTCCCCTGAGGCGATGAGTCTTGTTTGTTCAGCGCACTTCGACGAGCACTAGTGACACGTCGTCGACCGGCGGCCCATCGCGCCAGGCAGCGACGCGATTGATAATACCCTGCTTCATTTCGCAAAAAGGCAGAAGCGAGGTCTCGCGAACGATGTTCTGCACGCCTTCCACTTCGAGCATTTCGCCATGCGCGTCGAACACGTCGGTGAGGCCATCCGTGTACAGCACGACGCGGTCGCCGGGTTCGATCTGTATATTGAGCGCTGCGTCGGCGTCTACGGCATCCGGCAGCGTACCCAGAATCGTGCTTCGGGACGGGAGCAAGCGAGGGTCGGCTCCCGGCTTAACAATCATCGCTGGCGGGTGTCCGGCTCCAGCGTACTCCATGGTCCGACCGGTGCGGTCAATTCGGGCGGCGGCCAAAGTAAAGAAAAATCCTTGCGCGGCAATATTCTTAATCACAAGAGAGTTCAATCGACGGAGCATGTCCGCGAGCGGGGCCCGATTACTCAGCTGCGTGATCGTTTCTGAGTAGATGCGGTTGGCGACTAGAGCGGAACTGATGCCGTGACCGGAGACGTCGCAGACCAGTAGGTTCAGATGTTCTTCCTCCAAGGGGGTCACCAAGCCGAAGTCGCCGCCGATCGTGTGCGCCGGTTGGTAGAAGGTGTCGACACGCAGGCTTCCCCAGAGTAAGGGCTTGGGTGCCAGGCTCTGCTGTACTCGAGCCGCCAGTACCAGGTCCTGCTCAATCTCTCTCTGATGCTCTTCGAGCCGCGCGTTTGCTGCGCGGAGCTTCTGTTCAGTACGTTTCTGGTCAGAAATATCGGTCAACGTAACGATCGCGCAACGCCCTCCCTCGGGCCGACGCATCGCGCGCACACTGACCACCACGGGCAGTCGCTCGCCGGCCCTCGTGGGCAAGAAGAACTCCTCTCGGCTCCGCCCCAGTTCCAGGGCTTTCTGATGGAACGCTTGGGCGAGAGCGAACTCTTCGGCCCGATCATACAATTGCCGGGCATCGGTGCCGATGATCTCGCTGCGAGGAGTCCCAGTCATTTCCTCGAACACAGCATTGGCAAAAAGAATCTGATTGGAATCGTCCGCGATGACGACGCCGTCGTTCAGTGTTTCGAGAATGGTCCCCATCTGTTGGAGCCATTGCGGTTTTTCGCTCCTCAAGACGCTCTCCTTATGCCGAACTGCAGCAATCGAGAAGGCCTACGCGCAATTCACGCCGAGCCTTACGCTGCTTTCGTCACCGCAGAACATCTCCCGCAAGAGTGTGGACACTATTTAAGTACTCGACGTTGTATTCGAGCCAGGGCAAACACCTTGCTCTGAGGGAAAATGCATGGCGAGTACCAAAACTCGGGGCGCTTCTGAACCTGCCGAACTTGTTGAATTGTTGAGAGATAACAAGCCAAAGGAGTGTTCTGCAGATCACGCTGCCAGCGTGGCACTGCCATATTTGCGGTAGCGTGCCCGTTTTCTGTCACAGAAGAAAGTGCGGATTTCGGAGTTGCGCGAAGTGAATATGGGGTGCGGTTCGGTTACTGAGAGCGTCGTGCGATTCCCAGTTTGCGAATTCTTTGCTGGAGGGTGGATCGCTTCATTCCAAGATGTGCTGCCGCTCCGTTGAGGCCGGCCACAACCCAGTCGCACTGCTCCAGGGCTTTGAGGATCTGCTGACGTTCTGATTGCTCCAGGACATCGTGAAGTGTGCCGTTTGTGGGCGATTTCGGAGAGGTGGCTTTTTCTACCACATGGCCGGCCTTGGGAAATTTCAGATCAGCCACATCGACGCTCAGCGCGGAGCCCGTCGAGACAATGACGGCGCGCTCGATCACATTTTGGAGTTCTCGTATGTTTCCCGGCCAATGATATCGGCACATAGCATCCATTGCTGCCGACGGAATCGTTTCGATGACCTTTTTCATGCGTCTAGTGAACTGCTGCGTGAAATGCCGCACCAGGAGCGGAATATCCCCCTGGCGTTCTCGTAAGGGTGGAACCTGGACTGGGAAAACATTCAAGCGAAAGAAGAGATCGGACCGGAACTTTTGCTCGCTCACCATGGCTTCCAAATCGCGGTTCGTCGCGGCAATCAAACGCGCATCGGTCCGAAGCGTGCGCGAACTTCCCAGCCTCTCGAACTCCCTCTCTTGCAGCACGCGAAGGAGTTTGGTCTGCAGTTCCAGAGGAACTTCTCCAATTTCGTCCAGGAAAATCGTGCCTCCGTGAGCCACTTCGAAACGGCCAATGCGTTGCGCGATCGCTCCCGTAAATGCGCCTTTCTCGTGTCCGAACAGCTCGCTTTCGAGCAAGCCCGTCGGAATGGCGGCGCAGTTCAGCTTAACGAAGGGCTTCGCTCGCCGTGGGCTCAAATCATGAATGGCCCGAGCGATCAGTTCCTTTCCCGTGCCTGTCTCTCCGTAAATCAGGACCGTCGAGTCCGTTGGCGCTACCGTTTCCACATGTTTGAGGACTCTGTGCAGAGAGCCACTATTTCCAATGATCTGGGCAAAATTCATTTCCGTGCGGATTTCATCTTCCAAATACAGCTTCTCTTTGGAGAGCTGGTCTTTCAGCTCTCGAATCTCACCAAACGCACATGCATTCTCCACGGCAATGGCAACCTGATTTGCGATCTGGGACAGAAACGCGCAATCACCAGTGAACGCATTCTCCTGATATTTGACCACACCGAATGTGCCCAGCACGCGACCTCGGCTAACAAGAGGAAGGATGCAGAGCGTTCCAACTTCGGCGTGCAAGGTGTACTTCATTCCCAGTCGCCTTGCCTCCTGGATGCTCCCGCACCATAGTTTGCCGGTGCGATAGACCGTTCCCGAGACATCTTCGTCAATGGGAACCAAGCTCTCCTCGTGGACAGACTCGTCCTTGAGCGGAAAATCCAGGGCATAGACCCGCAAGTGTGTGTTGTCGGCATCGGGAAGACAAATGCCGACGCCATCGCAGCCCATAACCCGGCGCGTGCTTGCCACTACGGCTCGGAGAACATCCCGGAACTCGAGATTGGAAACCACGTGATTGGTCAATTCAAGAAGAAGTCCAACACGCTCGCTCTTTTTGAGCAACTGCTGCCGTGAGGCCTGCGCTGCATCGAAGAGCAGCGCGTTGTCGAATGCGAGAGCGATCTGCTCAGCCACCACCGATAGAAAGCAAATTTCTTCGGCGGTATAAACATCTGGAGTCTTGCTGCCAAAGGTGAGCGTTCCGACTTTGCTATGGGCTGTCGTTAGGGGGAGAGTGCACAAACAGTGGACTCCGTATTTCTTCAAAACCTCTTGGAGTTTGGAAAAGCGAGCGTCGTGAGTTTCGAGCGAGGTCACCAGAGGCTCTTGATTCTGGTAGACCCACCAGGCATCGGATTCCTCCATGGTTAGTTCGGGGTCTGGAGGGATAGCTGCTTCTGTTTTCGCGTCGATAGAATGGCGATGAAAAGTATTGGATTTCTCGTCGCGAATCGTTACACCGATATAGTCAAACGGAACGACCCGGTGCAACTCCCTCACGAGCACGCTAAACAGTTCCTTTGGATCTCGATACGTTCCGATCGCACTCGATACCCCGACGAGCAATTCGTATCGCGTGGCAGCTGAAAGCCGAAACCCGTCTGCAACTTCCTCTGTTTGCATCGGACAAACCTCTGCCGCAACTTTGGCCTGCAGCCTTGGATGTCGCAAGTCCTGCGTAGGTTAGACACGGCAAAATGTCCATTTTCTATCTCCAATCGACCGCGGAGGCGGTCTGGTGTCCGACCGGCAAAATTGGTGCCGCAAAACGGGCACACTACCGCAAATACGGCAGCGCCAGCTTGGCATTTGGAATGAGTGCGCTACCTCTCCCCGCCTCATCTCGCGATAAATCAACAAGTTCGGCTCTTTCAAGCACCCAGGGCGCTTTGGCACGAGCTCTGCATTGTTCCTCGTGTGGAACGAGACCAGCCGCTTGAATAACCGACAAAATTAAATGCATGAAGGGGATCGATTTTCAGAGATATGCCATGAAGAATTATCTTAGACACGGTCTTGTAATAGCAGGGGTGTTTTGTTTGATCATCATCGCTCTGATCGTTGGAGCCCTGCGACCGAAACGTGCGTCCGGCGCAGCAATGCAAGCGCCTCCGGATGTCCTGGTGGCGCAGGTCGAACAGAAGGATGTTTCGATTTACGGCGAATGGATCGGTACGCTGGCTGGACAGGTGAATGCCAACGTTCAAGCGCAGGTCACAGGCTACCTGCTCAGACGGGATTACCAGGAAGGGTCGTTCGTAAGGAAGGGCCAGTTGCTTTTTGCGATCGATCCGCGGCCCTTTCAGGCGGCGCTCGACCAAGCAGAAGGGCAGCTAGCGCAAGCCAACGCGCAGCGTGCTAACGCCGAGGCGGTTCAGGTTCGGACCCAGCTGGATGTGGAGCGCTACACGCCGCTTGCGAAGGAGCAGGCAGCGAGCCAACAGGACCTCGACAACGCCACTCAGAACAACTTGGCGGCGAAGGCCAACGTGGCTACGGCCAAGGCTCAAATCCAGACGGCCGAAGCCGCCGTCGAAACGGCAAAGCTTAACCTTGGCTTCACGCAAGTCATTTCGCCCGTCGACGGCGTCGCCGATATTGCAAAGGCGCAGGTCGGTGATCTGGTCAGCACCAGCAGCGGAACGCTGACTACCGTTTCTACTCTCGACCCCATCAGGGACTACTTCACCGTCAGCGAACAAGATTACGTCCAATTGCAGAAACAATTCTCAAGCTCGAGTGGACAGCGCTGGAAGCTGCAGCTCATCCTCGCTGACGGGACAATTTATCCCCAGGAGGGCGTCTTTTTCTTCGCGGGACGCGCCGTCGATCAAAACACGGGCTCGATCCAGCTGGCGGCCCTCTTTCCCAATCCCGGCAATGTGCTTCGTCCTGGGCAGTACGGCAAAGTCCGCGCTGTAGTCAGCACCGCGAAAGGCGCGTTACTGGTTCCCCAGGCGGCGGTCGCCGATATGCAAGGCAGCTATCAGGTTAGCGTGGTCGGGCAAGACAACAAGATCGCCATCCGCTCTGTAAAAGTTGGCGAACGCGTTGGCACCAGGTGGATTATCCAAGACGGGCTAAAGCCCGGCGAACGTGTGGTCACACAGGGCCAGCAGACGCTCCGCCCGGGTACGATCGTACAACCGAAATAATATGTAACTGAATGAATGCCACACGGTGGCGGAACAGAAGCGACGAGCCCGTTGCTTACAAGGACCGGTACAGCCCGGACTCTTGCCGTCTCCCTCATGAAGCGAGCGCAGAGCGCTCTTAGTTTGATCGAAAGGAACCGATATCCATGTCCAATTTTTTCATAAGGCGGCCCATCGTGGCGATGGTGATCGCCATCCTGATGGTGATTGTAGGCGCGGTCACTATCGCGAGCCTGCCCGTGGCGCAGTTTCCGAACATCGTTCCACCAGAAATTCAGCTGCAGGCCTCCTATGTCGGCGCGGACGCGCAGGCTCTGGAGCAATCCGTCGCCACGCCCATCGAACAGCAAATCAACGGCGTGGACAACATGAATTACATGTATTCGTTGAACGCCACCGGAAACTCGCAAACCACCATGGTCGTGGACTTCGACCTGAAGACCGACCCGAACACCGATCTCATCCTCACACAGTCGCGCGAGCAACTTGCTGCCGGTCAGCTTCCGCCGGACGTCAACAGCTACGGAGTCACTATCAAAAAGTCCGTGACCGCTCCGCTCATGCTGGTGGGCCTGTTTTCGCCGAAGGGCACGTACGATACGACTTTCCTCGGCAACTACGCCTATATCAATCTCAACGACCCCATAGCCCGCCTGTATGGCGTGGGCCAGACGCAAGTTTTCGGCGCAGGGCAGTATGCCATGAGACTCTGGGTACAGCCTGACAAACTGGCGAAGCTGGGCATCACCGTCACGGACATCGTCAATGCCGTGCAGGCGCAAAACACGGTGAATCCTGCGGGTCAGGTGGGTGGTGAACCCGCTCCCGCGAACCAGCAATTCACGTATTCCGTGCTGGCGCAAGGCCGCCTAACCTCCCCGGAACAGTTCGAAGACGTGATCGTGCGCGAGGCGCCCGATGGTGGGATAGTTCGCGTGAAAGACGTCGCCCGTGTCGAACTCGGCGCACAGGACTACAGCATTGTCAGCCGCTTGAATGGTAAGCCCGCCATCGTCATCCCCGTCTACCAGTTGCCCGGTTCCAATGCCGTGCAAACCGCTGCCGGCGTTCGCAAATTGATGGCGCAGATGAAGCAGAGCTTCCCGGAGGATATGGATTACGCCATCTCGCTGGACCAGACAACAGCAGTGACAGAAGGCATGAAGGAGATCATTCAAACCCTGCTGATCGCCATTGTGCTGGTCATCCTTGTCGTGTACCTCTTTCTGCAAGACTGGCGCGCTACTCTGATCCCGCTGTTGGCCGTGCCCGTCTCGCTGGTGGGCACCTTTGTTTTCTTTCCGCTCTTTGGCTTCTCCATCAATACCCTTTCCATGTTCGGATTGGTGTTGGCCGTCGGCCTGGTGGTGGACGATGCCATCGTCGTCGTCGAAGGCGTGCAGCGCCACATCGAGGAGGGTCTTGCTCCCAAGGACGCCGCGCGAAAAGCCATGGCGGAACTCTCGGGCCCGGTCATCGGTATCGCCCTGGTTCTGTCTGCCGTATTCGTACCCACCGCTTTTATCCCCGGCATCACCGGGCGGCTCTACCAGCAATTTGCCGTGACCATCGCCATATCGGTTCTGCTCTCGGCATTCAACGCGCTTACCCTCAGCCCGGCACTCGCAGCTCTGCTGCTCCGGCCCAAGAAACAGACCACGGGGTTGCTCAACCGATTTTTCGATTGGTTTAACCGCGTCTTTGGACGTGCAACCGACGGCTATGTCCGTTTGTGTGGAGGGCTGATCCGCAAGAGCGCTGTTGCCATGGTGCTGCTGGCGGTCCTCGGCGTCGCCGCTGGTTTTTTTGGCAGCCGCTTGCCTTCGAGCTTCCTGCCCGATGAAGACCAGGGCTATGTGTACATCAACATGGACCTTCCGAATGCGGCTTCGTTGGAGCGCACCAGCGCGGCGGCGAGTCAGGTCGAGGAGATCCTCGCCAACACGCCAGGCGTCGAATACACCACGAGTGTTGTTGGCTTTAGCTTGCTCAGCTTCGTCCGGACTACTTACAACGGCTTCTTTTTCGTCACCCTGAAGCCCTGGAGTAGCCGCGAAACACGAGCGGAACAGTTTCAGGAAATCAAGCAGCGCTTGAACCAGCAGCTCAGCAGACTTCCGCAAGGGACTGCTTTCAGCTTCTCGCCGCCAGCGATCCCCGGCGTCGGCACTTCCGGAGGCTTTCAGTTCGTGCTGGAAGACCGTGCTGGGCGAGATGTCCCGTTTCTCGCAGGCAACCTCGATAAGTTTATGGCCGCCGCTCGCAAACGCCCCGAGATTGGCTATATCAGCACCTCATTTTTGCCCAGCGTTCCGCAAGAGTTCCTGGAGGTCAACCGGGAGAGGGTGCTGAAGCAAGGGGTGGCCATCAGCGACGTCTACAGGACCATTCAGTCTTTTATGGGCGGCTTGTTCATCAACTACTTCAACGATTTCGGCCGTACCTGGCAGGTGTACGTGGAAGCCGAGTCGCCGTACCGCGCAAATATGGAAAACCTCGGGCAGTTCTATGTGCGCAACAGGGGGGGCCAAACGGTCCCGCTTTCCGCGCTGACGAAGTTTGAGTCGCGTTCCGGCCCCGAATTCACGATGCGTTACAACGAGTATCGTTCCGCGCAAATCAACGGCAGCGCCGCCCCGGGCTATAGCTCGGACCAGGCCACCGCGGCTCTGGAAGATGTCTTCAAGCAGACAATGCCGCGCGAAATGGGCTTCGACTACATGGGCATGTCCTATCAAGAGCAGCAGGCACGGCAAGGCGTCCCTGCCTGGGCGATCTTTGGATTGTCGTTGCTGTTTGTCTTTCTGATTCTGGCGGCGCTGTACGAAAGCTGGTCGCTGCCTTTCAGCGTGTTGCTTAGCACGCCGGTCGCGGTATTCGGCGCCTTCGCGGTGTTGTGGCTGCGCCGGACAGTGCTGGGCGTTTTCTACCCCGCGTACATGGTGCAGATCGAGTCTGACGTGTATTCGCAAATCGGGTTGGTGATGCTGATCGGTCTGGCCGCCAAAAACGCGATTTTGATCGTTGAGTTTGCCAAGGAAGAGTACGAGAAAGGAAAGCCTTTGGTGGATGCGGCGCTGGAAGGCGCCAAGCTCCGCCTGCGGCCGATCCTGATGACTTCGTTCGCATTCATCCTGGGTTGCGTGCCCTTGTGGATCGCCACCGGCGCCGGTTCGGTAGCTCGTCAAATTATGGGGACGGCCGTGATCGGCGGCATGTTGGCCGCGAGCGTGATCGGGATCTTTCTTATCCCTGCGATCTTTTATTTGGTTGAGAAATGGTCAGGTGCTGGCAAGGAGCACGCCCCTTCTGCAGTGCCGGCAACGCCCGCGCCGGCGACGGGAGACTGAGATGAGCCACCAACTCATGGATGAGCAGGCCGCAAAGTGGGGCGATTGATGAAGAAGCTTCGGCCATTGATTTCCGTTGTTTTGGCATCGAGTCTTATCGGCGGGTGCATGGTTGGCCCCAACTACCATAGGCCCGTCGTGCAATCTCCGGCCGCGTTCCGCGATCTGCGAGAAAGCCCGCAGGCTGAAGCTCAAGTAGCTTCCTACGCGGACCTTCCCTGGTGGCAGGTCTTCCAGGACCCACAACTCCAGGATCTGATCCGCACCGCCTTGAAACAGAATTACGACATGCAGTTGGCGACGGAACGTATCAACGCCGAGCGCGCTCAGCTTGCTATAACGCGCTCCTATCTTTTCCCGCAAGTGCAAGGCAGCGGTAATTTCACCGGTGGCAAAGAACAGAACTTTCAATCGAAATCGAATTTCTTCGCCCTCACCGCTGATGCCGCCTTCCAGTTGGACTTCTTCGGCAAGCTGCGAAGGGAGACCGAAGCGGCGCGTGCACAACTTCTGGCCACTGAGGATGCGCAGCGTACGGTCATGCTCACGCTCGTCAGCGACGTGGCGAGTGACTACTTCACACTTCTTCAACTCGATCTCGAACTCCAAATCACGCGAGACACCGTGAAGACACAGCAAGATTCCGTCAAACTAACTTCGCTTAGAGTCGACCACGGCGTGGCCACCAAGCTGGATGTGCTCCAGGCTCAGCAAGTGCTCGACACCGCAAATGCGCAAATCCCGGATCTCGAAAGACAAATCGGCCAGGAGGAAGACGCCATCAGCATTCTCATTGGCGCTTATCCGCAAGGCGTATCGCGCGGACGCCCGCTCGAAGAGCAGCCGCTTCCTCCCGACGTGCCGCCGGGACTGCCTTCCACGTTGCTCGAACGACGCCCCGACATTCACCAAGCGGAGGAAATGCTCGTTGCCGCGAACGCCGAAATCGGCGTCGCGAAAGCGTCGTTCTTCCCCCAAATATCGCTGACCGGTTCGGGCGGCGGCGCGTTTGGCCGCAGTAGTGTTTTCACCGGTTTGATGAGTTCGCAAACGAGCATCTGGTCCTACGGCGCTCAGATAACTCAACCTATCTTCACGGGTGGCGCACTTCGCGGGAACCTGCGTCTGGCCAAATCGCAGCACGAGCAGGCTTTAATCTCTTATAAGCAGGCTATTCAGCACGCCTTTGGCGACGTGTCCGACGCACTGATCGGATTTCAAAAATTCCATGAGGTTCGAGTTCGCCAGGAGCGGGCCGTAACGGATCTGGAAGAGTCAGTTCGCCTCTCTATCATGCGGTACCAAGGCGGCACCGCCACTTATCTCGAAGTGCTGGACGGTCAAAGGTCCCTTTTTGCCGCAGAACTCACGTTGGCGGAGGCGCGGGGTAACGAGTATCAGAGTCTCGTGCAACTCTACCGGGCACTTGGCGGCGGTTGGCAGACATAGAAACCGTATTGGAGCCGCCTTCGCAGGAGGTTTAAGAGCTAGAGCGATCTTGGAATTGTTGTCTTCGCAACATTTTCTGCGCTCTCGGTGATGGGCATAATCGCCGTCCACCTGAGTGTAGAGAGGAAAAATCATCAAGGCGGCAGAAAAAATCCGTGTTGGCATCATTGCGGCAAGTATGCGCGACGGCTGGGGGCGCGATGCCCACATTCCGTCCTTGCGCGCCCTTCCTGAGTTCGAGATCACGGCGGTCTGCACGAGCCGCCGGGAAACCGCAGACGACGGCCCAGCATTTCGGCAATCAATTCCTTACGCAGAGATTTCACTTCCCTACGGCGCTGCACTCTAGTCGTGACAACAATGCGATGCAGCGTTTGAAAAGGACAAGTCACATCCGCTGTCCACATGGCACAGCCAGTCTTGTCCATCGATGCGAACTTTGGAGGCAGGAAATGGGAAGCCGATGCAGTAGAACCGAAACGACATCGGAAGAAGCACTCGTTCGGGCGAGCCGGCGCGGAGCTGAGCAGGCAATCGAGACACTGTTCCGCCGGTACCAACGGCAGTTACTGGGAGCTGCCCGACGTATTTTGGGAAACACCGAGGACGCGGAAGACGCTTTGCAGGACGGACTGCTTTCGGCGTACCGCAATGTGCGGCGCTTCGAGGGGCGCTCCAAGTTTTCGACATGGCTCACCCGCATCGTAGTCAACGCGGCACTCATGCGGCGACGCCGTGCCATAGGGCTACGGGTGACCTCGCTCGACGCTGAGCACCCAGAGAGTCAACTGCCGCTGTCAGAGCGCTTGCAAGCTGAGGATCCCAATCCTGAGCAACTGTTCGCGCATACCGAGCTGAAAGAAATGATTCAATCGAATGTAGGTCGACTATCGTCCCCGGTGCTCACAGCATTCGTACTCTGTGGGATAGAAGAGTACTCGCAGGAAGAAGCCGCGAAACGGCTGGGTATCACGCTGACAGCAATGAAAGCGCGGATGTTTCGTGCTCGATACAAGTTGGCGGAGAGCTTAGGGCCCCGGCTCGAGCGACAGAGGACGACGACGTGAAGAGGCGAGTTCATGAGCGTCGTGCTTGCTGAATAGCTATCCCTCGACGTCCACAACAGCGGGAAGATTATTTTTGTCCAAGTTTGTCGAGCGCTTGGGCGAGCGTTGTGTCTAGCGGTACCGGCTCAAAACCAGTTCTACTCTCTTCTTGATGCTTATTGATTGTTTTGAGCATTACGAGTCGCCCATCAATATCGATTTTTTCCGCGCTTGTTTTCCACACTCCCGGCGACAAATTAACGCGCGTAATTTCCGTGGTGCCACCTTGCGCCACGTGGCCGATCAGTCCGTACCCAAACTTCACCCGTGTTTCCAATGAACCAGAAAGGCGGGCAATTCGCTTCTCGTGAAGATCAATGAAAACTGTCCCATCCAAAGCATGCAACACCCGTTGCTCGTAGGTCTTGGGCTTGAACCCAGGATTTGGATGAAACGCAATTCTTTCGGACTCTCCCTCTTTGCCCTGATCCTCAAAAACAAAGGCGTCAGGAATAATGCGCAAAAGTTCGTCCATTGTTTTTTCGTCGTCGTCCCGTTGTTTCCGGATCGCACGTCTCCCAGACAGATTCTTCAGCAACTCTTGGTGCTGATCGTTCTCCTCTTTCATCTGCCCTGATGTGGGTGGATGGCCATCCACTGAAAGCAGGTGACGAACTGGGCCGTCCACGGTCTCGATTACTTGCTCGCGAAATACGTGGTCGTGATTGTGGCGCTCCGCAGTATAGGACCACAGCGTTTTTCTTTCGCGATGTTGCAGTTCGTTATAGCAGGCATCTCTGATCAACTCCTTTGCCATTTGGGAAGGCAATGCGGGCGTGGGCGGCAATGCCATGGAAGCAGCAAACGTGAGCGTAACGAAGCGTGAAGCCTGAGCGAACAAAGATATCGTTCTCGATAGTTCCATCGCGATTCCTAATATCCGATTACTCGCAACAGAACCAAGACTGTCGCACAGATCCTTTGAAGCCAGAGTTTCATAAAGAGTTCTCCTCTCTCTATCATTCTGGTGGTCAGTAAGTAGCAGTGCGGCTAGGAAGAGTGTTTCTACTGTTAGTGTTTGTAGGGAAGCAGGCGAGGAGGGGAGTTGAAGCCAAACCTTGAAACGAAAAGAGGATTAACCCGGAGACTCACTGTTTCCCGGGCCACGCGTAGAGATAGCCGATGGCGCGAACACTACGAATCCTCTCGCCGCCGTCGGGCTGTGGACCAAGCTTGCGCCGAAGGTTGGTAATGTGAAAATCGATGCTTCGATCGAAGGGCGAGAATTTCCGATCCAGGACGCGTTCCACCAGCTTATCTCGCGTGAGCACCTGGCCTGGAAACTCGAAGAACATATGCAGCAGCTCAAATTCCGCGGACGTTAGATTCAAAGGCGCGCCAGCTTTTGAGACAGTGTGCGCACCCAAATCGAGTTCCAGATCTCCAAACTTGATTTTCGGAGGCCTAAGCCCGTTCTTGTTGTCGGATTGCCAGCCCGATCTGCGGAGAATGGCAGAAATTCTTGCCGCGAGTTCGCGTGGATTGAACGGCTTCGCCAGGTAGTCGTCGGCGCCAAGCTCCAACCCAAGGATGCGGTCAAACTCTTCGCCCCTGGCAGTCAGCATCAGAACGGGAGTCCGCGTGCGCTGTCGAATGTCCTTGAGAACGTTAAATCCCTTCTTGTCCGGCAACATGACGTCCAGGACGATTAGCTCGAAACTGCCTTCAATTCCCGCCTTCGCGCCGGCGTCACCCGTATGCACAAAAGAAACGCGAAAATCCTCGGCTTCGAGGTAGCGCTTCAGAATTTCGCAGAGTTCGCGGTCGTCATCCACTATGAGCAGATGCGGCCTGAGCTTCTCCGTCGTCCTACCGGCAACTTCCGTTGTGTTCGCGCTGCGTGTGCTCTTATCGTCCATGACGACCCCGACGAATCCCATCTGAACCAGGACAGACCCGCCCAAACTACTCCCAATGAAGAAATCGCGTTTCCCGACCGTATTATGCCGTGTTGCTATCAACCATACGATGCAATTTAGAGCGGGCCGGTCACCTAAAATCCGTTGCTCGGCTAAACCACCTGAGCATCCCGCAGCTAGCCAGGCGATGCTAAGGCTAGTGCGAATGCTGCGGAACCCACCAAGCAGGAAGGATCTTCTGAAGGTGTATTTTTTTGGCCAAGGGCCCCCATTGAGGCTCAAACTCCGTAGCTACGTTCCCGATAGCGATCTGCAAGAACTCACTAGCCATACGCTGTTCCGCATGCGTTACATCGTTGTAGCCGTTCGGAAGGATGCCCATGCCCACAAAGCCCCCGGCAGCAGCAGAAGCGAAGTTACTCACCGCGAGAGTATTTCTGCCGGAATCCGTCTTGTCGATGACCGTGAAGGCCAGCGCATGGAAGGTTCGGCGCAATGGATTGGTGCTGGTGGAGCGCAGGTAGCGAGGATCTTCGTGCAGAAGGAAACCCGTAAGAAACTGAGCAGTCTCCCTGGAGGCACGGTCGGCCTCTTTGTAGCCGTAGATTCTGCCAAATGCGCTGGCGCCATCTTTCCAATCTCTTGGGTAGTGGTTTGGCGGATTGAGCATTTGGAAACCCGCACCAAACGCAGGAAGAATCACGGCGGGCGGGCCAAAAGTCTTATGGATGTAGATCTGAAGCTTGTCTTCCCCCGTCAAGCGGGTCCTGGTTAATGTTGGAGGCAGCCCCAGCACCTGGTTCGGTTGCAGACCCGAAGGTGCGACGGGGTTCTGGTTTTGCCCTTGTGCTTGTCCCTTCGGCAGGGGTCCATCGGGCAAAAGATCGCCAGTCAAGTCTTGCCGACCAGATTGGAGTTCATCTCCATGAGATATCGAGGAAGGAGCAGCGTCTGAACGATCGGTCGACGCCGGTTTGGTTTTCAAATTCTGTGCGGCGATAGAAAGAGGATGAAGACAAAAAATGGTCGTCGCAAATAATACGATGGCGCACGAGCGCCCGGAACCGATACGGCAGTAAGTCATAACCCTCCACGCAAGATAAAAGTGTTCCTGCATGCAGGATATGGGGAGCTTAAGGATGGTGCAGCCAGGAAGGGTAGAGCGTCTGTAAGGATTTGTTAGCTCTTGGGCGGAGGGCTGTTCGGGAGCCGGGTTGTATTGTATACATTTAAATGAGACCGCCGAGCAGGAAGGAAGACTTTTGCCCCTTAATCTTCAAGCTAGACTCTTAAGGGTGAGAGCCAGAGTGCCCATGTACCGGCTCTTCCTGAAGATCTTTTTTTGGTATTGGCTGACGGCCTGGGGCATGATCGCCATCGTGCTTCTCGGCAGTCGCCTGACGGGCATGAGGCAAGTTTCGGCGCCAAACATGTATGCAACGGTTGCGCCTATCCTGGGGGAGGAGGCTGTCAAGGTATATGAATCAGGCGGTCCTGAGGCGTTTGCTCGCTTTTCGCAGAGCAGTGATCACGCTCACGATCGGCAACTCTTCTTGCTCGACGGATCCAACAAAGATGTGCTGTCACGGCCACTAACAGAGGACGGTCTTCGAGTTGTGCACGCAGCAAAAGACGGCCAACTCGTGGTACTTCGAGGCCATATCGCAGCCTACAAGTTCGTCTCTTCTTCGGGACATCCCTACATCATGATGCTCTACCTGAAGTCCGATTTGCGCCAGATAGGAGACGCATTGATGGGCGATGGCCTCCCTTTTACCATTTCCCTGATCCTCTTGGTCACCCTACTTTGCCTGGTGCTTGTGTATCATATTGCCTCCCCAATCCACAGTATTCAGTCGACGGCTAGAAGAGTCGCGCAAGGCGATCTTAAAGCGCGAGTGCCGCCTTCCGTTTCCCGGCGCTTTGACGAGCTGGCAGCTCTCGCAAAAGACTTCGACTCGATGGTTAGCCGGCTTGACTCACTGATTCAAGCGCAAAAAAAACTTCTGAACTCGGTATCGCATGAACTGCGCTCTCCCCTGGCTCGCATTAATATCTCCCTGGCTCTTCTACGAAATCGTTTCCCTGCCGATTCTGACGATCTGTTTCAGCGTCTGGATCGTGATGTTGTGAGAATCGATCTGCTGATGGGACAGCTTTTGACGCTCTCACGCCTGGAAGCCCGGTTTTCGCCTTCGGAGAGAGAGGACGTGGACTTCGCTCAGCTCGTCGAGGAAGTGGTGGCCGACTGCAACTTCGAAGCACAAGCCCTCGGCAAATCCGTCAGTCTTCAGACAACCGGTTCGATCATTCTCCGGAATGCCGATCCCCATGCCCTTAGGAGTGCTTGCGAAAACATCATTCGTAACGCAGTCCGCTTCACGCGGCCGGGAAGCGATGTCCAGATTGTTCTGGAGATCCTTCGAAGCACTTCGGAGCCGCTAGTGTTTCTTTCTGTCCGGGACCACGGTCCTGGGGTTCCCGAAGATTCGCTTCAGGCAATATTTCAACCCTTCTATCGAATAAACGGGGAAGGGGAAGCAACGGGAGGGAATGGTCTGGGGCTCGCCATAGCTTCCGAAGCGATTCGCATGCACCGCGGTACGATCCGAGCCGAAAACCTCCAGCCTACGGGCCTCGAAATTGTTGTGCAGTTGCCGGCCGCCCAGGACATAGACGCTCACGGCGACGAGATCTCAAAGCGCGAGCATAGCACCGCGCTATAGGGCGTTGCTTCAACCGACAGAACGGCCACGTGGTCTAGTCTTAGTGAACAGATGGTTTGCGTTTTCCGGGACAGAGTTCGATCGCCCGAAGTACTTCCTCAGTTTTTCCCCGTACGGCTGACTCGCTCTCCATACAAATCCTCACAGGTAACTGATCGTTCCTAACGGCACTGCACAGTTGCCCTCAACACAATAGAAACCGGGGAGGCATCATGAAGGTCAGAAGATGGTTGCTCGAAAAGTGCTGTACTGCGCTCGTACTCCTGTTTCGGATGCTCGGTGCGCGCGCACGGATGCATCTGAATATCGAGAAGGGAGATGGCAAATGATCTCATCTCTCGAAGAAACCGAAGAGAAAATCGCGCAACCTGGAATTCCACCACCGGCCCATGTTGCTAACGGCACTTCCAAATCAAAGAGGATCTGGGTCGTTTGTTTGGTTGCCATCGTGTTGCTCGGCGTCATCTTTGCGGTGCGATCTGAAAAGCTCAAGCACAAGGGAAATCCCACAGCCGGTGATGAAGCGAGCCACTCCGTCATCATTCGCGCCGGCACAGCCTATCGAGGGGATATGGGCGTGTATATCAACGCTCTCGGCACGGTAACGCCAATCTCCACGATAAACGTGTTCAGCCAAGTGAGCGGTCAAGTCCTTGCAGTGCATTATATGGAGGGGCAAATCGTACACAAAGGCGACCCGCTCATCGATATTGATCCCCGCCCCTACCAGGCACAGTTGCAGCAGGCAGAAGGTCTACTGGATCACGACCGCGGAGTTCTGAGCCAGGCGCAGATTGATCTTGCTCGCTACAAGGAGGCCTTCGCTTCGAACGCTGTTGCAAAGCAGGTTCTCGACGACCAGGAACAAATCGTGATTCAGGACCAAGGAGCCGTCAAATTCGACCTTGGTCAAGTCCAGTATGCAGAGGTTCAGCTTAGCTACTGTCACATCACGGCTCCCACTTCCGGGAGGGTTGGTCTGCGGCTCGTGGACTCAGGCAATACCGTTTTCGCGGGGAGTTCGAACGCGCTCGTAGTGATCACTCAACTCCAGCCGATTACCGTTGTTTTCAACGTGGCGGAAGATCATCTCGGAGAGGTCCAAGCGCACCTTCATCAACACAAACCTCTTGCTGTGGAAGCCTATGACCGATCGGCTGAAACGAAGGTGGCGACCGGCACCTTGTTGACGGTCGACAACCAAATTGACACGTCGACCGGTACCGTCCGGTTCCGCAGTGAATTCAGCAATGGGGACCTCGCTCTTTTTCCGAACCAGTTCGTCAACGCGCGGTTGTTGGTAAAAACACTCAGAGACTCGGTCCTCATTCCGAGCGCCGCGATTCAGCGCAATGGAACGCAAGCATTTGTGTTTGTTGTTGATAAGAATGTGGTGTCGGTCAGGAGCATCACGGAGCAGAGCACGGACGGCAATACGACTGCTGTGCAAGGTCTGCGTGCGGGGGAAATCGTAGCGCTGTCGAGTTTTGACAAGCTACAGGAAGGTACACCTGTGCAAGTCGAACTGTCCGCTCAAAAAGAAACAGCAATCGACAAGAGAGCCACGTTGTGAGTCCCTCGCGTCCGTTCATTCTTCGGCCCGTGACGACGGCGTTGCTTATGGTAGCGATCCTGGTCGTGGGAGCTGCCGCCTACATCAAGCTGCCCATTTCGGCATTACCCGAGGTGGAGTATCCGACGATCCAAGTTCGGACTTTTTATCCGGGAGCCAGTCCGGATGTGATGTCGTCGGCTGTGACAGCACCTCTGGAGCGGCAATTTGGACAAATACCCGGTCTGACGCAGATGACTTCCACGAGTTCGGATGGTAGTTCATCCATCGTTTTGCAGTTCTCGTTACGTCTGAATATCGATGTGGCCGAACAGGAGGTACAGGCCGCCATCAACGCCGCGCAAAGCTTTCTACCCACAGACCTTCCTGTACCACCTGTGTACAGCAAGTCCAATCCGGCAGACGCGCCGGTGTTGACGCTGGCCCTCACTTCCAAGACTCTTCCGCTTCCGAAGGTGGAGGATCTGGCAGACTCGCGGCTCGCGCCGAAAATCTCGCAGCTGAGCGGAGTGGGACTGGTGACTATCGGTGGCGGGCAGAAGCCCGCGGTGCGCATTCAGGTGAATCCGGCAGCCCTAGCAACTTATGGCATCAATCTTGAAGATTTGCGGACTGCGCTTGCGAGCACAAGCGTGAATGCCGCGAAGGGAGCCATCGATGGAGAAGCACAGAACTATCAAATCAATTCGAATGACCAACTCCTCGCCGGCGATGACTATCGCGACGTAATCGTTGCCTATAAGAATGGCGCTCCAGTGACTCTTTCAGAGGTCTCCAACATCAACGACGGCGTCGAGAACGTCCGACTTGCAGGGTGGATGAATCAGACCCCAGCGGTGATCCTGAACATCCAACGCCAGCCAGGGGCAAACACGATTGCGGTCGTGAAGAGCATCGAAGATCTCCTCCCGCAGTTACAGGCAAACCTTCCGGCATCGGTAAAGCTGACGGTGTTAACTGATCGGACGACGACGATTCGGGCGTCGGTTGAGGATGTGGGGTTCGAGTTGGTTCTTACCATCGGCCTTGTCGTGATGGTCATTTTCATCTTTTTGCGCAATCTCTACGCGACGATCATCCCTGCCATAGCCATTCCAATCTCCCTCGTCGGAGCGCTGGCTGTGATGTATTTATTGGGGTATAGCCTGAACAACCTCACCTTGATGGCGCTCACGATCTCGACCGGTTTCGTCGTCGACGATGCGATCGTGATGATCGAAAACATATCGCGTTATCTCGAAGAAGGACTCAAACCGCTGAAGGCTGCACTTAAGGGAGCAGAACAGATTGGCTTCACCATCATCTCACTAACAATCTCACTCATTGCGGTCCTGATCCCGCTGCTTCTCATGGGAGATATCGTCGGAAGGCTGTTCCGCGAGTTCGCCATAACGCTTGCCGTTACGATCCTCATCTCTGCGGCCGTTTCGCTCACGCTGACTCCCATGATGAGTGCTCGCCTGCTGCGCCATAAGCCGGAATCGGAGCGAGGGCGATTCTACGGCTGGTCCGAACGAATGTTCGAAGGTCTTATGGCGCGATACAGCCGAACCTTACGGTGGGTTCTCAGGCATCAGATTTCGACGCTCCTGGTAGCGGCCGCGACTCTGGTGCTTGCTATCTTTCTTTACGTTGTCATACCGAAAGGACTGTTCCCGACA
>Ga0210397_10000306_pt1 | contig 35402 bp, 47 predicted proteins | sample IncBWH2OmetaG_FD_160126 | JGI IMG/M metagenome (GOLD analysis project Ga0210397, IMG submission 160126) | Forest soil microbial communities from Barre Woods Harvard Forest LTER site, Petersham, Massachusetts, United States - Inc-BW-H-2-O ...
GGAAAGGGTCTTACGCCATTCCTCCAGCTGGCGCGGAACGCCGGCGTGAAGCGGCTTGCGGACGGAGTCGGTATGCTGGTCGAGCAGGCGGCGGAGGCGTTTGTGTGGTGGCGTGGCCTCCGTCCTGACACCGGGACCACAATCAAAAAACTTACCGTGCCGCTCGAATAGTCCAATCAGAGAAACTTCGGGCCCGATGCAAAAATCATCAGCCGATGTTGGTCGGCTGCGCCTCCCACGCTCCGCAAGACGCTTCTAAAACGGCATTCCGCGGCGAGGCAAAAGCCCCTGGTGACCCGACGCGACGGATTGCAGAACCTGCGAATCACGGACGCAATCGTCCAAGCGGACAGACGGTCATAGGTTAACTCAATTGTCGGCTCGTCATTGATGTCGTTCTATGACCCGTTGCGGACCTTCATCGAGAAGCCGGCTGCTGAGCACCAACTGCCGCTTGTCGTTGACCTTACGGTCTCACGACAACTCCGCCGCTCCTGAAGTCGATTTCGGCGGACTGACCACGTTCAATACGGCCTTGGTTTTCATATACGACGTTCCCCATCGCCACGCCCGTAACCCACGTTCGCACCGACGTGTCGGAGACCATTCGCGGCGAATACATTATCTCAGGCTCGATCGCTCCGCATTTGTTCGGATCGCCGGACATAATAACACGAACCAGATCGGCATTCAGGCGATGGTCGCCTAACACAACGACGACATCGCCTGATAAAATGACCTCGCAGCCGTTCTTTCTCAATTCTCGGGCTTCGAGAGAGATGGAGCCTTGAGCGGCTGGGGGTGTCTGTGCCCACGCGGCAGCGCCAACTGCGTAGGTAAAAAGGCCGGCGGCGGCGATCGCGATGAACGAGGCGGTGGCCTTCGCTGCCGTCGGCTGGGCCGGACGCATGACCTTGAGACGCATGGACAGACTCCTCTTTCCAGGGTGGATAAGCGTGCTGGCGACTTGCGATTGCGAGCCGAGCCTGAGCGCGAGCAGTAAGTGCTGGAACGCACGGTATTTCCAGGGCTGGGGGTAGACCGGCTGTGCCATCAGCCTGCCGGCCACAGCTGCCCTTGACTCAATTCGGAAGTCCATTCGATGCTCGCTTCGGGCGATGAAAGGTTTCGGCCTCACCGGCGAGGCCGATGAGGCCGCCATCATCAAGATGCGCACGTCATCGAATGTCCGCCATGTCATACGCCAGCAGCCCGGTCCGGACGGCCGGCCGCGGCCGCATCCTCGTCGGCCCGGTATTCGAGCAGCTCACCCGGCTGGCAATCGAGCACCTGGCAGATCTTGGCGAGCGTGTCGAAGCGCACGCCGCGCACCTTGCCGGACTTGAGCAACGAGACGTTTTGCTCGGTGATGCCGATGCGCTCGGCGAGTTCCTTGGAGCGCATCTTGCGCTTGGCGAGCATGACGTCGAGGTTGACGATGATGGCCATGTTCAAACGATTCCGGCGTGATCGTCGGCCAATTCGGCCGCCGCCTTGAAGATTTGGGCAAGCGCGACGAGGAACAGGCAAAACAACAGCCGCATCAGGTCGGGCGGCGTCACCCATTGGCCGGACAGCAAAACCGTGCCGGCCGGCATATTGCCGTGCATCGTAAAGATCAAAAGGCTCGCCCGCCGCCACGCAACCATGCCCAGCACCGTGATCAGGCCGGTGACGCCGAGCCGCCGCATCCACAGCGCCGCGTCGACTGTGAAAATCCGACCTTGCAGGTAGCGGCCGGTCAATTGCCACATGCAATATGCGATGACCGTGTCGAGCAGCCAGATGCCGAAATTACCGGTGAAAAACGCGGCAATCTGGCCTTTCGAAATCTCGCTCACACCGGCATTGAGACCGCGATTGAGGTTGTCCATCAGCCTGGCGGGGTCCGCCGCGTACCAGCCCCGCGCGACATTCACCAGGATCCAACCAACCCACAGCAACGCGGCGATCCTGATCAATTGGCACAGCCAGCGGATGCGTGCAGGCAGGTTCGCTTGCGAGGCCGGAGATGCTTCGGACATGGCATTGGGCATGGTCGCGCTCATGATGCTCCTCACACGATCCGGGCGTGGTCGTCGGCGATCTCGGCGGCCGTCTTGAAGATCTGGCCGAGCATCACGACAAACAGGCAGAACAGAACCCGAAGCAGGTCGAACGGGATCAACGCTTGACCTGACAGCAACACGGCCGCGACTGGGACATGCGCGTGACCGATCAGGATGATGAGGGACAGCGGCCGCCACACGACCTCGGCCAGCAGCGCGGCCAGCAGGGTGATGCCGAGACGCCGCAGCCAGACTGCCGCGTCGACCGTGAAGATGCGGCCTTCCAGATAGGTTCCGAACAGCCGCCAGACGCAATAGACGATCGCCGCGTCGAACAGCCAGAGGACAAGCGCTCCCGCGAACGTCGCCATCACCTGCGGATTCGAGAGCGCGGTCAGATCGGCGCTGAGATAGCGGCCAAGATTGTCCGCGATCTTGGCGGTGGTGTCGGTGCTGTTCCACCAACCCCAGACGATGCTCACCAGGATCCAGCCAACCCACAGCACCGCGGTGATCCGGATCAATTGACACAGCCAGCTGATGCGGGCGCGCAGGCGCAATTGCGAGACCGGTATTGCATCAGGCGCTACAGATGGCGACATCGGGCTCATGACCGAACGATCTCCTGTGGCAGGTCGGGGCGTCGCTTTGTGAGGTTTGCTTAAATTATCGTAAAACAATAATAAATATATGTCAATCGGTATTTTTTGAACTGGTTCGGGCGTAAGCCGACGATCGGATCGTCGAAGGAATAGATCGCGTCATCTCGACTGAGCATTCGCTTCGACAACGAGCCACAAGTCCTGGCTGTGATCTTCGTACAAGCGGTCCCACTGCGGCAACGACCGCTTGGCCCAACGCAGAGCTCGTCCAACGTCTTCCCTCGCGTCAGTGGCAGGGTCCGCCTGCCCCCCGTCGGGGATGATTAACGTATCAATCTCTTCCGCGCCCGCGCCATTGGCGAACGGATCGGCAATGCAGGCCCGATCTTTTTCGTTCGCTGATGAAGAGGTGCTCTCATGCGCGATTTCCGCGATGCGAAAGCTATGGCGCGTGCTCTGCGCGATGCCTTGAAAGCAAAGGCGATCGAAATCACACATACCGAAGCTCTGGAGCTGATCGCGAAGGCATTCGGCTATGAGAACTGGAACATTCTGTCCGCCAGGATCGAGGCCGCTGAACGGCCTGCAGCAGCGAGCGCACCGCTTCCAGCCGATGCACGGCATGATGGGGCGCTGCTTACGTTCTCTCCCAGTCTAGAGCGATCGCACCGTCGGGCGCACTCGCTCGCCAATCAGCGGCACCACAAATACGCCACGCTGGAGCACCTGCTCCTGGCACTGGCCGACGACCAGGATGCTGCCGACGTGATGCGGGCCTGCAACGTGGACATCGACAAGCTGCGCCGGAACATGGTGCGCTACGTGGAGTCGGAATTAAAGACCTGGTGACGGACGGCGCGGAGGACTCCAAGCCGACTGCCGGCTTCCAGCGGGTGTTCGAGCGTGCCGTGATTCACGTGCAGTCGGCGGGCCGCGAGGAGGTGACAGGTGCCGACGTGCTGGTCGCGATCTTCCACGAACGCGAAGCCCATGCCGCCTATTTCCTGCAGGAGCAGGAGATGACGCGCGACGACGCAGTCAACTACATCAGGCGCGGCATCAAGAAGGGAGGCGCGGACACAGCGATTTAGCTGGTGCCAAAAACTAAAACTCTGATGACAGATGTCTCTTGTTGGCCCGACGGAGAAGCCCATGAGGACCACGCCATGTCGGCTGTCCGAGGTCGTGCCGACCAGATTTGCTCGATCTGAGAATTTCAGCCGCTAATCCTTCGCGGACATGGGCCGGGCGCTCAGTAAGCTCTTTGAGCCCGGTCAGATCCTTGGTGCACCCGCGCACTGCATCCAACCGCGCCCCCCGCGGCAAATAGGCGGTGTAAGGTAACAAATAGAGCGAAGGGGAACTGTCATGCACGACAACGCCTTCCAGTTCTGGTGGTTGATCTTTCCGCTGTTGGGCTTTGGCTTCGCGTTTTGGTCGATATGGTTGAACCACCAGCGCCAGAAGGCTGCGATCGATCTGCTACGTACCTATGCTTCGCAGGGCAAGGATCCGCCCCCCGAGCTCGTCAAGGTGTTGCAAAGCGGCGATGACTTCAGTCGCCCCTATCCGGATTGGCAAAACGCGGTGTTGTTCGGTGCGCTAGCCGTGGCCTTCGGCGTGTGGGCCTACCTGCAACCGGGCACGCGGGAAAGCGCCGGGCTGATCTTCGCCGCCGTTGTGATGGCCGCGCTGCTCGTCAACTCGCTGGTCTCCGCGTTCCTGCGGCACAAGCATGACGCCCCGTGACATCGCGCGAGCGATTCGCGCCTTTGGTCGCGGCGCATCAGCAAGCCGTGCGCGCCTTCCTGCGCCGGTTGTGTGGCGACTCCGCCGAGGCGGACGATTTGGCGCAAGAGGTATTCATCGCCGCCTGGACCAGCCTCGACAGCTTTCGTCGCGACGCGGACTTTCGCCTGTGGCTCTACGGGATCGCCTACCGTAAATTCCAGGCGAGCCGCCGCGCCGCCAGGCGGCGGCGCAAGCGCGAGGCCTTCGTCGCCGAAAGCGCCGAGACGGTGGCCATTTCCGACCCGGACATGCGCCTGGATCTACAGAAGGCCATGATGGCGCTGTCCGAGCCCCAGCGCGCGGCGGTCGCGCTGTGCCTCGCCGCCGGGGTCTCTCACGGCGATGCCGCCGCCCTGCTCGCCTTGCCGCTCGGCACGGTAAAGGCACATGTCACGCGCGGACGTGCTATGCTGCTCTCGATGCTGGGAGAGCGACCATGACTGATGACAGCCGCCTCGCCTCGCTGTGGGCGCTCGAGGAACCGCCGGCGCAAGATCCGGCCTTCGTGCTCGCGACGCTCGACCGCTTGGCCCGCCGCCGCTTCCGCATGAAGGTTACGCGGCTGGTACCTCTGTTCGTCGCGACGATGGCTGGGTGTTGGGCGATCGCGCCTTCGATCGAGGCGTTGCTTCAGTCCAACGGCGTCGCGGTCGTCATCGCGGCTGCCATCGGCTTCGCGCTGGCCGCCAAATATGCCAGCGACGCAGCGCAACCCGAGCTGATGTGAGCTGGGCTCACGCGACGACCAAAGTTGTCAGCGGAACTTCGCCGCCCGACTGTCCAAGCCAAACGGGGGTCCCTTCCGCGGGATATGAACCTCGGATAGGTTGACGAGGACCGACCATCGGGAGCAAGAGACCATGGTACTTGGGCTCGAAACTGAAACGAGCTTCCGCGCGTGGACCGATAGCGATGAGCTAACATCGACTGATCTCGCGTCTTCCCGCGACCCCGTTAGAGTACGCTCGAATAATAATACCACCCAATACGGTGAACGAGCGGGCGGCGAGCCGAAACTCGGTGTCCTAGACGTCCGGGGGATCGAAAAGAGCTTTGCAGGGCGACCGATCTTGACCAATGTCAGCCTGCACGTTCAACGAAACGAGGTCGTGATATTGTTCGGCCCTAGCGGCGCCGGGAAGAGCACCCTCTTTCATATCGTCACGGGGCTCATTCCGGCGGACGCTGGACAGATCGAACTTGACCGCCAAAAGATTTCGCATCTCCCTATGTATCGTCGAGCACGACTGGGGCTTGCATACGTTCCTCAGGAGCCGCCTATGAAAGCTGAACCTGCTAAGCTCGACGCCCTGTTGACGTTAATTCAACTCGCGTCCCAGCGAGGTATTGGTGTTCTCGTCGCTCATCAACTGAACCAGCACGCACGCCGAATCCGGGATGTTAGTGATCGTGCTTATCTTATTTCCGGTGGACAAATACTTGGCACCTTGCATGGCTAGCGCTATTCGCGCGTGCGGCCATCGGAAGTCCGATTCTGGCCTATCACGACAAATCAACCGAGTCTCGCTGAGGTCTTCTGTCCGGGGAAGAGCCCACTTAATCTGCTCACCGCAAGTATTACAGCTCGTGATCCAAAGCAGCCATCGACGACATTGGCTACCGCCCAGCCTCCCAGTGCGCGCCTCACACACGCGCGTCAGCCTCAAGCCGCCAAATCGATGTGCTGCGACCAACCGTGCTTACCGAGTTAGTGCATGAAGGTTATTCCCGTCAACTTGTGATCACCCGTAAGCGGACCGACGGACCAAATTCCGTACCCATGCTCATATTTAACGTGGTAGATATCCCAGCCACGTTGATCGACGTGGAGAAATTCCAGCGACAGAAATTTTCCAAGACGCCGATTCGTGTCTTGGATTGCCGGCCATTGCTGGTCGGCGGCAGACTTCAAGGACGGAGACATGATCTCCAAATCCGGCGCCCCGTTCTGCTCGGCATCGATCTCGCGGCGGAGGAGCGTCTGTCGCTCCATGTCAGGCTTATTCTCGTCGATCCGCCGCCGGATTTCCGACTCAGCCTCCTTCACGACAGAGGCGTCAACGCGGTTGAATAGTTGCTCCCGTTCATTCTGGTGGAGCACCAAACCGGTGACACTCCCGTTCGTATCGAGATTGAAACTCAGTTGAGCTCGAACAATTTTTGCAAAAAAAAATCGTGTCGCTTTCGGGAAAAATCTCAACTTTTGGCTGACCGGTCAAACGGCTGTAGAAATGCTCTCCTTCACGTGTGATGGTGAAGAACATACTCGAAGCTTGTTCGTGTTGATAGTTGCCTACAAACTTGTCGAAGTGGCTCGGGTCGTAGGGGATTGCGGTACGAGCTCGGGATTGCTCGATGCGCTTCTGTGCGATCTCCTCATCGGAGGGGGTTGAGGTAGCGGGTTGCGTTTGCGCGCTGACTGTGAGTGGCATGAGGAAACCATACAATAGGGGCGATGAGATGCTGATCACTGCGGCTGCTATCAGGAGCGTCTTTCCTGTCCGGCCCAAGCGTGCGCTGACAACATTCCGCATGATACGCCCCAATCCCGCCTTTCAAATTCCCCCAGAAACACCCCAAGCAAATGGAAGCGGCGGCCGCGCGTCGAAATTGCACACTTCGGGACTATGCTGATCATGGCAAGTAAAGTTTTGATGAAGCAAGTCAGTCCGTGTGCGCCAGGGCTACTGTTAGCGTCACATCTCTATTGAACCAAGGCCGCGCAAAGCTAAACAGCGATTTCCTTGCGGCGCATATTGCCGAATTGCGCAAGCGCACGGCCGAAGCAGAAGCCAAACTCAAGCAATTGTACGACGCGATCGAAAACGGAATCGCTGATGTGTCGGACCCAATGCTCAAGGAGCGCGTAACTGAGCTGAAGTCCATCCGCGACCAGGCCCGCGCTGACGCTGAGCGGGCTGAGGGCGCGTTAGATCGCACTGGGCCAAGCATCACACCCCAGGCGCTGAAAACCTTCGCCAGCCAGGCCCGCAGACGCATGCGGACCGAATCGGGCGGTTACCGCCGTGACCACCTCCGTGCGCTGGCCCAGCGCATCGAGGTGGACGCGAAAGAAGTTCGCATCATGGGGTCGAAAAGCGTGCTCTTGCGCACGCTGGTCGCCGCGTCCGGCGCAAAAACGGCAGGTTTTGGAGTGCCCAGTTTTGTATGCCCTTCCTGAGAGAGGGGTGGCATTTCTGGACTGCACCCCATGTGTGAGACACGAAATTGGTAACAGATCTCGGTGATCGAGACTTCAGGCGGGTGCCGGTTGAAAATGCTGCGGGGTAGCCCGAGAGGCGCGCCTTCGCATTGTTGGCATGAAAGCCACTTGCTTGGCCGCGCTGAGCGGTCAACCCCCGAAGCCCGTAGGGGCGCGCCTTGGGCGCGCGGGGTTGACGGCGACAGCGCGCGCCGAGCCACAATGGCCCATGCCATGGATGCGCCTCGCGGGAGTTGGTACCGAGCGAGCATTTTCAATTCGCTGCTTCCAGGTGTTCGCACCCGCTACGAACAGCCAATGTTGCTTCGTACTCGTCAGGCGATCGATAATCCAGCGCCGAATGCAGCCGCTGACGGTTGTAGATGGTTTCGATAAAGGCCCCGATGGCGCTTCGGGCCTGATTCAAATTGCGATAGCTGCATCCGTTGATCTCCTCCTGCTTCAGGGTTTTCATGAAGCTTTCGGCCTTTGCATTGTCGTAGGGATTGCCGACCCGGCTCATGCTGGGCTGGATATCGTGCCCGGCCAGGATTTCCGTGTACTCGCTGCAAGCGTATTGCACCCCGCGATCGGAATGATGGATCAGACCGCCTCGCTTCGGTTGCCGTGCTGTGATGGCCATCAGCAGCGCCGAGATCGCGAGTTCCGCCCGCAGATGCGCATCTAGCGTCCAGCCGACAACCTTGCGGCTGAATGCATCCAGGATGACGGCAAGGTAGCCGAACTCCTCTGCCAAATGCAGGTACGTGATATCCGCCACCCAGAGCTGATCGAGGCCGTTTAGCACGATACCGCGGGTCAGATTGGGAACGACGCACCAAGAGTGGCGCGAGTTGGTCGTGATGGGCACGAACGGGGTCTGGCGCAAGCACAAAAGATTGTCCTCGCGCAGCAAGCGCAGAACCCGCTTGTGATTGGCTTGCCGGCCTTCACGCCGCAGGAGAGCGCCGATCCGTCGGTAGCCATAGTGGCGATGCTTGAGGGCCAAACGCTGAATCGCGTCCCGAAGGCCAGTCTCTTCCTGACGGGGCGCCGATCGCTGCCAATGCCGATAATAGCCGGATCGGCTGATGCCTCCGAGCTGGCACATGCGCTCGATTCCGATCTCGCCTTGCGACCGAGACGTCGTCATCGCTTGGATGACTTCGTAGATGCCGTCCCGCCAGGCACGCCGCTCCGCAGGCGTTGATCCCTGACTTGCCGCAAGGCTTGCTGAAAAAAATCGAGCTCGACTTGTTGCTGGCCGATCTTGCGTTCAAGCGAAGAAATTTGCCGTTGCGCCCGGGCCAGCTCCTCCAGTGAGGTTTGTCGAGCCTCCTTGTCGGGCTGGTTCTCTGCTGCTGGCCTCTCCTCGTGAGCCGAGAGATCGACGTTGGTCATACGACCGCGGCCACGCAAGGCTTTGCTGCCGCCCAGACGATATCGATTATGCCATTGATAAATGCTCTTGCGAGAAACACCGAGCTGTCGGGCTAGATCGCTCACGTTCTCCCCCGCCTCCATCCGGCGCAACGCCTCGAGCTTAAACTCTCGACTGAATCGGCTTGGTTCGTTGGTGCTCAAATAGTCCTCCCCAGAAAGGAGAACTGTCACCATTTTTCTGTCCCAAGCTAGGGGTGCACTCCACTGAGGGCCTCGGTAACAGTCGGTGTAACATCGGTAACAGTCGGCGTAACAGACGTGGTTACAATGACCGCTTCGGCGTTACGGCGGATCAGGCCGGCCTCCTCCCACCCCTTCAACCGGCGACCAGTCCGCATCCTGTTCCAGCCCCACTGCCGCCCGAGCTCCGCGGCGCTGGCGGTCACGCGTCCATCGGGCTGGGAGCGCAGCCAAGCCAGCGCCTCCGCGTCATCGAATGGGCGGATCGGAACGATGTCGGTCATGACGAGACGGTGCTCCTGGGGTATTGGCCAGCACACCCCATTGATGCGTTGGGCTGGCCGCTCCGACGGCGATGAGGCTGACCTCAGGCGGAGAGGAAGCCGGACCATATTGCGACCGACCGGGACAGTGACAGCTCGTCCGCGCGACGTGCGCAAGTGCGGCTGGCGGCGCCGCTCTCGTTATCGCTGAGTCGCCAGGCACAATGTCGACCAAATGGCGCTGTGTGTCTGATCCGGGTTATGCGGATCTTGAATCGACTCTTCACGGCTCCGAGCCGTCGCCACCGCCGGCGAAGGTGGCACGCGGGATGCCGCGGTTGAATAGCCAAATCGCACGCCGTAATACGCTGCAGCTCCCCGACTGACGGCGTCGACGCGATGCGAGTGACGTGGCTCCGTCACGGCAATCCTCGCGAACGCACTTGAGGTGATGTAAATCACCTTACGGAAGCCGAATAACCGGACCGGTGCATCGCGAAGGTACACCACGGAGAACAGAGAGGCGGACACTGATGCGCGTTGTGATTTGCGGCGCTGGCGTCATCGGCGCGTGCACCGCTTATTTCCTCAGTCGCCGTGGAATCGACGCCATCGTCGTCGAGCTGACCGAGGTGGCGGCCGCGGCGTCTGGTAAGGCGGGCGGATTTCTGGCGCTCGACTGGTGCGCTGGCACGCCGCTCGATGCTCTAGCGCGGCGAAGCTTCCATCTTCATGCTGCCCTATCCGACCAGATCGCGGGTGACTGGGGTTACCGCCGCATGACTACATACAGCGGCTTCGTGTTTCCCAGGGGTGATGCTCGTCATCGCGTTCCGGCTAAACTCAATTGGTTGTCGGAAGGCGTAGTGATCGGCGACCTTCTCGGCACGACGGAAACGACAGCCGTCGCACACCCGCGCAGGTTCACCTCCGCGATGATGAATGCCGCACAAGCGTACGGCGCGGAATTGCGGCGGGGACAGGTCACCGGCATCGCCTGGCGTGCGGATGGATCCACAGTGAGAGGCGTCGAGGTTGACGGCGGACTCATCGAAGCAGAGGCCGTGGTCATCGCGATGGGCCCGTGGTCCCGCTTGGCATCCGAATGGACGGCTGTGCCGGCTGTATTCGGGCAGAGGAGTCCCAGCCTCGTCTACGACACCGGAACGGACGTTCCAGCGGATGCACTCTTTCTTGAGTACTATGAGGAGAGCGGTGCGGTCATCACGGTCGAAGTCTTCCCGCGGGCGGACAGCAGCACGCTGGTCACGGCGTTCTCGGACGCCCGCCCTCTTCCGACCGACCCGGCCGCCGTGATCCCGGACGTCATCGAAATAGAACGTCTTCAGGCAATCAGCGAACGACTGTCACCGATTTTTCGTGTCGACCGAATCATTGCGCGACAAGCCTGCTTCCGTCCGGTAACGCAAGACGGCCTGCCTCTGATCGGGAAAGTGCCGCAAACTGAGGGCGCTTATGTGGCGACCGGTCATAGCGTCTGGGGTATTCTCAACGCGCCGGCGACGGCCGAGGCGTTAACAGAGTTGATCGCCGATGGCGTCGCCTCAAGCACCGATCTTACGCCCTTCGACCCAAGCAGGCTGCAGTGACATCCCGACAGCGGTGACGCACCGCCGAGTCGGGCGAACAAGGAAAGCCCGCCCGATCTGTTGGGCGGGGCTTCGGTGAGCAAGCCTCAGTCGGCCTTCCGCGGACGAGACCACAGAAGTGTGTAGCCTTCGCCACCTTCATCTGCGAACAGGTTCGCGTAGATCGGAGCGGTGAACGAAGGATCGTCGAGCTTGAGCGAGAGGTAGTCGCGGCCCTCCTCGGAGCGCTTCGACCACGCTGCACCGATCTCGACTTTTTTGTGGTGCACCACAAAAAGTGAATTATGCGGAGTAAGGTGTTATGCGGAGTGTCGGCGCGGGAGCTGAGTGTTTCCGCGGGGTTGGGGCTGGGTGCGCTCCGCATAATCGCGAAGGCTGCGGCGCCTCGCTGTGGAGGCAAGGCGCCGCAGTTGGTCAGCGCGACCAGATGAGCTTGTGCTCGCCCTTCTCGCCCTGGACCAGGGTCGCGTAGACCGGAGCTGTGAAGGAGGGATCGTCGAGCTTGACCGAGATGTACTCGGCGCTGGTCTCCTTGGCCGCCTTGCTCCAGCCCGCGCCGAGCTCGACGCCGTTGGCGGCGACCCTGTAGTCGGGAGAGCGCTCGCCCTCCTTGGCGATGGGCTTGATGGTCGCCTTGGTGTTGATGTTGAGAGTGCGGATCATGCCGGTGAAGCTGCCGTCCTCGCCGCGGGTGAAGGTGCCGATCTGAGCCATTGTCGTATCTCCTAAGTGTTCCTCGAAGCCGCCCCATGCGGCCTCGGTGGCTGTCTTCAGGCGACGGACGGCCAACCTGCACCCGAAGGGCTGCAGCGAAGCGGAGGACGGCGGTAGCCGAGCTTCTTGGCTCGCGAGGAATGCGGCGCAGCCGCAGGGGAAGAAGGTTGGCGAAGCCGTTGCAGGGACAAGGCCGGCCCGGCGCCAGACCAGCCAGCAAGAGAGGCCGCAGGGGCGGCTGCGGGCACAGTGATCCCCGGAGAGATCGACGCAGATCGCACGTCGCCCGCTGCAGCCGCACACCCGGTTCAACCGCGCCGCAACACTATCACGGCGACCACGTCACCCGCCGGGGGCGAGCACCCACTCCTGGACGCGCGCCGCCGGCTGGCGCGGGTGGCCTCGGAGCTTCATGGTGCTCACTAGCGCTGCCTTCGCTGCATCAGACAGGTTTTCATCGAGCCAACCGAAGAAGCCGTAGACGGCCGCCCCATACAGCAGCGGAGCCGCGAAGCCAAGGTACTCAAGTAACTTTCCGACTGCTTCCATCGCGTCCTGCCCCGCAGAAGAAGAAGCTTTCATGCAATATGGAATAGTACACCATTTTCGCGCCGCGAGCGCGCCGGCCTCTCTGTTCTCGACGCCGTCCACTAAAGCCGGAAAGGCAGCGCGACGGCCGGCCCGTTCCCGGATTTGTCGCGTTTACGGACCTTTGCGGGTAATCTGCGCTGGCCTAACAACAGGCGGTTCGGGAAACCACGCATCCACTATCGACTTGTGGATTACCTGAGTGAGGTCGCTGGCAGCAGATCTGACAGAGTCCTTCTTTGGCTCGGGATCTCCCACGTTTCGTCTGACCGCGTCCGTATACTCACGGAGGCGTATCGCGAACGTGTTCATGGCATCCAGGACCTGCCCGTCTTCAACCATGGATACTTCGCCAAAGTAAAGCAGCCAGAAGTGTCGCTCGGCATCAGACCAATCATTCTCATTTGTCGTATATACAGACAGTTTTCCGGCCACCTGGGCGGCCTCGAAGTATAGGGCTAGCTGCTTTTCGAGGAATGGTAGTCGTGCTTGCACAAACTGCGCTTTGGCTTCACGCTTCGCCCGATCATTAGCGTCTGCTTGCGCCTGCCTCTGCTGCTCCAAATAGGTGAAGGAGATCCAAAGGCCGCCGATGATCGCGGTCATCGCGGGCAAGAGTCCTTGCACCAATGCAAGGATTGCCCTGGTCCAGGGCGACAACGGATCACGCTCAGTTCTGACTGGAAGGCGACTCATCGGTCCATCCTCTCGCACCACCTGCACGATTATTGGTCGCGCAGACAAGCCGCGCGATGCATCACGCGGGGAATTAATTGAGAAGGTAATGTGCTATAGCGCCCTGGCCCCAACGCGCACGATCTCGCCGGCGCCGATGTGTGCCTTGGTCGATCCGCGCGGGTGCTCGATGACCACCATGAGGTCATCGCCGAAGTGCTGCACGACGCGGCAGCGGACCAGCACTTTCATCGCCCGCCTCGAGCAGCGTTACCTGAGATTTTAGGATGTCGTCGGCGAGCTTCATGCGGCCTGTACCGTCTCGCCCTGCACTGCCTCGCGATGGGCTTCCGTCAGCGCAGTAAGCGCGGCACGCGTCGGCGCTTCCATGAAATAACCCGCGCTGACGATCCTTCCGATCTCCATCCCGCGCGGCCGCAACGCGGCGCGAACCTGGCACAGCATGGGGAGATGAAGTATGAGCAAGTTTTCAAGCGAGTATCGTTATCCTGGTTTTGTCTGGCTCGCCACCCGTGGCCAAAGATGGGTTGCGCGCGATCGCATCTCTCCGGCGCTGCTGGACCCGCACGACACGTCGCTAGCCGCACTTGACGTCGATCCGCAGGATATGACCGTTGCAGTGGCCTGGATGGACGCACGCAATGCAATCTTTCAGAAGGTCGATCCAATCCTCGACGGTCCTGCGCTCCAACGATCTCTAGACGCCGAACTGCGCCAGCGCGGCGAGGAGCGTGCGCTCGACGCAATGCTTTCGCCGAGGAGGACGCCACGCCCATAGGGCCAAGCAGGCGGGAGTGCTTGCTGCACTGGTATTCCTCGCTTCCCTTAATCGGTCAGTGCTGATGGGATAGTTTGAGCCAAGAGCAAGGCGCTTAGTCGGGCGGTCCGGCAGCCGGCGCCGCGCTCGGCCATGTTACTTAGACGAGCGAGGGCGCTCTCACTTCCTGCGGTCGAGGCACAAACCAAGATCTCCGAACTGATCCCCGCTTGCGCGGGACAGCTGAATTAGGAGGTCTCCTTCAGCAAATGAGGGCGCATAAGCCGCATTCAACGGCATCGTAGGAGCCGGCAATGCACGAGCTGGTCAGCCGGAGCCGATCGCAGGTGGCTTCCGCAGTGTGTGACCTGCTTCACAGTCGACTTATTGGACCAGCCACAAGTCGCGGCTAGCCCGCGGTCTGCACCACCGCCTCTGCGAGAGGTCTTACGCTGCTGAGGCACCGGTTGCCGAACTCTGTTCGGCCTTTCTATTCGTCGAGTTCTCGATTGACGGCGATTTGCACCACGCTGGATATATTCAAAACTGGATTGGACTTGTGAGGACCGAGACTTGCGCTTTCTTCACGGCATGCAGTAAGGCGCGAGCCGCTGCGAACTTCCCGCGCGGGCTTGCGCTTGAGGCATCGTCGGAAGTGGCGGCATGACAATATCGAGCAATCGTCGGTATCAGTTTGATCCGCTCTTTGATGTCCATCCGAAAACGGGCGCAAGCATTGAAATCTTCTGGGCTAACGCTGGGCTAACGCCATGTCCGGTAAAGTCGGCGCTCGTTGGTTCTGATGGCCTCGACAACGCGGGTTCGCATCTGGTGGTCCCGCCATCGGGCCTTTTCCGACGGGCTATTCGGCGTACCGGAACGCGCTGCAGGCGAACAAAAGGAGGCGATTAGCGCATTTTTTCTGCTCGCAGTTGCTATCAGGTTGCAACGATGGACCATGCTGGAAAATGATCGAAGGGATCGGGGATCTTTATTGAACCAGCTCAATTGGTTGATGGTGCCCAGGGGCGGAAATCGGATCCTCTCCTATCCAACTGAAAGTCCATCATTTTTTGGATCTTGAATCTCCGGCGTACCTGCCAGTGGACCCGGCGCCTTCTCCGCGGCCGGGAGGGCGCAACCCTGTGCCGCCACACCCAAGTCATGTGCGTGGGGCGCGGCGTGCGTTGAATGCATTGTCACCGCTATGACCACGATTGCCTTGCACCGAAAGCCTGCAGTATTCGCCCGTCGTCACAGCGCATGGTCCGGACGAATGGAGAGACTGACTCGCACTCCAGAAGCTTCTCGCGTCCTTGGCAAAGGAAGAGAGCAGAACGGTCCGTGCCGTTTTGGTCCACGGTAATTACTCGCCCCATGAAGCTGCAGCCAAGCCCGTTGAGCCGCATATCGAACAGCGCGCTGCCCAATACCGCCAGAAAACGTGAGGTGTCGAGCAGCTGCCGAATGGAGGTGGCATCAGGCGAAATTGCGATGGGCAGTTTCTCCAGTCCAGAGGCATGCAAACGCTCAGCGCACACCGCCGCATAGAATGAAAGACGTTCAACGTCGGTCGTGCCAGTCGCTCCAAGCGCGGCTTGTTCGAAGCCTTCCAGAGTGACCGCGTCGAAAGCTGGAGGTTCCTGGAAAGCACACCTCAGCCACAATTCAATGACCGATCTCAACTCGAACGGGATTTCGGCAACGCTTGCCTCAAGCGCAAGACGAGTCTCATTCGTACGAAGCACGCAGTGATTCCTCAGGTGCGAATGCCAGGACTGACCGCTCCCATGGAGCATCGGCACCGCGCCGCTGCGGCACATGGCCGAGAGCTCGAATGCCGGATCGCCATACGCTGCCAGTGCGAGCCACGCGTATGCTGGAAGCGATTCTTTAGCTTGATTTACTACCCCCAAAACAGCTTTTCCGAACGCGTGATTGTTGGCCTGACGATAAAACTGACGGGCGAGAGAATAAGCTCGGTTTTCGGGGATAGGCATGCTGAAAGCGATGGCTGCGGGGCCACCGCGCTCGATGAGTTTGCTTGCAAGGCCCACAGAGTAGCCTCCGGCACCATAGCGGACGCGGCCAGCCAAGCACGCACAGAAGAACAGGAATGGCACGCGGAAACCATCGATCTTGTCGGCATCCAACGGTCCGAAGTCCTCATGCGCAAGCGGCAGAGCCTCGAAGACCTCATTGGCAATTCCATGGCCGATGTAGTGAAGCACACCGGATGCACCGTCACACCATCGCTTCACGTCTTCTGCCCCTGCCTCCGCATGAACGGAGGGGGAGAACCCCATCACGCCGAGCAGGTGATTAATGGTCGCTGCCTCGACCTGCGCAGACTTCAACTGTGGTCCGCCGACGGTTAGCGAACCGAGTACCACAACGGCGGCTGGCTGAGGGTTCACTCGTGCGCGGCTGGGCGACAATGTCTCGCGGAGATGGGTAATACTGGGACTGCGGACTATTGGGACCAACTCAGCGAGCCACCGGCCATTAAATCTCAACGCACCGAGAGGAAATTCATCCACGTTGCCGAATGAATGCGGCATGTAGAAGAGTTGAGTCATGTCTTGCAGAACACCTACCCAGCGCGGGGATAGCGAAGCGCTCAAAGTCTCCGCAAGTGTTTCCAGTCGGTGTTGGTGGCTCTGGACGGCGAGCGCATCACCGATTTTGTCCGCCTCAAGTTGATCATCCAGCGCGCGGAGAAAGTCGGAGATCATATGCGCGTTTTCTCCCTTCGCCGCCGACCACGCGAAACGGAAGTCTCCCTGACCATCAAATCCGTAAATGATCCACAGCGTACAGTCGATACCGGCTAGAAGATGGACCACCCCGAGACTTCGAAAAGGAGCTAGGGCATTTCTGGTGCCGGCAAGAGGGCTCTGCTGTCGGGCAAGCAACCTGTCCCACGGCTTTCCGGGCTCATCTTGTTCGAGGCTGGCGAGCAAGTCGCGGGTATAAAGCGCCCAGAGCGCCGACAGAACTTCATCGAGGCGGGCGTCTGAATAATCGGTGTTGTGGCAGTTTGCGGTGACCAGGAGCAGGTAGGCTTGCTCAATGAATTGTTTCTGAGCGTAGCGGGTCAAATGGTCGGCGGTCTTTGGAAGATGACCCTCGTAGAGCTTGATGGCGCCGATGACGTCATGACGAATGGCAGGATCATGCTTCCTTTTCCATTTGGCTATGCACTCACTCATCCAAACACGGGCCGCCTCGCAATATTGCCCGCGAAGCTCAAAGAGCGATTCCAGGGATGCGTAGCGGTCTTCGGCTTCGGCGAAGCGTCCGCAGCGCAAAAGGCAGTTGGCGGCGTTGATGGCAGCGCGAAGACCACGGCCATCTTCCATCCCAAGCGCACGCACGACTGCTTCAAAGTGAAAGAAGGCGACATCGGGCGCAGCTTCGGTACGGCAATTGCCCAGAGCAAACTCGATTTGGGTAACTTCCCGGAGTCCAAACGCTACCCCGGACTTTACATGCAGCAACCGTGCATTCGCGAAGAGGTCATCCGACCACTTCAATGCTTGCTTGTCGCCAGCTACGCGTCCGGCAAGTTGACAGCGCCTGTAACCCAAAGCGAGCACGAAATCCAAGCCGCGGGTGGCAGCCCAGGTATGGGCGAGTTCGGCGGTTCGGCTCGGATCGAGTCGAATACCGGCGAGTGTCTCGACCATTTCGGCGATTTCAAGAGCAGCGCAACTGGCGTCGCTCTCTAGACGAGACAGAAAGCGAAGAAAGACCCTGCATGCGCTGTCGCCAACCTCAATTGCGGCAAGGTATTGGTGACCAAGGCTCAGGCACTCGCTCAGGAGGTTCAGGCGTTCGGCTTCGGCAAGATAATCGGCGTTGTGGTTCACCGGATGCAAATCGGCGACCTCGTGCAGGCGGCGTGTCGCATCGAGCGGCCGCGATTGAGCAGCGAAGGCAGATGCGGTCCGCCAAGCACTCCACAAATCGGGTCCGCGCCTTCCAGTCACAGACCCAGCAAGAGGGTCGCGCCCGGTTAGGTCCATATAGGCGTATTGCGTAGTCGCCGGTGAGAAAAGATCGTCAAAAAACGCGACGAGTTCGGCGTCGGGCACAACTCCACAACTGAATTCCGATAGCGACCCCGTCGCAGATTTTAGCTCGTCGCCCCTGGAATTCCGGCGCGTAGAGATTTTCTGGCGCGAACGGCCGGCGTGCTTTTGGCTGTTAGAGCCTGCCTGACGGGAGGGAGAACGGCGCACCATAACCTCCGCAATTGAGGCTTATTTCTCGATCGCCCACATCGGGGTCTGCAGCGGGCCACTGGGCGTTGCGTAGTAACAAGGGACATACAAGAAACCCGGCGGAAAAACCGTCTCGATTTCCAGGGTCATCCCTTCCGTTACCTTGGCATTCAATTTGAGCTCGACCGGAATGGTTGCGGTTTGAAAACCAGCGTCAATGCTGGAAGAAGTCTCGACGGCGAGTTTGAACGTTCTCGTGCTGGCGGACTTGTCCTGCTTTAAGTCAATGTAAGGTCCAAACGTGTAATCCATTGGGTCCACGTCGGCTCTTTCCCGTCCGCACAACGGGCACCGTTCATAGCTGGTCGTTGCGTCCCCCACGAACTGCAGCACTTCAACTTCGATGGACTCGGTGCCGCGAGATGAAAAGATGCGCGGCTTGATACGAAGATCAAGCCGGTACTCCGCGCATTGTCTGCGCGCTTCCGATTTGCTGGAGACGCGGATGTTCACCTTGCGACCGCGTCCTAACCCGGAGCCAAAAATCTTGAGACCTATGCTGCCGTCGCTCTCCACTGAGCCATCGGACCGAACGGTCGTTGTACCCGCGGGGGGAACGTGGCATTGGAGCCATGGAAGAGAACAGATCTGCTCCGGCAGTTCCCGCACGAGCTTGCGAAGGAATAGCCGTTCAATGAATCCGCGCCAGTCTCCGAAACCCATTGTCGGCTCGAGTGGAAGATCGGCTTGCCTGATTGCTTGGGTGCATTCTTCAACTTTGGCCGGCGTTGGCTTCCTGCCCGTTGGCGGCACTAGGTCGGACAGGCCAGGCAAGGCGCCCTCGTCATATCCTTTGAACACGACAGACCTCGAGGTTGTGCGACTCAAGCCTCAGATTGCAAGAACCGAACCACGTCCGAAAACATCGGCATCGTGTCGAGCACGAACGTGGCATCGTTGGTTATGGTGGGGTCCATTTTCGCAAGTCTGCTTACCACTGCCTCAATCGAGGGAGCGTCCACCTCTGCGGAACCGAGCCTCTGGCCTTTCTTTGCCAGCGCACGCGCGACGGGATTCGCGAACGCTTCCCAGCGGATGGAACTGGAGAAAATAATTACCACCATTCCAGCGGACGTATTGACGCTGAGGACTCCAGCAGGTTCGCCTTTCTCATCCAGCAGCAAAGGAACCGTGTATCGCATGGCTGTTCCCCTTTCTCGCGCGCTTGGTTTTCGCGCACTCTAAAAGAATATGAGGCAGCACGTCTGTGAATTGCATCACGTTATACCGTGACTGTTTCAAGACAGTGAAATCAAACCGAGAAATTTCTCAGCAAGGCAGGAGCAAGACGCGTAATGCCACTGGTCGATATTGGACCCGCTTCCGTCGGGCTCATGCGACGCCAGATTCGCCGTGGTCGCTCCGAATCGCCACACCACATTTCGCGCATCGTCGCAGACACCCGCGTCATCGGACACAGCCGACGATGACGACCGGATCAGTCCGAACTCTGAGGCCGTCGCCTGAATTGCACCCGAGCTCGCGCGGATGGGGGTTCAAATCGGGGAACCAGAGACCACCGACGATTGACACTGCCGCCGGTCGCTTGCTGCGGCCCAGCGCCTGGCTTCGAGACCGCCGGTCAGGTGAGGCAAGCCCGGCGATGGTTCGAGCGCGCCCCGTGTGCGTTGAAGTGGCAAACACCACCGCATTGGCCAGGACTTTCCGCGTTGCTGCGAGGTGTCAGGCGGCTGAGACAGTCCGTCTCGCTTTCGCTCCGCTCAAGCTACGCCGGACACGCTTCAGCTCTTATTTTGCGTGGCTGCGCCACGCGTAGCCTAGGGCGAAGCGTGGTGCCCAGGGAGGGAATCATACGCAATCACCGACGCGACGATGCAACTTGAGAGACGGCGAATAGTCACGCCACGAACGTCAAGCTTCTTCGCAACGCGCATCGAGAATGAGCAACGCGAATGCACATCGTGTCGATCAGCGCCTCTTCCCTTTCGGCTTCTATGATGGTCTCGTCGGCCGGCTGGGTCGAGTCCTGCAGCACATCGACCAGGCCAGGCTCGTCTATGCTGGCCGTCTCCACCATTTTCTCGACCTTTTCGCCTTCACCGTTAGCGATGCTGCGCACGGCTTCGACAAGGAATTTTACGACGTCGACATGCTTCGGGCATTTCCGGTCGCCTGCCAAGGCTCGGCAGAAGGCTTCCTGAAGCAAGTCGTTCGCCTCGAGGTCATAAATCCAGGCGAAATATTCTGCCGCCTTGCGCAGCCGAAACCATTGCGCATCCGTGAGCGACCGGATTGCGGTCTCGATCTCGTCCCGCGAGCGAACGGATACGTCTGCCTTCAATCGCGTCTGCCGCCCCCTTCAATGAGCTATGCGGGTCGATCTCCATCCCTCGGACACATGGCGCAAGATCTTCGTGCCGGAGATGTCCGCCGCGCAGGTTGTCGGCCGCATGGGTTTTCAAGGCGCGCTTTGCGCCCGCATTTCGACAGGAAACATCATGGCTGACGTCCAGGTAACTTGCATCACCAAACCGCATCCTGAAAGCCCCCACGAACACATCACCCATCTCGGAAATCCCGGGGGCAGGTTGGACTTGGCCGCGCGAGCAGGTCATCGAAAGCATCGAGACCAACACCAACACCTTCTTCGTGGTTGATCCCCGCACCGGCAAGCGGGCGAACATCGGGGTCGTACGCGCGCCGCGGGGCATGCGCCCTACCTGCGCACATATGCCGACGGCGTCTGGACCGACAATCTGCTGTCGCTCAATCAATGCCCAGTGTGAGCAGGAGCAGAGCGCATTGGCCCAACGCGATCATGTCGCGTCCATGTCGCGCGGAGTCGCCGGCAAAGTTTGGGAAGCCTTGAAAACAAAGGGAAATTTTTGGGACACGACGCGACACGGAATCCGTGAGAATGCGTCGCAATTCGCGCGCTACCTTGCTGATTTTCTGAGACTATTCTGGTTGAGGCGGAAGGGATCGAACCTCCGAAATGGTGGAATCAAAACCCGCTCATTCTCGGGGCGCGCTCGAAGAGACTCGAATTCCTGCTCCCCAGTTTCGAAGCTAATAGATGAGGCAACGTAGCCGGCGCAGCAAAGATCGTGAACAGCCCACGAGCGGTGATGTGAGACTCGCAACCACCGATACCGACATTCGCTTCAGACCGCGATTTGAATATCGACGGTTGGGATCAGGGGTCTCCGACCTGCTGTCTGCGGCGACTAGCTTCTGAGTGACTCTTCGGAAGTTGGAGGGTGCTATCCCTCTCCTATTCGATTGGGCCAAAGACGAATGTATTGGCCTGGTGGTACGCGCGGCTCGCCCCGAACTCGGTCACCACCTTCCCTTCGTACGGGGTCATTGGGTCGGAATATCTGGCTGCGCGACAACAGGACAATTTATGATCGCCTGGGTCGGCCGCGGCCGCCGACATATGGATTGCCGGGACCGGGTGGGTTGATGTCGGCGCTGGTCAGCAGGTTCTGCTTGATCAGGGTCTTTTGTTCTTCCATCGAACGAATGCGATGCACGTTGCCGGCCTTCACGGCCTCTGCCGTCCACATGCTTACATGTGCGTCCCAGAGCGGGCTGTAGTTGTTGTTCTTGGACGCATCCTCATTGTCCGGACCAACCGGGAACACCTGATCTGAGAGCGTTTGCGGCTTTTCAATTGACGGAACCAACGCTTAAGATGGACCGGCGAAAGGGCAGTTTGGATGAGAAACAATTTGTACTTTCTTGTCGTGGGGGTCGTCCTCGCGACAAGCGCCGGAGCAACAATAAGCGCTACCAATGCGCAGCCTCTGGAAACAAGGGTCGCTACCGCATCAAGCCTTGGTCAGAAGGCGCTGAACGATCCCGCCGCCTTCGATTTCGTGGAATCGCTCACCACCGAGATCGGGCAGCGTCTGGCCGGCACGGAAGCTCATAAGAGGGCTGTCGCGTGGGCCGAGGCCAAGCTTAAAGCGGCAGGCTTCGAGAACGTGCACTCCGAGCCGTTTAACCTACGCGCCTGGATTCGCGGCGCCGAAAGCGCCGAAATCGTCGGTTCAGTGCCGCAGCATCTGGCCGTTACCACATTGGGCGGCTCGGTCGCGACGGATGCCAACGGCGTCGAGGCCGAGATCGCCGTATTCCGCACCTATGATGAGTTGCTTGCGGCGGCTCCGGGATCACTCAACGGCAAGATCGCCGTCGTGACCCAGCGCATGGTGCGGGTGCAGGACGGCAGCGGCTATGGCGCGGCCAGCCGTATCCGGCGCTCCGGTCCTTCCGAGGCCGCAAAGCGGGGCGCGGTCGCCTATCTGCTACGTTCGCTCGGTACGGACAATCACCGTCTGCCACATACCGGTGCTCTCGATTACCAGGAGGGGGCACCGCAAATTCCGGCAGCGGCGCTTTCCGTTCCCGACGCAGAGCAACTCGAACGGTTGGCCGCACGCGGGCCGGTCAGGATCCGGCTGCTGCTGACGCCGACGGTGAAGGAGAACGCGGCGTCCTGGAATGTCGTCGGTGAGATCAAGGGCGCGGAGCGTCCGGATGAGACCGTCCTGATCGGCGGACATCTAGATTCCTGGGATCTCGGGACCGGCGCCACGGACGACGGCGCCGGCGTTGCGATTGCCTTTGGAGCGGCACGGCTGATTGCTGCCCTGCCGCAGCGTCCCGGCCGCACGATCCGTGTCGTCTTGTTCGGCGCCGAGGAGATGGACTTTAGCGGCGCTGCCTATGCGCAGACGCACGAAGGGGAAGCCGGCAATATCGTGGTCGCCGCGGAGGCGGATTTCGGGGCAAGAAATGTCCTTTCGGTGCAGCTTCCGCCTGGTGCCGCTGGCAGTGATTTCGCGCGCGCGCTGCAGCAGACCATTGCACCGCTCGGCGCAATCTTCGACAGCCGGCCGGCGCTCTTCGGTGGCGACGACGTTCGTGGATTGCAGAAAGCCGGCGTGCCGGTCGCCGCATTGCGCCAGGACGGATTAGATTATTTCGACACCCACCATACCGCGGACGACACGCTCGACAAGATCGATCCGAAGCAACTCGATCAGGCGGTCGCTGTGTGGTCGGTCTTCACCTATCTTGCCGCGGCATCCGACGTGGATTTCAGAAATCTCGCGCCTCCACCGAAATAGCCCAACCGGTAAGATCAGACACGTGGATGGCCGTCAAACGTTTCTGCAGCTTCTTGCCGCACTCTAAACGTTGGCCTTGTTGGCCTCGACCGCTTTTTCGTTCCATTCGAGGCCTACACCAGGAACATCCGGAATATGGAGAAGTCCGCCGCGAATCTCATATGGCTTCTCTAGGATAAGATCGACCCAATCCTGCCACTCCAACCAGTGCGCGGTTTCCGTAACGCGCATCACATGCGCGGCCACTTCCGGGTAAAGATGATTCGACATCGGAATGCCGGCCGCTCCGGCGATGGCGGCAGCACGAATCCAACCAGTCACACCTCCGATGCGCATGAAATCCGGCATGACGAGGTCACAGGCGTTGCCCTCGATCGCGGTGTAGAGCTCGCGGGGGCTGTAGAAATTTTCGCCGATTTGTAGCGGCGTCTTCAACTCGGCGGCAAGCTGCGCGTAGCCGCGGAAATTATCGTAGACGATCGGTTCTTCTATCCACGCCAGGCCTGCATCGTCGATCATATGACAGCGCTGCAACGCTTCCGCCAAATTCAATCCCTGATTAAAATCGGCCATTAGTTCAATATCTGGGCCAACGGCAGCCCGGATGGCGCTAATGGCCGCCAGGTCTTCGCTCACCCGTTCCCGGCCAAGACGCAGTTTGAGTGCGGTGAAACCTCCCTCTTCACGGAGCGCTACGGCTTCCGCGGCGACAATGTCGGGTGCCTGAAGCCACAGCCCGTTACTGTTGTAGGCCCTCACCGGACCGACAGAGCCGCCAAGCAGCACGCAAAGCGGTACTCCGCTCGCCTTTGCCAAGGCGTCCCAAGCCGCCATGTCGAGTCCAGACACCGCGATGGTCGACAGGCCGTGATAACCGACGAAATGCAACGACTTCCTCGCGAGATCGTAAAGCTCGAGAGGAGCGACTTGGCGGCCTTTGAGCATTTCGCCGAAGTCGTGCAGCGCGGGGACCAGATAGCGCATCGTCTTGATGGAGTAGGGTTCGAGGTAGCTCCGCCCGACGATGCCCTCTTCCGTGAACAGGTCGATCAGGATCAGCGGCCAATCCGTGATGGTGGCGATGCGCGCGACCACCGGCCGCCGTAGTTTAAGAATAACAGCCCGCGCACGGATGGATTTGAAGGTCAGTTTTGGGACTTGCAAAGCAGACACCTCCCGTTCGTTATGCGGCGGACCTGGCATCTGATCGTGGACGCGACCGCGATCACGGCCGTGTACACGGATTAATGGTCGCGGCGATCGTCTTTTCTTAAATACTCCGGACTCAGAGCATCACGCCTTGTCGAACGGACCGAGATAGTCCCTCTTTCCGATAGGCACGCCGTTGTGACGCAGGATGTCGTGCGCCGTCGTCACGTGGAAGAAAAAGTTCGGGATCATGAACGACAGCGCAAACGCAGCTCCGCTCAGCACCACGGGACCGGAGCCGAATTTCATCTCGACCTTGCGCTCTTCGCTGCCTTCGAAGGCCTTGCGATCCACGGACTGCAGGAAGGTCACTGTCTTCGCCAACCTCTCCTTCAGTTCGCCGAAGGTCTGCTCCGTGTCCGGAAAGCTCGGCATCTCGACGCCCGTTAAGCGTCCCATCGCGGCCTTCGACGTGTCGCTGGCGCGCTGGATCTGCCCCGAGAGGGGCAACATATCCGGAAAGAGGCGCGCGTGGATGATGACGCTGGGATCGATGCCCTTTTCCTTCGTGTGCGCCTCGGCCTTGTCGAGGTAGGTGGACAGGATGTTTAGGCCGCGCGTGAGGACTGGGACCGATACGTCATAGATCGAAAGTGACAAGGTGTTTCCTCCTGTTTTGCAGTGGGGCTCTGCCGACACGGTTTCGTTTCATTTAGTCTTTTGGCAAAGGCGCACAAGACGCTTCAGCCGTCGATCCGGGATCCCGTGAGCCGCCAGGCCTTCGTGCGTCCGGAGCAGGTAGTCGAAGCTCGTCCCCAGAAACCCGGCTCCCGTCGAAAGCATGCGGGTCGTCTGGTCTTCGGGCAGACCTCCCACGTAGTTGAGCCTCTTGTCGGCGCGACGCGAGCCGCTGCGTTCTCAATGCGCCCCTGCGGCCGCGGCGAAGGCCTTCTCGGCGGGTTCCTGGATCAAATGCCCGTCGAGCTGCTCGAACAGGCCGGAGCCGCTGACGTCGCGTTCGGTCCCAGGGATGTATCCGGGGTTCGAGCCTGGCTTATCGAGAACGCAGGGCGCGTCGCCGCACTGATGCTTCCATTGCGCCGTCGTGAGCGGCCATTCCCTGGCGGTGTAGTAGAGGATCGGGCTATTCACCCGGCTCGAGAGCATGCGATAGGTCTCAGCCAAGTTGCTGGCCTTGAGCTATCGGTCGCGACACGGCTCGACCCGCTGCCGGTAGTGATGCCGAACTCGGTGATCCAGATGTCCAGGTGCTTGGGCCAGGACTTCACGATCGGTCGGAAAACATCGAGCGTGGCGACCGCTTCGCTCGGGGTCGCACCATAAGGGTGTTAGGCGATCGCGTCCGCATAGCGATAGGCGCCGTGCTGGCCGAGCTTCAGGGTCCAGCATTGCGCCTGCCAGGATAACAGGCCGCCGATGAGGACGGTCGCATGCGGCCGTTTGGCCTTGATCGCGGCATAGGAGTCCGCGAGCCAGGCGACGTAACTAGCGACCTTCCGACGCAATTCTATAATTCCCAACCATTTGGATATCTTCCGTGTCGAACCCAAGGATGAACAAGCCAGCGTTGCGCGTCGAAGGCGGCCGCGGAGTTATCGGCTCCATGTTCGATATGATCTGAAAACCTGACGATGTTGCCTGTGCTTGCTGAACTGATCCGCCAACCATTTCGTGCGCGTTTTCGTCGATCAACTTGCGAAGCGCACGCCTGGGGGCGTCAAAGACGGCTATTTCAAGAGCTTCGCCCCTTGCTTTGGCCTCGCTGAGCTCTTTGTCGATTGCTTGCGTAAGGAGGGCGGGTGAGCTTCCAATAACAACTGCCGATTCCGCGGCAGTACCTCCGATCCTGATCGGTCGTAAGGTGTGCTCTTGAATTTCGACGCGAAGCGGGAAAGCCGCAAACACAGGCCGTAGCTCAAATACGCGCAGCGCATGCTGTTGCGGACACCAGCCAAACACTATCGCCGAAAACAGTCCGTCCTTTTGAGCTAGTTGGCAAACATCTCGCATGTATTCGGCAGACGCTCCTGCAACAAAAAATGCAACCTCGTTCAGCGGTGGAGCGCCGGGATTTCCGATTAGCTTGGAGAGCAAAGCGCCAGATAAAGCGTGCGTGGCCAAGGCGCTTAGAGTTGAACCGCTATAGGCAAAACCAATGTCGCTTCGATATACTTCTTTGTTGAAGAAGCCACTAGCTAGCGCCCGGCTGTTTGCAAACAACTGTGATAGGTAGCAATTTTGGCCCATGCTCCGTGAGTACGTTGCCTGCTGAACGGACGATTCTCGTATCAGCTATTGCCATCAGCTGATCTTCCGCTCGCCAAACCGCTACCAACGTCATTCGCTTCTCCCCTATCGCTCTCCTGGCCACCATGTCGACGGCGGATCGCTCACTGAAATCTTTGTGGTGCGCAACGCGACCAGGTGGCTGCGCTTATAGGGGAAGCCGCGGAGCCGCGAGCAGTCCTTGCAGCGCATGTAGCGCTCGAGCTCGTGGATCGGCGTCGTCTTCGGCCGTCGCACGATGTCGAGTGCGACGGTCTGATGGGTCTCGCAGCCCAAACAGCGGACCTCCAGAAAGCCGTAGCCGGCGTTCAGCACATCGCCGAGCGTCGGCGATGGCTGCGCCGGGCCGCGGAAGCCCAACATGCGCTTGTTCCAAGCCTCACAGGCGAGCTTGTCGGCTTCCTTCCGCGCCGCGGTCGCGCGCTGGGCGGAGATCCTGACCTCAGCGCCGTACATCCGATCACGTGACTTGGTGCCCATGCGCCCATGATGGGCCGGAGGCGGCTGTTGCCGCAAGCCGCTACAATTTGGGGTTCGGGAAAGGCCGGCCGCCACCACTGCCGAACTCGGGCGGAAACGGCCGGAAACGGCCCGTGGAGCGCTTAAATCCAGTTTGGAATAGGTTCGATAGCCGTCCGGTTCAATAACCGCATGGACGCCCAGTTTTGGGCTCTTAAGGGCCTAGGGGCCATATATGGGCGGCGAGATGCAATACTATCCTCGATGCGACAATTGCCGCTGGGTCTGCGAGACCCATCCTGAGCGCCCTTGGGACGGTCCGAGGGCCTGCGGCTGCGGCGCGGCGGGAGCGCCCTGCCCGGTCTGCAATCAGGGGGATGACGAGACGGCGCCCGAGCCGCCGGACGGGTTTGTCGTCGAGACTGTCAGAGGCGACACAAACGAAAATTAGCCCCGAACAAACCGGGAAATTGGGATTGCTAACAGATTGCTGACTGGGAAACGATCCAAGCCCGCAATTGTGCAATGTTCTCAGGCTGGTGGGGGAGGCAGGACTCGAACCTGCGAAGCCATGAGGCGGCTGATTTACAGTCAGCTCCCAACCAGCCGCCGCGCCGAGATCGATGTATCGGGGTTGCCGCCCGCATTCCCTTGCGAACAAAGGGCCGGGACCTGCCCTGGCCCGTCGTTCCACAATGAACGCGCCTTTCACCGCACCAGTTTCGCACCAGAAACGACGTTGACGAGGTGGCGACGAACGCGATCAATCTCCAACGAAAGCTCGAGAAGTTAAACGATCCTGATCTTTTCCCTACCGCTCATAACGGTCTGGTTGCAGGTTCAAGCAATCCAATTCCCGAAATGAATTTGGCGAAGCACCATCTCCACACTGGTAGATCCGCTTGTGTTTCGCGCCGCAATCGAGACTCTGAGCAAGTACTGACCGCATTCTGCTCTATCGACCGACGATTATCCCAGCCGTCACCGGCGCCGTAGCAGTCGGTTAAGGATGTAGGTCGGAGGCCCGCGATATTCCTCCGGCTCAGCAACACTCTTCTGGCTCAGCAATCCTTTTTCTGCGCCACGGGCGCCGAATGCCGTCTCGGGTAACTTCCCAATGGCAGATTTTCAGCCTCTGCTATTTCCGCCTGTTAGATAGCCGGATCCAAGCACAGATTTTCTTAGGAACGGCAAGCCAATGCGGCGCGCACCCTTTGCGAGGAAGGTGAACACGTTGCTCGAAAGCGTCCCGGAGCGGGAATTGGTTGAGGGACCCAACAGCTACCATAGGCGTGCGCAGGCCAACTTTTTCGCTGTAATCGGACGCAAGCGAGTCTGATTTTGACGCGCCCAAGCCGTCCATCGATCATTCCCGTGGGCTGCTGGCCCCGACGCATGTCCGCCGCAATGGCCGCAGGATATTGCGAGGAGACGACCGTAGACGACTTCCTCAAACGGGTTGGGAAGGATTATCCTCTGCCTCGTGTGGCAGAAGGGCGTAGACGGCTATGGTTGATCGACGATCTGGACGCAGCGATAGCGCCAAACATGGTGCAAAACGATCTCGCCGAGGATTTGTGACCGTGCAATTGCCCCGGCACGTCATTCCCAAACAGCTCGCGCGCGGTGAGACGGCCTACTATTACAATGTGCCGACAAAGTACCGGAAGCTGAAGTGCCCGGTCGAGAACGAGCCGCTCGGCACCGACTTCGCCGTGATGACCAAGCGCGCAAGCGTGTTGAACGGCCAATTCAATGAATGGGACACGCAGCGCAAGGGGCTTCCGATCAGCGCGCCCAACATGCCGAAGTACGGCACGGTTGATTGGCTGTTCCGGGAATACAAGATCAGCAGGGCCTATCTCGACAAGGTCTCAGTGCGTTCGCGTGACGACTATGAATGGGCGATGGATCAGATCTGCAACACGCTCACCAAGAAGGGGGATCGCATCGGCGACCGCCTTGTGAAGACCATCACGCCGCGCGCCGCCGACAAGCTCTACGACAAGTTCATCGAGCGCGAGCATGGTGAGCGCCTGCGAACCGGCGAAAAACTGGTCGTGCTTTGCCGCAAGGCCTGGCGCGTGGTCCGCCGCCTCTTCCCAGACGATTTTCCGAAGGACGTTCCAAACCCCTGGGTCGGCGTCACTATGAAGACTCGCGTGAAAAAGAAAAAGTCGGCCGTGACACGTGACGAGGTCTACACCTTTGCGCACGGCTGCATCGAGCACGGTGAGGTCGAAGCGGCGGCGGTCGCGGTGATCTGCTTCGAGTGGTTGCAGCGCCCCGAAAACGTCATCGCTGGACACATCAAGTGGAGCGGCTATCGCACTGGTCCCAAGCCGACGATCCGCATCGAGCATCACAAGACCGGCGAGATCGTCGACCATCCGCTCGAAGATGAAGCCCTCAAGTTCTATGAGGAAGCTGAGGAGGTCCTGTCGCACTTGAAGCGTCTCGGCAGCCCGATGATCCTGTACGAGGTCGAGGAAGGTAAAGCCAAGCCGTTCGGTTTCAGCACGATGCAACACAAGGTGCAACGCATGCGTATGAAGCTAGGATTGCCGTCGCACTTCACCTTCGACGCCTGCCGGCACGGCGGCATGACCGAGCTGGAGGAGGCAGAGCTGACCGACGGGCAGGGTCGCGCGCTGTCGGCGCATCGGACGCAGCAGAGCTATATCGGCTACGCCAAGCGCACCGAGAAGCGCGTCCTGGCAGCAACCCGCAAGCGACACGCACACAGGCTGGCGAACGAAATGGCGACAGACGTTCAGAATGAGCAGCAGAAAACCGTTCAGAACGAAGAGCGGGAACAAAGCGCGATTGCTGAATAATATCAAATGGCTGGGGCGGGAGGGATCGAACCTCCGAATGGCGGAATCAAAATCCGCTGCCTTACCGCTTGGCTACGCCCCAACAGGCCCATCGGGCCCCAGAAGGACCCGGCCGACCAGATTCCCTCAGGCCCCGCCGGTCTACAGAGGCGGATGCGGCATTTCAACAGGCGGTAGCCGTAAAATCCGTGATAATCCGGCCGAAAATCTGACCTGCCATGTCCGGTCCGAACCCGGACGCCTCGCAGAAGGGGTTTCCCGGCGCAAATGCCCCGCCCCCTGGGCCGACAGACCGCGCGGCCCACCTTGCCGCCGCCATGCACCGGAAATCCGGCGCTGCGGTCCGTCGGGATGGCACGCCCGGCAGTTGAGGGACCGCGCTTTTCGTGGGAAAGACGGCTGCACAAGTGCTTTCTTTTGCGAACGAGAGGCCGCCATGACCTACCGCGCCCCGATCAACGACATGCTGCTTGCGCTCAATCACGGCGCCGGCCTGTTGGCCGCCGTGAAAGCCGGTCATTACGGCGATTTCGACGCCGAGATCACCGCGGCCGTGCTCGAGGAGGCCGGCAAATTCGCCGGCGACGTGCTGGCGCCGCTGAACCGGGTCGGCGACGAGCACGGCATCAAGCTCGACGCCGGGGCCGTGACCACCGCGCCGGGCTGGCCGGACGCCTATCGGCGCTGGACCGACGCCGGCTGGAACGCGGTGTCGGGATCGGAAGCCTTTGGCGGCCAGGCCCTGCCGCTCGCGATCAATGCCGTCTGCACCGAGATCTGGAGCGCCTCGAACATCGCCTTCGGGCTCTGCCCGCTGCTGACGCTGTCCGCCATCGAGGCGCTCGATGCCCATGGCAGCGACGAACTGAAGCGGATCTATCTCGAGAAGCTGATCTCCGGCGAATGGACCGGCACGATGCAGCTGACCGAGCCGCAGGCCGGTTCCGATGTCGGCGCGCTGCGCAGCCGCGCCGAGCCGGCTCCCGACGGTAGCTACCGCATCAAGGGCACAAAGATCTTCATCACCTATGGCGACCACGACATGACCGACAACATCGTGCATTTCGTGCTTGCGCGCCTGCCGGACGCGCCCGCCGGCACCAAGGGAATTTCCCTGTTCCTGATCCCCAAATTCCTCGTCAACGCTGACGGCTCGCTGGGGGCGCGCAACGACATCTATGCAAGCGGCGTCGAGCACAAGCTCGGCATGCACGCCTCCCCCACCTGCACCATGACCATGGGCGATCAGGGCGGCGCCATCGGCTATCTGATCGGCGAAGAGAACCAGGGCATGCGCTGCATGTTCACGATGATGAACCAGGCCCGCCTCGGCGTCGGACTTGAAGGCGTCGGGATCGCCGACCGCGCCTACCAGCAGGCGCTTGGATTTGCGCAGGAGCGGCGGCAGGGCCGCGCGCTGGGCAAGCCGGCCGACGGCTCCGATCCGATCATCGTGCATCCTGACATCAAGCGGATGTTGATGCAGATGCGCGCACTCACCGCGGCCGCGCGCTCGATCTGCTATGCGACCGCGGTCGCGCTCGACGTCGCGGTGCGCGCCAAGGATGCCAAAGTCAAGGGCGAGGCGGCCGCGCGCGGTGCTTTGCTGACGCCGATCGCAAAGGCGTTCTCCACCGATATCGGCAACGAGGTCGCCTATCTCGGCGTGCAGGTGCATGGCGGCATGGGGTTCATCGAGGAGACCGGAGCGGCGCAGCATTATCGCGACGCGCGCATCACGCCGATCTACGAGGGCACCAACGGCATCCAGGCGATCGACCTCGTCACGCGCAAGCTCGGCGCCAATGGCGGCGCCTCGGTGTTCGCCCTGCTCGACGAGCTCGAGGCGATCGTCGGCCGCGTCGAGGCGTCGAACGATCCCGCCTTCGGCACCACGGGTACAAAACTGCGCGATGCGCTGGCCTCGCTCGACCGCAGCAGCCGCTGGCTCCTCGAAAAGCTTGCCTCGGGGCCGAACGATGCGCTTGCCGGCGCCACACCCTATTTGCGGCTGTTCGGCGTCACCCTCGGCGGCTGCATGCTGGCCTCCGAGGCGCTCGCCGCGCGCGGCGACGGCATCGCCGCGCCCGAGCGCTATGCGACGCTTGCGCGCTTCTTTGCGGAAAACTTGTCGGTGCAGGCCGGTGCGCTGGAAAAGACCGTCACCGAAAGCGCGGACGCCGTGACTGGCGCCGACGCGGTGCTGCTGGGGTAACGTCGAGTCCATCGCTCTTGCGAAACAAGTAGTGGAAAGGACGTCATTGCGAGGCGCTTCGCGCCGAAGCAATCCAGACTTTCGCCGCGGCGAGATTCTGGACTGCTTCGCTGCGCTCGCAATGACGCTCCCCTGAGACACACATTCACATTCCCGCGGCACGATCGCGCCCGGGTTGTGCGTCGGTCTCGTCCCTCATGAGAACAGAGGGCGCAGGGAAGGCCGGGTGCAGGCCGCACCCATGGCCCGCCAGCAACAAAAAAAGCTGGCGGCAGTCACCACAGGTTTGGCCGAACGACCGGCCTTCCCTGCGCAATGGTTTTACGGTTTCCTTCGCGCTCTCCCCAGGGACCGGGCTTGATTGCCCCTGTCGCGAGCAGATCGTTCTGCTCGCTTGGCATCAGCGTGGGGATGCCAGGACCACGCGACTTCGCCGTCCGCGATCACATCACTCGTCCGCGCAAAGTTTGCGCGCTGACGTCATCGCGTCCATCGCATCCCGCGCTCAACGTTCGTGACGATCGCGAAGCGCCCCTCCTTGGTGAGCGCGGGACAGCGCGGATCATGCCGCTGATTTGGGGTCGGAGCCAAGTCTATTTCTGAACATCGGCAGTCGCCTGCTGCGACATCTTGGCACGACGGGCAAATCAGTCCACTCGTTTTGAAAGCCTGTCCTGGAAACACGCGCGGCACCGCAGGCGCTCCCTCATGATCCTGGTTCATACGCCGAGCCGTATTCATCTCCCTGAGCGACCAAGCAGAGCGAATGCGAAAGCGGCGAGACCAAGCGTACACGCAGCGACCACGGCGAACGCCATTGTGTAGGCGTACGGATCGTGGCGCTGCAGCAGGGCGCCGATCAACGCGATCCCGAATGCGAAGCCGATCTGTCGCATCGTCACGCAGATGGCCGATGCTGTCGCCGCGCGATCAGGCGGCACAGCCGAGACCGCCGCAGCCGTTATCTGCGCGTTGAACAGCGCGCAACCGCTACCGCCGATCAGCAGCGCGCCGACCACGGCCCAAATGGCCAGTGGCGCGCCGAGGTCGCGGGCCGCGAGCGCGAGCAGGAGATCCGCCCCGCCCACGATCCCAAGCCCACCAGCGAAGTACCAGCGCGCCGGCAGCTTCGCGGCCAGCTTCGCCCCGACGGATGGCAGCAGGAACATGGGCACCGTCAAGGCGGTCAGCAGCAAGCCCGCAGCAGCGGGGCCTAGCGCCATGGGCCCTCTCGCCATTTGCGGCAAGTGGACGAGAAGGGCCCAGAAACCGATCGAGCCCGCGATGGGGACAAGGCACATCGCGACAAATCGTGACGAGCCAAACAGCGCAAAGTCAAACGCGGGCGCATCGTGCCGCCGCTCGACGCGGATGAAGAGCGCCAGGGCGGTGATACACCCGCCAAGCACGACGGGGATGACGCCCGATCCTGCAGCTCCGCGACCAGCCAGCATGAGGAACGCGAGCGACCCGACGCACAGCGCAAGTGTCGCTGGGCCGGCCCAGTCCAGTGGAGCATATGTCCCCAGAACGGCCTGGTCGCTGGCGATTCGAGCAGTCAGCAGCACCAACGCGACGCAAATTGGGACGTTGATCCAAAACACCCACGACCATCCCAACACCGCTGCAATGAGCGCGCCAAGCGGCGGCCCGGCCACCATCGACGCGCCGATGACCGTCCCCCATATGCCGAACGCCCAGACCCGGCGAGGACCGGAGTAAGCGGCCGCGAGAAGCGCCGACGCAGAGACCGTCAGCACGGCGCCAGAAATCGCCTGCAACACGCGCCAAGCCAATAGACTGAAGAGAGTGGTCGCGGTCGCACACAGTGCCGACGCCAAGGCGAAGAGAATGGCGCCGGTCATGGACGCCCGCCGTCGTCCGTACCGATCGGCGACCGGGCCCGCCAGCGGGAGCGCGAAAATCAGCGCCAGACTGTAGACGTCAATCACCCAGGCCTGGTCCGCAACCCGCGCGGACAGACTGGATGCAATATCCGGCAACGCCGCCGATAGCGCGGTGAGGTCGAATTGAAACAAGAAACCGCTCACAGACGCGGCGATCAGCGGTGATAGGGCGCCACCATCGGGCTGCGAAGCCGCGGTCGTCTGTTCCGCGGTCCTGTGCACTGGGGGCGGAGAGGCGGATGTCCGGTTTATCGAAGACGCGTTTGGCATGCCGCTGTCATGCCTCGCAACCTCCGGCAAACGCGAATGATCGTTCCTCAAAAGGGCATGAATCTATATCATGCCCCTGGAGGACCAGCCCGATGACCCGACGCCTGCCACCCTTCGGCCCGCTCATTGCGTTCGATGCGGTCGTCCGCCACCGCTCGTTTACGCGCGCGGCCGACGAACTGGGTGTGACACAGAGTGCAGTCAGTCATCGGGTGCGCCGTCTTGAAGACTTCCTCGGCGTGCAACTTTTGAAACGACTTAATCCCGGGGTCGAACTGAGCGACGACGGCGCAAGATTACAAGGCGAACTGGCAACCCTCCTGGACGGGATGGCGAGCCTCGAGCCGAGCTTGCGTCGTCGAGCGGGCCAACAGACGCTGCGCTTGGGTGCTGGCTCTTCGTTGGCCGCATGGTGGCTGGTTCGCCGGCTGAGAACCTTTCGCGCGCTCCATTCGGAAATCGAAATCGATTTCGTGCCCGTCGAGTCCGAGGCTGCTGGCGAGCCGCCGCTGGACGTGCGGATTTTGTGGACTACGCTGGCAGAGTCCCGCGCCACGTCGTTGCAAGCGTCGCTGTTTCGCGAGCGTGTCTTTCCAGTCTGCGCTCCGTCGATACTTCCGCGTGGTCAGCCGCTGTCGGACCCGGCGGCGCTGCTCGAGCTCCCGTTGATCCAGAAACGTCATACCCCATCGGGTGAATGGAGCTGGGCCTCTTGGTTCCAGAAACTTGGGCTCAAGCGCGCCGAGCCGCGCGGTCTTGTCCTGGGAGACATGGGCCTTTGCCTGACGGCGGCCGTGGAGGGTGCCGGCGTCGCCATCGGGCGCTCCCTGCTCGTCGCCGATGCGATCAGCGACGGACGGCTTGTCCCTGCGCTTGCAACCGCTCCCGATGTGCTCTCGACCAAGGTCCACATTGCCCGCTGGAGCCCGGACCTCATTGGAGACCGCAACACCCAAGTTCTGGTCAGCTGGCTCGCGCA
>Ga0210397_10000313_pt1 | contig 34959 bp, 32 predicted proteins | sample IncBWH2OmetaG_FD_160126 | JGI IMG/M metagenome (GOLD analysis project Ga0210397, IMG submission 160126) | Forest soil microbial communities from Barre Woods Harvard Forest LTER site, Petersham, Massachusetts, United States - Inc-BW-H-2-O ...
CTGATCGGCAATGACGCGCTCTAGGATGAGGCCGGGGTTCCCTAAGCCGCCGTATGGCGGTCCTGCAGGAATTCCGCGGATTTTTCGAGTTTTTCCGTATTGTCTTGGGTCCGGTCGATGAGCGGTGTGGGCGAGGAGAAGGATTGGGGTGCGCATCCCCTGATAAGCGCGCGCCGCATCGAGTTTCTGCAAGCGCCGATTCATCTCTTGTCGATGCACGAGACGTTGCAGTTGGCGCTCGAGGCGATGACCGAGCGAAAGCGCCTTCATCACACCGTGATCAATGCTGCGAAGCTTGTAAGGATGTCCGAAAACGCCGAACTGCGGACCGACGTGACGGCCGCGGACATCATCAACATCGACGGAATGAGCATCGTTTGGGGCGCGCGATTGTTGGGCATCGACGTGCCGGAGCGGGTCGCGGGCATCGATCTCATGGAAAATCTGTTTGAACTCTGCGCCGGACACGGCTTTCGGGCATTTCTCCTGGGGGCGGACCGGGACGTATTGGGCGCCACGATCGCGCGTCTGCGGCGCGAATATCCAAGTCTTCAAATCGCCGGTTCCGCGGACGGCTATTTCGGACCTGGCGAAGAAAACCGGATCGTCGAAGAGATCAACGCGTCGATGACCGACTGCCTCTTTGTTGCGATGCCTACGCCGAGAAAGGAGCGGTTTCTCGCCCGCTACCGCGACAAGTTGCAGGCCAGTTTCATCATGGGTGTGGGAGGAAGTTTCGACGTTTACGGCGGCAAGGTTCGGCGCGCCCCCGAATGGATCCAGTCGCTCGGGATGGAATGGCTCTTCCGGGTCGCGCAGGAACCGCGCCGCCTATGGCGGCGATACTACGAAACCAACACGCGATTTGTCGCCATGCTCTGGCAGGAATATTGGCGCGTCCGGCGGGTGCCCAGGAGTTCATAGCCGCGGCATGAGCTCCATGGACAAGGGCTCTGCCGGTTGCCTAGACAGCGGCAGCGGGTGCAAGGAACAAGCCGGCAGGATGATCGTCACCACGCAAGATTGAGACAGAGCATGCAGTGGCCGAAATTCGCGCGCTCGATCGCGACCGCACTTGGCCGGCGCAACGCCCCAAGCTCTCTGGTTCCCCGCCTTCCCGACGGCCATCTCGCCTACGCCATCGGCGACATCCACGGCCGCAGCGATCTCCTGCGCATCCTGATCGCGAAAATCGCCGAAGACGCCAAAACCCGCCTCACCCCCGGACGGCGGCCGACCGTCGTCTTCATCGGCGACTATGTCGACCGCGGGCCCGACTCGCGGGGCGTGATCGACTTCCTTCTCAACGAGTTGCCGCCGGGGTGGGACTACCGCTTCCTTAAGGGAAACCACGAAGAGACGCTGCTGGCCTTCCTGAACGATCCCACGATCGGTGAATCCTGGCGCGAGTTCGGCGGCCTGCAGTGTCTGACGAGCTACGGGGTCGCGGTCCAGCGCAATGGCGCGGCAATGGACTGGCCGGCTATGGCGGCAGCCTTCGCGGCCGCGCTGCCGCCGGCGCATTTCGATTTCCTGTCCAAATTGTTGCTGCGCGAGACGATCGGCGACTACGTCTTCGTCCATGCCGGCGTGCGGCCGGGCATCCCGCTGGAATACCAGTCCGAGCGCGACCTGCTGTGGATCCGTGAGGAGTTCACAGCGGGACGCCGGGCGCTGCCGCAGACGGTGGTCTACGGCCACACCCCCAACCCGCAGGTCGTGACCGGCCCGGGCCGCATCTGCGTAGACACGGGAGCCTATGCCACCGGCACCCTAACGGCCGCCGGGTTCAACGGTGCGGACGTCTGGTACCTGTCCACCTGAGCCAGCGGGTGCCGTAGCGGCAGCTGACGGCGTTGCGGCTGGCCTGGTGGTCACACCCGCCAACGCGACGCGCTGGTTGCCTGCCTGCCGGTTGGCGAAGGCGGTCGCCAACAGCATCGCCTGGGCGTTCTCGCCCGCGACGCGCCAATGGCCCTCTGGGTCCTGGGCCGTGATCCAGGTGTAGTCTGCCTCTTTCCAAGGCATGATCCAAGAATTGGCACTGTCCAGGACGTAGGCGCCTTGGGTCGTATTGGCGACCAGCACGGCGTGCGGTCCGGTGACGGGCGAGTCGACCACGGCCATGCTCAGATCGCCGGTCGCCCAGCCTGCCGCCCAGAGCATCTGCCGCTTGGCCAGGGCATAGTCCTCGCAGTCGCCCTCGGTGACGGCCGGCGACCAGACGTCCGGCTTGCCGAAGCGCTCCTCGTCCGTGACGTAGCGGACCTTCGTGTTGACCTGAAGGTTGACCGCGTTGAGCAAATTCCACTGCGCGGGCGTCAGACCGGTATGGGCTTGCGGCACGACAAAGGCGGCCTGCTGCAGGCCGGCCGGCGCACGCGACTCGGGACACTGGCTGGGCGAGGTCTGGCAAAGGGCGACGTAGCCATCGGGCGCCGCGGTCGGCAGGCCAAGCGCCAAGGGACTGCTGGGCTCAGGTGCCGTTGTGCAGGCACTTAGACTCAGTCCAAATAGAAATACTGCGACAATTCCGAAGTAACGAGAATGATATACCTGCATGACAAGTCCCACCTGTTCTTGGCGGGTATCGTCACGCGAAGCCTCTTAAACTTCGGGCGCTGGAAAACTTAGGAATTAAACTGTATTTATCCTTAGTTTGATTCAAATTTTATCGATCGGACGATTGGGCACGAGCGGCCTCCGGGCATCGCCGCTGCACTGCAAGGCGAAGGTGCAAACGCCACCCCGATGTCGTCGGGGTTCGTGTTAGTCTTTTTCTGGTGCAGTGCGGCATTTCTGCATCGATTTTGGATCGATTGCGAAAGCACAGCGCTAGGCGAATTCAGTCTCGATCGTCAAAATTTAGAAGTGAACGCAATCAATAGCGACTCGCGAACGATCACGGTCCACTGCAAGTAGTTCCGGCTGCGCCCGCACGGGGCGCAACATTTTCCGCGCAACCTTGGGCATATGAGATGGACGCGCGTCTGTCTGGACTTTGACCTCTATGCCTGTTGTCGCGGCATACGCTCGGCGAACGCGGCGTCAAAAAAGTGTGTGCGCATTTCCATTTCAAGGGAACCAGTTGCCGGTTCGATGCGTATCGCGCTGAGGGCCAGTGACTTCGATCACACCAAATCGAAAATTTCTCGATAACTCTTGTTCAGGAATGGGTTAAGCAAGTCCGTCACCCTAGCCAACTGTCGCCATTCTGGGTTAGGGTAATTTTGGGTAGTGAGTTTAGTAGCGGAGGGGTACATGCGTCCTCGGACAATTCGAAATTTGCTTTTATCGACAAGCCTTGCGGTGGGTGCGTTGCTCCTGCCTGTCGCCACAACGACTGCCTATGCTGCACTGCCGACGGTGGCGACGGATATTGCCACAGGCAATGTCACCGTCACGCTGGCGAACGGCACGGTGGTTCAGGTGTCGGCGTCGCTCGCTTCGCAAATCGCGGCGGCAATGCAGTCAGGCGACGCGGCGGCGGTGACCGACGCGATCAAGGCGCTGGTCTTGGCCAATGCGGCGAATGACAACGATCTCGCGACCGCGATCTATATCCTGGCCGTCAATTCGACCGGCGATGCCAGCCTCAAGTCCGCGGCCTATGCCGGCGTCGTTGCCGGCGATCCAAACGCGGCGACGCAAGTTGCTGCGAACAGCAGCGGACCGCCCGGCGGCAATGTCGGTGGCCAGGGCGGCACCGGCGGCGGCGACGTCGCGGACAATGGATTCCCGTCCGGGGGCACGAGCGGCGGCGGAAGTTCACCGAGCGTAGATACTCCATAAGCAGATCGGCCGTTTGGACGATTTGGCTGGGCAACTTGAATTCAAGTGTCCGGCAGCATGTGATTTGGTGGGGACGACAAGACTATGTTTGGGCGTAAAGTAACTCTGGCTGCGTGTGCGTTCTTGCTGGCCGCGGGCGCCTCGGTGCCTGCGATGGCCGAGATCACGCCGGTCAACACCGGTCCGGCACCCGAGACCGGCATCCATATGGGCAGCTTCATGCTGTATCCGACGCTGTCTATCGGCGGGCAGTACAACGACAACGTGTTCGCGCAGGACACCGGCGCCAAATCCGACGTCAGCCTCGAAGTCCACCCTTCCGCCCGCCTTGAATCGACCTGGTCGCACGCCTTGATCGCACTCAAGGCCGAGTACGACATGACGCGGTACAATAAGTTCAGCCAGGAAGACACGAACGACTACCTGTTCGGTGGCGAGGGGAAGTTCGACCTCGGTTCGGACACGCAAATCGATGCCACGTCGGAATATGCCGGCCTTTCCGAATTGCCGGGCGATACCAATATCTTGGTCAACGCCGCAAAACCGACTTTTTACCAACGCTGGAACAGTGCGGCGGATATCAAGCACATCTTCAACCGCTTGCAGCTCGATCTGGGAGGTGCGTTTACGACGCTTAGCTTCCACAATACCCCAGCCATCGGCGGCGGAACGATCTTCTCGGTGGACCGGAACCGAGACGTTTCCGAGGAATTTTTCGACGTTGGTTATGACTATGGGCGCGGAACGGAATTCTTCGTGCGCGGAACTCTGAACCAACGCGATTATGAGTTGCCTGTATCGAAGTTCCGCAACTCAACGGGCTATGAGGCAGTGGGCGGCGTCCGGCTTCAGCTTACAAATCTGATCAGCGGCCAAGCTTACGTTGGCTACATGCAGCAAGACTACAAGACGCTGACGGATATCGGCGGCGTGGACTTCGGTCTGCAACTCGATTGGGCGGCGACAAGGCTCACCACGGTCTCGGCGCAAGTCACCCGTTCCATTGAGGAAACCGACGAGGTTGGTGCGACGGGCTACTTCGCCACAACGGCATCGCTTGGCGTGAAGCACGACCTTTCAAGGTCGATCACCCTGCGCGCCAGTGCCTTCTACACGAACAACGAGTATCACGGCGTCACGCGCAACGAAGACATTTACGGGATAACGGTGGGTGGCGACTATCATTTCATGCCGCAGGTGGCCCTCGGCGTGGACTTTACGCATACGAGCCGAAGCTCGAATGTCGTGGGCGCGAACTATGACCAAAATCTGGTAGAGGCACAGCTCAAACTGGCGCTATAGGATACCCGGGCAAGTTCAGTCGCATGTATTGTGGCTGCTAACGTTGATGCGGCATAACTGTCGCCAACCTGCTGTCGATTGGCTAGGGTCGGCCACATCGCCCTCACGCAAAAATGGACCTGATGGACAAGATAGATTCCGCTGCGGAACACGCAGCCCCCGGCCGGCAGGACGGGGTTCAAGGCAATCCGGAACGCCCGCTAGGCGCCGGACCCGAGCTTTCCATCGCGGCGCTTCTGGCCATTCTGCGGCGGCGCCTGATTCCCATGGTTGTGACCCTCATCGCCATCGTCGCGGTTGGGACGATCTTCACCTTCAGCCTGACGCCGCGTTATACCGCGACCTCGACGGTCCTGTTCGACTCCCAGAGCCAGAGCGCCCTCGACCTGGGCCAGCTTCTGAACCAGCAATCCGGTCCGCCGATCTCGATCTCGAACCAGATCCAAATCCTGACCTCGTCATCCTTTGTCGGCAAAGTGGTCGATAAGCTGAACCTGATCGCCGACCCTGAATTTGGCGCCGGGTCGGGCGGCTTTGATATTCTAAAATCGCTTGAGAGCCTGGTTGGCCTCAATGCACCCGTCGAGAACGGTTCCAAGGAACGCGAGCGAATCGCAACGATCGCCCGCTTCACGGGCCGTATGGCGGCGAGCGTCGCGGACGGCACCTCAGTCATCACCATTCAGTTTGCGTCGCACGATCCGGCCAAGGCGGCGCTGATCGCCAATACCGTGGCCGACTCGTACATTACCGATCAGCTCGACGCGAAGTTCGAGGCGACGCGCATCGCCAACGCCTGGTTGAGCGAGCGCCTGGGGAGCCTTCGCAAGCGGGTGTCGGAGGCGGAAACCGAAGTGGCGGACTACGCCGCCGCGAACCACCTGCAGGTGCTCAATGACGCAGGCCAGACCCTCCAGAACCAGCGGCTGGCCCAGCTCAATGACGAGTTGCTCAAGGCACGCACGGATTTCGCGGAAAAACAGACCAGACTGAACGGTGTTCGCGCCGTCCTGGCCCGGGGCGGTTCGGTCGAGGCCATTCCCGAGCTGATGAATTCCGCCGTGTTCCAGGGTCTTCGGACCCAGCGTGCCGTGCTGCTGCAGCAGCAATCGCAACTTTCTTCCACGTTCGGGGCGCGGCATCCCGAGATGATCAAGTTGACCGAGCAGATCGCCAGCATAAATCTCCAGATAAATGGCGAGATTCAGCGCATCATCTCGGCGCTGCAGAGCGATGTTTCGGTCTCCGCCGCCCAGCTCGCCGTCGTCGAGGGCGGCCTGAAGGATGCCGAGGGACAGAGCAATACCGCCAGCCAGGCCGACGTTCATCTGCGCGAGCTGCAGCGCAATGCGGATTCGGCCAAATCGTTGTATGAGGCGTTTCTCAAGCGATTCAATGAGTTGGGCGAGCAGGGAACCCTGCAGACGACGCAGGCCCGTGTGATAGGTCGAGCCACCGTCCCGACCACGCCGTCCTATCCGAGGACCCCCCTCTTTCTGATGGGCAGCCTGGCCGCAGGCCTGTTCGCAGCGGCTTTGATCGCCTTTTTGCTTGAGCAGCTCGATCGCGGCTTGCGGACCCGTGAGCAGATCGAAAGCGAACTTGGCCTTCCGATGCTGACCAATTTGCCGCTAGTTGACGCTACGGAACTGACGTGGGAGGGCGTCAAGCACACGCCATCCGAGATCGTCGTCCACAAACCGCTGTCCGCCTACAACGAGGCGTTCCGGATGTTGCGGGCGGGTATTCAGCTCTCCAATGTCGATCAGGAGCCAAAGCTGGTCCTGGTTACGTCGGCGCTCCCCAATGAGGGAAAGTCGACGGGTGTCTTGTCGCTCGCTCGGTCCAGCGCCCAGTCCGGCGCTCGGGTGCTGCTGATTGACGGCGACATAAGGCGGCCTTCAATCGAGAAGATTCTGGGCTTTGGCAATGAAAAAGGTCTCGGACTCGTCCAATGCGTCAGGGGCGAAGTTCAAATCCACGAAGCCATCATCCAGGACACCATCACATCGCTCCATATCCTTCTGCCGGGGGCCAGCGTCAGTAATCCGTCTGACATTCTGTCATCCGCGGCGATGCGCAACCTCCTGGCAGCGGCGGCGCGGAGTTATGACCTGGTCCTGATCGACTCCTCGCCGATCCTGCCGGTGATCGACGCCCGCCTGCTGGCTCGAATCTGCGATACCACGGTGTTCTTCATTCGCTGGGAAGACACGCCGCGGGATGCCGCCCAGGAGGCAGTGCGCCTGCTGCAATCCTTCGGCGCGCCCATTGCCGGCGTGGCGCTGAGCATGACCGACCGCAAGCGTCAGACCCGTTACGGATACTATGGCGATAGCTACAGCTATTATGGACGCTACCAGAACTACTACGCCTCCTGAGGCGGGTGCCGCCGGCGACCGGGGCCGCCGGCTTTTTGCCTGGGCGCTGCTGATTTTCGCGGTCGCGATCGTCGTGCTGTCCGGCAATTATCTCCGGCACGATTTGGCGCTGTACCGGCTGCACGCCGTCGCCCATGCCATCCGCTTTGGCGAGCCGGTGACCACCGCCCAGCTCGCCCAGGTCAGCACCCAGGCGATCGATTGGGATCGGACCCAGGCGCTCGACGCTTCCGACCTCGACGACGCGGCCCAGGTCGTCTCCCTGTTCGCCGAGCGCAACCGGGGCAATGCGTTCCTCGCGCCCGCTCTCCTGGCCACCGCGGAGAAGCTGCTCAAGGAGCGCGTCGCCGCGGCGCCTGCCGACGGCAACTCCTGGCTGCGGCTCGCGTATATACGTGCCGCCATGGTTGGGCTGGACCCGCTGGCCCATGACGCCCTGCGCATGTCCTGGCTGGTCACGCCACGCGAATTCTCGGTCATGTGGCCGAGCCTCAAATTTCGCAGTTCGCATTGGGCTGACATGACGGTCGAGGAGCAGTTCGCCGCCGCCGACTTGGCGGCCGGGCTTTGGCATAAACCCCCCGAACGGGACGCCCTGCGGCGCTATCTCGCCCAGCTGCCGCCCCAATTGTTGGCTACGTTGCTGGCCGACATGACGGACGCGGACGCGCGGGCAGCACTTTCCAGGTCTTAACAGCCGCGGGCCCCGGTTGGGTTGGATCTGTTTACCGAAGTCGCATTACCCAGTATGAGCGCCGTGGTATTATGCTGTATCTGTTGTGAAATTTAGTCGAATCGCTGGGGGGCGGTTGCTTGAGGATAAGCGCGATATGAAAGCCAAATTGTTTTCCGCTCTCCTGGCCATGGTCGCGCTTGCGTTGTCGCTTCTCTTCGGTGCGCTGACGCCGGCGGCGGCGCAAAGCGTCGATTCTACCGACCTGACCTACAAACTCGGTGCGGGCGACAAGGTCAAGGTCAACGTCTACGGCCAGACCGATCTCAGCGGTGAATTTGTCGTCGACGGTTCCGGCACGGTGCAGTTGCCCCTGATCGGCCAGGTCAAGGCCATGGGTCTGACGGTGCGGCAGTTTGAAACGGCGATCACCGATGCGCTCAAGAGCGGCGATTATCTGAAGGACCCGCGCGTCAGTGTTGAAGTTTCAAACTATCGCCCCTTCTACATCATCGGCGAAGTGAACAAGCCTGGCGAGTTCCCCTACCAGAACGATATGACCGTTCTGAACGCCGTGGCGCTCGCCGGCGGCTTCTCCTTTCGCGCCGATGACGGCAGCGTCTATATCAGGCGCCATGGCGGCACCACCGAACAAAAATTTCCCGCCGATCAGAGTACCCGCGTCGAGCCGGGCGACATTATCCGCGTCGGTGAACGATTCTTCTAGCCGCTCGACCGGCTGATCGCAGTTCCGTTTCCCGAGCGATCTGCTGCCATTGGCTATTGTCTTGCTATCGGCGCCATGAGGTTTACCAATTGCGTTTTCTCGTCTGGTTGATACCAGGCCCTTGCACTAACCTCTGCTAACCTTCGGAGGACAAATAGGTTTGGCCCAGCCATGAATTCCAAGCAGCTTTCGTCCAAGAGGAAAAAGGCGCGCAAACGCTGGCGCGTTTTCTTCATGATTGCCGGAAGCATCGGCATTGGACTGGTGGTGCTGGGATTTACCATCAGCTTGAATGACGAAAGTCAGTCGGTTTCGAAGTTTTATGAAGTGGGCTTGGCGCTTGCCGCGTTTTCGGCGGTGGGTTTTGGCCTGTCGAGCGTAGATATGGGCCTCTGGCCGCGTCCGCGCCAAGGCCGCCGCCGCCGTCGTCGCCGGCATTCGGACGGCGACGCACACTCGGTGTCCAACACGGACGCCCAATAAGTTCAATTATCGCGGCGTGTCGTCGCGCATCGCCGCGGCAGGGTAGAGGGTGAAAACGCCATACGACGTTCCGAATTCGACGACCGGTCAAGTCTGAAGGCCGCGGCACAGCATGTGGATCAGCCAACCTTGATCTCGATCGATCGGAATTGGTTTGTCGCGGACATGTTTCTCATCGAAGTCATTCGATCGTTTCGCACCCACCAGTCCCTTCACGGTGCCCGGGCGGAGGAAATTCCAGCATGACGCGCGCTCGGACCGCAGACCCTTTGAGTTCAAATCGCCAATAGTCTCTTGGCCATCACATTTCTTCCTGGCGAGCCTGACCTCCGGTCGGTCGAAGGTAAAGCAGTGGCGCCGTGGCGACATCAAGAATAGCGGTAATACCGTAAGGGCCGTGGCGATCGACACCAGCGTGGTGCGCGTTGCTATTTGATTGGTCGAGAGATTGATAAGGTCGGCCAGCGGTAATGCCCGGTCGCGATCAAGGCCCCGATTCCGTACCGCCTTCGAAACGAAAGGCCACATTGCTAGGGCCGATGAGCCTACCGCCGCGCATGCTTTCCTTATGGGCGCGTGCGCGTTTCCGTATGGAAATTTTATGGGCTTAGCGCCTAATTCTTGACCACGGCGCCGCTCGCAATTCGCATGCGGGGCCTGGTCGGTGAGTGCGGGCGATGTCGCAAGTTCTCGATTTCACAGATGCCGCGAGGCCGAGGCGAATTCGGCTGCGTGTTGTGCCGCGCGGCGACGAAATGGACGGCTTTTGGCCGGATGTGTCTCGCGGCAATGCGGCCGAAGAGGAAGCCGTCGTCAACCGGGCCAACGCGCCGAAGCACGTGCTGACCGAAGTGCTCGTGCTGTTCGCGGTCGTCGCGGTTCTGGTCCTTGCGGTAACGCTGTTTGTGCCTGGGCCGTCGTTTTAGCGGACGGCGACGGGTCTGAAGCCAGATGTAAGTTCGTTTTTTCCAACCGGGGGTTCGCATGCGCCAGACCCACAATGAATTCGCGTCCGCCACCGTTGGCGACCGTCGCGGAGCGCGGCGCGCCCTTGTTCCGGCTTGCGCGCTGCTGGCTCTGACGTTTGGCACGGTTGCCGGACACGCGGCTCCTCTCGGCACGCCCGCGATGAGCGCCTCGCTCGCGGCAAATCAGGATCCCATCAGCTTCGACTCCGACAAGGCCGGCAAGATCTATGTCGGGGGTGCCGTGAGCGGCCTTGCCTACTACCAGGACAACCCCAATTTCGGCGTTCACTCGCAGCTGGACCTCAGCAACGGCCAAGCGTGGATCGAAAAGGCCGACGGCTGGTGGCAGTTCTATGTCCAGGCCGGCACCTATTCGCTGCCGTCGCTCAGTACCGGCTACATCAAGTCCTCCGCGGCGCCCAATCTGCTGTTCGGCAATGTGCCGGTGGCCTATGCCAAGCTGGCGTTCGACGATTTCTCGATCTCCGCAGGCAAGCTGCCGACGCTGATCGGTGACGAATATACCTTCACGTTCGAGAACATGAACGTCCAGCGCGGGCTGCTCTGGAATCAGGAGCCTGCAATCAGCGACGGCGTGCAGGCCAATTATTCGTCCGGCCCGTTCAGTCTCGCGATCTCGGTAAACGACGGCTTCTACTCGCAGAGCCTGAACTGGCTATCGGGCTCAGCCTCCTATGGCTTCAACGACGGCGCCGACACCGTTGCTTTCGTCGCCGGCGGCAATCTCGGCCATAATCCCGTCACGCTGCCTTTCGCCACTCCGGTCATCAACAACGGCAGCATCTACAATCTGATCTATACACACACGTCCGGCGCCTGGACGATCAGTCCGTACCTGCAATATATCGGCGCCCCGGCCGATCCGATCCATGGCGTGCTCAAGGGAGCCGATTCGTTCGGCGGCGCGCTGCTCGTCAATTACGCCTTCGACGACAACTGGAAGCTGGCCGTGCGCGGCGAATATGTCGGCTCGACGGGCAGCGCCGCGGCGGGGTCGGCCAACATGCTGATCGCGGGTCCCGGCAGCGACGCCTGGTCGATCACGGTGACGCCCACCTACCAATACAAGATATTCTTCGCCCGCCTGGAAGGCTCCTATGTAAGCGCGAGCGGTACGACGCCCGGCTTCGCCTTTGGACCCGCCGCCAGCAACAACACGCAGGCGAGCGTCTTCTTCGAAACCGGTATTTTGTTTTGAGCCAGAACGTCGGGCCCGCTGGAAGCACGTCGTAGGCTCGGCAGACTGCAGGATGATCCAATGAACCCGCTATCGTGGACACGATGGCAGCAAATTGCGCTGGTCTTTGCGGCTGTGTTCGGTGGAGGCATGGGGATCGTTTTCGGGTTGCACCGTTTCGATCCGCAAACAGCCGGCTACTGGCCAGACATGTGTCTGTGGGGCGTCCTGGGATCGATGTCGGGCGCGGCGGTGGGCTATCTCAGCCAGCTGCTCGAACGAAAATGGCCACGGCAGGCCGGCCGATGAGGGTTGCATCGGAATTCTGCCCGGCGATTCGCTTATGGAATCTTTATCTTCGCGCTCTCGTTTCCCTCTCGATCTCTTATACCGGTAAGCCCAAATTCACCTTTCAAAAATCCCCAACCAGGGAAAGAGATTTTCATGCTCGACATCATGTTTATCGCGATCGGGCTCGTCTTTCTCGCCGGTGCCATGCTTTACGCCCGCGCCTGCGACCGTCTGTGAGGTAATCCATGACCCTCGACTATTGGCTCGGAGCGGCCGTAACGCTCGGCATTCTCGTCTATCTCGTCTATGCGCTGATCCGCCCTGAGCGGTTCTGAGGGGCAAAGTCCATGACTGCGAATGGCTGGATTCAGATCGTCTTTTTTTGCGCGATCGTCATTGCGATCACCAAGCCGCTCGGCGGCTACATCACGCGCGTCTTCAACGGCGAGCGCACATTCTTGTCGTTCCTCTTCCGCCCTGTCGAGCGCGTCCTGTACGCGATCTGCGGCGTCGACGAAAAGGAAGACCAGCATTGGGTGGTCTACGCGGTCGCCATGCTGGCATTCACCATGGCGGGCTTCGTCGTCCTCTACGCACTTCAGCGTCTTCAGGCGATGCTCCCGTTCAATCCGCAGCATTTGCCAGCCGTCGGCGAGCATCTCGCTTTCAACACCTCGGTCAGTTTCATAACCAATACGAACTGGCAGTCTTACGTCCCCGAAACGACGATGAGCTATCTGGTCGAGATGGCCGGGCTGACCGTTCACAACTTCGTCTCGGCGGCGACGGGCATCGCGCTCGCCGTGGCGCTGGTGCGCGGCTTCGCCCGCCGCTCGGCGCAGGGCGTCGGCAATTTCTGGGTCGATATGACCCGTTGCACCCTCTACATCCTGCTCCCGGTCTCCATCGTGGTCGGCCTGTTCTTCGTCTGGCAGGGCATGCCGCAAAATCTTCTGCCCTATACCGAGGCGGCGACTCTGGACGGCGCCAAGCAGATCATCGCGCAAGGCCCGGTTGCTTCGCAGGAAGTCATCAAGATCCTGGGTACCAATGGCGGCGGCTTCCTCAACGCCAACTCCGCTCATCCGTTCGAAAACCCCAACGCAATCACCAATCTGATCCAGATCGTCATGATCTTCTCGATCGGGGCGGCGCTGACCAATTTGTTCGGCCGCATGGTGGGCAGCCAGCGCCAGGGCTGGGCGATCTTCTCCGTCATGGGCCTGTTGTTCCTGGCCGGCGTCGTCATCGTCTACACCGCCGAAACACCGGGGAATCCCGCTTTCACGGCGCTCCACGTCGACCAGGCGCCCAGCGCCTTGCAGGCCGGCGGCAACATGGAGGGCAAGGAGGTCCGCTTCGGGATGGCGAACTCCGCGCTCTTCACGACGATCACGACGGATACGTCCTGCGGCGCCGTCAACACCATGCATGACAGCCTGATGCCGCTCGGCGGCATGGTGCCGATCGCCAATATCATGCTTGGCGAGATCATCTTCGGCGGCGTGGGCTCCGGTCTCTACGGCATGCTGCTGTTCGCGGTCTTGGCCGTGTTCATCGCGGGACTCATGGTTGGGCGCACCCCGGAATATCTCGGCAAGAAGATCGAATCCAAGGACGTCAAGATGGCGATGCTCGCCATTTTGGTCCTGCCGATGTCGATCCTCGGCTTCACCGCGCTGGCCGCGGTGTTGCCGGCTGGACTGGCGGGGCCCGAAAATGCCGGTCCGCACGGATTCAGCGAGATTTTGTATGCCTTCACGTCCGCCACGGGCAACAACGGCAGCGCTTTTGCAGGCCTCACCGCGAACACAATGTTCTACAATTCGACGCTCGGCCTCGCGATGTTCATTGGGCGCTTCCTGATGGCCGTGCCGATGCTGGCGGTCGCCGGTTCGCTGGTGGCCAAAAAGATCGTCGCGCCTTCAGCCGGCACCTTCCCGACCGATACCGGACTGTTTGTTGGCCTCCTGATCGGCGTCATCCTGATCGTCGGCGGTCTGATCTATTTCCCGGCGCTCGCGCTCGGGCCGATCGTCGAGCATTTCGCCATGCTCGCCGGCAATACGTTCTGAGGATCGCACACTATGAGCATGACAAGCGACCAGCCGATGGGCATCGAGAAGCTGAACCGGCGCACCCCCGCCGCCACGATCACAGATCCCAAGATCGTGATTCCGGCGGTCTGGGCCTCCGTCCTGAAGCTCGATCCGCGCCACATGATCAAGAACCCCGTCATGTTCGTGGTGGAGATTGTCGCCACGCTGACGACGATTTTGTTCGTCCGCGATCTGTTCACGGGCGCGCCACATCTGGGCTTCGCGCTGCAGATCAATCTGTGGCTCTGGTTCACGGTGGTTTTCGCGAATTTCGCCGAAGCCGTCGCCGAAGGCCGCGGCAAGGCGCAGGCCGCCGCGCTGCGCCAAACCAAGACCGACGCTGCCGCAAAGCTCCTGGGAAAAGACGGCGTCAAATGGACCCTGGTCCCCGCCACGCAACTCAAGCCGGGCGACGTCGTGTTGGTCGAGGCCGGCGATCTGATCCCAAGCGACGGCGATGTCGTGGAAGGCGTTGCGTCCGTCAACGAGGCTGCGATCACCGGCGAATCCGCGCCGGTCATCCGCGAAAGCGGCGGCGACCGTTCGGCGGTCACCGGCGGCACGCAGGTCATTTCCGATCAGATCAAAGTGAAGATCACCGCCGCGCAGGGTCACACGTTTCTCGACCGCATGATCGCGTTGGTCGAGGGTGCAGAGCGCCAGAAAACGCCCAACGAGATCGCGCTCAATATCTTGCTCGCCGGTTTGACGATCATCTTCGTCTTCGCTGTCGCCACGATCCCCAGCTTCGCGGCCTATGCCGGCGGTTCCATCAGCGTCCTGGTCCTGGTCGCGCTGTTCGTCACGCTGATCCCCACGACGATCGGCGCGCTGCTGTCCGCCATCGGCATCGCCGGCATGGACCGGCTGGTGCGCTTCAACGTGCTCGCCATGTCGGGCCGTGCCGTCGAAGCCGCCGGCGATGTCGATACGCTGCTGCTCGACAAGACCGGCACAATCACACTTGGCAATCGCCAGGCTACGGAATTCCTGCCGCTTAGCGGCGTCAGCGAGCGCGATCTCGCCGACGCGGCGCAGATGTCCTCGCTCTCGGACGAAACGCCGGAGGGCCGTTCGATCGTCGTGCTGGCGAAGGAGAAATACGGCATTCGCGGTCGCGAAATGGCGGGCTTGTCGGCGAGCTTCATCCCGTTCACAGCGCAGACCCGCCTCAGCGGCGTCGATGTGGACGGCTCATCCATCCGCAAGGGCGCGGTAGACGCTGTCCTGGACTATGTGCGTGCGCAAAAAGGCATTCCGGCCGGCAGCGGAAGCGACGCTGCGGTAAAGGCGGCGGTTCAGGCCGTCGGCGCCGACACAGCGCAGCAGTTGATGACGCTTGCCGAGCGCATCGCCAAATCCGGCGGCACGCCGCTGGCGGTGGCGAAAGACGGCCAGCTGCTGGGCGTCATTCACCTCAAGGACATCGTAAAGGGCGGCATCCGCGAGCGTTTCGCCGCCTTGCGCAAAATGGGCATCCGCACGGTGATGATCACCGGCGACAACCCGCTGACCGCCGCGGCCATCGCCGCGGAGTCCGGCGTCGACGATTTCATGGCGCAGGCAACGCCCGAGACCAAGCTCAAGCTGATCCGCGACGAGCAGGCCAAGGGCAAGCTCGTCGCGATGTGCGGCGACGGCACCAACGACGCGCCGGCGCTGGCCCAGGCCGATGTCGGCGTGGCGATGAACACCGGCACCATGGCGGCGCGCGAGGCTGGCAACATGGTGGACCTCGACAGCGATCCGACCAAGCTCATCGAGATCGTCGAGATCGGCAAGCAGCTGCTCATTACGCGCGGCGCGCTGACGACGTTCTCGATCGCCAACGACGTGGCGAAGTATTTCGCCATCATCCCGGCGATGTTCGTCGCGTTCTACCCGCAGCTTCAGGCATTGAACATCATGGGGCTGCACTCGCCGCAGAGCGCGATCCTGTCCGCCATCATCTTCAACGCACTCATCATCATCGCGCTCATTCCGCTGGCGCTGCGCGGGGTTGCTTATCGCGCGGTCGGAGCAGCCGCACTTTTGCGCCGCAATCTTCTGATTTATGGCGTGGGCGGCATCGTCGTGCCGTTTGTCGGCATCAAACTGATCGACCTCTTCGTCACCGCTACCGGCCTCATCTAAGGAGCGCCCCATGATCCGCCAGATTCGCCCCGCCATCCTGATGATCGTCCTCATGACGATCCTGACCGGTCTTGCCTATCCGCTGGGCATGACCGGACTGGCACAACTCCTCTTCCCGCATCAGGCCAATGGCAGCCTCATTACCGTGAACGGCAAGGTGGTCGGTTCCGAGCTGCTTGGACAAGCCTTCACCAGCCCGAAGTATTTCCATGGCCGTCCGTCTGCGGCCGGCAATGGCTACGACGCTGCCAACTCGTCGGGCTCCAATCTGGGACCGACGTCCAAAGCGCTCATCAAGCGCGTGACAACCGACGCGGCGACCCTGCGGAAGGAAAATCCCGGCGTGCCGGTGCCGGTCGATCTGGTGACGACGTCGGCCAGCGGTCTCGATCCCGACGTCACGCCGGCCGGCGCCTATTTCCAGGTGCCGCGCGTCGCCAAGGCCCGCAACCTGCCGCAAGACGCGGTGCGCAAGCTGGTGACCGATCGTATCGAAGGGCGCTATTTCGGCGTCATCGGCGAACCCCACGTCAATGTGCTCAAGCTCAATATGGCGCTTGATGCCATGCAAGTCGGCGGGCACTGAGCTATTCTGGCGGCATGGCCAGCACCAGAGTTGACGATCGTCCCTCTCCAGATGCGCTCCTTGAGCAGGCGGCGAAGGAAGGCCGTGGCAGGCTCAAGATTTTCTTAGGGGCCGCTCCGGGCGTCGGCAAGACCTATGAGATGCTCACCCAGGCCCGGCAGCGCCGTCTTGAAGGCATCGATGTCGTCATCGGTGTGGTCGAAACCCACGGCCGGGTCGATACCGATGCTCTGACCAAGGGGCTCGAAGCCATCCCGAAGAAGCGCTCGCTCTACAAGGGGCGCGTCATCTTCGAAATGGATCTGGATGCCATCATCCAGCGCCGGCCGAAGTTGGTGCTGGTGGATGAATTGGCGCACACAAATGCCGAGGGCAGTCGTCACCCGAAGCGGTTTCTCGACGTCGCCGAGCTGCTTGGCGCCGGTATTGACGTCTATACGACGATCAACATTCAGCACATCGAAAGCCTGAACGACGTGATCGCGCAGATCACGCGCATACGCGTGCGAGAGACCGTGCCCGACGAGGTGCTCGATCAGGCCGACGAGATCGAGCTGGTGGACACGACGGCGGACGACCTGCTGAAGCGATTGAAAGAAGGCAAGGTCTACGTCAAGGCGCAGGCCGAACGGGCGCTGCGCCACTTCTTCTCACCCGGCAATCTGACGGCGCTGCGCGAACTGGCGCTGCGCAAGACCGCCCAGCGCGTCGACCGCGACATGACGGATTACATGCAGGCGCATGCCATCGGCGGTCCGTGGCCCGCCAGTGAGCATATCCTGGTCTGCGTCAACGAGCATCCGTCCTCGGCGGAGTTGATCCGTCGCGCGCGACGGCTGGCCGACAATTTGAAGGCCAGGTGGATCGCGCTCTATGTCGAAAGCCCGCGGCATCTCAGCCTGAGCGAAGTCGAAAAGGATCGGGTGGCCGACACCATGCGTCTTGCCCAGCGCCTGGGCGCCGAGGCCGTGACGCTTCCCGGACGCGACATCGCACAAACCGTCCTGGACTATGCGCGCAAGAACAACGTCACGCAGATTCTCATCGGAAAGTCCGAACGCTCGCGCTGGTTCGAAATCCTGCATGGCTCGGTGGTCCGCGACCTCATGCGCAAGAGCGGCGCCATCAGCGTCACGGCGGTCCTGGCGGACGGCGACGTCGTCGCGCCCAAGTCCGTCCAGACGGGACCGGGCATCGATCCGTTTGCATGGCAGGCTTATGCGTGGAGCGCGCTGGCGACGGCGGCTACGGTCGGCGTCGCCTGGGTGTTGAACGCCACCATGCCGAATGCGCTCGCCGGGGTGCAGATGCTGTTCCTCATTCCGGTGCTCCTGAGTGCGGTGACGTTCGGTCTGCGTCCGGCGCTCTTCACGTCCTTTATCAGCGTCATGGCCTGCAACTTCTTCTTCTTGCCGCCGCTCTATACCTTCACGATCGCCGACCCGAACAATTGGCTTTCCCTTGGCGTTCTGCTTGTCGTCGCAGTCACCGCCAGCAACCTGGCGTCGCGCGTTCGCGTTCAAGCCGATCTGGCGTCCGCCCGCGCCGCGATCGCCAGCGAACTATACCGCTTCACCGGCAAGCTCGCCGCTATCGCGCGACTGGATGACCTTCTCTGGGCGGTCGCCTTTCAGATTTCCTCGATGCTGAAAGTCAATGTCGTCATTCTGCTGCCCGACCCGAAAACCAAGCGTCTGGAAATCCGTGTCGGCTATCCACCGGAAGACGAAATCGACGATCAGGACCTTGCCGCTGCGACCTGGTGCTGGGATCGCGGCAAGGCGGCGGGGCGCAATGCGGAGACGCTGCCCGGCGCCAAGCGGCTGTTCCTTCCCATGCGCACCGGCGAGGGTTTGGTGGGCGTCATCGGACTTCAACGTCTGGACGAAAAAGTGCTGTTTACGCCCGAAGAGCGCCGGCTTCTGGATGCGCTCATCGACCAGACGGCACTGGCGATCGAACGCTCCGAGCTCGTCGAGCGCGTCGACGAGGCGCAAGTTCATGTCGAAGCGGACAAGCTTCGGGTCGCGATGTTGACCTCGCTGTCGCACGATTTGCGCACACCGCTCGCCTCGATACTGGGCGCCGCCACCACCTTGCTGGCGAACCGCGATCTTTATGACGCCCAGCAGACCGGCGAATTGCTCGGTACGGTCCGCGACGAGGCCGAAAGGCTGGACCGCTTCGTCGGCAATCTGCTCGACATGTCGCGGCTGGAGGCTGGCGCGCTTGGCGTCAAACGCGAAGCGGCGGAGGTCGCAGAGCTCGTCGAGATTGCGCTCAAACGGCTTGCGCGCCGACTCTCCGGCCATCTCACGGCCCTGCGCATTCCCCGCGATCTTCCGTCCGTTTCGGTCGATCCGCTGCTTCTCGAACAGGCCTTGGTCAATCTTCTGGACAATGCCGCCAAATACGCGCCGCTGGGTTCAACGATTGCCATTTCGGCGCACACGGCGGAAAACCGAGCCCTGCTCACGATCGAAGACGAGGGACCTGGCATTCCGGCGGAGGCGCTGCCGCACATCTTCGACAAGTTCTACCGCGCCAAGGCTGCGGACAGCCGGGTCGCCGGCACCGGTCTTGGCCTTGCCGTCGCCCGCGGCTTTGTCGAAGCCTTTGGCGGGACTCTGGACGCCGCAAATCGAACCGACAGGAGTGGCGCCGTGCTGACCCTATCGCTGCCGTTAGCGGAGCAATACTGAACCGTCATGGCCAACAAGCTGCCCAAAATCCTCATTGTCGACGACGAACCGCAAATCCAGCGCTTCCTTCGCGCAGGGTTGCCGCCGCACGGTTACGAGTGTGTCGAGGCAGGTACGGCGGCAGAGGCGATGAAGCTGTTTGCCAGGGAACGGCCCGATGCGGTTATTCTCGATCTTGGTCTGCCGGACCAGGACGGGTTCACCGTCATTCAACGGATTCGAGCCGGCGCACTGACGCCGATCGTCATCCTTTCGGCGCGCAACGACGTCGAGGGCAAGGTCAAGGCGCTTGAGCTGGGCGCGGACGACTTCGTCACCAAGCCGTTCGACATGGCCGAACTGCTGGCGCGCCTGAAGGCGGCGTTGCGGCATGGCTTGCAGACCATCGGCGAGGCGCCGGTATTCCACACCGCACGATTGACAGTTGATCTCGTCAATCGCCGCGTGAGGCTCGGCGATGCCGAGATCCACCTATCGCCCAAGGAATATAGTCTGCTTCGTTTTCTGGTTGGTCACGCTGGAAAAGTCGTGACGCATCATCAGCTTTTGACGGAAGTGTGGGGACCGGCGCACGTCGAAGACGTGCAATATCTTCGCGTCCTCATGCGTCAGCTCCGGCAAAAGCTGGAACCGGGAACCACACCGCATGTGCTGATCACTGAGCCAGGCATCGGCTATCGGCTGCTTCAATTGCCGTGACCAGTCGACGGGTATGCGTGGCGCGGGGGTCTCACGCGTCCAGTCCGTTGCGATGGCATTGCCAGGCCCCGCATCGGAGCCTCGTCAGGCCTGGATTTTCGGCGGAATCCCTAGAAAACCTGGAGCGGGCGAGGCGAATCGAACGCCCGACCCTAACCTTGGCAAGGTTATGCTCTACCCCTGAGCTACGCCCGCATTCCAAGTTGGGCGGCGGTTATGGCCTAGGGCGGCGGCGGGATCAAGCCGCTTTGTGCCGGCCCGTTAACGCCGGTCCCTTGACGCGGGCCTGTCCCCGCGGCGGGGCGCCCTGCGCGGCGTCACGGGCCCTGCTTTGGCCATGGCTGCGGTCATAATGAGCCGCCGCCACAAGATCGCTCCCGCGCCCGGCAACGGATCGGCCATGCTGCCGACGTTCAACCGGAACTGCAGCGGCCATGCCCCGGAGGGTTCCTAAATGTCGATCCAGGGGGTCATCGCCGCCAACCGCTTCGGCCTTGGCGCCAGGCCCGGCGATGTCGCCCGCGTTTCGTCCGATCCCAAGGGCTGGCTGCTGGGCCAGCTGACGCCCGAAACCGAGTTGCCGGCGCCGCTGCGCAGCCTGCCGTCGACCGTCGACGACATGAGTGCCTTTTTCAAATGGGTGCGCGAGATCGCCGCCGAGGCCAAGGCGCACGGCATGGATCCCTACAAGCTGCGGCCGCAAGGCGCCGCGGCCGCAGCGCCCGGTGCCGGCATGGCGGGCGCCGGCGCGATGACCGGCGGCGCGACGGCCGGCGGCGGCATGGGCGGCGACAACGGCTTCAGCATCGAGCGCGAATATGTGAAGGCCTTCCTGCCGCGCTACGCCGTGGCGGTGAAGGCGCGGTTCGACACCGCGGTCGCCACCGAGCGGCCCTTCTTCGAGCGCCTGGTCCATTTCTGGACCAACCATTTCGTCGTCTCCGGCGCCAAGCCCGGCGCCATCACCATGCCGCCCTCGTTCGAGCGCGACGTCGTCCGGCCCCACGTCACCGGCCGCTTCGCCGACATGCTGATGGCCTCGTCCAAGCATCCGGCGATGCTGTATTATCTCGACAACTACCACTCCATCGGGCCGGACTCGAAGGTCGGCAAGGATCCGAGCCTGCGCGCGCCCAAGGAGCAGCAGGCCTTCGCCATCCCGCAGGTCGCCGGCCTCAACGAGAACCTGGCGCGCGAGATCATGGAGTTGCAGACGCTGGGCGTGCGCAGCGGCTATACGCAGGCGGACGTCACCAGCTTCGCCCGCGTCATCACCGGCTGGACGATCGCGGGCCCGCCGCGCGTGCCGGTCTACAAGCTGGTGCTGCAGGGCCGCCTGAACGCGCAAGGCCTGTTCGAGTTCGACGACGAAGAGCATGAGCCGGGGCCGCAGACCGTCATGGGCAAGGTCTATGCCCAGACAGGCGTCGACCAGGGCGAGGCCGTGCTGAACGACCTGGCGCGGCATCCCGCGACGGCGCATTTCATCGCGGCCAAGCTGGCGCGTCATTTCATCGCCGACGATCCGCCGCCGGCGCTGGTCGAGCGCCTGGCGCAGGTCTTCCGCGACAGCGACGGCGATCTCAAGCAGGTCTGCACCGCGCTGGTGGACAGCGCCCAGGCGTTCGCGCCCGAAGCGCACAAGTTCAAGACGCCGGAGGAATACGTCATCTCCGCCGCGCGCGCCCTGCCGGCGCTGCAGGCCGATCCCGCGTCGTTGCTGCGCGCCTATGGCAGCATGGGCCAGACGCCGTACAATCCGCCCGGCCCGAACGGCTGGCCGGATGTCCAGGCCGAATGGCTTGGCGCCGACGCGGTGTGGAAACGCTTCGAATGGGCCAACCAGGCGGCGCAAAGCGTCGCCACCACCACCATGAACCCGTTGCAGCTCGGCCAGGACGTGCTGGGGGATTCGCTGTCGCCCTCCACCGCCCAGGCGATCGCGCGGGCGCAGAGCCCGGCGCAGGGCCTGACCCTGCTGCTCGCATCGGCCGAATTCCAGAGGAGATGAGCATGCTCACGCGCCGTCACGCTGTTTCGCTGCTTGGCGCCGGCCTGGCGGTCGGCGCCGCCGGCTTGCCGCGCGTCGCCTTCGCCGCCGCCGACACCGACAAGCGGCTTGTCGTCGTGCTGCTGCGCGGCGCGATGGACGGCCTCTCCGCCGCGCCGCCCTATGGCGATCCGGACTATGAACGGGCGCGCAACGGCCTTGCGATCGCCAGCCCGCTCAAGCTCGACGCGACGTTCGGCCTGCATCCCAATCTGGGCGGCATGAAGCAGCTCTACGATGCCGGCGAGCTGATCGTGGTCCACGCTGCGGCCACGCCCTATCGCGACCGCTCGCATTTCGACGGCCAGAACCTGCTCGAGAACGGCTCGGAGCAGCCTTACGGCCTCGACACCGGCTGGCTCAACCGCGCGCTGACGCAGATGCCCGGCACCGGCAAGCCGCTCGGCGTCGCGCTCAATTCGCACATGCCGCTGATGCTGCGCGGCGCGGCGCCGGTGACGTCCTGGGCGCCGTCGCTGCTGCCGCCGCCCGACGGCGACACGGTCGAGCGCCTCGCCGCGCTCTATGGCGAGACCGATCCGCTGCTGGCGAGCAACTTCGCCGCGGCGCAGGGCGCCAACGGCGTCGCGATGGGCACCAGCGGCGGCGCCAGCGGCTATCAGGCGTTCGCCGGGCTGATGACCGCGGCGGCGAAATTCCTCGGCAGCCCGGACGGCGAGCGCATCGCCATGGTCGAGATCGGCGGCTGGGACACCCATGTCAACCAGGCCGGCGCCTTCAGCCCGCTGTCGACCAACCTCTTGACGCTGGATCGCGGCCTGGCCGCGCTCAAGGCCGGCCTCGGCCCGGTGTGGAAGGATACCGCCGTCCTGATCGTCAGCGAATTCGGCCGCACCGTGGCGATGAACGGCACGCAAGGCACCGATCACGGCACTGCCGGCGTGGTGTTCGCCGCGGGCGGCGCGCTGCGGGGCGGCCGCGTGCTGGCCGACTGGCCCGGGCTGAGGCCGGCGGCGCTCTACCAGGCGCGCGACCTGATGCCGACGACGGATTTCCGCGGCATCGCGACCGGCGTGCTGCGCGATCACATGGGGCTGCACGGGGCACAGCTCGCCGCCGTGTTCCCCTCCGCGTCGCCGATCAGGCCGCGGGACGGCCTTATTCGCGCCTGAACACCGCTTCGCGTTTCTCCGCGAAGGCCAGGAGCGCGGCCTTGTGGTCGGCGCTGCGGCCGAGCACGGCGAGCTCCTTTGCATTCACCGCGGCGGCGTCCTCCGGCGTGAGGTCCGGCGCCAGGCTCGCGGTCCGTTTGGTCGCCTCCACCGACAGCGGCGCCCGGCTGGCGATGCGCTCGGCAAGCTTGACCGCCTCCGCCATCAGCGCTTCGGGCGCATGCACCGCCGTCACCAGCCCGAACCTTTCCGCGGTCGCCGCGTCGACCGGCGAGCCGGTCAGCAGCATGTGCTTGGCGCGCGCCACGCCGATCAGCCGCGGCAGGCGGTACGCCGACGCCATCAGCCCGACATTGACGCCGGAGCAGACGAACTTCGCCTCCGCCGAAGCGATGCGGATGTCGCACACCGACGCCAGCTCCAGCCCGCCGCCCAGGCACCAGCCATTGATCGCCGCGATCACCGGCAGGCGGTGGCGCTCGATCCGCTCCAGCACGCGTCCGAAGGCGCCCAGATGCGCGCTGCTCCCGCTCCTCTGCGCCTCGGCCTGTTCCTTGAGATCGTCGCCGCTGCAAAAGGCGCGGCGGCCGCGCCCGGTCAGGATCACCGCGCGCACCTCCTTGTCGGCATCGATCTCGTCCAGCCGTGCCAGCAGGCTGGCGCGCGCCGCGCCGCCGAGCGCGTTCATCGGCGGATTGTCGATCTCCAGCAGCACGACATGCGCCGCCGGCCTGCCGTAATGGACCGCGCTCACCGCGCCCACTGCGCCAGCCAGTCGGCCAGGCCCTGCGGCGTCATGTGGCGCGCGTCTTCCAGCGCCGAGATGTGTCCGGCATCGACCAGCGTCCTGCCGTCCGGCTCGACCACCAGCAGCGCCGGCACGCCGCCCTCCAGGTCGACGCCGAAGCGCGCCGGGATGTCCATGTTCTTGCTCTTGCGCCCGGTATCGACGCTGACGATCTCGAAATGCGCGGCAAGGAACGGCTTCAGATCGGGCAGCTGCATGATGTTCGCCAGCACGACGCAGTCGCCGCACCAATTGCCGCCGAGGTCGATCAGCACGCGTTTGCCGCTCTTGCGCGCCCGCGCGAACGCCGCCGCGACGTCCGCATCGGCATGGGCGCTTTCATCATAGGGATGCAGCGTCACGACCGGCAGGTCGGCGATGCTGGCGAGCTGCACCTTCGGCGCCGGCAGCGCCGCCGCCGGCGACGCCAACAACACCGCCGCCAGCGCGGCCCAGGCGAAATCCATCCTCATGCCGCCAATCCTCTTCCTTCGAGCAGCGCGTCGATCTTGGGATCGCGGCCGCGGAACAGCCGGTAGGCTTCGGCGAAATCGCGCGTCCCGCCGGCCGCATAGATGTAATCGTGCAGCCGCCGCGCGGCCTCGGGATCGAACGCGTCGTTCTTTTCCTGGAACGCCTGGAAGCCGTCGGCGTCCAGCACCTCCGACCACATGTAGGAGTAATACCCGGCCGAATAGCTCTCGCCGGAGAAGATATGCAGGAAATGCGGGCTGGCGTGCCGCATGACGATTTCCTTCGGCAGGCCGATCTTCTCCAGCGCCGCCGCCTGGAACGCCTTCGTGTCGAGCACCCCCGGCGTCTCCAGCGCGTGATAGTCGAGGTCGACGAACGCCGAGGCGAGGAATTCCACGGTCGCGAAGCCCTTGTTGAAGTTGCGCGCCGCGTTGAGCTTGTCGATCAGCGCCTTGGGGATGGCCGCGCCGGTCTCGGCATGCACCGCGAAGCGCGCCAGCGTCTCGGGCACGTCCATCCAGTGCTCGAAGATCTGGGACGGCAGCTCGACGAAATCCTGCGCCACATTGGTGCCGGCGAGGCGCGGATAGCGCACCTGGCTCAGCAGGCCGTGCAGCGCATGGCCGAACTCGTGGAACAGCGTCTTGGCCTCGTCGAACGACAGCAGCGCCGGCTCGCCCTTGGGAAAATTGCAGGTGTTGACGATCAGCGGCGTCACCACCTTGCCCATGTTCTCCTGGTCGCGGAACGAGCTCATCCAGGCGCCGCCGCGCTTGGACGACCGCGCGAAATAATCGCCGTAGAACAGGCCGACATGTGCGCCGCCGCGCGTCACCTCCCACACCCGCATGTCGGGATGATAGACCGGCACGTCGTGGCGTTCGTGGAAATCGAGCCCGAACAGGCGGTGCGCGGTGTGGAACGCCGCTTCGATCATCTTCTCGAGCTGGAAATAGGGCATGATCTCGGCCTCGTCGAGATCGTAGCGTTCCTTGCGCACCTTCTCGGCGTAGTAGCGCCAGTCCCATGCCGCCAGCGCGAAATTGCCGCCCTCGCGCGCGATCTCGGCCTGCAGCGCATCGCGCTCCTCCAGCGCGCGGCGCCGCGCCGGCGCCCACACCTGGTCGAGCAGCGCCCGCGCCGTCCCAGGCGTCTTGGCCATCGTATCGGCGAGCTTGTAATGCGCGAAGGTCGGATAGCCGAGCAGCCTGGCGCGTTCGGCGCGCAGCGCCACGATGGCGCCGATCAGCGCCGCATTGTTGTGCGCATTGGCGTTGTCGCCGCGCGACACCCAGGCCTTGAAGATCTTCTCGCGCAGGTCCCGGTTGTCCGCGAATTGCAGGATCGGCTCGACGCTGGAGCGCGACGTCGTCACCGCGTAAGGCGCCTCCAGCCCGCGCTCTTTCGCCGTCTCGGCCGCCGCCTCGCGCGCGAAGTCCGGCACGCCGGCGAGATCACCGTCGGTGAGCGGCAGGACGAAGCCCTGCTCGTCGGCCAGCACGTTCTGGCCGAACTTCGTGCCCAGCGTCGCCAGCTCCTCGACGATGCCCGCCAGTCGGGCCCGCGCGCTGCCTTGCAGCTTGGCGCCGGCGCGCACGAAGTCGAGCCGATAGCGCTCCAGCACGCGCCGGCTCTCGGCGTCGAGCCCGTCGGAGGTCAGCGCATCGATGCGCCCGAACAGGGCGGCGTCGAGGTAGATCGCGTTCCAGTGCTTGGCCAGCACCGGCGCCATGTCGCGCTCGATTTGCTGGATCGCGTCATTGGTGTGCGACGCGGCGAGGTTGCCGAACACCGCCTCCACCCGGCGCAGCAATTGCCCGCTGTCCTCCAGCGCCACGATGGTGTTGGCGAAGCTCGGCGCCGCCGCGCTGCCGGCGATGGCGGCGATCTCGGCCCGATGCTCGGCGAGGGCGCGGTCATAGGCGGGCCGGAAATGCTCCGGCTTGATGCGGTCGAAAGGCGGCGCTCCGAACGGTGTCGTCCAGGGCTCGAAGAAGGGATTGGCTGTCATGCGGACCAAGGTGTGTGCGGCGGCCGGCATCCTAGCAAGTGGGCCCGCTCCGGCAACCGCCCGCAAGAAAGCGGCTGCGACACCTGCACCTTTTGAACGATCCTGACCGGCTTTTCACGCTCGTGTGTGCGGCACTGGATAAGCTCTGGCAATATGCTAGGGAACGCGCGCAATCGGCACGGCCTTTTTGGGGAATTCGACATGACCAGGACGCGGCTCGCGGCTCTCGCTCTCGCCCTTGTTGCCTGCGGCGCCGCCGCCACGTCCGTCCTGGCCAAGCCGGCCGCCAAGCCCACGCCGCCGCCGCAAGCCGCCGTGGCGCCGGTCGACCCGGCCTATATGTGGGACCTGTCCGATCTCTATCCCTCGCCGGAAGCCTGGACCGCCGAGCGCGACCGCGTGAAGGCCGCCACCGACGGCTTCGACAAGTACAAGGGCACGCTCGGCAACAGCGCCAAGGACATGCTGGCCGCGCTCAGCGCCTTCAGCGACGCGCAGCGCGCCGGCGCCCGTCTCGCCGCCTATGCCGGCCTCAAGGCCGACGAGGACGTGCGCATCTCCGTCAACCAGGAACGCCAGCAGCTCGCCGCCTCGCTGCAGACGCTGTACAATGAGAAGACCTCCTGGGTGACGCCGGAGCTGCTCGCCATCGGCGCCGACAAGGTCCACAAATTCGAGGCCGCCGAGCCCGAACTCGCCCGCCGCTTCGGCTTCTATCTCGACAACGTCCTGCGCGCCGCGCCGCACACCCTGTCGGGCGAATCCGAGAGCGTCCTGGCCTCGGCCGGCGACGTGCTGGCCCAGCCCGACGCGATCTACAGCGTGCTCGCCAATGCCGAGGCGCCGTTCCCGACCGTCACCCTGTCCGACGGCTCGAAGGTCGTGATCGACCAGGGCAGCTACTCGCGCTACCGCCAGTCACCCAACCGCGCCGACCGCAAGGCGGTGTTCGACGCCTTCTGGGGCATGTGGAAAAAATACGAAGGCACGCTCGGCGCGACGCTGACGACGCAGGTGATGGGCGAGGTCTTCAATGCGAAGGTCCGCCACTATCCCAACTCGCTGTCGGCGGCGGTCTTCGCCGACAACATGCCGGAGGCGGTCTATCGCCAGCTCGTCGCCCAGGCCAATGCCGGCCTGCCGACCATGTATCGCTACCTGAAGCTGCGCAAGAAGCTGCTCGGCATCCAGGGCAATCTTGCCTATTACGACATCTATCCGACGATGTTCAAACTCGACCAGCCGCAGCATTTCACGGTGGCGGATTCCGAGGCCATCGCGCTGCAGGTGACCCAGGCTTACGGCCCGGAATATGTCGCCGACCTGAAGAAGGGCTTCGCGGGGCGCTGGATGGACGTGCTGCCGCGTCCCGGCAAGGCCGGCGGCGCCTATATGCAGGGCGCGGCCTATGACGTGCATCCCTATCTGCACTTCAATCACAATTACGACTATGAGGCGCTGTCGACCTTCGTGCACGAATGGGGGCACGGCGTGCACACGCTGCTGACGCACGATGCGCAGCCTTACGAGAACTCGAACTACTCGACCTTCACCGCCGAGACCGCGTCGATCACCAACGAGATGCTGCTCAACGACTACATGGTGGCGCATGCGACGAGCGACAAGGAGAAGCTCTACTACCTCGGCGAGGCGCTGGAGCTGATGCGCGGCACGTTCTTCCGCCAGACCATGTTCGCCGAATTCCAGCTCGCCCTGCACGAAGAGGTCGAGGCCGGCCGCGCCCTTTCGGGCAAGCGCATGTCGGAGCTCTATTGCGGCCTGCTCAAGAAATACCATGGCGACGCGCAGGGCGTGATGACGATCGATCCGGCCTATTGCGACGAGTGGGAGTTCATCCCGCACTTCTACTACGGCTTCTATGTCTGGCAGTACGCGACCTCGATGGCCGGCGCCGCGACCTTCGCCGACGCCATCGAGCACGAAGGCAAGCCCGCCCAGGACCGCTTCATCGCGCTGCTCAAGGCCGGCGGCTCGGACTACCCCTACAACATCTACAAGAAAGCCGGCCTCGACATGGCGACCCCCGCGCCCTACCAGGCGTTGCTGGCGCGCATGGAACGCACCATGGACCAGATCGACGCGCTGGAGACCAAGGGCCACTAGCGTCCTGATTCAGAAGTTCACAGCACTCCGTGTCATCCGCGGCGAATGCGGCGGACCCAGGTGAGGCCCGCACCGCCGGAGCAGATGTCACCTGGGTGGCCCGCACGTCATCCTGAGCGACGCCGCAGGCGGCGTCGAAGGACGCGCGCCATGACAGTCTTTTGAATCAAGCGAACTTCTGGTTCAGGACACTAGCGTTGATTTGGTTCGGCAGTCGTCCGCGCCTCGATCAGCGCTGCCGCCAGCGTGAACTCCTCGTCCAGCGCGGCATAGGCTGCGCGATAGGCAGGGTCTTTCCGCCATTTGGCGAAGCTCTTTTCAACCGGGATGGGCTTGTGCTTCATCAATTTTCCTTTGCGCGTTCCCGCGCCAACTCCAACTCTTGTTTCATGCCCCCTCACTTCACCCTCACCCCCGTCCCGTCGAACGGCTTGCGCGGTGTCTCGCGCATCCGCTTCTCGATCAGTTCGGCCAGCCACTGGAAATACTCGCCGACGAACGGATCGTCCGTCGTCACGCGCAGGTCGACATACATCGCCTCGAATTTCCGCCACGCCGTGGCGACGAAGGCGCCGAGCGTCTTGTCGACGAGGTCGACGTCGATGTAACGCTCCGCGACGAGGATGCCGAGCGTCTCCATCTGCTGGCCGAATTGCGCGTAAAGGATCTGCTCGCTCATCGGCAGCGCGCGCAGCGCCGTCCCACTCGTGGGCATCTCGCGCCAGGTCACGTGATGCATGAGTTCGGCGAATTCGCGGCTCTCGAAATTGTGCAGCGTGTCGAGCGTCAGCCGGTCGCGGCGGTCGCGCGCCGCCGCCCTGACCTGCGCGATGCCGAAGACCACGGCCACGACGAAGGACAGCGCCAGCGCGACATTGGCGAGGAGGGTGACGACTTCATTCGTGGCGGCACTGATCATGTTCCGTCGCTCCTGGCCATCCCTCCTGGGCGCCATGGTCACGCTAGGGGAGGCCGCCTGCCGCGGTCGAGGCCCTCCAAAAACCATGCGGCAACTGACAACTTGTCAGAAAAATAAATCCTGAAACACCACTTGAAGTTGTATTTCGGTTCCCTATTTGTCCGGGAGGAACCCAGGAGACATGCCCATGCCCAAGGTGCCGGCGTGGCCGGAGGGGCGGCTGAAAGCCCTCGTCCGAAGTCGGGCGCGACAGGTCAGCAGGACCGGGGTGCAGCGCGCGCACCTCGCGCGGATCGGGAGAGCCGCTTGCATCGGCCCCGCGCGAGGGCGATGCAAAGACAGGCTCCAGGCATCCGCGACCGGTTCGGTGGAGGAGAAGCGATCGCGCTTGTCGGTTCGGCTCTTGAATGGGCCGGCTGCCTGCCTGCCATGTCGCTTGGGACCAGGGCGGATTCCGCGCGCCGGCTTGCTGCTGCGCCGTCGAGCGGAATTCGCCCTTTTTGTTGGGGCCGGCCGCGGCGGACTAATGGATCTCGAACACCATCGACACATTCGCCGTGACGCTGAGTTCGCCGGCCGCCGTCGGTGTCGTGTCTGCCATCCGCCCCGCCAGCATCATCTTCAGCATCGGCCGTGGCGCCTCCGAGCCGCCGTCCTGGATCGACAGGATCGGGCCCAGCGTCACGCCCGCGGCGTGGGCAAAGGTCTCGCCCCGCCGCAGCGCGTCGGCGACCGCCGCCTCGCGCGCCGCCGTCTCGAGCGGCGCCGGATCCTTGACGGCGAAGCCCACCGAGTTGATCTGGTTGGCGCCGGCGCCGACCAGGGCGTCGAGCGCGGCGCCGAGCCTCGCGGTATCGTCGAGCGTCACGTCGACCTGGTTGGACACCTGATAGCCGGTGATGCGCTGTGCGCCGTCGCTGCCGCGGGTGTCGCTGTATTGCGGCTGGACCTGGAAGTTGGAGGTCTGGATCGCCTTTGCCGGCACGCCCAGGCGCTTGAGGGCGTCGAACACCGCGGTCATCTTGCGCGCGTTCTCGGCCACCGCCGCGTTCGCCGTGACCGCGACGGTCGCGACGCCGGCCGACACTTGCGCCTGGTCGGGCGCGCCGCCGACTTCGCCCGTGCCGCTGACGGACAAGGTGCGCGGCGTATCGGCGGCCACGGCGGCAAGCGGTGTGGCGCACAACGCTGCGGCAAGAGCCAGGGCGGGCAGGCTGAGAAATCGCATGGCGCTATCCTTCCAATGAAATGGCAGCGGCAGGCTGGCCGCGACAAGCGGCGGAACTGCGGCGGGCGCAAGGCCGATCATAGGCCGCGCCACACGAAGCCGCGAGCGGCAGCTGTTTTGACCTCGGCCAATTCCTGCTATGGCACCCTTCGGGGCCTGTAGCTCAGGTGGTTAGAGCTGACCGCTCATAACGGTCTGGTCGCAGGTTCGAGTCCTGCCGGGCCCACCAATGCGCCGATGCGTGTGAACCGCCGTGTCGCTGATCCCGAAGCGCTCGGCAAGTCACACCTTCAATGTCGCCAGGAGGATCGAGGTTTCGGTCGCGGCGATGCCTTCGATGGTGCGGATCTGGTCGAGGGCGCGGCTGAAATCGGCCAGCGTCTCGGCGTTGAGTTCGGCGATCAGGTCCCAGCGGCCGTTGGTGGTGTGGATCTTCTCCACCTCGGCAAAGCCGCGCAGCGCCTTGACCACTTTGGCGGAACGTTCGCCCTCGATGGCGATGCCCATGACGGCGCGGACGCGGGTGGTCTCCAGTTCGGGCCTGGTGCGGACCGTGAAGCCCTGAATCGCGCCGCGCTCCTGCATCCGCGCGATGCGGTTCTGCACCGTGCCGCGCGAGATTTTCAGCCTTTTGGCCAGCGCGGCGGCGGGCTCGCGTGCGTCGGCACGCAGCAGGGCGAGGATCCGGCGGTCGAGTTCATCCATCGAATCGTCATCCAGCTATGGCGATACGCCAATATTTCCTACGAATAGTAGCATCTTGCCGACTTTTCGCTAGCGCGGCGGCGTGTTCGACTCGGCGGCAGACTCACCTGAGAGGGCCGATCGATGCCGCAGACGCCGCTGTTCCTGATGACCGATCCCGAACATTTCGACGTCAGCTACCAGATCAACCCCTGGATGAAGCCGGATGCCTGGCAGGCCGATCCGGCCGCCAGCCACGCCGCGGCGAAGGCGGCATCTGCGCATCTTGGCCGCGCGTTGCGCGCCCTCGGCGCACGGATCGAGACGGTCGCGGGGGCGGCGGGTCTGCCCGACCTCGTCTTTCCGGCCAATGCCGCCATCGTCCTGGATCGCCGCGTGCTGCTGGCGCGCTTTCGCCATGCCGAACGACAGGGCGAGGAAGCGGTTTTCCGCACCGCCTTCGAGGCCTTGCGGCTGCGCGGTCTGGTCGGCGACGTCTTCGAATTTCCGGACGGCGTGTTCCAGGAAGGCGCCGGCGACTGCATCTGGGACGCCGACCGCAGTTTTTTCTGGGCGGGCCATGGGCCGCGCTCAAGCCGCGAGTCGATTGCCGTCATCGAGCAGGTCTTCGGTCAGGAGGTCGTGATGCTCGAGCTGGCATCGGAACGCTTCTATCACCTCGATACCTGCTTCTGTCCGCTGGCCGGCGGCCATGTGCTGTATTATCCGGCGGCCTTTACGCCGGCGGCGCTGGCGCAAATCCATGCGCGCGTCGCGCCGGACAAGCGTATCGAGGCGTCCGACGCCGAGGCCGAGGCCTTTTGCGTCAACGCCATCAATCTCGACACCCGCATCGTCATGGCCATGGCGCCGGCGTCGCTGAAGGCAAAGCTGGCGCAGCGCGGCTACAGCGTCGCCGAGGTCGACCTGGCACCGTTCATCCTGTCGGGCGGCGCATCCTATTGCATGACGCTGCGGCTCGACCGCGACAGCGGCACGGCGCGCGCGATCCGCGCTGCGGAGTGAGATATCCGCGATGAACCAGCTCGCGCCGACCGCCGACTTCATCGCCCGCGAGGCGCGCTATGGCGCGACCAACTACAAGCCGCTGGACGTGGTGCTGGCGCGCGGCGAGGGCGTCCATGTCTGGGACGTCGATGGGCGGCGCTATCTCGACTGTCTGTCGGCTTATTCGGCGGTGAACCAGGGCCATTGCCATCCCAAAATCCTCAAGGCCATGACCGAGCAGGCGGCGCGACTGACATTGACCTCGCGGGCGTTCCGCAACGATCAGCTCGTCCTGTTTTACGAGGAGCTTTGCGCGCTTACGCATTCGCACAAGGTGCTGCCGATGAATTCCGGCGCCGAGGCGGTGGAGAGCGCGCTGAAGCTGGCGCGCAAATGGGGCTATGAGGTCAAGGGGGTGCCGCAAGGCCAGGCGGAGATCGTCGTCTGCGCGGATAATTTCCACGGCCGCACCATCGCCATCGTCGGCTTTTCGACCAGCGAGACGTCGCGCCACGGCTTCGGACCGTTTGCACCCGGCTTCAAGATCGTTCCGTTCGGCGATGCCGCGGCGCTCGAGGCCGCGATCACGCCCCATACGGTGGCGTTCCTGGTCGAACCCATCCAGGGCGAGGCGGGCGTCGTCGTGCCGCCTGCGGGATATCTCAAAACGGCTCGTGCGCTTTGCACCAGGCACAACGTCCAGCTGATCCTGGACGAGATCCAGACCGGGCTCGGTCGTACCGGCAAGCTCCTGGCCGAAGAGCATGAGGGCATCGAGGCGGATCTCACGCTGATCGGCAAGGCGCTGTCGGGCGGCTTCTATCCGGTTTCGGCGGTGCTTTCGAATTCCGAGGTGATGGATGTGCTGCACCCCGGCGAGCATGGCTCGACCTTCGGCGGCAATCCGCTGGCCTGCGCTGTGGCGCGCGCGGCGCTGAAGGTACTGGTCGAGGAGGGCATGATCGAGAATGCGGCGACGATCGGCGCGCGGCTGAAGGCGGGACTTCAGTCCATTCGCGCGGCCAGCGTCAAGGACGTCCGCGGCCGCGGCCTGATGCTGGCGATCGAACTCCATCCCGAGGCGGGCGGCGCAGCGCAGGTCTGCGAGCGGATGCAGGCGCGAGGCATTCTGGTCAAGGAGACACATGATCATACGATCCGCATCGCGCCGCCGCTGATCCTGACGGCTGGCCAGGCCGACTGGATCGTGGAGCAGTTCGCGGCGGCTCTGGCTGACTAGGCGGACGCCGCGATGAGCGTCGCGGCGACCAGGACGTCCAGCGCGTCGACATACGGCCGCGCCAGGCCTTCGGGTGCGCCGAGGATCGAGAGCTCGGTGCAGGCGATCAGGAATGCGTCGGCTGCATCGAGCGAGTGCGCTACGTCGGCATAGACGCGGCGCTCGGCGCTGCCGGTACGGCCGGCCTTCACGGCCCGGATGACGCCGAGTATCCGCGCTTCTTGCACTGAATCGGGGAACAGCGCTTCGAAGCCGGCGCGTTCAAGACGCTCCCTGTAGAGACCGACGAGCCTCACGGCAGGCGAGGCCAGCATGCCGATGCGTTTTGGCTTCGGCTCAAGCCTTGCGAGTTCGCCGATCGACAATGCGACCATGTCGAGAACGGGGATCGTCACCGCACCGACGATGACGGGCAGGTAGAAATGCGCCGTGTTGCAGGGAATGACAAGAAAATCGGCGCCCAACTTCTCGAGCCCTAGCGCCATTGCGCAGAGGACCGGCGCGGGGTCTTCGCCGATCTTGTCGATCAGGGCCGCAATGCGCGAGGGAATCTTCGGATTGTTGTCGACCAGGACGCGCAGATGATCGGCATCGTCGCGCGCCGGCGTCACGGCGATGAGACGGCGCTGGAAATCGACGGTCGCCTCGGGACCCATACCGCCGATGACGCCGACGATCTTCGAACGCCTGCTCACGCAACGTAGCCCGGCAGGTCGAAGGCGTCGGGATAACCGAACAGGCCGGCCGAACCGCCGGTGTGCAGGAACACGATGTTGGCGTCCTTGGCAAAGAAGCCCTTGCGCACGAGATCGATCAACCCGGCCATGCCTTTGCCGGTGTAGACAGGGTCGAGCAGAATCGCCTCAGTGCGCGCGAGCAGCTTGACGGCCTCGATCATGCCGTCCGTCGGCACGCCATAGCCGGCGCCGACGTAGTCGCTGTTGGCGACGATATGCTCGCGCTTGACGATGCCGGGCGCGCCGAGATACGCGGCCGTGCGCACGGCAAGATCGAAGACGGACTGCTCCTGCTTTTCCTTGGGCGCACGCACGCCAATGCCGAGGACCGGGATGGAGCTGTTGAGCGCCACTAGGCCGGTGACGAAGCCGGCCTGGGTGCCCGCGCTGCCCGTCGCATGCAAGACATGGTCGATCTTGAGGCCGATCTCATTGGCCTGGGCGAGCAGTTCGAGCGCGCAATTGGCATAGCCGAGACAGCCGACCGGATTGGAGCCGCCGCCTGGGATGATATAGGGCCGCTTGTCCTT
>Ga0210397_10000314_pt1 | contig 34894 bp, 35 predicted proteins | sample IncBWH2OmetaG_FD_160126 | JGI IMG/M metagenome (GOLD analysis project Ga0210397, IMG submission 160126) | Forest soil microbial communities from Barre Woods Harvard Forest LTER site, Petersham, Massachusetts, United States - Inc-BW-H-2-O ...
ACTGCGGTGCCGGCCAACGATCTGGGCTGGCTGGTCGAGGATTTCATCATGCAGGGCGGCGTGGACATGAGCCACGTCATCTGGCGCGAGCATGATGGCATCGGCCGCAACACGCGCGTGGGCCTCAATTTCACCGAGAAGGGCTTCGGTATCCGCGCGGCACTCGGCTGCTCGGACCGCGCCAATTCGGCGGCGTCGCAGATCCGGCCCGGCGAAGTGAACTGGGAAAAGCTGTTCGGCGAGGAGGGCGTGCGATGGTTCCACACCGGCGGCATCTTCGCCGCGCTGGCGCCCAACACCTCCGAAGCCGTGATCGAGGCGGTGGAGGCGGCGCACAAATACGGCACCATCGTCTCCTACGACCTCAACTATCGCGCCTCGCTGTGGAAGAGCCAGGGCGGGCAGGAGGGTGCGCGCAAGGTCAATCGGCTGATCGCCAAGGATGTGGACGTGATGATCGGCAACGAGGAGGATTTCACCGCCTGCCTCGGCTTCGAGGTCGAGGGCATGGACGAGCACATTTCGGCGATCGATCCGGCGAACTTCAAGAAGATGATCGCCACGGCGGTCAAGCAGTTCCCGAACTTCAAAGTCGCAGCGACGACGTTGCGCAATGCCAGGACCGCGACCTTCAATGACTGGTCGGCGATCCTCTATGCCGGCGGCGAATTCTATCAGTCGATGATGCGCGAGAACCTGGAAATCTACGACCGCGTCGGCGGCGGCGACGGCTTCGCGTCGGGTCTCGCCTACGGTTTCCTGGAGGGCAAGGGGCCGCAGGCGGCGGTGGATTACGGCGCGGCGCATGGCGCGCTCGCCATGACGACGCCGGGCGACACCTCGATGGTCAACGCCAAGGAAGTCGAGGCGGTGATGAAGGGCAAAGGCGCGCGCGTCATCCGATGAGCGCGCTCAGCCTCAACCCCGACCGCTTCTTTCCCGCCGACCCCGGCACGCGCGCGGTGGCGCGGTCGTTGTTCGCACGAGTCGAGAAACTGCCGATCGTCAGTCCGCATGGCCATACCGATCCGAAATGGTTCGCGACCGATGCACCATTCGAGGACGCGACCAGCCTCCTGCTGTGGCCGGACCATTACGTCACGCGAATGCTGTATTCGCAGGGCGTCGCGCTGGAGGCGCTTGGCCTGCAAAACCCGAACGCCGATCGGCGCGCGGCGTGGAAATTGTTCGCGGCGAACTATCATCTGTTTCGCGGCACGCCCTCGCGGCTGTGGCTCGACCATGTTTTCGCGACAGTGTTCGGATTTACGCAGCGGCTAAGCGCGGACACCGCCGATCGGTATTACGACACGATCAATGCGGCGCTGGCGACGACCGCCTTCCGCCCGCGCGCGCTGTTCAAGCACTTCAACATCGAGAAGATCGCGACCACGGAAGGCGCGCTCGACGCGCTGGCGGACCACGATGTCATCATGCGCGACTGGCCGGGTCACGTTGTCACGACCTATCGCCCTGACGACGTGGTCGACGCGGACAACGACGCGTTTGCCGTCAACCTGGCGCAGTTCGGCGCGCTGACGAAACAGAATACCTCGACCTGGTCCGGTTACCTCGCGGCGCATCGCGAGCGCCGCGCGTTCTTCCGCGCCCATGGCGCCACTGCGACGGATCACGGCCACCCCACGGCGCAGACCGCCGATCTCGCCGCGGCCGACTGCCAGGCGCTGCTCGATCGGCTGCTGCGCGGCCGGCGCGAGGCCGGCGACGCCGAACTCTTCCGCGCCCAGATGCTGACCGAGATGGCGAAGATGTCGTGCGAGGACGGCATGACGATGCAGATTCATCCCGGCTCCTTCCGCAACCACAATCCGGCCCTGTTCGCGAAATATGGCCCCAACATGGGCGCCGACATCCCGATGCGCACCGATTACGTGCATGCGCTGAAGCCGCTGCTGGACGCGGTCGGCAACCGCGACGACCTCACCATCATCCTGTTCACGCTGGACGAGAGCAATTACGCCCGCGAGCTGGCGCCGCTGGCCGGCCATTATCCCTGCCTGAAGCTTGGACCGCCCTGGTGGTTCCACGATTCGCCCGAAGGCATGCTGCGCTTCCGCCGCCAGGTGACGGAGACGGCGGGCTTTCACAACACGGTCGGCTTCAACGACGATACGCGCGCCTTCCTGTCGATCCCGGCACGCCACGACCTGGCGCGCCGCATCGACGCGGCCTATCTCGCCGAACTGGTGACGACCCACCGGCTGGACGAGGACGAGGCGCACGAATTGGCCGTCGATCTCGCCTACAAATTCGCCAAGGCCGCGTATAAGCTCTGAGCCATGCCCAAGATCGCCGCCGCCCGCGTCATCGTCACCTCGCCCGGGCGCAATTTCGTCACCCTGAAGATCGAGACGTCGGACGGCGTCAGCGGCGTCGGTGACGCCACGCTGAACGGCCGCGAACTCGCGGTCGCGAGCTATCTCACCGACCATGTGATCCCATGCCTGATCGGGCGCGACGCGCACCGGATCGAGGACATCTGGCAATATCTCTATCGCGGCGCCTATTGGCGGCGCGGCCCGGTGACGATGTCGGCCATCGCCGCCGTCGACACCGCCCTGTGGGACATCAAGGCCAAGATTGCAGGCCTGCCGCTCTATCAACTGCTGGGCGGCGCCAGCCGCAGCGGCGTCATGGTCTATGGCCATGCCAACGGCGTGACCATCGACGACGCGATTGTCGAAGCGCAGAAATACAAGGCCCTCGGCTACAAGGCGATCCGCCTGCAGGCGGGCGTGCAAGGCCTCGCCTCGACCTATGGCGTGTCGAAGGACAAGATGTATTACGAGCCGGCCGATGCCGACCTGCCGACGGAAAACGTCTGGTCGACGCCCAAATATATGCGCGGCGTGCCGGCGCTGTTCGAGGCGGCGCGCAAGGCTCTGGGCGACGACGTGCACCTGCTGCACGACGTGCATCACCGATTGACGCCGATCGAGGCGGGGCGGCTCGGCAAGGACCTCGAGCCCTATCGCCTGTTCTGGCTCGAGGACGCTGTGCCGGCGGAGAACCAAGCGGGCTTCCGCCTGATCCGCCGGCACACCACGACGCCGCTGGCGGTGGGTGAGGTGTTCAACACGATCTGGGACGCCAAGCTGCTGATCGAAGAACAGCTTGTCGATTATATCCGCATGACCGTGGTGCATGCGGGCGGCATCACGCATCTGCGTCGCGTCGCCAATCTCGCCGACCTCTATCACGTGCGCACCGGCTCGCACGGCGCCACCGACCTGTCGCCGGTGTGCATGGCGGCGGCGCTGCATTTCGACATTTCGGTGCCGAATTTCGGCATCCAGGAATACATGCGCCACACCGCCGAGACCGATGCGGTGTTCCCGCATGCCTACAGCTTTGCCGACGGCATGCTGCACCCGGGCGAGGCGCCGGGCCTCGGCGTCGACATAGATGAGACGCTGGCGGCGAAATATCCCTATAGCCGCGCCTATCTGCCGGTGAACCGTCTCGAAGACGGCTCCATGACCAACTGGTGAGCACGCTCGCCCGCCCGCCGGTCTTTCGCCTCGTTGAAAGCGACGACAACCGGCTGACGCTGGCGAGCGACGGGCCGGCGGTCGCATACGTCTTCGTGCTGGAAAAGCACATCATGCGTGTGCTGTTGTTGCCCGACGGCCAGATGCATGGTCCGAACAGCTGGGCCATCGCGCCGGGCTTGAGCGATGTGCCCACGTCCGGCCGCGATCGCTTCGATCTTTCCGGCTTCACGCTTCCGGCGTTCAACGTCGACGAGCAGGACGGCAAGCTCGTCGTGGAGACGGCGTATATGCGGCTCACGATCCGGTTGCGCGGCTTCCTCTGCACCTGGGAAAGCTACGACGACACAGCCGACGGCCTCGTGCCGGTGCTTCGCGACCGGCCGACGCAGGCTTACAATTTCGGCTGGTGGGACGCGCGTGTGCACCACTATCTCGCCCGCGATCCCGGCGAGATGTACTTCGGCCTTGGCGAGCGCAGCGGCGCGATGAACCGCGCCGGCCGCCGGTTTCGCATGTCGAACGCCGACGCCATGGGTTACGACGCGAAGGATTCCGATCCGCTCTACAAGCACATTCCCTTTTACGTCACGCGCGGCGCGGGTGGCGCGACGGTCGGGCTGTTCTATGATACGCTCAGCGACTGCACCTTCGACATGGGCTGCGCGCGCAGCAATTATCACGGCCTGTTCCGAAGCTTCACGGCAGACCACGGCGATCTGGACTACTACGTCATCGGCCACGATATCGAGGGCATCGTCAGCAGCTTCACGTGGCTGACCGGCAAGCCGGCGTTCCTGCCGAAATGGGCGCTCGGCTATTCCGGCTCGACCATGTCGTACACCGACAGGCCGGACGCGCAATCCGCGATGATGGAGTTCATCGCCCAATGCGAGGCGCACGACATCCTGTGCGACTCGTTTCATCTGTCGTCCGGCTACACGTCGATCGGAGACAAGCGTTACGTCTTCCATTGGAACAAGAACAAATTCCCCGATCCCGCGGCTTTCATCCGCGCCTATGCCGAGAGAGGCATCCGGCTCATCCCCAATATCAAGCCGGCCCTGCTGCACGATCATCCGCTGTTCGAAGAGGCGCGCGCCAAGGGCCTCCTGATCACCGATGGCGCCGGCGAGCCCGAATGGGTGCAGTTCTGGGACGCGGTCGGCGTCTATCTCGATTTCACCAATCTAAAGACGCTGGCGTGGTGGAACGAGAAGGTGACGACCTCGCTGCTCGTTCCCGGCATGGCGGGGACGTGGAACGACAACAACGAGTTCGAGATCGTCTCACCGCGGGCGCAAGCCGCGCTGGGGCCGGCCATCGAAACCAAGCCTCTGCAGACGCTGCAGATGATCCGCGCCTCGCGCGATGCGCAACGCGCGCATGCGCCGGACAAGCGGGCGTTCCTCGTCAGCCGTTCGGGCAGCGCGGGCATGCAACGTTATGTGCAGACCTGGTCGGGCGACAATTACACGAGCTGGGAGACGCTGAAATACAACATCCGCATGGGGCTGGGCCTCGCGCTGAGCGGCGTGTCCAGCAGCGGCCACGACGTCGGCGGCTTCGACGGGCCGCGCCCCGATGCCGAGCTGTTCGCGCGCTGGGTCGGCTTCGGCATCTTCTGCCCGCGCTTCTCGATCCATTCTTGGAACACCGACGGCACAGTCAACGAGCCCTGGATGCATCCCGAGGTGACGGCACAGGTGCGCGACCTGATCAAGCTGCGCTATCGCCTGCTGCCTTGTCTCTACGACCTGATGTGGAAATATGTCGATAAGTACGAGCCCATCACGCGCCCGACCTTCTTCGAATTCCCGCACGATCCGCGCTGCCTGGAAGAGAACGACGAGATGATGCTGGGCGCGTCGCTGCTGATTGCGCCGGTGGTAATGCCGGGGCACGTAGTGCGCGAGGTCTATCTGCCGGCCGGCACGCGCTGGTTCGACTATTGGACCGGCGAAGCCTTCGAGGGCGGCCAGACAATCGTGCGTCCGGCGCCGTTCGTGCGTCCGCCGCTGTTGGCCCGCGAAGGCAGCGTCATCGCGCTCAATGTCGCCGAACAGCACTTCGGCGCGCGCGCCGACACGCGCGCCTTTCAGGTCTTTCCACTCGGGGCTGGGGCGTTCGAATCGGAGGTTTTCGACGATGACGGCGAGAGCGACGGTTGGCGCGATGGGCGCTATCGCCTATGGCACGTGCGTGTGACGTGCAGCGAAACCGCGATCGAGATTGCCGTCACCGCGAGGGAAAACGGCATTGCCGTCGCCTGCGATGCCGAAGTGCTGCTTCCGGCAACCGAACGCCGCCCAGTAACGGTCAGTGGCGCGCATCGCGCCTAACGCGATGCCGTCTTCGCGAGGTTCGGCAGCACCGCGGATGTCCAGCCGCCCTGCAGCATGTCGCGGATGCCGCGCACCATCTCGGCGGGGAACTGGTCCCAGCCGTCATGCAAGAACACGACGCGGGTCTTTCGGGGTCCCTGAGCGGAGAGCCGGAACGAGACATTTGTCTTCGGCGTGCCCGGCATGTACCAGCTGAACGCGAATAGCGGCTTGGCGAGCGCCGTGACGTCGCAATGCGTCGCGCCGGCGATGTCGCCGTCGGCGCGCCGTGCGCCGTCGGGCTGCATGTGGAAGGTGTGGCCGAGCCTCGCTTCATAGTTCATGCAGCCCAGCCATTGCGGCACCGTCGCCGCATCGGTCATCACGTGCCACAGATGGTCCAGCGGCACGTCTACGTCGATCACATGCGCGATGGGATCAAGTTTTTCGCTCACGCCAGCTTCCTTCCGCGAGGGCTTTGAGATCGCCGAGCTTTCCGGACCAGAATTGCTTCAGCCAGCCCTCGACCAGCCGCAGGCGCTCGGCCTCGAGCACGTAGACGTTTTCGGTGCCTTGTCTCTGCGCCCGCACCAGTCCGGCTTCGCGCAGGACGCGCAGATGGCGGGAGATGGCGGGGCGGCTGACGCGAAACTGCTGCGATAGGGCATGCACCGGAGCCGGGCCGCGCCGCAGCAGCGCGAGGATGCGGCGCCGGCTGCCGTCGGCCAGAGCCGCAAACACGGCGTCGTCCTTACGGGTGGATTCAGTAACCATTGAGTTACGGATATATCGTAACGGGATGGTTACGGTCAAGCCGCCCGAGGGACGGCGCGGACGGCGTCGCCGTTTGACTGACGCAGCGGCATGGCGATTAGCTTGCCTTCAGGAAGACTCATGCGGGTTCAAGACAATGGTCGACATTCCCCTCACTGCAGTGGCATCGGGGCGCTGGACGACCGTCGCCGGACAGGAGTGGGGCAATCCCGGCGGCGGGCTTTGGGGTGGCTACGCGATCGGTCTTTGCATCAGGGTGCTCGAATCCGAACCGGAGGCGGTCGGTGAAGCGCTCTCGCTCACTTTGACTTATGCCGCGGCGCTGCCGTCCGGCGCGCTCGACATCCGCACGCGCAGGCTCAGGCAAGGCGGCTCGATTGGCGTATGGGAGGCCGAGATCCTGCCTGCCGGGTCGGATCAGGTCGCTGTGCATGCCATTGTCACCATGGCGCGGCGACCGAACACGCCGCCCTTCGTTTTTGCCAGCATGCCAGATGCACCCGATCCGCTGTCGCTGCCGGAATTCGCGTTTCAGGAAGCATCCCAGCACTATGGAAGTTCCGCCTTCGAGCGTCGCACGCTCGAGGGTTTCCCGCCGGCGCCTGGCGGTGGTTCGCGCTCGCTGGCCTGGGTCAAGTCACGGCGCGGCCCGATGGACAAGGCGATGCTCGGCATGGTCACCGACCATTCGCCGCCGCGCGCGATGTATGCGCTGGGTCGCACGGTGAACACCACGACGCTGTCGCTTACCGCCTATCTACACGCCACCGCCGAAGAGCTTGCCGAGATCGGCGACGACTTCATCCTGGTGGAGTGCGAGGGCCGCATCGGCACAAGGGGATCGTCCGACGAGCGTTCCAGCTATTGGAGCCGGAGCGGCAAGCTGCTCGCCACAAGCGAGCAGCTAGCGTGGTACCGCGAGGTGCGGATCGGCTAATCGACGATCGACGAATAGACGATGCTCTTGAGTTGGCCGCGGAAATTGAAGGCGCCGGAAGGCATCAGCTGGGTCATGAACACGACGGCGAGATCGTCATTCTGGTCGACCCAGAAGATCGTCGAGGCCGCGCCGCCCCAATACCAGTCGCTGCCGACGATGCTGCCCGATTTGACGCTGTCGAGCGTGCAGGCGAAGCCGAGGCCGAAACCGACGCCCTCATTGGCGGTCTCCGAGAAGCCGCCGATCGCCATCTGCGTCAGGTCCTTGCCGTCTTTCAGATGATTGCGGTGCATCAGTTCGATGGTGCGCGGACCCAGAAGTCGCGCGCCGTCGAGCTCGCCGCCGCGCCGCAGCATCTCGCAGAAGCGCACATAGTCCGCCGTCGTGCCCGCGAGGCCGCCGCCGCCCGAAAAGAAGGTCGGCTCCCTGAGATACGCGCTCTTCTGCGGATCGTCGATCAGCTGCAGTTTTTTGTCCGGGCCGCGGCGGTAGTTGGCGGCGAAACGGTCCAGCTTCTCGCGCGGCAGCTGGAAAGCGGTGTCCTTCATCTGCAGCGGCGCGAAGATCTCGTCGGCGAGGAATTTGTCGAAGCGCTTGCCGGAAATGATCTCGACCAGCGCGCCGCAAACGTCGGTCGACAGCGAATACATCCAGCGTTCGCCGGGCTGGTAGCGCAGCGGCACGCGGCCGAGCTTGGTCACGAAGGCCTTGAGATCCTCGCCGTCGCCGCGGCGCACGCCGATGCGGGCATATTCCTTGTCGACCGGATGGCCGCTGTCGGGCGCGCCGAGCGCTGCCAGCGCCGCGCCATAGGTGAGGCCACCGGTGTGGCACAGCATGTCGCGCATGCTGACCGCGCGGTTCGGCCTGGCCGTCTCCATCGCCGGTCCGTCGCCCGAGACCCAGACGCGCTGGTCGCGCCATTCGGGCACGAAGCGGTGCACCGGATCGTTGAGCTGGAAATAGCCGCGCTCGTACAGCATCATCAGCGCCACCGAGGTGATCGGCTTGCTCATCGAATAGATGCGGAAAATCGCATCGTCGCGCATCGCTTTGCCGCGCTCGCGGTCCATCTGGCCGAGCGACTGGAAATAAGCGAGATGGCCCTTGCGCGTCACCGCGACCTGACAACCGGCGATCTTGCCGTTGTCTATGTAGTTGCGGCTGAGATGCTCGGCGATGCGGTCCAGCCGGCCGGCGGCGAAACCGGCGGCTTTGGGGTTCAGTTCCATGTCGCGCTCCTCAATGCTTATGCAGATAGGCTTTGGTTTCGCTCCGCACGATGTCCTGCAGGTTGCCCATGAACAGGTTCATGTCGATCAGGTGCAGCCCCCAATTCGTCTGCACCGCGCCGCCGATCACCACGTCGCCGCGGATGTCACTGACGCGTGGACCCTTCGGATCGCCATGCACGGAGATCGCGGGATAGGTGCCGTTCTCGTTGCGCGCGCATTCGGCCGTCAGCAGTCCCGGCACGCTGACGAAGGGCGTGTCGACGGTCTTGCCCGTCGCCCAGACCGGCGGATTGGTATCGCCGCCGACGATGAAGGTTCGGCTGGCGGTGAGATAGGCATGCACCGCGCCCGAGCCGCCGCCGAGGGCGGCAGGATTGACACAGGCCGCTTCCCAGCCGGGAGTCTGCACCTTGCCGAACAAGGTGTTGGCCGGCGGCGGCACCGTCGCGCGGAACGAAGCAAAGGCGATGACGCAACCGGGCTGCGTCGCCGAATGGCACAGCGGCACATGCTGGAAATCCCCGCCGACATCCTTGCCCGCCGGCACGCCGAGCCGCGTGCCGCCCAGGATCGCAAGCACCAGCTGCTTCTGGATCGGCTTGCCGTCGATCTCGTTCTTGATCAGCTGGGTCAGCATGCCCGAACCCTGGCTGTGCCCGATCAGCACCACGCCGCGGCCGTGATTGTAATGCGCGAGGTAATAGTTCCAGGCGTCGACGACGTCGTGATAGGCCATCAAGGGATCGGCCGGCATCGCCATCGGCTTGCCGAGCTGGCGGGCGACCAGCGCGGTCAGGGTGAACTGGCGATAGAGTGGCGCATAGGTGGTGCAGACGCCGCCGAAACGGGCGAATTGCTGCGCGATGACGCCCATTTCCTCGGGCCCCGGATCCATGTCGCTGTTGACGCCCGGGTCGCGCGACACGGTGGGATAGATATAGAAGCAATCGACCGGCGCGTTCTTGGCGGGCCTGAACTTCTCCGGCTTCAGCGTGCCGTTCGCCGCCGCCACCGTCGCATCCTCGTCCGCGCTGCAGGCGTCCTCGTGGCCGGGCAGGCACAGCCAGTTGTCGGCCCGCGAATAGTCGTTCTTGGCGGCCGGCACGGCGGCCGGCGGCGTGTCGGCGGCAAGCGCTGCGCCCATCGTGAAAAGAGCGCCGCCAAGTGCCAGCGCCTTTGCCATCCTGCTCATCGCGTTCCCCGAAGTCTTGTTGTTCTGCGCCAAGTATGAGCGCCCGCGGCCGCGCCGGTCCAATGAAATCGAACGCTCGAAAACAGGCTTAACCGGCGCTTTTGCCGGCTCCGCCCGTGCGATCAAAAAGCCGCAGGCTGCTGACGGCGGCTGCCGCCAACGCGAAGCCGACGCCGATATAAAGCGCCGCCTGCGTGCCGTGCAGCGGCATCCGCGCGAAGGCCAGCGCTACCAGCGCGGCCCCGATGGTCTGGCCGAGCAGGCGCGCCGTGCCCAGCATGCCGCTGGCGCCGCCGCTGCGTGTCAATGGCGCGGCGCCGATCATGGCGCGGTTGTTGGGCGACTGGAACAGCCCGAAACCGGCGCCCGCCAGCGCCATGCGCCAGACGATGTCGGCGATGCCGGCGCCCGGCGGCAGCAGGGCCAGCGCCAGAAGTCCGCCGGCGAACACGATCAGTCCGAGCGCGCCCAGGATGCCGGCCGGATAGCGGTCGGCGAGGCGTCCGGCGATGGGCGAGACCAGCGAGATCGCGATCGGCCAGGGCGTGATCATCAGACCGGTCTGCACGGCGCTGAAATGCAGGTTGCTCTGCAACAGGAACGGCAGCGACACCAGCGCCAGCATCTGCCCGGCGAAGGAGCAGATCGAGGTGCCGATGGAAAGTGCGAAGATCGGAATGCGCATCAGGTCGACGGGCAGCATCGGCGAGGCGGCCGAGTGCTCGCGCCGCACCATGACGTATCCGATGACGATGGTCGCGGCGAGTTCGACCGCGAACAGGACGAGGCTGCCGCCATGGCCGAAGGCGTCGATGCTGGCGATCAGCAGGCCGAACATCAGCGCCACGAGGATGGCGCCGGGAATGTCGAAGGCGTGGGCGGCCCGCGGCGTATGCGGCAGGGCGCGCAGGGCGACGATCACCGCGACGATGCCGAACGGGATGTTCACCGCGAACAGCCAGGGCCAGGTCCCGAGCGAGAGGATCGCGGCCGCCACGGTCGGCCCGGCCGCCGCCGACACCGCCACGATCAGCGTGTTGATCGACAGGCCGCGCCCCAGCATGCGGTGCGGATAGATGAAGCGGATCAGGGCCGAATTCACGCTCATGATGCCGGCGCCGCCGAAGCCCTGGATCACGCGCGCCACCGCAAGCATGGGCAACGAATGCGCCAGCGCGCAGAGCAGCGAGGCGAGCGTGAACAGCACCAGTCCCGCGACATAGACGCGGCGGTAGCCGACGATGTCGCCGAGCGCCGCCAGCGGCAGCAGCGATATGGTGATCGCCAGCTGGTAGCCGTTGACGATCCAGATCGACAACGCAGGATCGGCATGCAGATCGATGCCGATGGTCGGCAGCGCCACATTGGCGATCGCCGAATCCATCACCGCCATGACGATGCCCAGCGCAATGGTGACGATCGCCCAGTAGCGCTGGGGCGTCGGCAGACCGTCGGGATGGAGGGTGGGCGGCATGGCGCGGTTCTAGCGCCCAAAGACGTTAGTTGGCTATCCAGCCTTGTGCCACTGCGGCGTCGTGACGAACCTTTTCCGGTCCGCCCAAGGCCTGTCGGTCGAAGCCGATGCGCTTGAACCAGTAATGCAGGCCGACGAGATCGGTGAAGCCCATGCCGCCATGCACTTCGGTGGCGGTTCGGGCGACGAAGGTGCCGACTTCGCTGGTGTGCGCCTTGGCATGCGCCGCCATGCGCCGCGATTGGCCCGGAAATTCGTCGAAGGCATAGGCCGCATACCAGATCAGCGCGCGGCAGGGTTCGAGCTCGGCGATCATCTCGGCGCACATGTGCTTGACCGCCTGGAACGAGCCGATGACGCGGCCGAACTGCTTGCGCTCCTTGGCGTAGTCGACCGCCTTCTCGATCATGCGGCCACCCGCGCCCAGCGCGTCGGCGGCGAGCATGATGCGGCCCGCGTCGATCATGCGATCTAGCGTCGCGGCAGGATTGCCGGATGTGAGCGGTTCGGCTTCGACGGCGTCGAAATTGAGTTCGCCGACGGTGCGCGTCGCGTCGATGGTGGCGAGCGCGGTCTTCTCCAGGCCCTTCGCCTTGGCATCGACGATGTACAGGCCGCCGAACTTATCGGCGACAATGAAGATATCCGCACCGGCGAAGTCGAGCACGAACATGGTCTTGCCCGAGAGCTTCCCGGCTTTCGCGGTGATGCCGGCTTTGTCGCGCGCGCCGGACGCCGGTTCGCTGATCGCCACGCCGGCGATCGCCTCGCCGGTAGCGAGCTTGGGCAGGTATTTCGTCTTCTGCGCCTCGGAGCCCGCGCCGACGATCGCCAGCGGCGCCAGCACCGAACTCGCGACGAACGGCACCGGCGCGACACGGCGGCCGAGCGCCTCGGCCGCCAGCGCGGCGTCGAGCAGCGTCAGGCCGAGGCCGCCGAACTCTTCCGGGATCAGGATGCCGGTGATGCCGAGTTCGGCGACGGCTTTCAGCACGTCGGCTGCGAAGCCTTCGGCCTTGCGCACACGCTCCAGCGGGCAGACGCGTTCGAGCGTGCGGCCCAGGCTGTCCTGCATCATCTTCTGGTCGCCGGTGAGGCCGAATTCCATGGGCGCTATACCTTCGCCGGCTTAGGTTCGCGCGGCATGCCAAGGCCGCGTTCGGAGATGATGTTCTTCTGGATTTGCGCCGTGCCGCCGCCGATGATCAGGCCGAGATCGAACATGTAGCTCGACTGCCAGGTGCCGCCGGCGCGCAGATGCGGCGAGCCGGAATAGAGGATGCCGAGCTCGCCCAGCGCGTCGATGGCGAACGCTGCCAGCTGGTGGTTGAGCTCGCAGCCCATCAGCTTGACGATCAGCCGCGCCACGCCCGGGTCTTCGCCTTTCAGGCCCGCGGTCAGCAGCCGAAGCCCATGGAATTCCATCGCGTGAACGCGCGCCTGCAGCTTGAGCAGCCGGTCGCGCAGCGCCGGATTGTCCATCAGGCGGCGTCCGTCGACGGTCTCGTCCTGCATCAGCTCGACGATGGCTTTGAGGCGCGTGCCGGCCTGGTTGGGATCGCCCAGCATGCCGCGCTCATGCTTCAGCGTCGCGTTCGCCACCATCCAGCCCTTGCCGCGGCCGGCGACGATGCCCGATTTTGGCACGCGGACGTCGGTGAAGAACACTTCGTTGAACTCGGCACGGCCGGTCATGGTCACCAGCGGGCGCACTTCGATGCCGGGCGTCTTCATCGAGAAGATGAGATAGGAGATGCCTTCATGCTTGGCCGCGTTCGGCTCGGTGCGCACCAGGCAGAAGATCATGTCGGCCTGTGCCGCCGTCGAGGTCCAGATCTTCTGGCCGTTGATGATGAAATCGGCGCCGTCTTCCACCGCGCGTGTGGTCAGCGCCGCGAGGTCGGAGCCCGCGCCGGGCTCGCTATAGCCCTGGCACCAGACGATCTCGCCCCTCAAGGTCGGCGCGATGTATGCCTGCTTCTGCTCTTCGCTGCCGAGCTCCAGCAGCGTCGGCACCAGCATCGAGATGCCCTGGCCCGCCATGCCCATGGGCAGGCCGGCGGCGATGAATTCCTCGGCGATGATGCGCGACTTGAGCACGTCCGGCTCGGCGCCATAGCCGCCGTATTTCTTGGGGATCGTGCGCGCGGCATAGCCGTGCTCGATCAGCAGGCGTTGCCAGGCGCGCGGGTCGCCAGTGGCGCCGCGCGGCGCGCGGAAGCCGTAAGTCTTCGCGAAGGTGCGGACTTCTTCGCGGAAAGCTTCGTATTCCGGTGAGTAGGAGAGGTCCATTTGCAAGCTCCGCTGTCATCCCCGGCGAGCACTCGCGTCAGCGAGTGCGAGGGAAGGGGACCCAGGTGTTAGAGACCGTCACAGTGTTTCCTACCTGGGTCCCCTTCCCCTCGCGACGCTATGCGCCGCTCGGCCGGGGATGACAGTTGTGCTTAAAGCCGCTCGACGATCGTCACGTTGGCGAGGCCGCCGCCTTCGCACATCGTCTGCAGGCCCCACTTCTTGTTGCGATCCTTGAGCGCATGGAGAAGCGTGGTCATCAGTTTGGTGCCCGAGGCGCCCAGCGGATGGCCGAGCGCGATGGCGCCGCCGTTGACGTTGAGCCGCTCCGGATCGGCGCCGGTGGACTGCAGCCAGGCGACGGGTACGGACGCGAAGGCTTCGTTGACTTCGAACAGGTCGATGTCGCCGATCTTCATGCCGGCCTTGTCGAGGGCGCGCTTGGTGGCGGGCAGCGGGGCTTCCAGCATGATCACCGGATCGCCGCCGATCACCGTCATGTGATGGATGCGCGCCAGCGGCTTGACGCCGAGCGCCTTAAGGCCTTTTTCGTTGACCACGAGGACGCCCGAGGCGCCGTCGCAGATCTGGCTCGAGGTCGCCGCCGTCAGCGCGCCGCCTTCGCGCAGCAGCTTGACGCCGCGCATGCCGTCGAGCGACGCCTCGAAGCGGATGCCTTCGTCGGCGACATGCATCGACGTCGAGCCGTCTTCCGCCTTGATCGACAGCGGCACGACCTCGCTCTTGAACTTGCCGCCCTGCGTCGCCGCGATCGCCTTCTTGTGGCTGTCATAGCCGAACTGGTCGAGCTGGTCCTTGGTCAGGCCGTATTTGGTCGCCATCATCTCGGCGCCCATGAACTGGCTGAATTGGATGTTGGGGTACTTCTTCTGCAGCTCGGGGCTCATATAGGTGCCCATGCCGTTCTGCATCGGCAGCGCGGCGCTGGCGCCCATCGGCACGCGCGTCATGCTCTCGATGCCCATCGCGATGACGGCGTCCATCGCGCCCGACATCACGGCCTGGGCGGCGAAATGCAGCGATTGCTGCGACGAGCCGCATTGGCGGTCGACCGAGGTGCCCGGCACGTGCTCGGGCAGGCGCGAGGCCATCACCGCGTTGCGCGCCACATTGATCGCCTGCTGGCCGACCTGGCTGACGCAGCCGCAGATCACGTCCTCGATCAGGTCCGGATTGGCGCCCGAGCGGTCGAGCAGCGCGTTGATGACCTCGGCGCCCATGTCGACCGGATGCCAGTCCTTCAATTTGCCGCCGCGCTTGCCACCGGCGGTGCGTGCCGCGGCCACGATATAGGCTTCACCCATGACGAACTCCCGTGTTTTCCGGCGGCTCTTTTAGCATCGCACCCGAGGCGCCGCACCAGTCTTGGGTGCGATATTTGCCTGCCGCTGCGGAAGCGGCGGTGGCGGCTGCGGCGGACCTGTGCGAGCATCGCGCCATGGACAGGGAACCGAAAATGTCGCCCGCGACGGTGGCGGCGCAGGCGCTCGGCTGGATCGACGAGAAGACGCGCGCGGTGTCGCCGCCGCTGCATCCCTCGTCGACCTTCATCCGCGATGCCGACAACCAGTACCGCTCGGGCCGTTCCTATGCCCGCGCCGACAATCCGACCTACGACCAGGCCGAAGCGGTGCTGGCGAAGCTGGAGAACGGCGCCGGCGCGGCGCTGTTCGCCTCGGGCATGGCGGCGGCGACGGCGGTATTCCTCAGCCTTGCGCCCGGCGACCACGTCGTGGCGCCCAAGGTGATGTATTGGCTGCTACGCAGCTGGCTGTTGTCGTTCGCGACCGATTGGGGCCTTCAGGTCGAACTTGTCGACATGACCGATCTTGCCGCCTTGCGGGCCGCGATGCGTCCGGGCAAGACCAAGATCGTCTGGGTCGAGACGCCGGCCAATCCGACCTGGGACATCACCGACCTCGCGGCCGCGGCCGCGATCGCGCATGCCGCCGGCGCGCGGCTCGCGGTGGATTCGACGGTGGCGACGCCGGTGTTCACGCGGCCGCTCGACCTCGGCGCCGACCTCGTGATGCATTCGGCGACCAAATACCTCAACGGCCATTCCGATCTGATCGGCGGCGCGCTGGTGACGCGGGCCGACGACGCGGCGTGGGCGAAGCTGAAGACGCTCAGGGCGCAGCTCGGCGGCGTGCCGGGCACGTTCGAGGCCTGGCTGCTGCTGCGCGGCATGCGCACGCTGTTCGTGCGGACGCGGGCGGCGGCGGCGAACGCGGCGGCGCTGGCGGCGCATTTCCGCGGCCATCCGCTGGTCCTCGACGTGCTTTATCCGGGATTGACGAACTTTCCCGGGCATGAGATCGCCGCGCGGCAGATGCAGGGCGGCTTCGGCGGCATGCTGTCGCTGCGCGTCAAGGGCGGCGAGGCGGCGGCGATCGCCACGGCGGCGCATGTGCGCCTGTGGAAGCGGGCGACGTCGATCGGCGGCGTCGAAAGCCTGATCGAGCAGCGCGCCTCGGTCGAGGGGCCGGACACGCCGTGCCCTAAGGACCTGCTCAGGCTCTCCGCCGGCATCGAGGAGAGCGCCGACCTGATCGGCGACCTCGAAGACGCACTGCAGGCGGCGCAGCGCTGAAAAACGAAAACAAAAGGCCGGCGGCGGGTTGCCCCGCCGCCGGCCCTTTTTAGTTCGACCCTTAAGGCTTAGACGGCCTTGAGGTTGGTCGCCTTGCTGCCACGCGCATCCGGCTGGATGTCGAACGAGACCTTCTGGCCTTCGTTCAGCGAGCGCATGCCGGCGGCTTCAACGGCCGTGGCGTGCACGAACACGTCCTTGCCGCCGCCTTCCGGCGCGATGAAACCAAAACCCTTGGCGGTGTTGAAGAACTTCACGGTACCGATCGTCATGTCATTTTCCTAGTCATTGAGTACGGCCGGGCACATGCACGGCCGCGAATTACGCCCGCGCACATGCACGGACGGGTCGTGGAAAACGAGACATCAGCTTGGTGAAGTTTTCTGGTCGTCCGGCGCGCTGGTAGCGAGTCAGTATCAACAGAGCGCTTCGTCTGACGGGACGTAAGAACCACGTAGGCGTCATATAGGCTTTTGCCCCGCAATATACAATCGGGCGGCCAAAGCGGCGGCCGGCGGGGCCAAAGGGCCGGCCCGGCGGCCGGCAAAACCGCCCTAAGGCCGCGCAATCCTTGGGATAAACCGGCCCGGGGCGCTTTGCGGCCCCGGCGAATCGTGCGACCGAACGCCATGGGGAAACGGCAGAAATCCGCAAGATGACGGCGCGCCTGGAAGTCATCGTCGGGCCGATGTTCTCCGGCAAGACCGAGCTTCTGATCGCCCGGCTGCACCGCGCCCTCTATGCCCGCAAGCGCATCCGCATCATCAAGCCGGCGCACGACACGCGCACCCAGGGCTTCATCGCCAGCCGCGCGGTCAACCCCGACGGCACCACCGAGGTCACCGACAAGCTCTCCGCCACCATGGTGCGGACCGAGGAGGATTTCCGCCGCGTGGTCGGCGCGCCGGGCGAATTCGACGTGCTGGCGGTCGACGAGGCGCAGTTCTTCCCGCTCGACGAGCCTATGCGCGACGCGCTGGGCTGGTTCGGGCGGGCGCTGCGCGATCTCATGCGCGAGCGCCGCGACAGCGCCCTGCGCATCATCGTCGCCGGCCTCGACATGGACTTCGCCGAGAACCCGTTCGGGCCGATCCCCGGCCTGCTGGCGATCGCCGACTCGGTCGAGAAGCTCACCGGCGTCTGCATGATCTGCGGCTCGGACTTCGGCTACATCTCGCACCGCATCGTTCCGGGCGAGGCGCAGCTGGTGGTCGGCGACGCCGGCGAATACCAGGTGCGCTGCCGCGCCTGCTACGGGCCGCCGGGCGTGCGCCGCGCAGTGACGCGGGCGGCGGAATAGGACCGCTTCGGCATAGCATTCCGGGGACTCGCAAAAAGCGACGTTCAATTCGCCGTTTTTTCGGCCAAGCCTTTGGCCCGATTGGTGAAATGCTGTCGACAGACTTTTGCCCGATCGGGGCGTCGCCGCCCAGCAGACCGCGCGGACTTGGGATGGCATAGCGGCGCGCCGGGCAAACGACTTCATCTCCGCAGACCCCATCGGGCACACGGATTCCTCCCTCGATTTTGGCGCGGAGGAACTTATAGAACAAAAGATGAACAATCAAGCGCGGTTTTAGAGCGGATTTGGTTTGAATTGAACCACCCAACAACCGTCATCGCCGTCCTACGCTGTCGCTCGGACCATGCGGGCGACCCATTTTGTTTTCAGGTGAAGAAAAATGGGTTGCCCGGACGAGCCGGGCAATGACGGTATGGGATTGGGTAAATTCAAACCAAAACGGCGTCAGCCGAGGATGAACTTCTTGCGCGGCTTCTTCGCCTTGGGCGGCGGCGCGTTCTCGGCGGCGAGGCGGGCGGCCTCGCGGTCGTTGGTCTCTTTCATCAGCCGGAGCGTGCGCAGCCGCGCGGTGGCGGCGTCGCTGGCGGCCTGCTCGAGCGCGAGCTCGTCCTGGATGCTGGCGCCCGGCGGCGGCGGCACGACGAACGGGTCGGCGATTTGGGTCCGGCGGCGGACGGCGGACGGCGCCACACGCGGCGGGGCGGCTGCGGAATTGTGGCTCGACATGGAGCGATCTCCCGGCGCGACGCGGGGGCGGCGGCCGGCGCGGCTTGCACCGCCGCCGGCCGCTGCCCGACGGGCGCGAAAAGCCTAGGCGGCCTTCAGATTGACGGCCTTGCTGCCCTTGGCGTCGGGCTGGGTGTCGAACGACACCTTGTCGCCTTCGTTCAGGCTGCGCATCCCGGCCGCTTCCACGGCGGTGGCGTGCACGAACACGTCCTTGCCGCCGCCTTCCGGTGCGATGAAGCCAAAACCCTTGTCTGCATTGAAGAATTTCACGGTTCCGATGGTCATTTTCATTTTTCCTAAGTCTGTGAATTCCGCGCGCGCACATGCGCGAACGGGCGCGGGAAACGGACATCAGCCTTGGTCGGTGAAGGGGTCGATCGTCCGGCGCGCACGGGGCGGGGCCGGTTGGACAGAGTCTTCGTCTGACGGGACGCAAGAACCACGTGGGGACCGTATGGGCCTTTGCGGGGCGGATTACAAGGACGGGGCGTTCCGCCGGGAACCTGCGCGCCTTTCGGGGCGCGGGCCGGGTGAGGGGGATAGGGTGAGGGGACAGGGTGAGGGTCGCGCGCAATTGCCTTAGACTGCGGCCGGCAAGCCGTTTCGGAGACACCGCCATGTGCCGCAACATCAGGACGCTGCACAATTTCAAGCCGCCCGCGACCGACGACGAGATCCGCGCGTCGGCGCTGCAATTCGTGCGCAAGCTGAGCGGCTTCGCGCGACCGAGCAAGGCGAACGAGGCCGCCTTCGCGCGCGCCGTCGACGACATCGCGCACACCGTGCACCACCTCTTCGCCGACCTGGTCACCACCGCCCCGCCGCGCGACCGCGCGGTCGAGGCGGCAAAGGCAAAGGCACGGAGTGTAAAACGGTTTGCGGTGGGGTGATACCAACGGAGGATTTTCAGACAAACACCTCAGCAGTTCAACACTAAGAAATTGACGTATGTGAAAGCGGCCAAAGTATTTCTACCAAATAGGAGCTAACTCTAGCCAAGAAGCACAGCAACATTAGACTTCTCGCGTCACAAAACTGAGTCTCGCAGATGAAAGCGCTTTTCGCCTACCCGGGAGCCCCGGTTGCCATAGGCCAATGCATAAGCGCGGCTATTTCAAAGCTGAACGCTGGGGACAGGTGGTCAATAACACCTTGGCCTGAAGTAGATAATTGGGGAAAGCCGTTAATTGCTCCAATCCTTATGAGAATTGCAGAGTCGGACTGCGTAATAGCAGACATCACCCGCTTGAATTTCAATGTCACCTTTGAACTTGGATATTCGATTGGCGCCAAGAAAAGAGTTCTGCCGGTCATCAACAGCGGGTTGAAAACGGATGAAGAATATTTCTCGTCGATAGGTATCTACGACTCGCTAGGATTTAAGAAATATGAAAGCAGCGAGCAATTAGCGGCGCTGTTGGAACGTGAGATTCTCACGGACCCGATTGCTGTTCCCAGCTTCAGGGACACAGAAGCCCCATTGTTTCTTCTTGAAACCCCGGTTCGTTCGGATGATCTGGGAAGGATAATTTCGCAGATTAATAGATCGCTATTGAGATATCGGAGTTTCTCCAGGAGCGAGGAACAACGCCTGCCAGCGGTATGGGCCATCGATCAAGTGTCTAAGTCGTTTGGTGTCGTGGTCCCACTTTGTTCAAGCGAAGTTCAAGGAGCGTTTGAGCACAATCTAAAGGCAGCCTTTGTAGCTGGCCTCGCATTGGGAATGGGCCGGAAAACCATAGTACTCCAATCGTTAGGAGGGCCGGCGCCGGCCGATGTTCGAGACGAGTTAGTGACATATCGCGAATTGAGTGACATCGATGATCGAATAAGTTCGATCTGTTATCAGACGCACCAACTCCTGCATGAGGTGCGGCCTGCCCATGTGCCAGATACGGGTGTGCTCTCGCTACTGTCTATTGGCGACCCGCTCGCCGAGAATGAATTTGCGACTTTGGGAAACTACTATGTCCGAACCGATCAGTTCTACCGAACCCGGCGCGGCGAGGTGAACCTCGTAACGGGCCGAAAGGGCACGGGCAAGACCGCACTATTCGGACAGATAAGAGACGACGTGGCCCGCTTTAACAACCTAGTCGTCGAACTCAAGCCTGAGGGTTATCAACTTCTAAAGGTGAAGGAAGAGGTACTTAGAGATCTTGAGCAAGGATCCGTCGATCACTTAATTACGGCCTTTTGGGAATATCTCATCTACATGGAGATCGCCTCAAAAGCATTAGAAGTTGATTCTGCAACTCACTACAAGGATCAGCGCGAATTTGCGCTCTATGAGGGTCTACGAACCGCCTTTGAACGCGACAAGGAGTTGTCGACTTCTGGCGATTTTTCCGAACGACTTAATATACTCGCGGCTGGAATGGCGACGCGCTACGCAAAGATCCTTCCAGAGGGTGGGCGTTCTCTTAATCAGGCGCAGGTGACAGAAATTGTGCATTCCTACGAGATTTCATCGCTCCGTCAGGCATTGGAGTCGTATCTCGTAAAGAAAGATGAGGTCTGGTTGTTATTCGACAATTTGGACAAAGGTTGGACGCCCGGAGGTGTGACTCAGACCGATATTCTAATGTTGAGATGCCTATTGGACGCAATGCGTAAAATTCGGAACGATCTGCGGCGGTCGGTAGAGGAGTTCAATGGTGTCGTTTTCGTGCGAAACGATGTCTATCAACTCCTGTTGGACGAAAGCCCAGACTTTGGGAAAGATGCACGCGCAAATCTTGATTGGCGGGATCGATCGACGTTGCGTCAAGTTCTTGCAGCCAGGCTTGAAGATGGTTTGAAGCAGTTGGGCGAAACCCCGCGAGACGTTTTCACTCTAGTGTGCGTTCCGCGAATTGGACTTCATGAGAGCATCGACTACATGATCGACATGTCGCTTATGCGACCTAGAAATTTGATTAAGCTGTTTAATTATGCGCGCGGTGTTGCTGTAAACCGAAGGCATACCATAATTGAAGCGGACGACATTCTTGAAGGTGTTCGGATACTTTCTGATGATGTGTTAGCCGATTGCACAAATGAGCTAAGGGACGTCTTTTCGCATTCAAAGGATTTTCTGTACCGCTTCCTCAATGAGCTAGGCGAGTTTTCTAGAGAGGAAGTTGGAGTGCTCGCCCTTGAGCACGGAATATCTACAGATCACCTCGACACATTAATTGAGCATCTTTTGTACTATGGAGTTTTCGGTATTCGGACGTCTGGTGAAGGCATTATGTTCGTGTATGATCTAAGCTACGACATGAAGCGCGTAAAAATGCTGATTGAAAAATACCCGGGATGCTCATACGTAGTTCATCCCGTTCTCAGGCCTTCGCTGCGAATTCGAGCATAACTTTTCTCGATGGTAGTCATTCTGCAAAGAGTGAATAAAGATCGCTACACATATTTTTAAGCCAACACTGCGCCGCTCACTCTTACCCCGAAAATATTTTCGCCACCCCCTACGCCAAAGCTTCGGCGGGCAGGCTTTCGGCTACCGACTCCTGCTCCCAAACGTCTTCGGCACGCCCGGCCGGCTCGCGCGCTGCATCCGCTTGCGGCTCGTCTTCTGGTGCTTCGGGCCGCCGCGTCCCGCCTTCTCGCCGTCGTCGCTCCCCGAGCCGTCCCGCACCGCCTTGAGGAACGCGTCGTCGACCGCGCGGTCGACCTCGCTCTGCCGTGCGAAGGGGTCGTCGGCGACGGCGAGGTCGACGGCGGTCAGGCGTTTGAGTTCGTCGCGCAGTCTCGCGGCTTCCTCGAACTCCAGGTCGGCGGCGGCTTCCTTCATGCGCTTTTCGATATCGGCGATGGTCGCCTTGATGTTGTGACCGACGAAGGCCTTGCCGTCCTCGCCGACGCCGCCGAGCGTGCCGACATCGACCATGACGTGGTCGCGCTCATACATCGATCCCATAATGTCGGCGATGTTGTGCTTGATGCTCTGCGGCGTGATGCCGTGGGCGGTGTTGTAGGCCTCCTGCTTGGCGCGCCGCCGGCTGGTCTCGGCCATGGCGCGCTCCATCGAGCCGGTGATCTTGTCGGCATAGAGCACGACCTTGCCGTCGACATTGCGCGCGGCGCGGCCGATGGTCTGGATCAGGCTGGTTTCGCTGCGCAGGAAGCCTTCCTTGTCGGCGTCGAGGATGGCGACGAGGGCGCATTCGGGGATGTCGAGGCCCTCGCGCAGCAGGTTGATGCCGATCAGCACGTCGAAGGCGCCGAGGCGCAGGTCGCGGATGATCTCGATGCGCTCCAGCGTCTCGACGTCGCTGTGCATGTAGCGCACGCGGATGCCCTGCTCGTGCATGTATTCGGTGAGGTCCTCCGCCATCTTCTTGGTCAGCGTGGTGACGAGGGTGCGAAAGCCCTGCTTGGCGACCTTGCGGCATTCGTCGATCAGGTCGTCGACCTGGTGCTCGACCGGGCGGATCTCGACCGGCGGGTCGATCAACCCGGTGGGGCGGATGACCTGCTCGGTGAAGACGCCGCCGGTGCGCTCCATCTCCCAGGGGCCGGGCGTGGCGCTGACATAGACGGTGGCGGGGCGCATCGCGTCCCACTCCTCGAATTTCAGCGGCCGGTTGTCGATGCAGGAGAGCAGGCGGAAGCCGTATTCGGCGAGCACCGATTTGCGGCGGTAGTCGCCCTTGTACATGGCGCCGATCTGCGGCACCGAGACGTGGCTCTCGTCGGCGAAGACCAGCGCGGTGTCGGGAAGATATTCGAACAGCGTCGGCGGCGGCTCGCCGGGTTTGCGCCCGGTCAGCCAGCGCGAATAGTTCTCGATGCCGGCGCAGGAGCCGGTGGCCTCGATCATCTCGATGTCGAAATTGGTGCGCTGCTCCAGGCGCTGGGCCTCGAGCAGCTTGCCGTTGGCGCGGAAGTCCGCGAGGCGCAGGATCAGCTCGGCCTTGATGCCCTTGATCGCCTGCTGCAGCGTCGGGCGCGGCGTGACGTAGTGCGAATTGGCGTAGATCTTGATGCTGTCGAGCATGCCGGCGGGCTTGCCGGTCAGGGGATCGAACTCGGTGATGCTGTCGACCGTGTCGCCGAACAGCTCGACGCGCCAGGCGCGGTCTTCGTAATGCGCCGGGAAGATGTCGACCGTGTCGCCGCGCACGCGGAAGGCGCCGCGGGTGAAATTGTTGTCGTTGCGGCGGTATTGCAGGGCGGACAATTGCTGCTGCATCGCCATGCGGTCGAGCGTCTTGCCGCGCGCGATGGTGACGGCGGTGCCGCTATAGGTCTCGACCGCGCCGATGCCGTAGATGCAGGACACCGACGCCACGATGATGACGTCGTCGCGCTCCAGGATCGCGCGCGTCGCCGAATGGCGCATGCGGTCGATCTCCTCGTTCACGCTGGAGTCCTTCTCGATATAGGTGTCGGTGCGCGGGATATAGGCTTCGGGCTGGTAGTAGTCGTAATAGGAGACGAAGTACTCCACCGCGTTGTTCGGGAAGAATTGCTTGAACTCGCTGTAGAGCTGGGCCGCCAGCGTCTTGTTGGGGGCGAGGATCAGGGCGGGGCGCTGCACCGCCTCGATCACCTTGGCCATGGTGAAGGTCTTGCCCGAGCCGGTGACGCCGAGCAGCACCTGGTCGCGCTCGCCGACATTGTTGGTGGCGCCGACGAGGTCGGCGACGCCGTGGTCGACGCTGCGGTTTTCAGTTTGCTGGCGCGCGCCTTCGCCGGTGCCGAGGCCCTCGCCCCTGAGACCGGCAACCAGATCGTGGATCGCGGTCGGCTGGTCGCCGGCCGGCTGGTAGTCGCTGACCAGCACGAATTTCCGGCCGCCCTCGGATTTCTCCGGGCGGGCAGGGCGGTGGGGGACGAAACCTGCGAGCTCGGCGCCGGTGCCGCCGTGCAGCGGCAAGTCGCCGATCCCTGTATGAATGTCGGCTCCGCCGATGATTATTTGACTGTCGGCTCCGCCGACGGGGGGCGGTGCGGGGTCATAGGCGTCGCCGGCCGGCGCCAGCGGAACCGCATCGGCCGCCGCGCGGAACTTCGCGGCGGCTTCGGAGACGCCTTTGGGCGCCTTGCCGCGTCCTTTGCGGGGAATCATGCCGTTGTTGTGCGCCATGGCCCCAATATAGGCATCGCGGCCCGTTTTTCCCACGCCCGCCGCGTCAGCTTATGTCAGCAGCGTGCGGCGGGCCGGGGCTCGCCAAGGACGCCGTCACCGCGACCGCGCGCGCCAGTGGCAAGCTGCTTGTCGTGCCGCGCGACGGGACCAAGGCGCCGGTCAGCCGCAGCTTCGTCCGTGCGCTGCGTGCCAAGGGCTGGTTCTGAACGCTTTGCGGTGTTATCCGTCCTGCCGTTCGCGAAGTCGGAAGCGCCGCTGACGGGGCGCGGGGGCGCCGCCGATATCCGATGTCGGCATCGCGCTCAGAAGGCCGGCGAAGTGGCGAATCCATGCTTCGCCAGCCATTGCGGGTCTTTCATGTCCATCGTCGCCTCGCGGAACAGGCTGGCCACGTCGCTTAACGTCGTCGACGCATCGTTGTTGTAGTCCATCAGTCGGTGGTTGTAGGTCCGCCCGGCCGATCGCTCATCGACGATCTGGCGCACGGCTTCCATCGCCGGGCGGCGGTGATCGGCGGCGCCGGCCACTTCGATCGTCGCCTTCTGCAGCGCGCAATAGATGCTCCAATTCGTGGCGTTCGGCGGACAGACGCGATTGTCCGCCCGGTTCCAGACCGCGGTTGAGGAGAGAAGCGCGGCGGCGCGCTCGATGATCTTCCCGTCCAGCGTGCCGGGCATGATTTCGCGTGACGCGTCGAGTTCGAAGCGCAATGACGGCGAAGTCTCGACATGGGAAACCGCGAACCATCCGTATTCGGTGCGCAAAATGCCCCGTCCGGCGTCGTAGACGTCCAGTTCCGCCGGAAATTTTCCGTCGTCGTCGCTCAAGCTGCCGGCCCAGACCGCGCTGGGATGGATGTCGCTGCGCCAGACACCCTGCGTGCCGGCCGCAGCCGGCGCGAGCGTGAAGACGGGATTTTCATCGAACAGCGGTCCGCAAGTTCCGCTCGACGCGGTGCCGGTTTGCTGAAACACGCAGTGCGACGGCGCAGGAGGCGGCGGTGCGGACTGCGCGGCGGCGCCCGCCAAAATCAGGCAGCCACCGAGACAGGATAATATTGTGCTTGCACGCATGCCGTTCTTCCCAAGTCGCCGTAGCATCCTACCTTTCTGCCGTTGCAATCCTCTTCACGATTCTGACAGCCAGGATGGCTGGTGTTGACAGAGATAACCCAAGGTGCCAATTTTTTGGCATGGGCTCGAAGCTTCCGAAAAAGGACGGGTTCTCGCGGCGGGAGCGCGAGATCATGGACGCGCTCTACAAGCTCGGCCGCGGCTCGGCGGCGCAGATCCTGGAGCAGATGCCCGATCCGCCGGGCTACACCGCGATCCGCACGCATCTGGCGATCCTGGAGAAGAAGGGCCATGTGCGCCACGCCAGCGACGGCACGCGCTACATTTACGAGCCGGCGGTGGCGCGCGAGCAGATGGGACGCCGCGCGATCGATTCGCTGCTTCGGACCTTCTTCGACAATTCGGTGGAGCGCGCGGTCGCGGCGCTGATCACGCGGCAGGATGCCGACATCTCGCGCGACGAGCTCGACCGGCTGTCGCGACTGATTGCAAAAGCACGGCGGGAGGGGCGATGAGCGACCTCGATGCCATGCGGGTGCTGCTGTTCGCGGGCGAGGCGCTGGCGGCGTCGAGCCTGGCGATGGCGTTCGGCTGGCTCGCCGGGGCCGCGAAGCGGGCGAGCCTGCGTCACCTCGCCTGGACGGCGTCCTTCGCGGCGCTGCTGGCGCTGCCGCTCCTGGTGATCTTCGGGCCGGCCGTGGTTGTGCTCGCGCCGCCGGCGCCGCCGATGGCGATGGCAGCGAACTTCGCCGCACCGATGCCCGCGCCGGTGCCAGCGCCGGCGGCGTGGCATTTCGGCCTCGGCGACGCGGCAGCGACAGTGATCGGGATCTGGCTCGCGGGCATCGTGCTGGTCGCGCTGCGCCATGCGATCGCGGCGATCCTTCTGCGGATGCTGCGCGGCGATTCCGTCGCACATCCGTTCGATGCGAGCGAGCTGCCGGCGGTCGCCGGCCGCCTGCGCCATAACCTGCTTCTGTCGCGTGGCGCGCGCGGGCCGCTGACCTGGGGCATTATCCGTCCCGTCATCCTGCTTCCGAACGCGGCCGCGCTGTGGCCGCATGACCGCCTGCAGGCGGTGCTGCGCCATGAATTCGCGCATGTCGCGCGGCGCGACGGGCTCAGCCAGATGCTGGCGCTCGCCGCCTGCGCGCTCTACTGGCCCAATCCGCTGGTGTGGCTGGGCGCGCGGACGCTGCGGCGCGAGGCGGAGATCGCGGCCGACGATGCGGTCGTCGCGTCGGGCATGGCGCCGTCCGACTACGCCGGCGAGCTTCTGCGCATGGCGGCGGAATTCCGCAGCCGCGGCATGTCCGGCGCGCTCGCCATGGCGGCGCCGTCGGCGCTGCCGGCACGCGTGCAGGCGATACTGGCTCCAACCTCACACCGATCGGGAGTGTCATCCATGGACGTCTTGAAAATGGCCGCCATCGCCGTGCTGGCGACCGGCGCGATCGCCGCCGCGCATCCCTCATTCGCGCAGGATGCGCCGCCCGTGCCACCGACCCCGGTGGCGATGGCCACGCCGCCTGCGGCACCGGCCGCACCGGCGGCAGAGCCAGCGCCGCCGGCACCGGCCGTGGCGCCGACGCCGCCTGTCCCTGCCGAGGGGAGCGGCCACATCGTGCGCATCCTGCGCCTGCATGGCGCGCACGGCCACGACGCGCAGACGCGCATCGAGATCGACGGCACCGAAAGCGAGATTCGCGCCGCGATGGCCCGCATGAAGCCGGAGATGGCTCGCGCCGAGGCCGAGCTCAAGGCGCATCAGATCGTGCTGCGCCAGGTCGCGGCGCTGCGTCCGCAGATCGCTGCCGAGGTCAAGGCGGCGCTGGCGCAAGCCCGCGCGCAGCTCGCGCAGATCGGCGATGAGGCGGTCCGCGCCAAGGTCGACGCGGCGCTGGCCCGCGCCGAGGCGCGCATCGACCACGCGGCCGCCGCGCATGCCGACGATTCCCCGGACGACGGCGACGCGGACGACCACGTCACACCGTAAACATTGTCGGTTGCCGCGCCTGTGCCGCCATTGCATAGTCGCGCACCCCTCGGGCGGTTCCGTCTGGGATCGCCCCGATGCATGCACGCGACGTGACCGAGAAGAACGAACACCAGGCGACGTCCAAGCCGACGGAGGCAGCCGCGCCATGATCCAAGCCTCCTGCCATTGCGGCGCCGTCCGTCTCGAGATCGCGCAGGCGCCGGCCACGGTGACCGACTGCAATTGCTCGATCTGCCGCCGTATGGGCACGCTGTGGGCCTATTACGCGCCGGACCTCGTGCGTGTCACCGGTGCCACCGACATCTATATGTGGGACGACAAGAGCATCCGCTTCCACCGCTGCAAGGTTTGCGGCAACGTCACGCACTGGTCGCCGGTCGATCCGGCGCGGGCGCGGATGGGCGTCAATGCGCGGCTGATGGCGCCGGACATCCTCGCTGCCGCCTCGGTGCACAAACTCGACGGCGCCAGCTTCTAGACATAGCCCGGCGCGACGCCGGCGATTACGCCGCCTCGGCGGCGAATTGCGGGTAGTATTGCGCCAGCATGCGGCCGCGATAGGCGACGAGATTGGCGTGCGTCAGCGCGGCATCGCGCAAGGGCGTCTCGAAGAACGGCGTGAGAATCCCCGCCAGCATCGCGGCCAGCGTCGCGTCGGCGCCGCAGGGCGCGTCGCCCATCAGATAGCGCTTGTCGCCGAGCAGCGCGGACAGGCTTTCGAGGTCCTTGGCCGCGAGCTGCAGGGCTTCCTCGGGCGCATGACGGCCGAGGCCGTGGCCGTGCAACGTCGCCCGCACGCGCTCGCGCGCGCCTTCGCGCACGCCGTCCGGCGCGCCGTCGAAGAAATGCGCCGGGCCGCGCGCGAAATTCGCGTCGTCCAGCCAGCGCGCCGCAAGCAGCGCCCAGTAAAGATGATCCTCCAGCAGCCGCTCCACCGCCCAGGCTTGCGCCGTCTGCGTCGGCGTCAGGCCGCGGTCGAGATCGACGCCATGGGCGCGCTCGATGTGCCAGCGGATGAAGGTCGAATCCGCGATCCGCGCGCCGCCGTCGACGATGAACGGGATCTTGCCCTTGGGCGCATCCGGCGGCGCGCCGCGCTGCCGGCGATAGGCAAGGCCGGCCATTTTGAGCTGGATCTCGGTCTTCATCACGAACGGGCTGGGGTCGGGCAGGCCGAAAGCCGGGCCGAAGCCGAACAGGGTGATCATGGCAAATCCGCTCCTGTGAAATCGCGGCCTTTCCATAGGCGTCCGCTGCTGACAACATGTTGTCAGCAGTCTGGCAGCAGGATGGGCTGCACCGAGGAGGAGACCGCGCCATGCCTGAGAGCCTGTTCGACAAATTTCCGCTGCCCCCTTGCGCCAAGCTGCTCGGCTGGACGCTCATCGACCTCGATGCGGAGCGCGGCTGGATCAAGGTCGGATTCGACGCCCGTGCCGAGTTCCTCAATTTCGGCGGCACGATCCAGGGCGGCTTCCTCACCGCCATGCTGGACGACACGATGGGGCCGGCGATCGTGATCAAATCGGGCGGCACGCTGACCGCGCCGACCATCGATCTGCATGTCCATTTCCTCAGCCCGGCCAAGGTGGGCCGCCTGGTTTGCGAAGCGCAGGTGATCCAGCTCGGCCGGACCGTCGCCTTCGTCGAGGGCAAGCTCAGCGATGCGCAAGGCGTGGAAATCGCGCGCGCCACGGCGAGCGGCCGTGTCGTGTCGCTGGCGGCATAAGCAGCAGGGATCGCCATGCGTCGCGCCGAACGTCTGTTCCAGATCATCCAGATCCTGCGCCGCTCCAAGCGCCGCCCGATCACCGCCGGCGACATCGCGGGTGAGCTGGAAACCTCGCTGCGCACCATCTACCGCGACATCTCGCAGCTCCTGGCGGAGCGCGTGCCGATCCGCGGCGAGGCCGGCATCGGCTACATCCTGGAGGACGGCTTCGACATGCCGCCCCTGATGCTGACGGCCGACGAGATCGAGGCGGCGATGCTGGGCGCGCAATGGGTGATGGGCCGCGGCGACGCGGCGCTGGTGCGCGCGGCGCGCGATCTCGTCGCCAAGATCGGCGCCGTGGTGCCGGCGCATCTGAAGCCCCTGGCGCTCGATTCGACGCTGGTCTCGCCCAACTGGAAACGGATCGAGCGCGACTCGGTCGACATGGCGCGGGTGCGCGCCTCGATCCACGCCCAGACCAAGATCCGCATCGCCTATGGCGACGAGCAGGGCCGCGCCAGCGAGCGCACGATCTGGCCGTTCGCCGTGTCCTATTGGGAGATGGTGCGCGTGGTGGTGGCGTGGTGCGAGCTGCGCAAGGGCTTTCGCAGTTTCCGCACCGACCGGGTGCGCGCCGCCGATTTCCTCGCCGAGCGCTATCCGGTGCCGCGCACGCGGCTGACGGCGCAGTGGAAAAAGGAGATAGCCGACGCGGTGGCGAGCGGCGACTACCAGCGGCGCCAGGAGACGCCGGCGAGCCGGACATGAGCGTGGCGACTTTGAGGCGACTGGCCTGCCCGCATGCCGAAAGCGGCAGGGCCGCTATCCGTGCACGCCCGGCACGCTGGCGGAGAAGCCCGAACTGAAATCCTGGAAGATGCCGGTCAGCTCGTCGGCGTCGACGGTGGCATTCGCACCCTTGGGGAAGCGGTAGCTCCAGAAGCTGGCGATGTGGGACATGACGCCGACCTTCTCGCCGAGGTCGACGAACAGGTGCGGCGCGTTGCGCAGGAAGTCGCGGAAGGTCGCGGGCAGCTGATTGCGCACCAGGTCGTCATAGGCCGCGTCGTAGACGCCCAGGATGCGCCGGACCGCCTGGCCGCTGCTCTGGACCTTCTCGATGATGGCGCGCTGGGTGGCATCGAGGAAGCTGCGCTGCTCGCCGGTGACCTTGCCGGTGGGGCGCATGGCGCGGATGGCGCGCAAGGCGTCGACGACCTCGGGCCAGAACTTCTCCATCGTCCATTTGTAGTAGAGAAAGCCGCGCCAGCTGAAGACGCCCTCGCGGAAATCCGCCGGGTTCATCATCAGCGTCCGGCGCAAGGGCTCGAGCTTCTCGTCGACCAGGGTGGAGAGCAGGGCGGCGGCGAGGCGGGCGGCCGAGCTCTGACCCTCGGCGTCGCCGCCGGTGGCGAGCTGGATCAGCTTGCGGATCTCGGCCGAGACGTAGTCGTGCATGCGCTGCTGGTCGGCCGGCGAGATCGCGAAATAGCAATCGGCGCATTCGATGGCGTGGCCGCGCAGCTGCTCGCGCAGCAGGAAGGGATCGAGCGACGGCAGGGCGCCGACGACGCGCAGCACGTTCAGGTCGCGCTCCATCTCGCGGTTGCCGTAATTGCCGATGTTGCGCAGCGCGTCGTGGTAGCCGCGCTGGTCGACGAAGAAGGATCGGCCGCCGGCGCGCAGGTCCTTGTTGTCGAACGGCACGATGATCTTGGTGGCGACCTGGCGTGTGTCGGCGAAGCTGTAGGTCTCGTCCGAACGGACGCGGTGCTTGAGCAGGATGGCGCTGTTCATCGCCGGGGTGCTGAAGAACGGCGCGCTGGCGTGCTCGGGATTGTCGGCATTGGCCATGGCGATCGCGGCCAGGTTCAGGACACGGCTGGTCGATGCGCCGGTCAGGGCGGCGAGGGAACGGGTGGAGCGATCACTGGCCAAAGGAACGCCGCTTCGAAATCGCGGCGATCCTTGCCCGGCAGGCGTAAAGATGGCGTTTCGGAGGGAACTTTGGCTCAGTGCCCCAGCCAATGCGGCGCCTGCGCCGCCGCGGCCAAGGTCCAAAGCACCAGGATGAAGGCCACAAGCGCGGGGTGCGGCATCCAGGCGGGACGCTCCTCGCCTAGACGCAGGACCGAGCGCTGTCTGCCGGCCCTTGCATGCGTCTCCATCGCCATCGTAACGCTCCCTTCGCCTCTGTTCGTATCAGCGCGCGAAGCTGGCACTTGGTTCCCGCAGGTCTGTGGGCAAACGGGCGCAGCAAAGTTCCACCGGGTTCCGTCGTCTTGTAGAATACCCGTACTGGGTAGGTAATCGGCGCAACAGTGACATGCCAGCGTGCATTCACAAGTTGCGCTCTTGCGTTCCATGAGCGGATTTGGATTGTTCGACTGCTCTTTCACTTGCCCTGGCTTTTGCCGCCGGGCAGGCCCGAGCAGGAGCATAGTTGCGTATGTCGAATGTCGATGCCGTCCGCGTCGCCGGCCGCCTCTCGATTGCTTACATGATGGCGATCGCCAGCGAAGTGCTGCGCACCTTTCCGCTCGACTTCCTGGATCTGCTGCTCGTCACCACCATTGCCAATTCCAACCTCCTGCACCTGACCCCGCGCGAGACCAAGAAAGGCCGGCGCAGCAGCCTGGCCCAGCGCGACGCCGAACGGGTCGGCATCAGCCGCAACGCGGTGAGCCGCGCGCTCAACGTGCCGCTGGAGACGGTGCGCCGCCGCATCGCCGCGCTGATCGAGAAGAAGATCCTGCTGGAGCAGGCCGACGGGCTGGTGTTCTCGCCGGACAATCCGCTGGGCCTCGGCAACAACCGCGAACTGGGCGCCTTCAACATCGAGATGCTGCGCCTGCTGTTCCGCAACCTGAAGGCCCATGGCATCGATCTCGGCTAGACCGCTGCAACTTTTCCTTGCAAAGATGCGAAGCGCGTCAGGGTCAGCGAACGGTACGTCGCGGGTTCGCGTCAGAGGAACGGCATGCCGGACACCAAGCCCAGGAAAATCAAGAAAGCGAAAAAGCCGAAACAGTTCGCGCAGCTCGATGCCCTGCCGGGCGGCGCGCTGCCCGAGCCCGGCCCGTCGATACGCGACCATCCGCAGTCGCGCGCCATGGCCTATTACGTCGCCGAATTCATCCTGCGCTCCGCCGAAGGCATCAGCGAAGTCTTCGAGCACGACTACGAGGCGGCGATCCTGTTCATGACGATCTCCAACCGCAACGTCGAAAAGGTGATGAACGACCCGAAGCTGCGCGCGGAATATGGCGGCTACCTGTCGACGATACCGCAGGAGCTGATCCTGCTCATCAGCCGCATGGCGCTGGCGCGCACCACCGGCCTGCCGCGCGAGACAGTGCGGCGCAAGGTCGCCAAGCTGCTCGAGCGCGGCTGGGTGCTCGAGTTTCCCGGCGGGCTGCGCGCCCGCCCCGATCTCAACCGCGCTCCGGCCTATTTCGGCGCCATCGAGCCGCTCGGCCAGCATCTGCGCCGCCTGTTCGCGATGTTGATGGCGACCGGCGCGCTCAACCCGCCGTGAGGCGCGCGGCTACTTGATCGCCGCCAGCGTGGCGGCGGCGGTCGCCGCGACCTGGTGCGCCGCCGCCAGATTGTCGGTGGCGAGTCCGCCCTTGAGGGCGCTGGCGACCGATTGCAGCTTCGTCTTCTTCGCCGCATCGGCGGTGTCGGGAATGGCGCCGGCGCCGGAATTGGCGCACGGGTTCATGTTCTTGGCATCGAAACCCGCGCCGCCCGGGCCCACCAGGCAATTGAGCGCATGATGCATGTGCATCTGCGTGCCGGCGAGGTCGGCGGCCTTGCTGGCGAGATCGGCATGCGTCGTCGCGGTCACGATCTCGCCGGCCGGATCGGCGGCAAGGACGGGCAACGGCGCCAGCAACAGCGCCGCCACTGCGGCGCCCATCAGCACATCGAATTTTCTCATCGGTCCCTCACCTGGTTTTGCCTTGCCGAAGCCGGCGGCGCCCAGCCTAGCGCATTCGGCCGTGGGGGTGAACCCGCGCCGAATCGGTGCTTGACGGCGCCCGCGTCCCTCCCCACATCATGGGGCGTTCCGGGAGGAAGCCATGACCGACGTGCCGCCGCCGCCACTGCCGCCGTCCGTTCCGGCCGTCAGCACGACGCCCACCGGCACCGATACGCGCACCCTGGCCATCGTCGTCTACGGGCTTTATCTCGGCGCGCTGTTCTGCGGCGGCGTCTCGGGCATTGCCGGCGTCATCCTCGCCTATATCAAGCGCGACGAGGCACGCGGCACGATCTGGGAGAGCCATTTCGAGAACGCGATCCGCGCTTTCTGGGTGTGGTTCATCCTGTTCGTGGTCGGCATCGCGACGGCGTGGTTCCTGGTCGGCTTTGTGGTGATCGGAGCGGCCTTCGTTTATTTTCTCTACCGCACGATCAAGGGCCTGATCGCCGCCGTCGATTCCAAGCCTTATGTCTGAGGCTGAGGGCGCGGCCCGCTCCGGCGCGCGCCAGCAAGCCTTGCCGATCAGTCGCGGTGCGTGAAGCGCTCGTCGGGGAAGCGGTGCGGGTTGGCGGTGGCGTGGCCGAGCGGCCTGGTGCGCACCAGGAACCAGCCGATCACGCCCAGCATCAGCGCCAGCGAGAAGGAATAGGGCGCGAAGCCGTAGATCAGCCACGGCACGCTGGCGGCGGTGTGGAAGCTCATGCCCATCTGCGCCCCCCACAGCGTGCAGTCGCCGATGCCGGACTCGCTGACCGGACAGTCCTGGTACATGGCGCTGTAGACCGCGGCCATCGGCAGGATCAGCGCCGCCAGCGGCAGCAGCAGCAGCGTCGAGGCGGCCAGCAGCGGCCGGCGCGCGAACAGGCAGGCGACCGAGGCGACCAGCGCCACCGCGATCAGGATCAATGTGTCGGTGTTGAACGACCAGGCGAGATCGAGCGCGTCGCGCAGGCCGCCGCCGAGCGCCATGCCGCGGCACGGCGCCGGTCCCGGGGCGCACTGCGCCGCCAGCGCCACGCCGCGCACGATCCACACCAGCAGCGACGGCCCAAGCAGCAGCGCCACGCATGCCGCCCAGACATTGCGCGCGGTGTGCCGCTGAACTGTCGCGGGAACCTCGTCATCCATCGGTGCATGCTAAGCACGGCTTTGCGGCGAAAATGTACGCAATCCTACTTATTGCTTAACGCGGGAACTTTACCGCGTCACGCCTTGGTCGACGGGCGTTCCTGCACGCGCGCGAACCAGGCGGCGATGGTTTTGTTGTCCGGGTTGAGCGGCTGGCCGACCTGGCCGCCGAAATCCAGCATGCAGTAGAGCAGCACGTCGGCGAGGGTGAAGCGCGAACCCACCACGAAGTCGCGGCCCGCCATCTGGCCGTCGAGCCACTTTATGCGGTCCTGGGCGATCTTCTTGAGGCCCTCGGCGGCCTCGGGAACGGTGACGATGCGGCTCTGGAACAGCGGCAGGCCCTGGCTGAAGCGGAAGCCATTGGCCAGCGGCTCGGCGATGTTGAGGTCGATGCGCCGCGTCCACATCCGCGTCTCGGCTTTCTCCTCGGCATTGGCGCCGATCAGCGCGGGTCTGGGGTTCTTGTCCTCGAGATATTCGCAGATCGGGATGATCTCTGCGAGACCGCCGCC
>Ga0210397_10000319_pt1 | contig 34690 bp, 27 predicted proteins | sample IncBWH2OmetaG_FD_160126 | JGI IMG/M metagenome (GOLD analysis project Ga0210397, IMG submission 160126) | Forest soil microbial communities from Barre Woods Harvard Forest LTER site, Petersham, Massachusetts, United States - Inc-BW-H-2-O ...
CAAGAAGCTGCCGCGACCCCTATCGCGGATGGTTGGTCGCGAAGACATCGTTCAGACCTTGTCGGTCGAGCTTATGCTGCAGCGCTTCGTCAGCATCGTCGGGCCGGGCGGTATCGGTAAAACCACAGTCGCTGTCTCGGTCGCGCACAAGCTGCTCACCGGCTTTGAAGGTGCCGTATTCTTTGTTGATCTCAGTGTGCTGACCAATCCCGAGCTCGTCCCAACAGCTGTAGCGTCAACGCTGGGATTCATGGCGCAAACGCAAGATCCTCTTGGCAGTCTTCTTGCTTTTCTCAGTGAGAAGAAAGTCCTTCTTGTTCTCGACAACTGCGAGCACGTGATCGATACGGCGGCTGCGTTGGCCGAGCGGGTGGTCAGTGAAGCGCCCCAAGCGCATGTCCTGGCGACCAGCCGCGAAACACTTCGAGTACGAGGTGAGCACGTCCATTTGTTGCGTTCACTTGAGGGACCACCTGACGATGGCGACTTAACAGCGACCAAGGCACGCGCGTATCCTGCTGCCGAGCTCTTTATGGAGCGCGCTACCGCGAGCGGCTATACCCCCGATTTTACCGATCTCGATGCACGGATCGTCGCCAGGATTTGCCGCAAGCTCGATGGCGTCGCGCTCGCGATAGAGCTCGTGGCCAGCCATGTCGGTTCTCTCGGAATTCGTGGAACCGCCGAATTGCTTGACAACCGATTCGGGTTGCTTTGGCAAGGCCGCCGCACGGCGCTACCCCGGCACGAGACGCTCAACGCCATGCTCGACTGGAGTTTCAACCTGCTTTCGGAGCGCGAGAGGGTTGTTCTCAGCAGGCTCTCAGTCTTCGTGGGAGATTTCACACTGGGGGCCGCCTGCTTTCTCGCGTCCGAGACCGAGGCAGAAGACGCGAGTGTTGCAGATACGCTCGATAGCTTGCTTACGAAATCGCTGATATCCTCTAACTCGGTGCACGGATCCACATATTATCGGTTGCTCGACACAACGCGCGCATATGTTGGAGGAAAGCTCGCCAAGCTGGAAGCGAGACGCGTCGCCCGACGACACTCGGACTTTTTTTCTAAGTTTTTCCAACACAACGAGATCGTTCAATCGAGGTTCGGCGAGCACGACCTTTCGGAGTACATTCCGCACATCGGCAATGTGCGGGCCGCGCTCGAATGGGCATTTTCTGCCGATGGCGACGTCGCCGTTGGCGTGGAGCTCGCTACCTGGACGGCGCCCCTGCTCATCGGATTGTCACTGCTCGAGGAGTGCGAGCGGTGGTGCGAGCGGGCGCTCGCCTGTCTCGATGACGCAGGCCGTGGCACCAGAAGGGAGATGGTCCTTCAGGAGGCCCTTGCCTTATCATCGATGTACATAAGTGGAAACGCTGATCAGGCTCGCGCCGCGATCGAGCGCGGACTTGTGCTTGAGGAAGCGTTCGGTGACCGGCGTCACCAACTGCGGCTTCTTTACGGCCTGTATCGGCTTCTCATGCGGCTGAGCGATTTCCGCGCTGCACTCGCGGCTGCGCAGCAGAGCGCTAGGCTAGGGGAAATCGCCGAGGACCCGGCGGGCCTGGTCGTCGCGGATTTTATGCTCGGCACTTGCTATAATTTCATGGGAAACCAGGCCGCGGCTCAATTTTACGGTGAGCGATGCATGGCTCGCTCGGCCGAGCCTGGCACGGAAACTCCGAACTTCTTCGGGTTTGACCGTCGCATCTACGCCCCTATTAGCCTAGCACGCACGTTGTGGCTGCGTGGCTTCTCCGACCGTGCACGCAGTATGTTGAGAACCGCCATCGGAGAGGCCGGGAGCCGAGATCCCCTTACGGTGTGCGTTGCGCTGTCTTCCGCGGTGCCGGTATTTCTTTGGAGCGGTGACTTCCGAACAGCCGGCGACCATGCCGACCGGCTCATTGAGTGTGCGGGACGACACTCGATCGAGCCATACCGCGCCTCGGGCCTCGGACTGAAAGGCATGCTTGCCATTGCGCGTGGTGAAGTGGAAGCTGGGGTTGATCTTCTGCAGACGGCGCTCGCGATCCTATCTGCCAAGAAGCTGACCTATTATCTTACGCTTTTCGCGGGAACCTTAGCCGATGGCCTGCGTATGACCGGGCAGGTGGAGGAGGCTCTCCTCACGGTCAATGGCGCAATCGCGCGCGCGACAGATTGCGGATCGACCTACGACATGCCCGAGCTGCTGCGGATCAAGGCGCAGATTTTTGTGGACATGCCGCGGTATGGCTCCGCGTCGGCGATGAGTTGTGTAACCGAAGCCATCGAAGTCGCCCGCGTCCAATCTGCACTCGCCCTCGAGCTGAGGTCAACGATGACCTTGGCGCGCCTGCTCTCCGAAGGCGGACAGCGGGATCAGGCACGTCATCAACTCGGGCTCGTTTACGATCGCTTCACGGAGGGATTCCAAACCGCAGATCTCAGGCTCGCGCGTGCGCGCCTGCAAGAATTGCAATCACGATCGTAGTCGCACGCGGGGCGCAGTTCCATTGCGAGCGCAGCTTAGCGTTAGCCGCCGACCTCACTGGGTTCAACGCCTTGCTGTTGTCCATGACCGCTTCACGGGGGACAAGGCCGCGCGATCGCTCCGCTGCCGGGTATGCCCTACGCTCATCCCGCTGTTCAGCTAGTGAGTTCGCGGAAACCGCCTGATTTACAACTTTTTACATCATACAATGAGCAACGGCTCACCAATTGGGGCATGCTATTGGAAAAGTGCTGTCAAATCCCGACGGTTCTGGATGCCAAGTCCCTCTTCCAATGCGCCAGTTGCGCTTCCTCCAGTAATTGCTGCCTTCGTCGAGGCGACGAACAGCTTCGACTTGGAGGAGCTGGTGGTCACTTTTGCCGACGATGCGCTTGTCAACGATCAACTGCGGGACTACTGGGGCAAAACGGCGATCAGGGGTTGGGCGGAACGGGATATCATCGGCGAAAGACTGACGATCGCTGTTACGGAAGTCGTGAAGCACTACGACAACTTTATCGTTACCGCCGATATCGATGGAAATTTTGAAAGGCGCGGGTTGCCGGACCCGCTCGTCCTGGCGTTTTATTTCACACCCCACAATGATTTCATCGTCCAATTAATCATTTTGCGCAATCGCCGCGATATCTGACGACTGCCAAGCCCACCTCGGCTTTTCCCGAAGAGATACTTTCGCGGCGGGTATGCGCGCAAGGTAGCGCCGACGGATGAGCACTGCCTCGCCGTCGGCGTGTGTATCGTCGCACCATCGGTCGCGCGAGCTGCAGGCAGTCGGCGATAAACGTGGGGTTCAACTTACAAGAGTCTACGACGATTTACTTGCCCGCGAATGAAGACCGCGCAAGTTTGGACCGAGCGTCTAACGAAGCCATTCGAGGAGAGGTCTTGCACGCAAGCTCTTAAAGGGCGCTGGGCAGCAAACCTGAGGATGTCGACCATGGTGACCGAGTTTGACACTGTTCCTGTAACACCCCCAGCACGATCGTCTTTAAGCGGCCGTTCGGGCGCGTTTCCTTCCCTTGCTACACTAAATGGATCCGCGAAATCGACCCTCGTGCCTAATTCCACGAATCATACTGTGCACGCAACTCGAACTTTCGATAGAGATGCCGTACACGGCGAGCTACTTACTTTCGCCCAAAGCGATGCAGCAGAATTGGAATTCTCATCGGAGTCCCATCTCATCATCCTGCTGCCGGATGGCATAACCGGCGGTTGCGAGTGGAGTAACGGTAACCAGGTCGGAAAACTACCGTCGGTGGCCCCCAATACCATTCTATTTAATCCCGCGCGGGATTACCTTTGGATCAGAAAAAGAACGTCGCAACGGCACTGTCCAATGTTGCTGTTCACAATCGATCCAGCGCTTATGAAGCGGCTCGATGTGGGCGATGTAAATGTAGCCAAATTGCAATTTCGTCAGCAAATCGGCATTGAGGATCAGGGCGTACGTCTAGCGCTTTTAGCTATTAAGCAGGAGATCGAAGCGCCGGGCCTCAATAGCAGATTATGTATCGATACTTTGCTGATGCTGCTATTGACGCACTTGATGCGCTGCGCGTCCAATTTTGCGACGCCGCGCCAACCTGCCTACGTTAAGGGCGGGTTGCCGAATTGGCGACTGAAGTGCGCTCTTGAGCTGTTGGAAGCAGACCTCACCAAAACGCCGTCCCTCGCTGAGCTCGCTGCGCCGCTTCGACTTCATCCAACATCCTTCTGCCGCGCTTTCAAACAGTCGACTGGACTATCGCCCCATCGTTATTTGCTCGCGCACCGCATCAACCGCGCCAAGGAAATGATGAAAGACCAGCACCGTACCTTGACCGAGATCGCATTGGATTGCGGATTCGGCAGCTCGAGTCAATTTTCGATAGTGTTCAAGCGAATTGCTGGAGTGTCGCCCCGGATTTTCCGGCTATCCTTATTATAACAGCGATAGCGTCGCGAGTCTGTTTGACCAGCCAATGCGGCCCGCTGAGAACTATCCGCAATGCGGATTCGTTCGCAGTTATGGAACGGCCGCTGCTGGCGCCATAGCGGTCCGACGGTCCGTGTTGATAGGCGACGGTCGTGGCGACTTCGTGATGCCGCAATTTCGCAAAAAGTGCTGCAAATTTCGGAAAGCACAAGCAGGCGAAGTTCTCTATGTTTGTCAGCAACGGATTAAACGCTCGCGGTCGTTTCGGTCATAAACGCGGCGTTGTTGAGAACGTCGATACGAGAGGAGCCTCCCAATGAAGATTATCCGGTTCAGGAACATTCGGGCGTCCGGCTATGCACGAAGCCGCTAAAGGACGAACGACCCCTTTCTGCAGGTGTACGAGACAATGACGCGAGCGGACGTCGACCGGCACAGGCGAATAGCTGCGTTTGGAGAATAAACTCATGGACAGCAGGAAGCTGAGCATCGCCGGCGCAATTTGCTATGCAGTTTGGGGATGCTTGCACATGTTTGCGGGTTACAACGTATTTTTGCTCGGCGATTCGGTTGATCCCGGCATGGTGCGGGGGCGGCTGCATCAAAACGGCTGGAACCTGTTTTTCTTCGGTGTAACCGCCATAGGCGTAGCCCTGACGTTGAACATCCGCAACAGCAAGTGGGGCTACTGGATCAATCTCGGCGTATTGGTGCTGGCGGACACGGGCTTGATCTTCTTTGTCCTGATCCCGGGTTACTGGGCCTGGTGGCCGGGCCTCGCTGGACCGATTCTGTGGGTTGCCGGCTTTATCCTCACCACACTGGCCTATCTCCGCGATGTCCCCGGCAGGCGAGTGTCGCGGCTATGAACCGAGACTACGAGAGAAGGGGTATCATACGCGGATTAATTTGGGCGTTTTTCATCGGCCTCCTGGCCGCTGCGGCCCATGCCATGGACCGGCCCAACTGGGCATTCCCAGTTGCCGACAAGGCTCAGCCGGCGGCGCAAGACGATACTCTGCCAAAAACTCTCGCCGGCAGCGCCAAGTCCTACACGCAAAAACAGATCGACGATTTGAAGAATCCGCCGGACTGGTTCCCCGACATGCATCCGGCGATGCCGCCGGTCGTCGCCCACGGGACCGAAACTCTCGCCTGCGGCTCCTGTCATCTACCAATCGGCACCGGCCACGATGAGTCTGCGTATCTGGCGGCGCTGCCTGCGCAGTACATCGTAGGCCAGATGGCCGATTTCAAAAGTGGCGCGAGGAAAGGTTTCGGCAACATGCCGGCGATTGCACACGCGCTTGGCGACGATGATGTACAATCAGCTGCGGCCTATTTTGCCGCGCTGCCGACGCGGCCCTGGGTCCGCGTGGTCGAGACCGACACGGTGCCGAAGACCTATGTCAACGAAAGCAACATGCGGGTGAAGCTGCCGGCCGGCGGGTCAGAGCCGATCGGAAGCCGGATCATCGAATTAGCTGAGGATGAGGCGGCCGCGATTGCGCGCGATCCACGATCCGGATTCGTCGCATATGTGCCCACCGGCAGCATTGCCAAAGGCCAAACGTTGGTCACAACCGGCGGCGGCGAAACGACCGCCTGCACGGCCTGCCATGGCGCAAACCTGAACGGCCTCGGCGCCACGCCTCCAATCGCCGGCCGGCACGCCGGCTACATTGTCCGCCAACTTTATTTTTTCCAGAACGGCAACCGCTCCGGGCCATCGGAAGCGATGATGCACAACGTCGTGGCGCGGCTCACTAACGACGATATGGTGGCGATCGCCGCCTACCTCGCGTCCCGGCAACCGTAGCAACCGCCAGCACATGGGAAAGGCAAGACATGATCGCAAGAATGCTGGTCGTAGTCCCGATGATCGCTATTTCAGCGTGTGCAGCCGCGGCGCAGGATGCGGCGAAGGGCGAGATCGTGTTTCACCAATGCATGATCCGCCACGCAATCGGCGGCAATGCGCAAAATAAAATCAGACCGGAACTCGACGGTCTCGACGGCCGCCATTCCGGCACGGTGACGAACTACAACTATTCCGACGCCAACAAGAATTCGGGAATCGTCTGGGACGAAACGATCTTCAAGAAATACATTTTGGATTCCAGGGCGATGATACCGGGCACCAAGATGCCCTTCGCCGGCATAAAGGTCTCCCAGCAGGTTAACGATCTGTGGGCCTATATCAAACAGTTCAATGCCGACGGCAGCATCAAGAATTGAAGCAGCGGATAGGTGAAACCATGGCACGCTTCGTGAAAACTGGCGAATTAAACAGAATCGAACAGGTGGCAGGAAATGGCCTCTTGCACCGGCGCGCCTTGCTGAGGCGCGGCGTCGCCTTTGCCGGCGCTCTGGGCGCGGGTGTCGGACTCCGCGTCACCAAAGCGGCTGCCGAACCGCTTGCCGAGGCGCCTTGGGGCCAGGAACCGGGCGATCCGGTGCCCGCCTACCAGACGCCGTCGAAATTCGCCAAGAAGGTGGTGCGCTCGCTATCCAATCCCAATTTCGAACCGCGCACCTCGCAGTCGCGGGCACCGCATCAATTGCTTGATGGCATAATCACGCCAAACGGCGTGTTCTTTACGATCGTTCACGATGGCGTTCCGAACATCGATCCGAGCTCGCACCAGCTTCTGATTCATGGCTTGGTCAAACGACCGTTGATTTTCGGTTACGAATCGCTGCTGCGTTATCCGATGACTTCGCGCATCGCCTTCATCGAATGCGGCGGCAATAGCGCTGGTCTCTTTTCTCCGCAACCATTGCAAACCGACGTGCAAGGTCTCCACGGGCTGGTGTCGTGCGCCGAATGGACCGGCGTCAAGCTCTCCACCTTGCTCGATGAGACCGGCATTGACCCGAAGGCGAAGTGGTTTGTTGCCGAAGGCGCCGACGCGGCACACGTGATGCGCAGCGTACCACTCGCCAAGGCATTGGATGACGCGATGATCGTTCTTTACCAGAACGGCGAACCGCTGATGCCCGGCAATGGCTATCCCATGCGTCTGCTGCTGCCCGGCTACGAAGGCAACATGAACATCAAGTATGTGCGGCGGATCAAGCTGTTGCGGGAGGCTGCGTTCAGCTATTGGGAAGCGCAGGTTTATACGGAGCCTTTGCCAAGCGGGAAGGCTTACCAATTCTACTTCGTAAACGAGGTCAAATCCTTCATCACGAAGCCTTCCCCGGGACTGTCTTTGCATGAGCCCGGTCTCTACGAAATTTCCGGTCTCGCTTATTCGGGCAAGGGCAGGATTTCCAAAGTGCAGGTTTCCGCCGATGGCGGTCAAAGCTGGGGGGAGGCGGCGCTACAGGAGCCGGTGCTAAGCATGGCCTTCACGCGCTTCCGGATGCCGTGGCATTGGAATGGTGGTCCGGCGGTTCTGCAAAGCCGCGCCTGGGACGAGGACGGCGATGCACAGCCGACGCGCGCGGAGTTTGTTGCGGCGCGCGGCGAACTACCTTCTGTACCGCCGCTTCTAGCGTTCGAAAATCACCATTACAACGGAGTCACGAGCTGGGCTATCGACCAGAAAGGGAAGATCACCCATGCATATGCGTAAAATTTTCTTCTTGTCCGTTGCGTTGACCTTCGCCTTCGGCGCTGGCGGCGTTTTCGGCGCAGGTCCGAACCTTGGCAAGCCGAGCAGTTCCGCTGAACTTGCACCGTGGGACATCGACATCGAACCCAGCGGGGCAGGTTTGCCCCCGGGCAGCGGAACATCCGAGCAGGGCGCCTCGGTCTTTGCCGACAACTGTGCCGCCTGTCACGGCGACGGCGGCAAGGGCGCGACAACGACGGCGAGCGGCGCTCCAGCCGCGCCGCCCGTGGTCAGCGACGTCAAGCGGAACGGCATCGACGACACCACGCTTACCATCGCCAATTACTGGCCGTACGCAACCACATTGTTCGATTATATCCGCCGCGCAATGCCGTGGACCTCGCCGCGAACCTTGACCGACGATCAGGTCTATGCGCTGACAGCATACATTCTCGCGCAGAACAAATTGATCGACCCCAAGCAGGTCATCAACGCGCAGACGCTGCCGAAAGTGCAGATGCCCAACCGCGACGGATTTATTCCCCGTTTTCCCGAACGGATGCCGTCCGGATAGCACGGGTCATGGGCGACTCAATGTTACGGTCTATGTGCTGTGCCCGCGATCTCCTCACGGCCCTTCACCGTTCGAATCCGAACGCCGGTGCGATCGCGATAAAGAACGGCGTGTTTCCCACCATCGGAAGACGAAGAATGCAAGCCGTACCATGTGCGATCTACTCTCATAGCGACTAAATTCTGCAGACCAGCGAAATGATGCGAGGTACTAAACGCCGAACCCAACTATCCTCAATTACTCGACGGTCGCCTTAGCCTTGAATTTGATCGACACGTGGCTGCCATCGCAGAATGGCTTGTTCTGCGATGCGCCGCACCGGCAAACGGTCATCCGGTTGCGGACTTCGTAGTCGTAGCCGTCGGCCGAGGTGAGCGCGATGCCACCGCGCAGCCAAATCGGCCCGCTGCAATCTTCCGCAGGATCTTCGATTAGGCAGATCGAGACGGGCAATTTCTCCTCTGTCGTTGTGCCGACGGCCTTGTCGAAGGCGACGAGGCGACCCGCCGGACAATGATGCACTTGGCGAAGGAACATCGCACGGATGTGCGGATCGTCGGTGCGTGCTACTTGGTTCCAGACGTTACCATTCGGATCACAGAACCGGCCGTCGGCGCAGAGGTGCCGCGCGTCCAGAAGAGCGAGAACCGGACCATCGAACACCATCGCCTTTTCCGAATAGGGCGCATGGGGGGCCGTTTCAGTACCGTCAAAGCCGATCTTGGCATGGGTACCGTCGCAGAACGGCGCCTTATGGGAGTGGCCGCATCGGCATAGCGCGCACTTTGCTGTTGCCTCGTACACCTCGCCGTCCCGCCATTGTAGAGAATTGCCTTCAGCATCTGTGACGATAACTTGTTCGGTGAGCCGCGCGTCGCCTGAAACAATGTAAGGGCCATCCTTGGAGACAGTGACAGAAATCTGCTTCTTGGTTGACGACATGCCTTGTCTCCATGCGAGCGAGGCGAAAGTGCCCTAACGGATTTTTCGGACTAGGCAGATAGACATTACTGGATTGGAGCATAGCGATCCAACTTGAGTGATCGACCCGCGGATGTCCGCGGCGCGGGTAGGATAGAGCGGGCGCGGCGATCGTGCTGGTCGGGGTAGTCCAGAATCCGCAATGCTGTGTGCCAGGGCGTCATAAAAGCGCGGCAACGGGCTCCCGTAATGACCCAGGGACTGCGCAAATGCCCGCGCCAAATTCGGGGCGGCAAATGCGGCTGTGGCGAATGCCGTGGAGAGAAGGTTCTGGCGGACAAAACGTCTCTTCATAACACGTCTCCTCTAGTCATTTTACCGCGGCTTCTTTGTTGCAGGTTTCTTCGGAGATGATCGTCAAAGGCGTTGACAGCGGTTCGCATCATGGACGGCGGCCCTGTCGGCTCTCAAAGGCAGTTGATCGCTCGGCAAGATCCTGCGGAAAGCAGAGCGTCACAGTCGTTCCGGACGCGTTGTGAAGTCGCTCGACATATCCATCAAGATCGTCTGCGAGAGCCTCAATCAGTTCGGTTCCGAGACCGCGTTTTAAGGTTGCTGCCGGCGAGCCATCATCGCTTACGCGGCAAATGACCTGCCCCGACGCAGTTTTAACGGCAACCGAAATACGGCCTGCCTGGGAAGCAAAGGCGTGACGTGAGGCATTTGTAATAAGTTCCGAAACGATTAGCTCCGCTCGCCAACAACGCTTGGCATCGAGCAGAACGGGTTCAGCAATTGCGAGATTTAATTCGATACCACGTTCGGCAAGTGTGGACGAAGTCATAGCGCGGCAAAGCTGAGTCAGATTGGCACCAAGATCGGTAAGTGCGGTCGTCAAAGGCGGCCGTAAAATTTCATGCGCGCTAGCCAAAGCGTGAAGCTGGTCGATGACTTGAGCAAGCGCGGTTTTAGTCTCCTCATTGGATGACCTTGCTGATAGTAAAGTGGCCAGTGAGATTGCACACGCATATTCATTTTTCACCCGGTGCAGGAATTCCGTGGAAAAGAGAAAGGTTCGATCCGACGCGTGGACACTTAGTTGCAAAGACATAGTTGTGACCCCAATCTGCCAGCGCGCAGCGCTGTTCGTCGCTTTCAAGAAACACTAGCCGCGACCTCGAGCACGATCTTTTCAGAATTTGCCCAGACTTTCGTCTCATTAACGCAGAGTAAAGCTGCGTTTACCCTCACTCGTGGCGACCATGTCCCGACACTATAGACGGGCAGAAATATCAAAACGCTCCAATTTCGCAAAGGCGCCGTGGTAGCATGAGAGCTAACCCGCAATTCGTCTATCAGATGCCCATCAACACAAATGACAAGGAGATGATCTCGCGCCAAGACATTGAAGGGCGCAAAAAGGAAAGTTGCTTGCAACGAGCAGATCAAACTGGTCGCTCTAATCGAGCTGCCGGTTTTGCTTTAGGCCGCGCGAGCGTCTCGAGAAAAATGGCTGCCCGTGCGCGCCGCGACGTTGTCGGGTTTCGGGTTTGATGAAACGAGGCGGCGCTTGACGATTGGCGAGACAATTAACCACCAAAAGCGTGGAAGGCCGTTGCTCTGTCCCCCGAGCTACGAGGCCAAACCGTTATTTCATCGGCGCTTATTTTGGGGAAGGTCTCATGCGCGCAAATTGCTACAATTTTGCAAAAAGCGTTGCAGCTTTCAAAAAGCACGAGCCGGCGCGGCTCTCTATGTCTGTCACCAGCGGATTAAACCTCCGCGGTCGCTGTCGATCACAGATGCGACAGTGGTGAGAACGTCAATGAGAGAGGAGTTTACAATGAAGATTATCGCGTTCGAGGAACACTTCAAGCTTCCGTCCATACACGAAGCCAATAAAAAGGTGAACGATCCGGTCGAGCAGGCGTACGATACAATAAGCAAATCGGGACATTTCGTTCATGACCCGAAAACCGGGTTTCCGGCAGGCATCTATGATCTGGGCGAGGGGCGAATTGCTGCTATGGACGAGGCCGGTATCGACGTGCAGATCCTGTCGCACACTGTGCCGAGCACAGAGAACCTTGAGCCGTCGCTCGCGAGGGTGCTGAGTACACAGGCGAACGACGCCATGGCCGCTGCGATCTCCAAGTACCCGGACCGGTTTCTCGGATTTGCTACACTTCCGATGCGCGACCCCGCAGCAGCGGTCCGCGAACTCGAGCGCTGCGTCCACGACCTGCACTTCGTCGGCGCATTGATAAATGGCCACGTCAACGGGCGTTACCTTGACGACAAGTTCTTCTGGCCGGTGTTTGAATGCGCCGAAGCGCTCGGCGTGCCCATCTACCTGCATCCCCAAATTCCGCCCAAGCCGGTGGTCGACGCCTATTACAGCGGCTTTGCTCCCGAGGTATCTGCGTTTCTGTCAATTGCGGGACTCGGTTGGCACATCGACACCGGGATACACAGCGTTCGCTTAATCCTAGGCGGGGTGTTCGACCAGTTTCCTGCGCTGCAAATCATCGTCGGCCATCACCTCGAAGCATTGAGTTATATGGCGTGGCGGGCGGACTACTCATTTCCGTTAAATAAGAATGGTGGGCTGAAACGGACCATCAAGGAATACCTGCGGGAGAATTTCTACGGTGGGGTTCTCGCTGGCGAGTACCCTGATCAGAAGCCTGGCGCGATGGATGAGAGCTGGAGTTTGTCGTACCACGCCTATCTGGGCATGGCTAACACGATCGGAATCGACCGGGTCCTTTTCACCACGGACTATCCCTACGGCAGCATGAAAGCCGCTCGGCCATTCTTTAATCATATGCCCATCAACGCAAACGACAGGGAGAAGATCGCGCACCTCAACGCGGAGCGCCTGCTCGGTCTCGGTCAAGGCGCCGCCCATCTACGTCGAGCGGCCGAATAGCTGCCTGATGCGAGCAAATAGCGCTAGGTCCGACTGAGCAGCGTCACTAACTGTTTCAGACGGATAGCCCAAGGCAAACAGCGCCCTACTGGACCCGGCGCTGCCGCCGGGTCCGGTTTAGCATGCAGCCCCGAAAGGCAGAATGAAGGAACTCCAAGCTTGATGCCATAGCGATCCATGTCGTAAAACCTGCGGGTGCACATGGATGGCGACAGCTCGTTGATGCATGGCGTCGTTTCGTTCGGTCCTTTCCGCCTGTTCGTGGCCGAGAGGCAGCTTAAGAAAAGGGACGAGGCACTCCAGCTTGGTGGCCGCGCGCTCGACACGCTAATCGCGTTGGTTGAGCGGGCTGGAGAAGTTGTCACTCAAGGGGAACTGATCTCGCGCGTTTGGCCGGATGTGACGGTGGAGGAGACAAACCTCCGCGTCCATATCGCCAGCCTGAGGAAGGCGCTGGGCGATGGACGCGAGGGTACTCGTTACATCGTGACTGTCGCCGGTCGAGGGTATTGCTTTATCGCGCCGGTGACGCGCTCCGCGACGCAGTACTCGTCGTCGAGAGATGTCGTTGTCTTCGATCGGCTCCAACGCCTGCCACCCAAGTTGACTCGTATGGTCGGCCGCGATGACACCATTCGCGGCTTATCGGCACAGCTGATGATGTATCGGTTCGTGAGCATCGTCGGTTCAGCCGGCATCGGAAAGACCACCGTCGCGATATCCGTTGCTCACTCGCTACTGGATGGTTTCAACGGGATGGTTTTCTTCGTCGATCTGGCCGCATTGACCGATGCCAATCTCGTGCCGACGACGGTCGCGCGGGCGCTCGGATTTATGGTGCCAACCCTAGATCCGCTGCGGAGCCTGCCGGGCTTTATTGGCGACAGGAAGATCCTTCTCGTGCTCGACAATTGCGAGCATGTGATCAACTCCGCAGCTACATTGGTTGAACGGGTCGTCTGCGAGACCCCGCAAGCGCACGTCTTAACGACGAGCCGCGAAGCACTCCGGGTTGAAGGTGAACATGTCCACCTGCTTTACGCACTCGATTGTCCGCCTGAAGACGTCAGCTTAACATCCGCCGAAGCGCTCAGGTATCCAGCTGTTCAGCTTTTCATGGAGCGGGCAGCGGCAAGCGGTCATGACGCAGTGTTGAACGACATTGATGCACCGATTGTTGCTACGATCTGCCGCCGGCTCGACGGAATTCCGCTTGCCATTGAACTCGCAGCCAGTCGCGCCGGCCCTCTCGGGATTCGTGGAATTGCGGAGCTGCTCGACAATCGCTTCAGCCTGCTATGGCGTGGTCTCCGGACTGCGGTGCCGCGACACCAGACCCTAAACGCGATGCTCGATTGGAGTTACAACCTGCTTTCGCAGCACGAAAAGGCTGTTCTTTGCCGACTCTCGGTATTCGTGGGGGATTTCACTCTTGAGGCCGCCTATTCCGTTGCAGCCGACGCGGAGATAGCCGAAAGGGTCGGTACGGAGCCGATCGCAAGTCTACTTGCGAAATCGCTGATTTCAACGACCGAACTAAATGGATCTACATATTATCGGCTGCTTGAGACGACGCGGATCTTCGCTCAAGCGAAGCTTGCCGACCGAGGCGAAAGGAATCTCGTTGCCCGGTGGCATGCGAAGTTTTTCTCCGACTTTCTGGAGCACGACCAACTCGTCCAATCGAGGTTTGGCGAGCATGATCTTTCCAGATACGCCGCGCATATCGGCAACGTGCGGACGGCGCTCCAATGGGCGTTCTCTAACAATGGCGATGTTACCCTTGGCGTAGAACTCGCTGCTTGGGCGGCACCGCTATTGGTTGGTCTGTCGTTGCTCGAAGAGTGCACCCGGTGGTGCCAGCGGGCGCTTGCCAGTCTGGAAGATCGTACCCGTGGCACCAGGCAGGAGATGATACTTCAGGAAGCGCTCGCGCTATCATTGATGTACACTGGCGGGAACAGTGAAAAAGTTCGCGCGGCGATCGAACGTGGACTTCATCTGGAGGAAACGTTTGGGCACGCGGCGCGCAAGCTCCAACTTTTTTTGTCCCTGTACAGTCTTCTGATGCGGCTCACTGACTTCCATGGTGCACTCAAGGTCGCGGAGCAGAGCGCAACGTTCGCGGAAACTGCCGAGGACCAAACCGGATTACTGGTCGCGGACTTTATGCTAGGCGGCGCTTATCATTATATTGGCGACCAAGCCGCAGCGCAATTTTATGGTGAGCGTGCCATGGCTCGAGTGGTCGAACTTGGCACGTCTATCCCTAGCTTCGTGGGGTTTGATCATCGCACCTACGCTCCCATCAGCCTGACTCGTGCTTTGTGGTTGCGCGGTTTTGCCGATCAGGCGAGGAGCATTGCAAAAACGTCCATCGATGAGGCGGTGAGCGGAATTCACGCAATTTCGATATGCGTTTCACTGGCGTACGGTTCTCCGGTCTTTTTTTGGAGTGGGGACTTGCGCGCTACCGACGACTATGTCGAACGATTGATCGAGTATGCGGGACGACACTCGCTTGAGCCATACCGGGCGGTCGGCCTTGGGCTGAAGGGCGCAGTTGCCATCGCCCGAGATGAGTTGGAAACCGGCATCGAGCTGCTAAGGATCTCCCTGGAGATTCTGACAACCCTAAGACTGAATATATTCGTTACTGAGTTCATGGGCGCACTCGCCGATGGCCTACGCAAGCACGGGCAAGTAGAGGAGGCCGTCCTTACAATCAATCAAGCCATCGGGCGCGCGGCAGATCGCGGATCGACATTTTACATGGCTGAACTGCTAAGAATTAAAGCGCAGATTTTGGCGACCATGCCGCAGTATGGCCGAGATTCAGCCCTCAATTGCCTGACGGACGCGCTGGCAGTCGCGAGGGCGCAATCCGCGCTCGCACTGGAGCTCAGGTCGACAATAACACAAGCAGGTTTGCTCGTCGAAGGCGGACGGCGCGATCAAGCTCGCTACGACCTCGCCCTCGTATACGGCCGCTTCACGGAGGGATTTGAAACGGCGGACCTGAGGATTGCACGCCAGCTTATGAAGGAACTGGCGTAGCGCCTCTCGCCGACTTCCTAGACGCTGTTGCAGTCTAAAGCAAAACCGGCCGCTCCATTGGAGCGTCCAGCTTGAGCTGCTCATTGCCGAATGCTTCAGGCAACCTGCTCGCCTTTAAGCCGCTGGTGCGTTCACGTTTAATGAAACCGGCAGCTATTCGGCTGCTCGACGTAGATGGGCGTCTCGACCGAGACCGAGCAGGCGCTCCGCGTTGAGATGCGCGATCTTCTCCTTGTCATTTGTGTTGATGGGCATCTGATCGAAGAATTGCCGAGCAGCTTTCATGCTGCCGTAGGGATAGTCCGTGGTGAAGAGGACGCGGTCGATACCGACCGTGTTCACCATGCTCAGATAGGCCTGGTAAGACAAACTCCAGCTCTCATCCATTGCGCCAGGCTGTTGGTCTGCGTACTCACCAGCGAGGATTCCACCGTAGAAGTTCTCCCGCATGTATTCCTTGATCGTCCGTTTCAGCCCACCGTTCTTCTTTGGCGGAAATCCGTAGTCCAGCCGCCAGGCCGACCAAGCCAATATTTCGAAGTGATGGCCCACGATGAACTGCAGCGCAGGAAACCGGTCGAACACCCCGCCCATGATCAAGCGGATGCAGTGTACCCCCGTCTCAATGTGCCAACCGCATCCCGCAATTGACAGAAACGAAGATACATCGGGAGCGAAGCCGCCGTAATAGGTGTCGACAATTGGCTTAGGCGGAATTTGGGGATGCAGGTAGATCGGCACGCCGAGCGCTTCGGCACACTCAAAGACGGGCCAGAAGAACTTGTCGTCAAGGTAGCGCCCGTTGATGTGGCCATTAATCAATGCACCCACGAAGCCCAGGTCGCGGACGCAGCGCTCGAGCTCGCGGGCCGCAGCCGCGGGGTCGAGCATCGGTAGTGTGGCAAATCCAAGCAGCCGGTCCGGGTGCTTGGAAATCGCGGCCGCCACAGCATCGTTCGCCTGTCTGGTCAGCTCCCTCGATAACGACGGCTCAAGGCGCTCCGCGCTCGGCGTAGGGTACGAAAGGATCTGCACATCGATGCCGGCGTCGTCCATGGCTGCGATCCGCGCCTCGCCCAGATCATAGATGCCTGCTGGAAACCCGCTTTTCGAGTCGACGGCAAAGCGTCCCGCTTTTCTCATCGACTCCATCACCAGCGCATACGGATCGTTCGCCTTTATAGCGGCTTCAAATATAGCTGGAAGCCCATAGTGTTCCTCGAACCCGATAACCTTCATGGGAAACTCCTCTCGCGTTGACGTTTCAACACCGCCGCGTCTGTGACCGACAGCGACCGCGGACGTTTAGTCCGCCGGTGACAGGCATAGAGAACCTCGCCTGCTCGTGCTTTTTGAAAATTGCAACGCTTTTTGCGAAATTGGAGCGTTTTGGGTTTGGAACGCTCTCGCCGTCACGACGCTCAAAAAAATTCCAGAGCCATGCCGTTGAGGCTTGGGTAACGCACGAGCGCACCGAGGCACGCGCCAGTCGCAAAATCGAACCCGACGACTTCGTCCTGCGCGACGCAAAACAGATTGCCGCACGGACCGAACCGCAAACCCCGCGGACGGCGGAACTGCACACTGTCATCTGGCCGAAAGACGCGAACGAGCCGTCCCGTCGAAGCGTCGTACTGGCGGACTGTGGTGACTGCCTCGGTCGCTCCGAAGGGATGCTCGCTCGCGACGACGAGGTCACCGCTTGGCGCGAGCAGCAGATCGAGTGGACCAAGATCCGGATCATCGACCAATCGTAGCGTCAAGGGAGTATGCTCGGCGGAAAAGGCTGCGATCGTTCGCGCTCCTTCACCGGTCGGTCCGATACCAGATGAAAGAAAGAGCCGTCCGTCGGGTGCGAAAGCGAAGCCACGGGGAAAGGGGACGATGTCCGCAGGTAAGATGCGTTCGGGCGTTGCTGCGAGCGTCGCAGGAAACGCCGCTATGCTGCGATCGGTGCGGAGGCCCACGTAGAGTCGACCGTCGGGTCCGAAAGTTGCCCCGCCCGGGTTCAAGCCCGGCACCGTGCCAGAGTCGTAGATGATGCCAGCGCTGGCGTCCAGCGCGAGAACGCGATCGGTGCCGCTATTGAGATAGAGCAGTTCGCCAGTCAGGTCGACGCACAAGCCTCGGGGATCCGCAATCCGCGCGTCGCTGCAAAAGATACCGAGTGGGTGACCGTCAAGATCGAAGGCGAGGGCCGTTCCGTAACCGTTTCCGTTTGGCGGCGCGGCACTCGTCACGATAATGCGTTGTTTGCTCACAAGAGGCCTACTCTCGTCCGGGAGGCTTCGGCGGATAATAGCGCCTTCGAGATTGAGTGCTCGCCGCCCGGTCGAAATATACCCACGGTACGAATACTCGGCTATGCGGCCAAAGCCGGACGATTACGCAGCTTCATTCTTGACCCTTGATCTCGCTAAAGCGGCCGACGATGCTCCTTCGAGCGACAGCCCATAGCCAACTTCTCGCACAATGCGCTCCTTTAATGGTTGAATGAAGTGGATACGCGTGTAGCGACGCGTCACTTCCGGAGCCTTCAAGTACAGCGCGGCCAGTTCCCGCGCCCGACTGAGCGCCTGGCCGTTCGGCACGACTTCTGCCACGACTCCCCATTCATGTGCAGTACTAGCTGGCAGCGGCCGTGGGTTGAGCAGGAACGCCTCGGCTCGCCCTGCTCCAGCGCGATAACTCCACGTCGTAAAGACTCCGTCGCCGGGTACCACACCCACGGCGAAATGAGCGACATCCTGGAAGGTCGAACCCTCGGCCGCCACAATAGCGTTCGCGAGCAGCGCATAGTCTGAATGGACATGCGCACGTCCTTCAATAGCCGCGATGACAGGCACACGTATGTTGGCTATGTTTTCCAAAACCTGACCGCCTTCGTCGTGAACCTGGCTCCAGACGCCGGGATCGGAAACATCGCCAAAAGAGTTCCAATCGACCCCAATAATGAAGTCGCCACCTGCACCCGTCAGTATGACGATCTTGTTTGCTCGATCTTGCGCAATCCGGTGAAAGGCATCCACGACCTCCGTATGGTGTTGTGCCGAGAAGGTGCACGGTCCGCCATTGCTGTGAAATTCAACAACCAGAACGCCCTTGGCATCTCGCGTCATCTTCATGGTGCGATAGGCGCCGAAGTAGTCAGCTTGATGGGTTTGCATAGCACTCTCCTTGGGTTGCGTCGGTTTGTTCGTTTCAACTGGATCGGGGTTTCGACCGGATCGGTGTTCGTGTTTATGTTGTCACCCGCTGGGGAGAAACATAGGGCACCTCACCCGCTCGTGCTTTTGTAAAATTGCAGCGTTTTTTGCGAAATTGGAGCATTGCGCGCGCCTGCTGCGAAGGCTCGGGGCGGCAGTGGATCAGTCGCTTTCAAACGTCGTATGGTTGCGAAGAATAATTAGCTGAGCGATCCGGTCGCCGTGAGCCGAGAAGTAAAAGGCGTATGGTGACGCGTTGCGCATCGAAAAGCGATGATCCAAGCTTGCAATCAATGCGCTAGCGAGGCTTCTGAGAAAGTGATTTACATTGTAGGTGGTCCTGGCATCTCTCGTCGATTTGTTCAGTCCGGTCGAATCACAGTACCACCAAACTCCTTCATCGTTACGCCGAAAAGTGGAAAGCTATGATCCCCAAGGTCTGCGAAGATCGCAGCTTTGCCCGGCGCTAACTCATGTGAGATTTTGTTCAAAAATTGTGCGTCAACTCCGCGATCCGTCATTTCAGCGGAGAACCCGATCAAAGCACCACCGGCCGCTCCCATAGCGGCCGCAAGTGGCCCGGCCGGTAGTCCAGCCAATCCGCCAATCATTGCCGCTATTGCGGTCGCGTGAGATTCCCCGTCCGAACGATCGAGCACTGAAAGTTTTCCATCCGCGCGCTTAACGACAACAAAACTGTCGACGGTAGCACCGTGTTTGATCAACTCTTTTAGCGCGCAGCTTCCGTTAGACGCCGCTTTTTCGTCAGGGAAAACGGCAACACCGAATCTGTGCATGATAATCACCTTCGCAGTCCACCCCGAACACCAGTCGACGCAGCGCTAGACATCGGCATCGGAGTTTCGACCGGATCGGAGTTCGCACTTATGTTCTCAACACCGCCACTGGTGACAGATATAGAACACCTCGCCTGCTCGTGCTTTTTGTAAAATTGCAGCGCTTTTGCGAAATTGGAACATTGCGCGCGCCTGCTGCGAAGTCTCGGGACATTGGCGCCCCGAAGCAGTGGGTCAGCCGCTTTCAAACGTCGTATCGGTTGCGAAGAGTAATCAGCTGAACGATCCGGTCGCCATCAGCCGAGAAGAAAAAGGCGTATACGAGTAGTTTGGGTAGCCCTGGCATATCGAACTGGCCGCTGACATTTACGGCGACAATAAAGTTTCCGCAGTGTTCGATCACGTTCCTCACACCGGCGGTCAGGTTCGTGCCAATGATGCCGCCCATTCTCTAATCGCTGGTTTACCCTAGTACTCCCGCAGCTGATCGTTGACGACAGCGTCGTCCGCGAACTTAGCGACCAGCCCCTTAGGATCGAAGTTGTTGGTGCTTCGACATAGGCCGAAACCGGCGCCGAGAGTATAGCCAGGGCTTTCGGTGGACGGAAGAACATCGGTATAAAATCGCCTTCACGATTCTCAGATGTTGCGCTCACAATGACCGACGCGCCGCGGCCGCCCGTTGCATTTTGTAAAAAAAATGAAAAGTCGAAGCGGTTGTAAGACGCCTTCGCCCGGAAGCTGGCGAAAGGTGCTACGCCAGTTCCTTCATAAACTGGTGTGCGGTTTGCCGGCGGCGCGGCATTCCAAATTCCGATCTTAAAGGGGCGGGCAGCGGTAACGTAGCATGCGTATGCGTTAACGAGACGAAAGTCTCGACAAATTCCGAAAAGATCGCACCGGAGGTCGTGGCTTAATGGTTGCCGAAGCGAACAAACAGCGCTGCGCGCTGGCAGATCCGGGTCATCGCGACGTCTTTACAACCAAGTGTACACGCGGTGGATTGATTCCGTCTTTTTCCACGGAAGTTTTGCATCAGGTTAAAATGAATACGCGTGTGCAATCTCACTGGCCAGCATACCAGCAGCAAGATTAAAAAATAGGCCAAAGCCGGTGGTCTTTCGTCGACCCTCTAAGCGGTCGCATCTACCGCAAAAAAGCGCATTTCACCGTTGCGAAGGAGAATACCAGTGAGCAAAACCGTTGCGGACGTAATCGTTGAGACTCTCGCAGCAGCCGGTGTGAAGCGGTGCTATGGCGTGCCGGGCGACACGCTAAACTATGTTACCGACGCGATCCGCCGAAGCGAGATGCGGTGGGTGCATGTTAGACATGAGGAAGCAGGGGGATTTGCAGCGGGCGCGGATGCTCTTCTGACTGGCGAGCTTGCCGCGTGCGCAGGTTCGTGCGGTCCGGGTAGCCTTCACTTCATCAACGGTCTGTTCGAGAGTCACCGTAATCGCGCTTCAGTTGTGTTGATTGCCAGCCAGGTAGTGCGTGATGAGTTGGGTTTCGATTTTCCGCAGGAGGTCGACTTCAAGGCAGTTTACGCAAGTTGTAGCGTTTTCTGTGATGAAATTCGTACGCCCACTCAAGCGCGTCGTAAGACTGCAATGGCAGCACAAGCGGCGCTTTCGAAACGGGGTGTGGCGGTGCTCATCGTGCCGGCCGACATATCGCAGTCGAAAGCGCCAAACGAGCCGCTCTTCGCCGTACATAAAAGTCAAACAGTGTCTCGCCCGACTGATGTCGAGATCAAACGCATCGCAGAGGCGATCAATGGGAGTCGGCGCGTGGCGATATATGCCGGCTCCGGGTGCCAACATGCCCACGATCAAGTCGTATCGCTCGCCGAAAAACTTCGAGCTCCCGTGGCCCACACGTCGCGGGCAAAGGATTTTGTCGAACCGGAAAATCCCTACAACGTCGGAATGACTGGCGTTTTTGGATCGGAAGCGGGCTATCATGCGCTTATGCATTGCAACACGTTAGTGCTGCTCGGCTGCGATTTTGCCTGGCGGCAGTTTTATCCGTCCGACGCGACCATCATACAAATAGACATCGACGGCACCCATCTTGGTCGCAGGTATCCCGTGAGCATCGGCGCCGTAGGCGATATTGCGTCGACCTTGGATGCTCTTCTGCCCGTCATCCATGCGAAAAGCGATAACGTGTTTCTTGAAGACTGTTGCGAACGGCATCGTAAAGCCAGCGAAAACCAGCGAAGGCACGCAAAGATCCATGAAGGGCTTATTCATCCGCAATACCTCGCCGAGACCATCGCGAAGCATGCAGAGGATGATGCGGTCTATACTGCGGATGGCGGCTCCGCAATGGTTTGGTGCCTGCGTCATATTCCGGCAACGGGCCGAAACCGCACCCTGTTGTCGCTGACCCATGGGACGATGGCAAATGCGATGCCACAGGCACTCGGCGCGAAAGCAGCGTTCCCTGACCGTCAGGTCATATCGCTATCCGGTGATGGCGGTCTGTCTATGCTTCTCGGCGACCTCCTGACGTGCATCCAGGAGAAACTAGCGATCAAGATTTGTGTCGTGGACAATAGCTCCCTTGGCTTTGTCGAGCTCGAGCAGAAAGTCGAGGGTCTGCTGGACTCTTACACCGATTTGCTCAATCCGGATTTTGGAAAGGTCGCCGAAGCGATTGGCTTATGGGGTCGCAGGGTCGAAAGGGCGGAGCACCTCGAAGACGCGGTAAAGGAATGGATGGCCTATCCAGGTCCCGCGTTACTTGATGCTGTGACATCACGTTTCGAATTGGTCGTGCCGCCGAAGATAGAGGCTCCCGCGATGTTCGGCACAGCACTTTACTCCTTAAAGGCGATATTGAGCGGCCGAGGAAACGATGTTGTCGAGTTAGTGCAGGACAATCTCTTGAAGTGAGTCGAAGCCAGCGTCACCCGAGCGATCGAACTGCTGAAAGCTGAGATCGTTGCTTCGCACGGCGCTGATAGTCGCCGACCTTACATCGGGTATCGGCCGGTTTAATCTCGCGCAGGGGTTCGTCGGAACGATATCCGGAATCGGCGCTTCGCTCAGCACCACACTTTCAGGCTCGTGGCTGGGAACCTCGGCCGTCCGTGCGGTAGGATTTCTGGGTATTGCGGCGGTGGCCCTGGCCGCTATGCTCTACCGTGGTCTTAATGCCTGAAACCCATCCGCCAAATAGGAGCGAGTACCTATAACCGCCCATCACCTTCATTAGGAGCGCATGATGGACGTCAGGATGGCGAACGATCTCATCTTATTGGGTACTATAACGAGTTTCGATGATTGCGGATGTCATTCAAGGCGGCAAGACGCTTAGCTTCGAAAGCCTCGCGATCTGCCGATAGTCTGGAGCGGCGGCCGAACTGCTCCGCAAAAGCTCCAGTAATACACTCCGAGTTTGAGGAAGATCGATTTTCATTTTTCTAGAACCACACCTAACGTTGCGTTTCGCACCGGCCGAGCTGCGGTTGCCTGAGCGAGCGCGACGAGTTGATCGTGAGTGGTGATCACGCACGTGTTCGCCTTATCTGTTTGACATATCGCCTTTCGAATCCCGTCATTTGCATCGGTTTCCGCGATCGGGAAGATAAGATAAGCACCGGGGAATAGTCTTCTCGCTATCCAGTAGAAGAAGCTGGACTCGGTTTCCCCGCCGCCCTGGAGGATGAAGTCGTCGTGCCCGAGTGGTTCGACTGCCAAGGTCTTGACGTCTCGTGCCATGCCGCCCGAGCGAACATATTTACCGTCGTTCCAACGATAGATGGTTGCGTGGAATTCGTGTGCCTTTCCGTCTTGGAAATCCTCGTAGAAATTTAGCTGGAACTGTTGTCCTGCCGTAGGCTCAGTTTGCGTCAGAAGCGGGTCACGCGATTCCACGCAGGCGGATAAATCCAGAGCAATGAAAGTCGTGAGCAAAAACCTCGAAATATTCATGGCGCCTCAACTCCCATTCGGTCGAGATCAGCGACGGTCAATCTGAAACGCTCCCGCGCGGGCATAATTCAGGATGAGGGAGCGCGTGCCGGAGCGGGCGCACCGAATCCGGGCGAGGCAGCGAGCGCATCACGCAGGGCCTGCTCCTTTGCGTGGTCCAGAGAAGTCCTGAGTACGGTGCCCCCGGTTCCCTTTATGGCCTCGAGCACCTTATCGGTGGTCATCTTATGGACCAGGACGAAGAGCGCAGCGCTGCCCGGCTGCAAACTTGCCGCCAATTCCTTCATGAATGAATCATTGATGCCGAAATCAGTCAGCGCGCCGCTCAGCGCTCCAGATGCGGCGCCCAGCGACGCGCCCAGGATAGGCATAAGAAAGAGCGAGCCGATGAGAAGGCCCCAAAATCCACCCGACACCGCACCTACGGCCGTAGTATTCATCAGCTGGTTCAATTTGACCTTGCCGCTGCCCTGCTTCAATGCAATCACTGCGTCCGAAATCTCGATTAAATATTCCTTCTGCAATGACAGTAATTTGGTCCTTATCTCTTCCGCTTTGGCTTCGGAGGGATAGACGATGACGATGAGATCTGACATGAGCGTTACTCCATAAAAAGGCGAGCGGTCCGTGCTAGACTAAATCAAACTGTTCCGGTGCCATTGGCTTGGTGTATGGTCGGAAGCTTGAAGTGTTCCTCGAACGCGATGATCTTCATTGCAAACTTCTCTCTCATTGACGTTCTCACCACTGCTGCATCTGTCATCGACGGCGACCGCGGAGGTTTAATCCGCTGGTGACAGACATAGAGAACCGCGCCGGCTTGTGCTTTTTGAAAACTGCAACGCTTTTTGCAAAATTGCAGCAATTTGCGCGCATGAGACCTTCCCCAAAATAAACGCCAATGAAATAACGGTTTGGTCCCGTAGTTCAGGGGGTTGAGCAACGGCCTTCCGCGCTTTTGGTGGGTAAGTGTCTCGCAAATAATCAAGCGCCGCGTCGATTCATCAAACCCGAAACCCGACAACGTCGAGGCCCGCAAGGGCAGCTATTTTTCGGGACGCTCGCGCGGCTTAAAGAAAAACCGGCCGCTCGATTGGAGCGGCCAGTTTAATCTGCTCGTTGCAAGCAACTGTTCTTTTCACGCCCCTCAGCGCCTTGTTGATCAGTGAACTTACCCAACCTGGGCCGTAGCTCCGTGTCGTTTACTCTGACCGAGACCGAGCAGGCGCTCGGCGTTGAGGTGCGCGATCTTCTCCTTAGGATCTGACGCGATCGCGCCACGTAACATGGCGTGATGTGAAGGCTGTTTCCGTGGAAACCGTTTGCCGTGCCATTGCCGATCTGCAACGGCGCGGTATCATTGCGCGAACCGGTGCGAGAACGTCCAAAAGTCTCGACCGCAATACTTTACTTTGAACCACCATGCGAGGAGAAAGTTTCAAACATCAGTCCCAGACTAATCGCGGCCTGGGTTGTTGCCTCGCAGAACAGCGCAACCCGATTTGACTATCCGAAACCCTAAGTCAGTTTTAAGATCGTATGGGGTCGCGCGCGCTCGTCCTGCCGTGCGCGAAGCTTGAACGAGAATATGACGAGTGCGATGCCGAAGGCGAGTGCATAAGCGCCCATCCACCACGTAAGCACGGCCGCTCCGATCACCGGAGTGATGATGAGCAGCGCGCCGAAAGCCACGGACAGTAAGCCTCCGAGCAATAGCCAGACGCGGCTGTGGCCTAAGTTCAAGCCGAAGCTTGCCGCGGCCATCAGTCCACCGGTAACGAGGGCCCACGCAGCGACGAGGAGCACGAAGGCGAGGACCGTAAGCCCAGGCCATAGGAACGCGCCTATTCCTACCAGGATATTGATAATGCCTTCGAACACCAGCAGTCCCCATTGGTCCCTTCGACGCATCGCCCGCACCGCAGAAATGATGCCAACAATTCCGTCGACCAGCATGTAGGCCGAGAACAGCAGTGCGAGCGACAGCATCGTAGGACCAGGAAAGATGAGTGCGATGAGCCCGAATAAGATGCCGAAGACGCCTCTCAAGGTGAACAACCACCAGTTTTTCGCCGCAAGAAAACCGAACAGGCGATCGATCTCGCGGCGCAGCCTTTCGATACGCGCCCCGTCCTGCGGTAAAGGCGCCGAAAGCTTGTCGATTCCCATGAAAGTTTTAGTCATGATACTTTCTCCTAAAACGAACGGCCCAAGACCATTTTGCACGACCTAGACGAGCGAGGCGCCCATCGGAAGGCATCAAAGCCCGTCTCTTCGAAGTTCAAAGAAGAAGCCCGATCGGGGCGAATGGTCGAAGCGGCCACGCACCCCGATCTGAGCGGAGCTCAGGCTACCACCAGGTTATCAATGACCTCGGTCACACCCGGCGCTGCCCACGCTGTATTCCTGACGATGTCGTCTTCGCCCCATGAGTCAACCTCGCCGCTGAGCGTGACTTTGCCGCCTTCTATTGCAATTGAGATGTTGTCCGCCTCGACCGCTGCATTTCGCTTCAGTGCAGCCTTGATTTTTTCGCGGACATCCGGGGCTTGAACGGTTGGGTTGATCGAGATGTCGTTGGTGACACCGAGAACCCCCTTGAGCTTTCGGACGTCTGCCTCAGCAGCGTTCCGTTGATAATTCCAGTCCACAGTGCCCGTTAGCGTCACCCAACCGTCTTCGACTTCGACCTTTATCTTCTCATCAGGAACTTCGATGTCCCATGAAAGAGTTTGAAGCGCTTTTTGGGCGATATCGGTGTCGTCCACCTTGCTGAAAGAGTAGCGGACCTTGATGTCTTCGGCGACGCCCTTGACGCCGTTTACGCGCCGGGCGGCGCGCGCAGCGGCGACCTTTTCCGTGAAGCTACTAACATCGCCGCTAAGCGTAACGACACCGCCCTTCGCCGTTACTCCGATATGCGCTGCATTAACGCTTGGTTCCCATTTGAGCTCATCGAGCACTGCCTGTTGTAAGCTGTTGTCTGTCATCGTCTCTACCTTTCGGTTTTGCGAGGCCCGATATGACGAGGCCTTCGGATTTCCAGGCCGCATCAACGGAAGGCTAGGCGTCGGGCCCACGTGCAACTAAATCTGCACTTAGGTCATACCCCTTGGAGGCGTCGCGTTTGGGGATGATCGCCAAGTTTTAGCCCGACACATCGCTTCGGAGATCGCGAACTGTGATCTCGGATATGCGCCATTTCTTGCTAATTGGCTTTGCGACTCTTTGCGCAACTTGCTCATCGCTTGCATAAATAGACGTGCCACAAGGGGATGAGCTCGGCAATCAGCGTCGGTCCAATATTTCTTGCCCAGCGAGGCTCAGTTTCTCACGAAGATATCTCGCCAGAGTCGGAACCACAGAGCGGATTTCCGACAAGTCAATTGATGGCCCTCAAGGTGCGGTCGAGATCGGGATGTGAAGAAAGAGCAACCGACACAGAACGGCCCGCTTCTACCTCATGCCGTCGGTCAGGTCCGCCGCGAGCGAGCGCTGCACACCCGCAGAGCCGTTCAGGGGCAATATCGATCAAGGCCACATCGTTTACTACAGGGCCAGCAAGAGCGACTTCTCGCAGTGTTCACTGAAGCCGAAGTGCACGACCGCGACTGTGCGCAAAATCACCCGCGACCTCAACGAAGACGTGCGAGATTGAGTCCGGGCCTTGGCCGACACGGAAGCCTTCCAATAGTCCCGCCGTGAGCGCAAGAGGAGGCGGAAACGATTTCCGCCGTTCCGGTCTAGCGCGCGATATTTTCCCGACCGCTGGCAGCTGCATGAACCACCGCGGGTAGCAAGGACGCAACGGCGCGAGTTAGAGAGCGGCAACTTCCGCTAGTGTCTCATGTGCTGCGCGCACGATCGCGTCGGCATTGATGTCGAATTTCTTGTAGACGTCGGCGATTTTGCCGGAAGCGCCGAAGCTGTGCATGCCAACGAAGCGGCCTTCGAGGCCGATGTAGCACTCCCAGCCGAGTTCGACCGCGGCTTCGACCGCGACACGCGCACGGCTGCTGCCAAGAACCGCCTTCTTGTAGGCGGGGTCCTGCTGCTCGAAGAGCAGGCGGCACGGCATGGAGACGACCGCCGTCGGGATGTCTTGCTTCTGAAGAATGTCCCGTGCCTGGACCGCAAGTTGCAGTTCCGAACCGGTGCTCAGGATCGTGAGCTTGCGCTCGCCGTCAGCCTCCTGAAAAACGTAGCCGCCCCTTGCCGACTTGTTCTCGTTGCCGGCTTCGCGGCGAAGTAGCGGCATCGGCTGGCGGGAGAGGGCAAGGAGGGCCGCCTGGCGTGGCGCATCCAGAATTAGCTCCCAGCACTCGGCGGTCTCGACCGGATCGCCCGGGCGATAGACCGCGAGCTGCGGGATTGCCCTTAGGCCAGCGAGCTGCTCGACCGGCTGATGGGTTGGACCATCCTCGCCGAGGCCGATGGAATCATGCGTCATGACGAAGATCGTCCGGATTTGCATGAGGGCCGCTAGGCGGATGGATGGACGGCAGTAATCCGAGAAGCACAGGAAGGTACCCCCATAGGGGATCAAGCCGCCGTGCAGCGCGATGCCGTTCATGGCAGCGGCCATGCCATGCTCGCGTACGCCGTAGTGCATGTACGTGCCGCTGTATTCGCCGGGCCTGATCTCGTTCATGCCCTTTGCCTTCGTGTTGTTCGAGGGCGTCAGGTCGGCCGAACCTCCCAGCAATTCCGGGATGGCGGCCGCGAGATGATCGAGCACGGCGCCGCTGGCAGAGCGCGTCGCCATTTCCTTGCCGCTCGCAACAAACTCGGCGCGGGCAGCCGCGATCGCCTTCTTCCAGTCGGTCGGCAACTTCCCCTCGTTGCGGCGCTCGAACTCGGAGCGCAGTTCGGCCGGCGCCTTCTTGACACGGTCGGCCCAGGCCATGCGGGCCTGACGGCCCTTGGCGCCGATCTCACGCCACTCGCGCAGCAATGGCTCGGGGATCACGAACGGCGGCGAATCCCAACCGAGGATCTTCCGCGCGCCGGCGATTTCCTCTTCGCCCGGCGCGTCGCTGTGGGCTTTTTGGGTACCAGCCTTGGTCGGGAAGCCAAAGCCGATGATTGTCTTGCAGGCGATCATCGACGGCTTGTCGGTCACGGCACGGGCGGCGGCGATGGCGTCGTGGATCGCGTCGGTGTCGTGGCCGTCAATCTGCTGGACATGCCAGCCGGAGGCGCGAAAGCGCTCAAGCTCGGTATCGGATACCGCAAGGCTGGTCGGGCCATCGATCGTGATCGAATTGTTGTCCCAGAAGGCGATCAAGTGGCCGAGCTTGTAGTGGCCTGCCATGGAGATAGCTTCCTCGCTGATACCCTCCATCAAGCAGCCATCGCCCATAAAGACGTAGGTCCAATGCTTGCATAAATCGTTGCCGAACTGGGCATTCATAATGCGCTCAGCAAGTGCAAAACCGACCGCATTCGCGACGCCCTGACCGAGGGGACCGGTCGTCGTCTCGATACCATCGGCGTGCTTGTACTCGGGATGGCCGGCGGTCTTGCTGTCGATCTGGCGGAACCGTTTCAACTGGTCCAGGGTCATATCCTTGAAGCCGGTCAGATAAAGCAGGCTGTAGAGCAGCATCGAGGCATGGCCGTTCGATAGGACGAAGCGATCGCGGTCAAACCAGTGCGGATCGGCCGCATCGAACAGCATGAAATCCTTGAACAGAATGGTAGCGATGTCGGCCATCCCCATGGGCGCGCCGGGATGGCCGCTCTTGGCCTGCTGCACGGCGTCCATTGAAAGAAACCGGATGCAGTCGGCCATATCCCGCAGGTGCTGGTCGCGGGGCTTGGGAACCGTCTTCTCGGCCGGATCCGGCGTTGGGTCGGCCATGACTGGATGTTCCTGTTCGCTGAATCGGCGAGGATAAAGAGAAACTTCGCATTTGCGAAACCCTGATTCAAAGCCACACGGCTCGGATTCGTTCCGATGCGACCTACATACTCCTCGCTAGGTCGTTATTTGTTGGAGGTGGCGACATATCTTTTCGACCCAGGGACCTTGCCGACCGCATGGCTTTGCCGGCGTCGTCAACGGCATCGACAAGGCCCACATCGCCTTCCTGAACGCCGGCGGACTCGGCATCCCGATCGGCGACGGACAATTGACGAATTGCGGTTTGGAATAGATTTTCGAGGCCTATTACAGCTATGCGTTGAATCGTCGACCAAGCTCACTTTCGATTACCAGTCATCGCCAATCCCGGCTACAACGCCGACCGCGGGCCGGCCAACGTCTTCGCCGGCCGTGTGCACTGGCAGTTCTAGGCGGTATCTGCACGAAGCGACGCTGAATCGATAATCCCTGGGGGCGTTACAGAAAAGAGTGGCGCACCCCGAACGCGGGATACGATACGCGATGAGTGTCTGGCTCCGTTGTTCGGCGCGATTTCGTCTCCCTTCGGAGAACAAGTGGCGCTCTTGTCAGATATTTCAGAAGCCGACCTCGCACTCCTTTAACGAGGATTAGAGGTTTGGTTGTGCTCCAAGCACTTTCGCTTAGAAGAAGTGACGCTGCTATCCCGTATGCCGCTCAGCGAACGCTATCCCTCTGGTTTGAACTATACCGGGTCGCCGACGTCGCCGCCGGCTCCAGGACCGCCGAGATTGCGTCGTCGACTCGTTCGAGCCAGACGAACTCGAGCCTATCGCGTGCACCAATAGGTATCTCATCGAAGTCGCGGCGATTTCGCGCGGGCAACATGACGCGGGTCAAGCCCGCAGCCGCCGCCGCGACGACTTTCTCCTTGATGCCGCCGACCGGAAGCACCAGACCCCTCAACGAAATCTCCCCGGTCATGGCGGTGTCGCTCCGGACCGTGCGATCCGTCAACAAAGAGGTGAGGGCGGTGAACATCGCGACGCCGGCGCTCGGCCCATCCTTCGGTGTGGCGCCGGCGGGGACGTGGACGTGTATGTCGCTTTTTTCGAAGATCGAGGGATCAATGCCAAGCTGTGATGCTCGGCTCTTCACCAAGGTCAATGCAGCCTGGACACTTTCGCGCATTACTTCGCCGAGTTGGCCTGTCAGGATCAGCGATCCTTTTCCAGGCGTACGCGACGCTTCGATGAAAAGGATATCGCCCCCGACCGGCGTCCAGGCCAAGCCTGTAGCCACCCCGGGAACGCTGGTACGCATGGCGATCTCGCTTTCGAAGCGAGGCTGTCCGAGTATTATTGCGATGTCCTTCTGCGTAAGTGCGACCCTCTCCTTGCTTCCATCGGCGATCTCGACGGCGACGTGGCGGAAGGCCTTACCGATCTCCCGTTCTAGATTTCGAACGCCTGCCTCCCGGGTATACCCTTTGATAATGAGCCGTATCGCCTCGGGAGTGATCTCTGCCTGTTCCGCAGTTAGACCGTTGGCTTGAAGCTGCCGTCGAACCAGATAGCGGCGCGCGATCTCCAGCTTCTCGTCCTCGGTGTATCCGGCCAGGCTGATTACCTCCATCCGGTCCAGTAACGGCCCCGGAACGGTGTCAAGCATGTTGGCTGTGGCGATGAACACGACCCTGGAGAGGTCGAAAGGCACACCGAGATAATTATCGCGAAAGGTCCCGTTCTGCTCGGGATCGAGCACTTCGAGCATGGCTGCCGAAGGGTCCCCCTGGGCGCCGCGTCCCATTTTGTCGAGCTCGTCCAGCATCATGACGCAATTGCGCGCGCCAGCTTTCTTGATTCCCTGGATAATGTTACCCGGCAAAGCGCCGATATAGGTTCGACGGTGACCGCGGATCTCGGCTTCATCGTGGACGCCGCCAAGACTGACCCTCACGAACGGCCGTCCCATGGCGCGCGCGATGGACTGGCCCAGCGATGTCTTGCCGACCCCAGGCGGCCCGACGAAGCACAGTATCGGCGCTTTTCCTTCCGGCGCCAGCTTTCGGACCGCGAGGTACTCGATGATCCGGCTCTTGATCTTCTCCAGACCATAGTGATCTTGATCGAGGACACGTCTTGCTTCGGCGATATCGATGGGCTTCTCGTCAGGAAGACTCCAGGGCAGTTCGGTCAGCCAATCGATGTAGCTCCGGACCATTCCTGCCTCGGCCGCGCCTTCCGGCATCCGTTCGTAGCGCCGGGCTTCCCGTCGCGCCTGGGTCTCCACTTCGGCCGGCATTTTGGCTTTGGCGATGGCTTCGTTTAATTCTGCAACTTCCTGCGCCTTACCGTCGCCTTCTCCGAGCTGACGCTGGATGGTCGCCATCTGCTCGCGAAGGATCGCCTCACGCTGACGACCGTCAAAAGTTGCCTTCGTCTGCTGTCCAATTTCGTTGCTGAGGCGGAGAACTTCGATGCGTTCGGCCAGATGCCGTGAGACCTTTTCCATGCGGAGTGCAAGGTCGATGGTCTCGAGAATCTCCTGCTTGTCCTGAGGCTTGATATCCATGAATGACGCCGCGAGATCGGCCAATGCAGCGGGCGAGGTGGTGCCTTGGAGAATAGCAATCAGTTCCTGCGGAGGCTGCGGAAGCAATTCCGCGGCTTCGATTGCCTGCCGCTGTAAATTCAGAAAACGGGCCTCTATCTCGGGTGAAGTCGTGGTTGATTCCGGGATATTAAGCACGCGAGCCGCTGGGAATGGCGTGCCAGGAAGGAAATCAAGTACGCGAATTCGCTGTATTCCCTGGCAGACGATGTGGTGGTTATCATCGGGGCCCGTGAGGTAGCGAACGATGTTGGCGACTGTGCCGATGCGATGGAGATCGTTCGGACCTGGTTCGTTAAGCTCCGCGTCCCGCTGAAGCAAAATGCCAATCTGACGTTGCTCGCGAACCGCCTGTTGAGCTGCGGAGACGGCCTGCGGCCGGCCCAGCGTTATCGGAGCGATCATGCCCGGAAACAATACAGTATTTCGTACCGATATGATGATGAGCGCGTCTGTTGGAATTGAAACAGATTGGCCGCTCGACGATGCAGAAGATCCGCTGGCTATCCCTGCTTGGTCGACCGATGACATGAGGCGATTCCTTACACGGACTTGGCGAGGCGCAGACCAATGCAGCCATTGGTGGCGAAACGGCTGATCGTATAGCGACCGAGTGGCAGTTGGATGCGACGTTCGAACCGTCCTTGCGGTAATTCCATACGGAGAATCCGGGCGTTCCGGAGTTCGGGAGGGAGGACACGACGCCCGCCAATGACAAGCGTTCCCCCCTCGATCAAAGCCTCGACTTCGTCCGGATCGACGCCTGGGAGAGCGACTAGGATCAACACCTCGCTGTCCGTTTCCAGCACGTCAATTGGCGGTTCCCAGCTTGGCTCGCGCGTACCCGCCACGGGGCGCAGCTTCAGAAACTGCTGGTGCAGCCGTTCGGCGCGGGCAAGGGTGCCGATGGCATCGGACAGCATCCAATCGATAGGATCTTTGGTGGCCATTTCGGTTCTCCAGCCGCAGATCCCTTAAAATATTATGGTTCCGCGTCTATTCAACCTCGGTTGGAGTGAAGTGCCGCCAAGTTTGGCGAAGAAGTACCGAATTTCGATACCTACGCCCCGGGCGGTGTAATCGAATTTACCATGCGCCGGCTCAGGAGCGCCGATTGGCTCGCCACGTTCCTCCGCCGGCGTTCGGTCCTCTTTAGGTCAGACGAACAGAATCTGTTCGGCCATTCACAGCGTCGAACAAAAGTTGCGGTGAATAGGAAGGCTGGCTGCTTACGCCGGAGGCGAGGCGGCGGCCTTTCACGGTACGTGATGGAGGGGCATACGGGCCCAGCGTGACGGGCATGAAGGGTGGCCCGGTCATGAACGCGTTTGTTCTTGTGGTGTTCGCCAAATTCGGCGGCCATTCTGCGCCGCTGGTGGCGTACCGTCGAAGGTCCAGATCACGACACGCCGGCAGGGTGACGTGTACTGACCACTGGGCGAGACGTCATGCAGCCGCTGCGGTTGGGCGGACCAGAACCGCGCTAACGGCTGCCATCAAGCTAATTGCGGCGCCGATCAGTGCAGCGACATCAAATGCAGAATTCAATGCGACGCCTACAGACGCGATCACGGGCCCGATGAGGGCGGTGGCGACCAGACCTCCCGTACGTGCGACTGCGCTGTTGAGCCCGGACGCCGCGCCCGTATGATGGCGATCGACGGACATAAGTACCGCCGTCGTAAGTGGGGCGACTGCGCCCGCCATTCCCACCGCAATTACAGTTATCGCGGGAAAGACGCGAAGCCAGTAGTTCGTGCTCGATCCGGCACCTAACGCGAGGAGGAAGCCGACCGCGACAACAACTGGTCCCACGACCAACAACCAGCGAGGACCGATCCTGGCCGCCAACGCGCCAGCGGCAGGCGATGCGATGGCGATTATTATTGGCAGCGGTAGAAGCGCAGCTCCTGCCTCTGTTGCCGTGTACTTGCCCGCTTGGATCAATACGAACGGCAGAAGAACAAACAATCCGCCGAGAGCGCCGTAAAGGAGAAACGTCAAAAGTGTAAGGCCGACGAAGCTCTGGGATCCGAACAAGGAAAGCGGCATCATTGCTTGATCGCCGAGCCGTCGCTCCACGAGCAAGAACATGATCGAAAAGACAATACCTGAAGCAAGCAAGACGAATATCGAAGGTGACCAGGTTCGATTGGAGCCTTCGGTGAGCGCCCAGGTTATGAACCCCAAACCCGCCGTCGCCAGTGCGCCGCCTGACCAATCGAGAAACCCCGTGGCTTCGTTGACGTCCCTGTCGACATAACGGTAAGCCAGCGCGGCGGCTGCTATCGATACCGGCACGTTGATTAGGAATGCGAAGCGCCAACTGCCGGCATCGATCAGCCATCCACCGAGAACGGGACCGACGGCGCCAGCAGCGGCGCCCGAAGCTGCCCAGATGCCGATCGCGCGGCCTTTTGCTTCTCCGTGGAAGCTTTGGCCGAGGATCGCGAGGCTACTAGGCATCAACATGGCTGCGCTTGCCCCCTGGACGAAACGCGCAAACTGCAAGAGGGGAAGGTTGGGTGCAACCGAGCAAGCCAGCGAGGCGATGCCGAACAGAATGACGCCTGCAATCAAGAGACGTCGGCGGCCAAAACGATCGCCCGCGGCTCCCCCCAGAAGAAGGAGGGCGCTCAAGGGGAGCAGGTAAGCATTTACGACCCACTGCAGACCGACGGCGTCCGCTTCAAAGCTCCGGCTGATGGCTGGAAGCCCGACATTCACGACCGAACTGTCGATAAGAGCTAAGCTTGATGCCAAAATCGTCGTCGCGATGACAAGGCGGGGATGGGCAGGCGGGTTCGTCCCGTCGTTAGTTCGCGG
>Ga0210397_10000320_pt1 | contig 34572 bp, 29 predicted proteins | sample IncBWH2OmetaG_FD_160126 | JGI IMG/M metagenome (GOLD analysis project Ga0210397, IMG submission 160126) | Forest soil microbial communities from Barre Woods Harvard Forest LTER site, Petersham, Massachusetts, United States - Inc-BW-H-2-O ...
CAGGAGCGCCGGAAAAACAATCGACAGCGCAACGACGTAGACAATGATCGGAATGATGATCGGAGAAGCGGATCCGACGAGATGGTAAATCAGATCATGGTCTGTGGCGATCAGGGGACCGGTCAGATCGAGCAAATACAGATTGGCCAGACCGAAGGCGACCGTGACGGGATGAGTGAGTGGCTTCACGGCCGGGTTTCTTTCGAAGTCAGGTAACAATAGGCCAGCATTAAACACCGGCGTTTGATCAGGAGATGGGGATAAGCGCAAAAATCCGACGCCTTCTAGAAAAAGGCTATAGTGCCATTCCGGCTGATGTCAACGGAGCCTATAAGCTACGGCTGGATTGTGGGATGTCTTTGGGGGAGCGGACAAAGATGTTTTTGAGCCGGCGGCGAAAATAAAACAAAGCACCGGAGAAAACTGCGCTGATGCCCTGAAAAATCAAAAGCCCGGAGCCCGGATCAACATAAGCGTGAGCCTGACGCTCAAAAGTAAGGCCGAGCGCAACAAAAAGGGCCAAAGTAATCGCGAAATATTTAAGTCTCTGAATCATTCGATGAATTCCTCAAAAGAGTTACCTCGTCGGATAACCCTGCTACGAGTAAAAGACGAGAATAGATCATTAAAGTTGCGGTTTCGATTGTCTTTTTGGTGTCGTGTATTTGTCTCGTTAGTGTTATTGACTATTTTTTATTTATGAGTTCCTCATGAAGAAATGGGAGGCGCCCACTCACGCACCTGCCGCAACGAAGAGTTGCCGCATTAGAGGCAGCTTCAGTATTTCTATCTAAAGAGAAACGCCTGCTGCAGTCACCACCGACTTCGACGCCGCAACAATCTGATCTAGATTTTTGGTCGAGATGGCCATTGCGAGAACAATGACGGACGAAGCAATATTAACTGCCTTATCGATACTCTGAAGTTTATTCAGAGCCTTATCGGCCGCCTTGGTGGCGAGCGAAATCTGACTCACTGCCTGGTCAGCATTGTCGAGTGTCAGGTTGGCATCCTGCATCGCAAAGCCCGCAGCGATGTTCATCAACGAAAATACATTCCCCTGCAGTTGGACGATATTCGGATCGGTAAGTTTACTTCCAGTAGCAATCGCGTTGAGACGAACCTGGCCAACCTCGACGGCAATATCATGAAAAGATTGGGCCAACGCCTGCATCTGATCGTCGGAAAGAGTCGTGGAAGATTGCGAAACCGCCTTAGGTGTCTTCATAACTTAGTTCGACCTCGATTGAATATCCGCGAGCGTAGTCTTCAGTGACTCGACGATCGGTGCGACCTGCTTGGCGACCTCAACGAGGTTCGCCTTCGTTCCTGCCTCCTGGTTCAGCTTGGCGTGGAGCGCAGCTATATCGTCCATCACTTTGCCGTAATCCTTGATGCCGTCTTTGCGATTTTCCAGCGCAGTCTTGTCATGAGCATATTGGCGCTGCACAAGAATCAGGGAGAGGCGCTCCCCGGGCTGAGCAGCCGTCATGGGTCCCTGATAAAAGGAGTCGAGGCTGGTCTCCTCATTTGAGAGCAGGAGTCCGTAATCCACCGCGATCACGTGCTTCAGAGACTTGGTGAGCGACTGGACAGCCGGATCCGACTGCTGGATCAACTGAGCCAACTGCTTTTCGCGATAGCCGCGAGTCACGGCGTCGGCAAGAGCCTTGAGCAGACTCTGCGCGTCGTTGCCGGCGGTAATGGCGTTGGCTGAGAACGCAGTGTTCGCGCTGGCGGTCGATATGTTCGTATTGATGTTGGCGTCATAGGTGAGAGGCTTGTTCGAGGCTAATTTGCCGAGCGCGTCGAAATAATCAGCAAGAACATTTTCGTCCTTGGCAAGATGGTCAGCGACATCCTGATAGGATTTGCAATCCTGCGGTTGAACATTTGACGGTCGCTCCGCTGCCGGAGTATTAGCCAGCAGCGTGTTCTGTCGAGCACAGGTGCCGGCTACATCGTTCGAGACTTTTGGCAAAGCGATGCGAGCCTGATCGGAAAGCTTCGAAAGCCCAGCAGCGTCGTCGAGATTGACGCACCCATTCAGGGCCACCAACAAAAATACAATTGCGCCGATTCGGTAGCGAAGGGACATGAAACCTCTTTCGCGTGACAGGATGACTATATTTTTTTTAAGGTCTTTCTTATTTCGCCAGTGATGTGGGGGTCTCGGTATGGGCCTGGACTAGCCATTTTTTTGTGTTGGGTTGGCGCACCCATACGGTGATCGAGTTATTGTCGTTCTTCTTCACTTCCGGATGATCTTCCGTTCCGCAGTTGAAGGTGTCTACAACGTGATACGCAGTCAGGGCCGAGTCCGGGGAAAGAATCCGCACCTGCAGATCGCGGAGCTCATAAGATTCTAGCCTGCAATGCTTGAGATTGACGAGAATCGCGTCGGCGGCCTGAATCTTCTCATTCACCTGAATAAAGTCTTTGGTGAATAAGCTGCGGACAGCAGTGAAGTCTCCTTCGGCCATCGTGGTCCAGAGATTCTGCTCTAGATTAACGATCTCAACTGGTGCTGGAAAGGTAGTTTGCGCATTGGAAACGACAGACAACGCCAGAATTGCGACTACAAAGAGATATGACGAGCCCTGTTTGTCTTTTTGGGGGACTCCGACAGGAGCCCGCTCCCCTTCCCCCTGAAGTTTGAGGCGTAAAATATTTGAATTCTGTAGGTTAGAGACGGCGCTGGCCTGTAAGATATTCATGCCGGTCGAGGTTCATCGCTAAAATATGGCATCCGTTAGACTTATCGTTCGAGGATTCTCGGCGAAGTTTTTCTAATTTCCTTACTTCTATCATATTGGCTTAGTTTAAGAAATTTCCCGAGCGAATGTACCTGTTAAACAATGAGTTGAGCGGTTCGTGGCCTTCATATCGTTTTTCCTGTGGAGGTTTAGTCCCGATTTTTTGCGTCATACTCTTAGGTCCGGTCTCTTAGGTCCGGCGGCAGTATGCGAGTTTTGGAGGATAAGTGCAATCTATGGGCGTGAACTCGGTGGTAAGTGTCATTTCGCTGGTTCTTTTCAGCACCTTGAGCCATACAGGAGTTGCGCAGACATCGAAACCAAAGAGTTCACCCGCAGGTGCCCCGAAGCCGGGAATGGCAGTTTGGTCACCAGACGTGCAGCAGGTGTTGGGAGTCTCGCAGGAAAATTTCAAAGCGGAAGGCCTCGACAAATTGACGAGGATGCAACTTGTGGCACTCCTCACATCAGCGCGCCTCGACCCGAGAAAGTCAGTGCTAACCTGCCCCGTAAGCGGGGCAGCGCCGAGCGGGCGTGTTCATGTCTGGATTACCGTCGCAGGCGATGACTCGACGGGTGCGATTGCTGGAGCGATCAAGCAGGGAGTAGGTTCATTGAGCGGAGTGGAAGTAGTCGACTCGGCAGCGCAGGCTGACCGCGCATTGCACGTGGTTATCCAGGAACAGACGATGAACAAGCGGACGATCGGCTTCACCGCGTCCTACCTGACTTCCACGCCATGCACGCAACTCAAAAACGGAACGAAGTCGGACGTCGAGGTCAAAGGAACGCTGGGAACCTATACGGATGCGAAGGGCCCAGACCTGGCGCGCGATCTCGCCGGAATGATGGATCAGGATCTACGGCCTTTGCGCACGGTCACCGGCACGAACTAGTCCCGGTTTCGCACCTACAATTTGACGGGAATTTCGGTGTGAATCTGAATACGCCATCTGCCGTCACGACGCACCCACGTCGTCGTTGCGTTGAAATTGCCTGAGAGATGAGAGTCCCCGCAAGTAATCTGGCTGAATCCGTTGTAAGCAAGAACAGCGGCGTCCGGCGATAGCATCCGGATCTGATGATTGGTGAGCTTGAAACTGACAAGGGTACAGGCATTGATATTCGCCATCACCTGCTCGCGCGTCTGAATACTTTTTTCTACCTCGATGAAGTCAGGAAGAAGAAATCCCTGAAAAGCCACAAGGTCATGTGCCTGAAATGCCTTCCACATCTTTAGCTCCTCGATAAAAAGTAGATCCAGGCCAGCCGGATCGAGGTCTTTAGGAACCGCAAGTTCCTGAGCGAAAACTGGGCTGAGGCTCGCTGCTATCAGAAGAAAGAGAAGGACACGCTTCATGCGTGAGAGTGTAGCTTGAACATCTCGAGTTGCAATCCTTCATTTGGGCCGAAAGGTTGCGCTCTTATATGCGCCCGAGATCAGACCCATGAGGAAGAACTGCGACAAACTCCAACACTCGGATTTCCCGGAGGTTACCCCGGGCCCTTGCGAGAATTTTGCAAAAATCGATAAAAAGGACGCAGAGTAAGGTGAATACTCCAACCTCTTGAGATAAGGAAGAGTCATTATCGCGACACGGTTTTGTATACTGTTTCGTATACTCAAGTCCGTTCCGTTCGAGGATCCATGCGAAAACTCTGTATTCAGGTGCTCTTTCTCGGCTCTTTTCTTCAGGCGCTTTCATTCGCGTATACCGAAAGTGCTTCCCCCAAAGTGCAACTCAAGGCTCTCCCTCTGCCGCTGAGTAGTGTGCGCCTGACAGGCGGTCCACTGAAGCAAGCGCAGGACCTCGACGCCGCATACCTCCTTGAGCTGCAGCCTGAGCGCATGCTCGCCTTCCTTCGCCAGCGAGCGGGTCTCGACCCGAAGGCACAGGGGTACGGTGGTTGGGACGGCCCTGGCCGGCAGCTTACTGGACACATCGCGGGACACTACCTCTCCGCGATCAGCATGATGTACGCGACCACCGGCGACATACGTTTCAAGCAGCGCGTTGACGACTTCGTCACGGAGTTGCAAAACATTCAGAACGCGCAAGGCGACGGCTATATAGGCGCGCTGATGGACGCAAAAGGTGTTGATGGCAAAGTCCGATTCCAAGATCTGAGTAAAGGGGAGATCCACTCCGGGGGCTTCGACCTGAACGGCCTGTGGTCTCCATGGTATGTCGAGCACAAGCTCTTTGCCGGATTGCGCGATGCGTATCACCTCACAGGCAACCGAACTGCGCTGGACGTCGAAGTTAAATTCGCAGGATGGACGGAAACTATTCTGAAAGGTCTGAGCGACGAACAGATTCAGCGTATGCTGGCGACCGAGTTCGGCGGCATGAACGAAGTACTTGCGGATCTTTACGTCGACACCAACGATCCACGCTGGCTCAAGCTTTCGGACAAGTTCGAACATCACGCCATTGTCGATCCACTCTCGAAGGGAGAGGATATCCTTGCCGGCAAACACGCCAACACGCAAATTCCGAAGATGATAGGAGAGCTTGCGCGTTACATCGATACAGGCGATGAAACCGACGGGAAGGCGGCTACCTTCTTTTTCGACGAGGTGTCCTTGCACCACAGCTTCGCCACCGGCGGACACGGTAAGAATGAATATTTCGGGCAGCCCGACAAGATGAATGACATGATCGACGGGCGCACCGCCGAGAGTTGTGGCACCTACAACATGATCAAGATGGCACGGACCCTTTTCTCGCTCGGCCCCGACGCTCGTTATGCGGACTTTGTCGAGCGTGCCGATCTCAACGCGATTCTTGGTGGACAGGATCCCGAGGACGGGCGCGTCAGCTACATGGTTCCGGTTGGGCGCGGCGTACAACACGAATATCAGACCAAGTTCGACACCTTCACCTGCTGCGTCGGATCGCAGATGGAGATGCACGCCTTTCACGCTCTCGGCATCTACTACGAATCCGCCAACAAGCTTTGGGTCAGCCTGTATGCTCCGACCACCGTCGACTGGACGTCGCACGGGATGAAGCTTGAGATGGCGACGGACCTGCCGGTGGGAGATTCGGCGACACTGAAGATCACTTCCGGTACGCCGAAGGTATTCACACTCGCACTGCGTCGTCCGTATTGGGCTGGCACCGGCTTCATGGTGAAGGTGAATGGTAAGCCGTGGAAGGAAGTCTCCCAACCCGATACTTACGTTGAGGTCAACCGGACATGGAAGGTGGGGGATACGGTCGAACTCGTACTGCCCAAGACGCTGCGCAAAGAGCCTATCCCGGACAATCCGAACCGCATGGCCATCATGTGGGGACCCCTCGTCCTCGCAGGCGATCTCGGACCGGAACTCGATCGCAGAAGGTCACGCCAGGCTGGCGGCGGAGAACCTCCAGCACCTCCCGCTCCAGCACCCGCGCTCATCACCGCAGAGCAGAACGTCGATCGCTGGTTGAAGCCGATCCCCGGCAAGCCCGGAGTCTTCCGCACCGCCAACGTCGGCCTCAAGGAAGACATTGAGTTTGCGCCGTTCTACGAGATGCCGCGTCGCCGTTATGCGATCTACTGGGATGTATTTACACCCACTGACTGGGCAAGTAAGTCCGCGGCCTATCAGGCCGATCAGGATGCGGAGAAAAAACTTCAGACGGCCACCATCGGCTTTGCACAGCCCGGGCAGATGCAGTCGGAACGCGATTTTGCCGAGCAAGGCGAAGACACCACACCGATCCAGCTCAACGGACGCTACGGACGCCAGGGGACCAACTGGTTCTCGTACGATCTGCCAGTTGATCCGGCTGCCCCCGCCGTTCTGGTCGTCACTTTCAGCAATGAGGTACGAGGACGCAAAGGCGGCGTTGATGTTCTGGTGGACGGCACCAAGGTCGGCGAACAGACGATGGACCGGCGAACGCCCGAGCAGGATCTTCGCTTCTTCGACGTGAAATATGCACTTCCCATCGACATGGTGAAAGGTAAACAGAAGGTGACCGTGCGCTTCCAGGCAAAGGATGGAAGTGCGATTCCCGCAGTCTTCGGGATTCGTACTGTGCGGGCCGATGCCGTTCGATAAGGCCGATTGCACATTTCTGCACGTGGCCCCCACTGGCCGAAATGTGTGCAAAGAATTTTGCTGAGATTTTAAGAGGATTTTTCGGTTCCAGGCGGATCACTTGAGATTTACTGGCCGGGTTTCCGGTGCTTGAAAAACCATTCAGCCGAAGAGGTGAAGAGGAACCCAAAGACAACGAGAAGTATGACAGTAATCAGAACTCCTACAGCGAACATAAGCATGGTGCCCTCCTCAGTCTTAACTGCCTCTATCCGATTGCCGACGCCGGACAGTACCTCGAAATGACCGAATCAAATGGAACTCTCAGGAGAAACACTACGCTTCTCGCTTCAGAATTAAATACCCCAAACGGGGCAAACAATCCGCAAAAATGGGGTACCCGTCGTCGTGGTCCGGGCCAGTCTGCCAGCATCGTTAAGCCGGCAAAGCTTGCGCGCCTGCTTGCTGTTGCCGCTCTTCCGCGTCTGGATCACAAGCTGTAGCTTGCGCTCGATCAGCGACTTCTGGTATCTGACCGCCCACCAGTTCATCAGCGCCCTCACGCTCGGCACGGCGGCCAAGACCACTACGACCTCATCACCGGCCTCGGCATGTGGATCGGCTCAATCATGCTCTTTAACGTGGGGTTCTGATCTGGCCGAATCAGCAGAAGATCCTCGGACTGGTCTCTGCAAGCGCCCGCAAGGTCGCCTTGTTGGCGTCCAGGACCACTTCGCGCTATCCATACCCTTGGTTCTGTGCATGGGTTCGGCCACACACGGCCTGCCGTTTTAAGGTCCGCTCCTGCGGGGCGCGGCCGAATGATAGACTTCGCAAATGTTGCAGCTTCCACCCGACCTCGCTCAGCAGGTTACAACTGCCCTGGCTGAGGACATCGGAGGCGGTGATATCACCGCTCAACTGGTCCCCGCCGCACAGCGGGTCACAGGTAAAGTCATCACCCGCGAGGAGGCGATCTTATGCGGCCGCCCTTGGGTGACTGAGGTGTTCCGTCAACTGGATCCAGCTGTCCAATTGACATGGCATGCCGACGACGGCGACCGCGTTACTGTGAATCAAACTCTGTTTGAGATCGCAGGCCTGGCCCGGCCCGTTCTCACCGGTGAGCGCACTGCGCTCAACTTCCTCCAGCTCCTTTCCGCAACGGCGACCGCCACTCGCCGCTATGTAGATGCGATCATGGGAACCCGCTGCGCAGTTCTGGATACGCGAAAGACGATCCCATGACTACGGACGGCGCAGAAATACGCGGTTTTGTGCGGAGGCGGCCAGAACTACCGCATCGGGCTCTTCGATCAGGTGCTGATCAAGGAAAACCACATCGCCGCAGCCGGCACCCTGACGGCCGCAGTGGCAGCAGCCCGCCGCGCAGCCGGTTCACGCAAAGTCGACGTGGAAGTGGAAACGATGGAGGAGTTTGAGGAGGCGTTGCGCGCAGGCCCGGACATCATCATGCTCGACGAATTCAGCCTGGCCGACATGAGAGCCGCGGTAGCGCTGAACAACTCTAAAGGCCATCGGGTCACGGTCGAAGCATCGGGCAGCGTAACGCTCGAGACCGTCCGCAGCGTCGCAGAAACCGGCGTTGACTGCATCTCAATCGGTGGCCTCACCAAACACGTCAGCGCTGTGGAACTGTCAATGCGGTTGGCATTCGCCTCTTAGGTAATAGCCGACTTCAACACCCGCTGAGGCTGCGCCACCCCGTACTCCTGGGCGTAATCCACCCCGAGGCTGGTGAGCATCTGAATGATCTCAGCCTTCTCGGCAAACTCCGCAATGGTCTGCTTGCCCGTGAGATGCGCGATCTCGTTGATCGACCGCACCATCTCCCGATCGATCGGATCGCGCAGAATCGACCAGTGCGTGCTGCCGTCCGCTGGCTTCTGCTGCGTCTTCTTCAACACTCGTGCCTGAACCGAAGGCGTGACCGGACGGGGATGACAAGCAAAGAGGAAGCAAGGACCTGGGAGCTACTGCAACAGCGTTCCGTTCTCTGGTTCGGTTTTGGATTCCTCGGGCGGGATGACTACGGCGGCGGCTACCTTGTCGTCGGAGTCGAGGTCGAGGAGTTTGACGCCTGAGGTGGAGCGGCCGGCGGAGCGGACACTCTTAGTGTCGATACGGATGATCTTGCCGAACTGGCTGATGACCATGAGCTCGCTGGTGTCGTCGACGAGGTTGATAGCGGTGACTTTACCGATTTTTGGGGTGGCCTTCATGTTGATGACACCCTTGCCGCCGCGTGACTGGAGGCGATACTGGTCGACGTCGGTGCGCTTGCCATAGCCGTTTTCGGAGACGGAGAGGATGAGGCAGGGGGTGAGGCCGAGCTTCTCGTCGAGTTTGGCGAGCTTGGCTTGGGCTTCTTCGGAGAGGGCTGGTGCGGCGAGTTCGCCAGGTTCGGCAAGCTCGAGTGGCTGAGCGGCGGCGGAGTCGGTGGCTTCGTCGATGGCAGCCTCGACCTGGCGGGTGAGGCCCTTGGCGGCGGCGCGTTCCAGACGAGCCTTGTTGCGCGCCTCGTTGGATGGGGTCACGGCGGCGCCGATGACGTAGTCGCCTTTGCGAAGCATGATGCCTCGGTTGCCGGTGGCAGGGCGGCCCATGGGACGGAGATCCTGCTCGGCGAAGCGGATGGCCTGGCCGTCGTGTGTGGCGAGGAAGATGACCTGCTGGCCGTCGGTCATGCGGGCGATGACGAGCTCGTCGTCTTTCTCGATGTTGATGGCGATGATGCCGCGGGACATGACGTTGGAGAAGTCTTTGAGCGCGGTCTTCTTGACCGTGCCATTGCGGGTGGCGAAGAGGACGTATTTGGAGTCTTCTTCGAGATCCTTGACGGGAAGGATGGTGACGACTTTTTCGCCGGGCTGGAGGGAGATGAGTGAGGCCATGGCCTTGCCTTTGCCGGCAGCGCCGACGTCTGGGATCTCGTAGACCTTGAGCCAGTAGACACGGCCAGTGTTGGTGAAGCAAAGGAGATAGGAGTGCGTCGAGTCGATGATGAGCTGGGCAACGAAGTCCTCTTCGCGAGTCTTCATGCCGAGACGACCGGTGCCTCCGCGACGCTGCTGGCGGTAGGTGGAGATGGGCGTGCGCTTGAGGTAGCCGGTGTTGGAGACGGTAACGGCAACCTGCTCGTCGGCGATGAGGTCTTCGAGCTGAAGCTCGGTGGTCTCGTCGACGATTTGAGTGCGGCGGGCGTCTCCGTACTTGTCGCGAACTTCGGTGAGCTCCTTGATGATGACTTTGCGGAGCTTTGCTGGAGAGGCGAGGATGGACTCGAACTCGGTGATGTTGTCGCGAACGTCGGCAAGCTCTTTGAGGAGCTCGTCGATGGAGAGCTGAGTGAGGCGATAGAGTTGCAGTTCGAGGATCGCATCGATCTGCTTGTAGCTGAGGATGAGGGTGCCGGTCTGCGAGAAGGTCATGTCGACCGCGTACTTCTTCGGGTCGAGGGTGACGCCTTTGAGTTCAGTGCCGCGGAGGTTGATCTTCTTTCCGGAGAAGTACTGGAAGAGATTTTCGCGGGCTTCCGCGCGGCTGCCTGATTGGCGAATCGTCCGGATGACGTTGTCGAGATGATCGAGGGCGATTTGATAACCGAGCAGGATATGTTCGCGGTCGCGGGCCTTGCCGAGGAGAAAGGCAGTGCGGCGACGGACAACTTCGATGCGGTGATCGAGGAAGGCGCGAATGGCCTGATCGAGCGGGAGCTCTTTGGGCTGACCGTTGTGGACGGCCAGGAAGATCATCGAGAAAGACTCCTGCATTTGCGTGTGCTTGTGAAGCTGGTTGAGAACGATCTGATGTTCGGCGCCGCGCTTGAGGCCGATGACAATGCGCATGCCGTCGCGATCGGACTCGTCACGGAATTCGTCGCGGGCGATGTCGGTGATGACACCCTCGTTGACGAGGTCGGCAATGCGCTCGATGAGCTTGGCTTTGTTCACCTGATAAGGAATCTCGGTAACGATAATGGCTTCACGGCCGCCAGAGATCTTTTCAATGGAGCACTTGGCGCGCATCATGAAGCGGCCACGACCGGTCTGGTAGGTGTTGCGAATATTGCTGCGGCCAAAGATGAAACCGCCCGTGGGGAAGTCCGGGCCTTTGACGTGCTCGAGTACCAGGTCGAGATCGCTGCGTGTCTCTCCCTTTTCCTTCGAGATGAGTGCAATGCAGGCGTTAACGACTTCGGTGAGATTGTGCGGCGGGATATTGGTTGCCATGCCGACTGCGATACCGCCTGAGCCATTAATAATGAGGTTGGGGATGCGAGCGGGGAGAACCGTGGGCTCGAGGGTGGACTCGTCGTAGTTGGGAGTGAAGTCGACGGTGTCGGAGTCGATGTCGGCGAGCATTTCCCCGGCGATGCGTGTGAGTCGCGACTCGGTATAACGCATCGCGGCGGGCGGGTCGCCGTCGACCGAACCGAAGTTGCCCTGACCGTCTACGAGGACGTAGCGCATGGAGAAGGGCTGCGCGAGGCGGACCATGGTGTCGTAGATGGCCGAGTCGCCGTGAGGATGAAAGTTACCCATGACGTGGCCGACGACCTTGGAGGCCTTGGTGTATTTCTTGTTGAACTGGAGACCCATCTCCTGCATTCCGTAGAGAATGCGACGATGGACGGGCTTGAGACCGTCGCGGACGTCAGGGAGGGCTCGGCCGATGATGACCGACATGGAGTAGTCGAGGTATGACCGGCGCATCTCTTCTTCCACATTGATGGAGAGCATGTGGAGGGCACCGCGGCCTGGAACATTCCCGCCATCGGGCGGCGTTCCGGCGGGTGGGGGGGTGTTGGAGTTAGCGTCCTGAGGGGAGGGAGTGCCCGGATTTTTCGGGTCTTCGGGGAAAAGATCGTCTGCCATGGTCTATTCCTATTATAAAGGTTTTAGCTGTGCAGAGTGGCTTGGATGGGAAGGTGTAAAGCAATGAAAAGGTGCTCCGAAGAGCACCTTTTTGTTGCCGGTTGATGTTGGGTTAGAAGGCAAACTTCAACGAAAGCTGCATCGTACGAGCGTTGTTGGTGAAGACCTTGTCAGGACGATTGAAGAACGAGCTGGTGACCGTCTGGAAGTTATATCCAGTGGTGTAGCTGGTGGCATTGACGTTATCGACCGTTCCAGGAATGTACTGGGCATGGTTGAGAACATTGAATGCCTGAGCGCCAAACTCGAACGAATAGCGTTCCAGGAACGATATACGCTTGAAGGCCGATAGATCGACGTTATTGATCGGACGGATTGGAAGCGTATTACGTGCTGCCGTCGGCAACGTACCGCTACCAGCCTGAACATAGTAAGCGTTCGGGTTGATGGCGCTGTAGCCGACGATGTTGCCGTTGTTGAGGATAGGATTGACTCCCGTCGCAGTTCCCTTGACGCCGTTGGGGTTGATCATCGGGCGATCGATTGCGGCACCCGAATCTCCGTTGAGGTTCGAGTTCACGCCAGACAGAGCGGTCGCATACTCAGGCGACTCGTAGGTGTAGATGGGAACAATCTTCCAGTTTCCAACTACGTTGCGCATGAGGAAGCTGTTGGAGTTCTTGTAGTACGGCAGATCCCAGAACGCCTCGAGGCTGACACGGTGAGTGCGGTCCAGCGCCGAACGACCGTAGTCGCACTTGACGCACTGCGAGTCCTGCGGACGACGCGGAGTCAGGACGGTTGCGAAAACCTCAGCCGTTGCATCGTCCATCGTCTTCGACCAGGTGTACGAGAGGTTCATCTGCAAACCACGCTCGAAGCGACGTGTGAGGTTCGTAACGAGGCCGTTGTAGTTCGACGACGACCAGGGTTGGTACGAGGTGATTTTGCCGGTGAATCCAGCGTTCGCCCATGTTGGAACGATGTTCGAAAGAGCCTGGATCGCGGCAAGATTCGTGGCGTTGCTTCCTGCGGGAACAAGCACATTGTTTCCAACAAATGTTGGAAGCTGGTTGCTCTTGTTAACCCTTGCCTGAACGTTGATCTGGTCCTGCGTTGCCAGATGGATGCCGCGAGTTCCGACGTAACCAATCTCGGCGGTGTAGGCGCTACCGAAGGTGCGCTGCACCGTGAGAGTGTAGGTTTCGGCGTAAGGCGTGACTTGGTTCGGTAGGAACGCAGAGGTAGCCGCACGCTGATCCGCCAAGCCCTGCGGAGTGTTGGGGAAGGTCGTGATGCCGGAACCATTTCCGGGAGGCAGGCCACCGTTCTTAAGGAAGTTCGCTGAGCCAAAGCCCGGAGCACTTCCCGTGCCCACATCCTGTGTGGACGAGTACTGCGGCGGGAAGGAGAGGGTTCCGAGGTTGTCGAAGAGGACGTCGTATGCGATGCCGAAACCTGCACGCACCGAGGTCCTCTCATCGGGAGACCAGTTGATGCCGAAACGCGGCGCGAAGCTGGTGTAGGTGGGCTGCGGAGCCTGGAATTTAACCAGGCCAGCAACGGACGCCGCACTGTTGAGCTGTTGCGTACGCTCGCCAACGGGAACCGAGGTGAACTCGTAACGGAGACCCGCGTTGATCGTGATCTTCGGGGTCAGACGCCACGTGTCGTTTCCGTAGCCGTAGAGAGCAGTCTGGTCGCCATAGTAGGTCTGTTGACCGGTGGAACGCTCTGCGAAACCTTGGTCGTCAGGAGCAAGGTCGTGGAGGAACTGGTCCGTTGCGGCCCACTGGTAGTCGCCACGAGCGCGCTGCGTGAAGCCTTGGGGCGAGATGTACTTACGACCATCGAAGCCGAACTTGAAGGAGTGTTTGCCCTTCACCCAGCTGATATTGTCGGTAAATTGGTAGAGGTTCTGAATGGTGAACTGGGGTGCATTGGGGTCAGGGCCTACATTGAGCGCCCCCATGTCGTTGAATGTAAGATTCGGGAACTGGTCGAGCCCTGGATAGGTGAAGTTGCCCGACACCACGGTATTCGCATAACGGTTGAAGCCGAGACGGAACTCGTTGGTGAGGTTCGGAGTGAAGGTGTGGTATTCCGAGAGCGCAACCAAGTGATACTTGAAGGGCTGCGTCGTAAAGAACGCCGGAAGCTCAGCAAAGATATCCTCGGCGCCCTGGGTGTTGTAGATGTAGCGGCCGCGGATGCTGTCCTTGGAACCGAGGTTATAGTCCAGGCTGGTGGTGAGAGCGTCGAAGTTGGAGAAGTTCGGCGCGCTCACGTGATAATTACCCAGCGGAATGTTGGCGGGTGCAGAGCCGTCAGCCTTGGCAACCGTCATATATTGAGGACCGCTAGCCTGAGCACCACAGGCGTTGTCGTTGTCGGCAGTAACCTGAGCACCACCAAATGCATTTGCCGCGGGAACGTTCTTGGTGAACTGCTGCAGATTGGTGGAGCTGAATCCGTAGGCAGCAGCCATGCTGTTGAGCTGCGAGAAACCATTCGCAGTCGGGGTGCAGACGAAATAGCTTAGCGACTGTCCGAGGGTTTGACGCTCATAGTTCACGAAGAAGAAGAGCTTGTCGTGGAAGATGGGTCCGCCCAGCTGACCGCCGTAGCGGTTGTAGTCGTAGCGCGGATTGGGAACTTTACCGCCGGCGATACCACTGGCCGCGTTCAAATCGCGGTTCTGGAAGTACTCATAGAGTGACCCGTGGAATTTGTTGGTGCCGGAGATAACGGTGCTGTTGAACTGGCCTCCCGAGGAGTGTCCGAACTCGGGCGAAAACTGGTTGGTGATAAGGGTGAAGTTGCCGACGGAGTCGTTAGGAACGTAGACGAGAGGGCCGGTGACCGCCTTATTGTTGTTATCGATTCCTTCGATGGTGAAGTTGTTATTACGAGGACGCTGGCCACCGACCGAGGGGCCGACACCGATGCCGATACCACCGGTTGAAGCAACGCCGGGGCTGAGCAACGACGCATTGAGCACGCCGAAACCTGTGGTAGCAGTTGGCAGGCTGGCGAGTTCCTCTGTGTCGAATGTTGTGGTGAGGTTCGTCGTTGTGGTGTCGAGAACCACGCCGGCCTCTGCCGTGACTTCGACCGACTGGCTTGAGCCGCTGATCGAGAGAACAATATTTGTAGTCGAGGTTTTGTTCAGGTCAACCTCAAGACCAGTGAGCTTATAAGGCTGGAAGCCTGGATTTGTTGCAGTGATGTCATATTTACCAGCGGGAAGGTTAGAAGCGTGAAACTCGCCGTTGGAATTCGACGTTAGCGTAGTAGAAACAGCAGTTGCCTCGTTCGTAACACGAACGGTTGCATTCGGAATTACAGCGCCTGTCGCATCCTTAACTGTTCCTTCGATATCTCCACTGGTGATTTGGGCCATTGCCATGCCTGCGGAGAGGACTGATATTGCAAAAATTGAAAGAAAACTGCGAAACACCTTACTCAAAGGGCCTATCCTCCGTGATGACACTCTGTAAGGCAATTTTGTGGCCATTAAAATCACGGACCCAAAGCCTGTAGATACATCACGGAAGAAATTTAGGTAGTTTTACGTATATGAAAATATGGATTCGATTATCGTTCGAATAGCGATTCCGAGCCATTTTTTAGCTTTATATTACTGATTTAAATTGAATTACATAATTATCAATTTTTTGTAAAAGGACAAAATGAGTTTCCATTCATTTTGTAACTGGTTGCTTATTTAGTTATATATTTTTGTACATTTATTTTACAAAATCTTTCTCTTAGCTACGCTCTTGGAAGCTCTTTGTCTTGTGGGATTTGGGCCAGGCGACTTCGTTAGCAAAAAGCGTGGACTGGTTATGAACGAGCGATTATCGAATCAAAGACTAATTTTGTCTGATATTTGCTTGAATATCCGACAAGTCTCGTCGTATATTCAAAAAGTCGCATTCATGCGACTTTTCAAAAGTTTTATGGAGTGGTGAGGCCAGATCCCCACGGAGTTGTCTCTTGGCAGAGGCCGCGAGGACCTGGAGCTACAGCCAAAAAAAAATGACTGCAGGTTGATTGCATTCTAGGGCCATTCCGCAGGCCATTCAACTCGGCTCAACCCTCCACTCAATTGAAGGCGGCAAACCCTGAGGTTCGGTGTGGCTGAAGCTCACCCGGCAGAACTTCAGACAAGCGGTCAAGGATGAAGTATGCCCTTTTTGGATCTCATTCGAGGCCTGAAGTGAAACACGAAGATCGGCGCAGTTCTGAATTCAAGGGACTCGACCGAACTTTGTCTCACAGCGAAGCGGTTTCGAGGAGAAACGCATGAAGAAGAAGATGGCGCGGAGAACAAAGGCGAACCGGAAGGCTGCAGGCCGAGCGATGTTCGCAGGGACGCGTGGGTGGATCGCAGCGGGAACGCTGGCAGCTTATGCGGCGATGGGTGGAACGAAGTCGGCTATGGCGAGGATCAAGGAGAAGATCGAGCCAGTGGGGACGGGCTCAGAGGCTACGTTGCCGCTCAAGCGATTTGATATCGGCGCCGGACCGCTTGACGGGGCGATTGCGGCCTACGAGAAAGCGACCGGACTGACAGTTAAGGTTGTATTGCCATCAGGCACGCTCGCAGGATTCAACTCATCAGGTGTTGTCGGGCTTTATCGCGAAGATGAGGCGTTGCGTCTACTGCTGGAAGGAACGGGATTGAACTATCGCGTAGAGGATGCCGCGACGATGGTCGTGGGGGTGCAGGCCAAGGACACAGTCTCCGTAACTTCGTCTGTCCCGGATGAGGTTTCGATGACAAAGTTCACCGAGCCATTGCTGGATACGCCACAGAGTATTGCCGTCGTACCGCAGTTTGTTGTGAAGGATGAGGGCGTGACAACCTTGCGCGATACGCTGCGCAATGTTCCCGGCATCAGCCTTGCCGCGGGTGAAGCAGGAGCTCAGGGTGACAATCTAACGATTCGCGGCTTTACGGCACGCAATGACATCTTTCTCGATGGGATTCGGGATTTCGGCAGCTATTACCGAGACTCCTTTAATTATGAGCAAGTCGAGGCCCTCGAAGGGCCTGCTGGCGTACAGTTTGGTCGCGGATCGACGGGCGGGGTGGTGAACCAGGAGAGCAAGGTTCCGACGGTACAGCAGTTTGCCCATGTACAAGCGCAGTTTGGAACTGATGCAACGAAGAGAATTACTGCTGACTTGAACAGCAAAGAGGTCGATACATTGGGCGGAACCGCGGCACGACTGAATCTGATGGGCCAGGTCAGCGGATTTGCTGGACGGCCGTTCGCAGAGGTTCGGAGGTTTGGCGTTGCACCCTCAGTATCGATCGGGCTGAATACGAAGACACGTGCGACGTTGAGCTATGTGCATCTGCAGGATCAGGACACGCCCGACTACGGATTGCCGTGGCTGAACAATACGGTTGCGCCGGGAGCGATTCGGCATAACTACTACGGGTTTCACAACGAAAACTATCTGAATACGAATGACGACATTCTGACGCTGAAGGTCGAGCATGAGTTTTCGCCGAATCTGAACCTGCACACGATCGCCCGGGCTGCGAACTATCCGCGGCAGGCACAGATTACAGAGCCGCAGATCTGCTCGAATGCAGCGGCCAGCGTGCCTGTGGGCGGCGTTGTGGCGAAACTACCAACTTCGGCGGTGAATCCTGCAATCCCCTGCCCCTACACGGCGGCGAGCGATCCAAGCACGATTCTGGTTAACAGAAACCAGTTGGTAACGAGCAGCGTGGAGGGGGACCTCTGGGATCAGACCGAGGTGACTGCGCGCTTCAAAACATTTGGCATTGGCCATGCTTTGGTTGCGGGAGTTGAGGGCGGGCAGGAGATCTCAAATCCGACACGAACGAGTTACACAATCAATGGTGTCAACACAGTTCCCGCAACTACATTGTTGAGCCCGAATGTGGAGCAGCCATTTTCGGGAACGCCATATGTGACCTCGATTGTGCATACGAAGTCGGAGAGCGTTGGGCTATATTTCCTCGATTCGATCAAATTGGGCCGCCTGTTTGAGTTGAGCGGAGGCATACGGTGGGATCGCTTTGACACTGGCTACAACCTGTGGCAACCCAAACCTCCCGCGGGCGGAGCGGTTACGGCTCCGGTAGCTCCGATCAGCCGTGTGGATGAGCAGCCCAGCTATCGCGCAGCGTTCGTGTACAAGCCTTCGAGTCATGGCAGCGTGTACTTCGACTACGGAACGAGCTTTGATCCTGCCGCTTCGTCGTTGAGTCTGAGCGTTGGACTTGCAAACAGCTCAGCTGTGCCGGAAGAGAACGAATCGTACGAAGTAGGCGCGAAGTGGAGTTTCCTGAATGAACGGTTGATGGCTGAAGGCGCCTGGTTCCGCACGGAGAAGGACAACGCGCGTGAGACAGACCCAACGAATGCAAATAATATCGTCGCTGCAGGAAATCAACTGGTGAAGGGCGTGCAGTTCAGCATCATCGGGCGCATGCCGCACGGCATGGATTTGGTTGCGGGGTATGCCTACCTTGACAGTGCCGTGATCTTCTCGAAGTTTTTCCCAACTGCTGTTGGATATCCTCTAGCAAACGTGCCGAAACAGACCTTCAATCTGTTTGTGACGCATCGGTTGCCGTGGCGGCTCGATGGTGGGCTTGGCGGGAACTATGTTGCGAGCAGGACCGCGAGTTCGACCGTACCGTTTGTTCCGACAGGCTACGCGCCGAATTCGAATGGAGCTGGGTTTATCGTGACCAGCGTGGCGATGAAGCAGGTTCCGGGATATTGGGCCTTCAATGCGATGCTGCGGCGACCGGTGACGGAGCGGCTGGAACTCCAGGTAAATGCGAACAATATTCTGAATCGGTCCTTTATCGATCTGCCGCATCCGAGTCATTTGATTCCCGGTGCAGGCGCGAGTGCACTGATCGGAATTAGTTACAAATTCTAAGGACGAAGCGATGTTGATTACGATTCCCGATGTATTGACTGTGGGCGAGGTGGCTCAGGCACGCGCGGCGCTCGATGCCGCTGAGTGGGTGGATGGCAGGGTGACCGCCGGGTACCAGGCGCAGAAGGTGAAGGACAACCTGCAACTGCCGGAGGGTCACCCAGTGTCGGTGAAGATGGGAGAGATGGTGCTTGCTGCGCTGGCACGATCTCCTTTGTTTATGTCGGCAGCACTGCCTCTGCGAGTCTTTCCGCCGATGTTCAATCGCTACACAGGCGGTGGACACTTCGGCACACACGTCGACACGGCGATACGAACGAATGCCACAACCGGCCAGCGAATCAGGACGGACGTTTCGGCTACTTTGTTTCTTTCGGCTCCTGAGGAATATGAGGGCGGCGAGCTGCACGTCGAGGATACCTACGGAGTGCACTCGGTGAAGCTACCGGCGGGACACATGGTGCTGTATCCGGCGACGAGTCTACACCGCGTATCTCCGGTGACGCGAGGCGCGCGAGTGGCTTCGTTCTTCTGGATCCAAAGTATGATTCGGAGCGATGGCGACCGGACGCTGCTGTACGATCTGGACTCAGCAATTCAGAGGCTGGCGGTGGACTCACCGGGGAGCCCTGTTGGTGTACAGTTGACCGGGGTTTATCACAATCTGCTGCGACGCTGGGCAGAGATGTAGCCGACGCAATTTGAATCGAGGGCGTGGGCGAAAAAAGCCAATTGTTCAAAGACCGAAGTATCATGGTCTCCAATGAATTTTCGCGCCTTGGCGCGTTCAGGTTTAACGGAGGCTCAATGCTACGAACTCGTGGCCGCTTACTTCTCACAGGACTTCTCGTCGTTATTGCAGCGAGCCTGAGGGCCCAGTCGAACACTACGCTCCTTGTCGATGTCGACCATCGCACGACAACCTCGCTTAACGGCGACTGGCACGCGATCGTCGATCAGTATGCGACAGGCCTCTATACCTTTCACCAGGAGCTGCGCAAGGACGGGTTTTTTATCAACGCTCCGTATGACCCCAGCGGTCATCCGCAGGACTACAATTTCGCCAACGCCGTAACGCTCAAGGTTCCCGGGGACTGGAACACGCAAAGGCCTGAACTTCTCTACTACGAAGGGCCAATCTGGTATGAGCGCGACTTTGAGCACACCGCCAAACCAAACACCCGTACCTTTCTTCATATCGGTGCCGCTAACTACCGCAGCTTCGTCTGGGTGAACACGAAAAAGGTCTGCGAACACGAGGGCGGCTTCACTCCTTTCGACTGCGAGCTCACCAGTGTCGTGAAGAACGGCAAGAACTTCGTCGTAATCTCGGTCGACAATACTCGCATCGCTGATGGTGTTCCCACTCTGCAGACCGATTGGTGGAACTACGGCGGCCTGACCCGTGATGTCTCTCTCGTCGATGTGCCAACCGAATTCATCGACGACTACGGGCTTCACCTTAGCCGCGCGGACCACGAACTGATCGAAGGCTATGTTCATGTCGAAGGCGCATCCTCGGGAGCGCGAGTCACGGTCTCGATTCCAGAGCTCAACGCAAGGGCAACTGGCACTGTCGACAGTAGCTCACGCGCAACGATCAGCATCCCTGCTAAGTTGATCAACCTCTGGTCGCCGGAGAATCCAAAGCTCTACAAGGTGGAGATTGCGACCGACGCCGATAAGATCGAGGATGAGATCGGTTTCCGCACCATCGAATCTCGCGGAACGCAGATTCTTCTCAACGGTCAACCTGTCTTTCTCCGCGGCATCTCGATTCATGCGGAAGCTCCTTACCGCACCGGGCGTGCCTACTCTCAAAAAGATGTCGATACACTTCTCGGCTGGGCGAAAGAACTTGGCTGCAACTACGTTCGCCTCGCCCACTACCCACATGACGAGCGCATGACACGCACTGCCGACAAACTCGGCCTGATGGTCTGGTCGGAGATTCCCGACTACTGGGCGTTGCAGTTCGAGAACCCTGCCGTTCTCGCCAAATCAAAGCAGCAGCTGGGTGAGATGATCCGCCGCGATCGCAACAAGGCCTCGATCGTCCTATGGTCTGTTGCGAATGAGACTCCAAACACAGAAGCTCGAACGAAATACCTAACGACGATGGTCGATCTTGCTCACCAACTCGATCCCACACGTCTGGTTACCGCAGCGCTCCTCGTGCGCACCGAGAAAAACTCCAGCGGTCACGGCACGACAAAGATCGTCGACGACCCGCTTGGGAAAGCGCTCGACGTGATCGGCACGAACGAGTACATCGGATGGTATGAGCAACATGCAGAAGGTGCCGACTCGACGACATGGGACATCCGCTACCAGAAGCCGCTCATCATGTCGGAGTGGGGTGGCGATGCCAAGGCGGGCAAACATGCTCCCGCTGGCGATGCGCATCCTGCTCTCTGGACAGAGGAATATCAGGCTGAGATTTACAACCACCAGATCCCAATGCTTAACAAAATCCCGCAACTGCGCGGCACAAGTCCATGGATTCTGATGGATTTCCGTTCTGCGCGTCGCGTTAATCCAGGACTGCAGGACAACTTCAACCGCAAAGGCCTCATCTCCGATCAGGGACAGAAGAAACAAGCGTTCTTTATCCTGCAGAAAGCTTATAAGGACAAGACACTTGGCAAGCCGGAGTAATCTGGACCAATAAAGAAATCAGCCCTCCCGCGGGAGGGCTGATTTGTGCAGCGAAGACATCTCATTTCTTGTTCTTGAGAACTTCGGCTACGCGCTCGGCAAGTTGTTCAACTGGATCTCCAGGACTTCCTCCGCCGCCTTTGAAAAGATCCGGCTTCGTAAACTCAGGCTTATAGAACTCCTTGAAATACTCCGGTTTATAGAAGTCTGGTTTGTAATATTCGGGTTTGTAGTGTTCAGGTTTGAATAGATCAGGCTTGACGTGCTCAGGCTTGAGCTGTTCGTTAGTAGCCGCGTGTGCGCTCAAAACCCCAAGCAGGTCCTTTACCTTCATGCCTGAGAGCGGAGCGTCATAGTCGATCGGTGAGGGACGGCTCGATTTTCCGATCATCGGTTCCTTTGGATCTGCCATTTTTCCTCCTTCGGATTGTTAGTTAGGCGAAGACGTTCAATTCTTCGGTGGTTTTTGATGACGTACTCAACGATGGCCCGCGCAAAAGAGGTTGTCCGTTTCCCGGCGACGGACGTGAACAGAAGGCTCTACTCGCAACGAGGTGACCACCAGCTTGCTTCAAAGGAAGACTGAGCTGGTGGTCAACCCTGCTCACTTCTTGTTCTTCAATATCTCGGCAACGCGAGTAGCAAGGTGTTCCACTGGATCACCGCCCCCGCCCACAAATTCCTTTTCTTTAACAGTCTCTTTGTGCTCTTTCAGGTAGTCCGGCTTGTAGATCTCCGGCTTGAAGTATTCCTTGTAGAAATCCGGTTTGTAGTGCTCCGGTTTGTAGAACTCCAGGTTTGCACCGGAGTGTGCGCTCAAAACGCCCAGCAGATCTCGTACTTTCATGCCTGAAATTGGGGCATCATAGTCGATCGCCGTGGGACGGCTTGATTTTCCAATCATCGGTTCTGCCATTTTGTTTTCCTCCTTGGGATAGTTTTGTGGACGAATCACGCGAACACGTTCGTCTCTTCAGCCTGATTCTGGATCAGGTATTCAACAATCGCCCTCGTAATGGGCTGACCGCTCAGCCGGTCATAAAAAGTAAACTGTGGATAAGGGTTTAGCTCGAGCGCAACCAGACGTCCGTTGGCCTGTCTCTTGAAGTCCATGCCGCTCGCAATCAATCCGAGACTGTGTGTAAAGGCGATGCAACGGTGGACTGTATCGGAATCGAGTTCTCCCGCCTCGACCAGAATCGGCTCGTTGTTGATAATCGACGTCCGCCTGTAGTCAACGTTCTCGGCCACTACTCGAGTTACAAACGCTTCATTGCCGACAACGTGAACACGGTAGTCATCGCCCGCAACGTATTCCTGAAACAACGTAGGACTGCACGGCAGAAGATCAAGCCGAGGGAGCTTATCTTCGGTAAGCAACTGTGGCAGTGTCGTCATGATGCTGACGCCCTTGAAGATCACTTCACCCTTGCACTCCTCCCAGAACGCTCGCCCTTCCTCGGGGATGTTCGTAACCAGCGATCGGGGCACATCGAAGCCTGCCTCCGCTAATAATGCGCCCTGATAAGCCTTCGAATAGTTCGAAACAGCGTTTGCCGGTGGATTCAGGACGGGACAACTTGCCACTCGCAACATGGAATTAAGCGTCCCCTGCAAATGGCCCATCTCCTGCAACTGCTTCGCATCGAGTGTTCGCGCGACCGCATGCCGCACGAAGATCGCGTTCACAGGAGTCTGCCCCGTACAGCCGTCTCCGAGGATGCGATAGACCGACTGACCGTTCGAAGCCTCGCGCTTCACTGAATGTTTCGAAGGACTATCCTCATCGATCGCAATAAATGGGTGGCCGCTCTCGCGCAGGCACTGATTCATCGCCGGAAAGACGTTGTCCTTGCTGGAACCGAGTACGAGAATCATGCGAGCATCTCCGCTGTGGCGTTGCCAATCTGCTGAACTACTGCATCCGGTTCTTCATTCAGCACAGGAAAAATCTCGACGTGTCGCAGATGCAGCTCATTGTTTTCGCGATCGAAGTCGAGGCGGCATAAGCCGATTCCGTTTTCACGTTGCCATTCGGCGATTGCGGGCAAATGTTCTGTCGCCCAATCGCTTGTCTCTCGATCGGTCGATTCCCGCGGAATCATTCTTTTACCCGCGATGTACACCGAGTCGCATGCCGGATCCGGCATCTTTGGAAAAATTCTGGGAGGCAACACATCGGCAGGGGGATCAGTTCTCGTGTGGACCTTCAACCGTCGTCCAAGACTATGCACCAGTGCGTCGGGATAGGTAATGTCGCTCAACCACCAGGACAGATCGAACCGGTTGATGACAGGACATTCCAAGCTCGCAAGCATTGCGTACCACGCTGCACTCGTCTCGTGATACACAAACATCTGATCCTGCATGTCCAGTTCCTCAGGGGGCCACCACATTCGCGGCAGGCGCACAAGAGCGCTCGAGATTTCATCCAAGCCAACGCGCGTCCCGTCGACAACCAGATAGCCGTCTGTGCGCGTGCGGCTCTGATGAAAAGCAAAAGATGTCTTGGAGCATACTTCCTGCTCATCGAGGCAGAGGACTGGCGTTCCGTCGCCGGCCAGCCGGTCACGGACGGCTTTCACCAACAAATCATCGTGGTGGCCCAAAACAAGGATCATGCCAAGTCTCACTTTCGTGGGGATCGAAGGGACCGGGGCCTGTTTTCAGAGCAGAACTTTCAGCTCTTTAGGGAGAGTGCATCAATATACACTGGGTCGCTCCGGATTGCATCTCTATCTTCGTCTCCTGCAAGCAACTTCTCAGAAAGACTGACATATACACTGTGGGCAACGAACACTTCCTCTCAGGACGCGACTTGCAGAAAACGAAACCAGAAGTGAGGCCCAATGCCCATGCGAATGACCTTGAGACACGATGATTCACGAAGCGATGATTGCACTCCACCCGTCAGGAACTGCCTTTTCTTCGCCCTGATCTTTGTTTTCGTTATACCTGCGCTGGCAGCTACGACGCCCGCGCCGGACTTCGGCCCGAACGTCCTCATCTTTTACCCGTCGATGCCGTCAGCGACGATTCAGGAACAGATCGATAAGGTTTATGCCACACAGCGCCGTAACGAGTTCGGTGCAGAACGCAACGCTTTTCTTTTTCTTCCGGGCGAATATGCCGTCGACGTGCCGATTGGTTTTTACACGCAGGTCCTGGGACTCGGTGCCTCTCCCGACAACGTTCACATTACCGGCAACGTTCACGCCGATGCTGCCAGCCGCAACAACAACGCCACTACCACTTTCTGGCGCGCGGTCGAAAACTTCTCCGTAGCCCCCACCAACGGCACGATGCAATGGGCCGTTTCGCAAGCCGCACCATTTCGCCGTATGCACATCCAGGGTGACATCGTTCTCCATCAAAACCGCGGCTGGGCCAGTGGAGGATGGATGTCCGACTCGCTTATCGATGGCGACGTGGATTCAGGCACGCAGCAACAATGGATCTCTCGTAACAGCGAGTGGCGAAGCTGGACCGGATCCAACTGGAACATGGTCTTCGTCGGAATCCCCAATCCGCCAGAAGGCGAATGGCCGAAGCCTCCTTACACAAAGATCGAGAAGACTCCTATCGTTCGTGAGAAACCTTTTCTGCAGGTCGACTCCGCCGGCAACTACAGCGTTCGCGTTCCCGCCATACGTACCGAAAGCTCAGGAATCACATGGCATGCCGCCGTCACTCCCGGAAAGACAATTCCTATCTCGCAGTTTTATATTGCCCACGCAACCCGCGATAATGCCGCTACCATCAACGCGCAACTATCACACGGTAAAAATCTCATCCTCACGCCCGGCAACTATGACCTCACCGAACCTATCCACATTACGCGCGCAAATACCGTAGTCCTTGGGCTCGGCTTCGCCACACTCCGGCCCGTCAACGGCACTGCCGCGATGACCACCGCCGATTCGGACGGCATCATTATTGCCGGCCTCCTCTTAGACGCTGGGCCTACATCCTCTCCGTTTCTGCTTCAAGTCGGCTCGGCCAAAAATCATACGGTCAACGAAAAAAATCCAATCTCATTGCATGACGTCTTCTTTCGCGTTGGAGGAGCAGGCGTCGGTCGCGCAGCAATCGATCTCGAAGTCAACTCGAACGACACGATCATCGATCACACATGGATCTGGCGTGCCGATCATGGAGCAGGCGTCGGCTGGGATCAAAACACAAGCGCCAACGGCCTCGTAGTCAACGGCGACAACGTAACTGTTTATGGCCTCTTTGTCGAACACCATCAACAGTTCCAGGTTCTATGGAACGGCAACTACGGCCGCACCTACTTCTACCAATCCGAGATTCCCTACGACCCACCCGATCAGTCGAGTTTTACGAGTGCTCAGGGCACGAATGGCTGGGCGTCTTACAAAGTCGGAGACAGCGTGACATCGCATGAAGCGTGGGGACTCGGGATCTACAGTGTCTTTCGCCATCCAGATGTTGCTCTCACTCGTGCTATCGAAGTTCCGGTGACCCCGAACGTCCGCTTTCATCACATGATCACCGTCGCTCTCGACGATAAGGGCGAGATCACCAATGTTATCAACAACACGGGCGGCCCAACCGCCTTGGCTCCCCATCGGGTCACCCCTAAAGTCACCGACTTCCCACAGGCGACGGCTGTTCCCTGAGAATCTCTTTGATTTACTCTGGGAACCTCAGCAAAAAACCCTGGGCAGTTTGCTCCTGCACTCAGGAGTGCACGGACTTGCTGCATTTTAATTCCATGAAGAATGTAAGACCACTACCTCACGCGACGAAACGGGCGACGCTCGGTCTCACGCTCACTTTTATTTTCTTTGCCGGAGACGTTTCCGCGCAAACCACGCTCGACCAACTTCCCGATGCGCCGAACCCCTCCATACTCTCCGGCACTGTCACCGACACGACTGAAGCTATTGTGTCCAACGCGAACATCACACTTGAAAATATCGAAACCAAGTTCGTTACAAACACTCACTCCGACATAACCGGCGCCTTCTCGTTCCATGCCATTCCTCCCGCGAAATACATCGTGCGAATCTCTGCACCCGGTTTCGCGCCTTGGAAGATTGAGGATGTCGTGATCCGCCCAGGAGAAAATCTTGTCCTGCCTCCGATCCTTCTTGGCGTCGAATCAATCAGCTCAACTGTCGACGCCATTACCCGGGAAGACCTCGCCGAACAACAGATCAGCGCCGAAGTAAAACAGCGCATCATTGGCGTTCTCCCCAATTTTTATGTGAGCTACGTTCCAGACGCCGCGCCGCTTACCCGCAAACAAAAATTCAAGCTCGCGCTCAGAGTTTCAGTTGACCCCGTCACTTACCTCACCACCGGAGTCACCGCAGGAATCGAACAGTGGCAGGGAGATTTTTCCGGCTATGGCGACGGATTCGGCGGCTATGCCAAGCGCTATGGCGCCACCTATGGTGATCGAATTACCTCCACTTTTTTCGGAGCTGCTCTCTTACCTTCGCTTTTCCACCAGGATCCACGCTACTTCTACAAAGGAACCGGCAGCATCCCTCGCCGCGCACTCTACGCAATCTCAACCGTTGTTATCTGCAAGGGCGACAACGGTCACTGGCAGCCTAACTACTCGAACGTCCTCGGCAATTTGGCCGCCGGCGGGATATCCAGTCTCTACTACCCCAACAGCGATAAACATGACACCCAGGTCACCGTCGATAACATCTTTATCGGCATCGGCACTGGAGCGATCGGCACACTCTTCCAGGAGTTCCTTCTAAAACATTTGACTCATGGTGTGCCGCCGTCTGCCCCACCAACCGGGCCTACACCATTTCAGAACTAGCCCAACTCTATTCACATTCAGGCGGAGCCATAAACCGGTACCGCCGCGCCATGTACCAACACAGCTTGGTCGCTGCATAAGAACAAAATCACGTTTGCAATGTCCTCTGGTTTAGGCCACGCAGCAAAATCCGCGTTCGGCATCGCCTGCCGGTTCAATGATGTATCGATAATGCTCGGAAGCACCGAGTTCACTCTTACTCCAGTTCCCTTCACATCCGCAGCGAGCGAATCCATCATTGCCACCGCTGCGGCCTTCGACGCCGAGTAGGCTGCGGCTCCGCCGCCGTGATCGAACGCAGCTTTCGCCGCCACATTAACGATCGCTCCCTTTTTTTGCGTTAGCATTGCGGGCACGACTGCACGAGTCAGCGCATATCCCGAACGCAGATTCAACGACAGCATCGTATCGAAGACTTTGGTCTCCACATCCCACAACTTCACACCGCCTGCATAGCCACCGACGGTATTCACCAGCACATCGATCCGGCCGTGCCGTGACAAGAGCCGACCAACAAACTCGCTCGTTGCTTCCTCATTGGTGACATCGACCACAGCGCCTTCCAGCGCATCAGCCTTCGATGCGACGGCCTTTTTCAGTGCGACAAACTCCTCGTCCTTCCGGTAAGTCACGACGACCTTTGCGCCCTCTTCCAGAAACGCACGGCTCACCGCTTTCCCCAAGCCGCCCGTTCCGCCCGCCACAAGCACAACCTTGTCCGAAAAGTTGATTTCCATAGTTCCTTCATCCTACAGGGATGGTTTTTTGGATTGCGCAGCCAGCATGGTGATCGAGATAAGGACAAACTCGGCGGGCTTGAGAGGAGCAAAGCCTATCTGAATGTTGATGCGCCCATTATCGATATCGTTTTGCGTCATGGTCGTTGCATCGCATTTAACGAAATAGGCTTGCTGGGGTGTGGTGCCCATAAAAGAGCCCTGCTGCCAAAGCCGATTGAGGAAGGTACTCGCGGTAAGCCTGATTGAGGCCCAGAGGGTTGGATTGTTCGGCTCAAAGACGACCCATTGCAGGCCGGATTTGAGGCTCTGCTCGATATAGGTGGCGAGACGACGAACATTGACGTATTTGTAGTCCAAGTTGTTTGCTCCGACAGTAGTTCTGGCTCCCCAAACTACGGTGCCGTAGACGGGAAAAGTTCGAATAGCGTTGATTCCATTCAAAGAAAGTTGCGCACTTGTGGCATCGTCGATGGCAACTGAAGGAGTTGCGCCTGTGATTGTAGCGCTGGTTCCAGCAGGCGCTTTCCAGACACCGCGCGTGCTGTCGGTGGTGGCATAGATGCCGGCGACCGAGCCGCTGGCCGGCATCTCGCGCGGAGCATTCCCGTTAAGTGGATCGAGAATGCTCAGTTGGGGATAATACACAGCTGCGAAGTCACTATTGGAGAGACGAGTGCCAGCAAACCAGCTTTCAATGGCTGGTGCAGTCGAGATCACATTCGATGGGGGAATATCCACGATATAAAAAGCGTTCTTTTCCGTACAAAAAGCCTGAGCGGCAAGCAAGGTTAAATTCATTTCGGCTGGAGCCAGATTGGTCGTGGCGGGAAGACAGAGGAGATTGAAAGGAACGGTCAGGTCTGCCAGTGCTGAGTTAAGAGCAGAAACGAAGTTTGCGGTAGACGGATGAGGTGCGATGCGAACGATGATTGCTGCCTCACCGCCATTACTAAAGAACTGCCATACCTGATAGCTGGATTCACTGCGCACGTCGAGACCACCAAATGTCTGCTGAAATTCAAGAAAGCTTGCAATCGGTGTTGGTGTGTTGATTGGACCAGACGCAAAAAAATCGACAAAGGCGGTGACCGAAGTGGGCATCTCCCCAGAGATCGGAGGAGGCGTTGAAAGTTCGCCGATAGAGGGTTGATCTGCCATTGGAAGCATCCGACTTCAGGGGCCCATGTTTATAAAAAGATTCTGTCTCAGCTACGGTCTCCGTACGCCTCGACCGAGAGAGGAGCTTCCACTCGCGGAAGAAAGAGCGAGAAGACGGTTCCGTGCCGCACCGGGTCTTCGGAGGTGCGGAAGGTCAGGCGGCCATGATGACGTTTGACGATCCCGGCTGAGATCCATAGACCCAGGCCCGTACCATTGAGATCCTTGGTCGTGTAAAAGGGTTCGAAGAGCCGAGCGCGAACTGTAGGAGACATACCGTGGCCCGTGTCGGCGATGGTGATGCGGATACCCGAGCGGCCTTCGGGATGCTCGACAGAGTAGTTCGTTGCATCGTGGGCGCGAACGATGAGGCGGCCACCGTGGCGCATTGCATCGATGGCATTTGCAATCAGATTATTTAGAACCTGGCGGATGTCGTTCTCGAAGCAGAGGATTGTCGAGCCGGTAGCATAAGTGGCGTCGACCTCAATATTCGAGTTGGCGAGCCGCCCGTGGTAGAGGTCGAGAACAGCGCCAACAAGATCGTCCGCTCCGACGTCGGTGGCTCGTACAGCCTGTCGGTGGAATCGCAGCGTTTGCGTCGCGATCTGACAGACGCGGGAGAGTTCGGCCTGAGCGATCTGGACATAGTGTCGGATGCTGTCGGGAAGATCGTCAGACAGTGCGATGAGATAGAGAAGATTCGTAATGGCCTCGAGCGGATTATTAATCTCGTGCGAGATGGAACTGGCCAGCCGACCGACGGCGGCTAACTTTTCGCTCTGGAGAAGCGCCGCTTCGGCCTTCTTCTGATTCGTCATTTCAAGGATCACGGCGATGATCGCCTCAACAACACCGTGAGAGTTACGGAGAGGTGAGTAGCTGACGTTCCAATAGCGATGCTCACCGGGACGAGTCGGCAGTTCGCCCTCAAGCATGAGATTTCTGACGGCATGACCTTGGGCGACCTGCTCGAAGATCTGTTTGATACCTTTGAGCGGAGCGAGCTCCATAATGGTATGCCCCAGAATCTTCTCGCGTGGGAGACCGAGAGTCTCGCACTGGCGATCATTGATGCGCAGGTATCGGAACTCAACTGGATCGAAGAGCGAAAGACCGATTGGCGCAGGCTGGTAGATGGTTTCAAGTTCGGCGCGCTGCCGTTCAGTCTCATCTTGCCGGCGCTGGAGCGTCTCAGCGAAGGTCTTGCGGTCGTCAACGTCGATGGCGACGCCGAGCCAATCGAGAATCTTGCCGGAGTCATCACGAACGGGCTGCGCGCGGACCCACCACCAGCGTGCGCGACCGTCACGTGCTCGAATCAGACGTGCTTCGACATCGTAGTCTTCGCCACTGGCGACAGAGGAGTGCCAGGCGTTGAGGACGCGTTGCCGGTCTTGAGGGTGGACTCCTACAAGCCAACCCTCGTTACTGAAGTCTTCGAGCGCGAAGCCAAAGAAGTCGAGGATACCCTGATTCGCATAGGTAATGTTTCCTTCAGAATCACCCATCCAGATGCCGTGAGGGTTGAGATCGGCGAGGACGCGATATCGGGCTTCGCTGGTAATGAGCGCTTGTTCGTCCCGCTTGCGCCTGGTGATGTCAGTGGTCATGCCGCGCAGGTGAGTGGCAACTCCTGCGCTGTTGTAGACGGGGACGCGGCGGCATTCGACCCAGAGATTTCCGCCCTCGGGAGTAAAGACCTCATAGTCGACGATGCTGACGGTGTTTGTGTCGATCGCTCTCTTGGCATCGTGCTGGACATGAATCAAGTCGGAAGGCTTGATGATCTTGTCCAGATCGTCAATCGTAGTGATTTCGGAGAAGGGTCGACCGTAGACGGGATAGGAACCCTCGCCGTATTTGACCGTGCGGTTGACGAGATCCATCTCCCATGTGGCGACGCGGGCGGTTTGCTGGACAAAAGCAAGAGTTGCTTGTTGGTCGAGGAGTATCTGGCGGGAGATGTGTTCGGCGGTAATGTCTCGGAAGAAGACGACGATTCCGTCATCGAAAGGGCGGCACTGGATCGAGAGCCAGAGATTGAGAGGATCCGGGTAGAAGGTCTCGAACTCGCTCGAGATACCTTCGTTCATGGCGCGATGGACGTTGCGATTAATCTCTCTATCCTGCGCGGCGAAAGGAAACTCCTGCCAGAGATTTTTGCCGAGCAGTTCACCCTTGGCAGTAAGCAGTTCCCTGGCACGGCGATTCAGAAAGGAGATGTTCCAGTTGCGGTCGACGCTGGCAACAGCATCTGTGGTAGTTTCGAGAACCTGGCTGAGCTGACGGATAGAGGTATCGCGGAGAAACTCGGCTCCCTTCCGATCAGTGATGTCGTGATAGAAGAGCGCAATTCCATCGTCCGTCGGGTAAATCGAAACGTTAAACCATCCGTCAGTGCGTTCGGAGTAATACTCGACTGTGGCCTTTTCGCCCGTCCGCATTACCCTGCGATAGATCTCCTCTAGTTCAGTACCAGGAAGGTGCGGATACATCTCCCAGAAAGTTCTGTTGCTGTTGATGTCGGCAGGATTAATCCGTCCGCGATAGCGCGCCTCTTCATTCGCAAAAGTAACGATCCAGTTGCGGTTAACGCAGACAATTCCCTCCGTAATCTGTGTCAGTAGTCGGGCAAGGCGCTCATTCTGTGCGTCTTCCTCAGACCGGAGATTCTTGGTACCGAGGGCTGACAGATCGTTTTGAGGGATAAGGGTATCGGACATTTGGGGAGTGCCTGATCCTACGTTAAGTTGCTCGCCGGAGGGTAATCCTATTTGAGCATAGGAATCAATGGGTTGCCTCCAGATGTTCAATTCGAATCCGTAAACCTTGGAGCTCTGTAGTTAAGGAGGTGATCTCGGCCTCCATCCGGGCAAGGCGCTGCGTGGTGCTCAGATCGGAAGGATCAGAGGCCCTATCAGAATCGATTTCGACGTTTCTTTCAGCTGAGGTCCCCTTCTCCGGTAACGCTCCCAGTAGATGTGCATACCGTGCCTCGCGGGATCCGGGTTGCCGAGGAAGAACGGTAGTCAGCGGACCGGTTTCGTTGCTGGCGGTATCGGCCGCGGAGCGATTCGCCAGGCGCTCGAGAGTGGATTGCGCAGTGGCGAGATCGTCGAAGGAGTAAAGGCGGTCCGCACGGCTGCGGATCTCTCCGGGAGTCTGTGGACCGCGAAGCATGAGCAGGCAGAGAACCGCAGTCTCATCGCGGCGCAGGTTGAGGACGGTGCGAATACGGTGCTCGTATTTGGCAACGCGCGCGTCATGGATCGTTGTGACCAGCCCCATGTCCTCAAGGGAATGGAGGGCTTGGCGGACCTCATCTTCCTTCAGATCGAGGACGGGATCGCGGCTGGAGCGCTGGTTGCAGGCGTTGATCAGCGCATTCAGGGAGAGTGGATAGTTTTCAGGAGTTGTAATCTCCTTTTCGATGAGCGAGCCGAGGACGCGGAGTTGGATGGAGTCGAGGTGCATGCTTACAGGTTGCCACAGGTGGAAGGCCTGATAATGAATAACAAATGCAAACGGGCAAACTGTTAGTTCTGACAGAAGATCAGGTGCAGTCAGTGCTGTCGTATGAACAACTTATTCCGACGATCCGGAAGGCACTCAGGGATTTGTCTGCCGGACGTGTGACGCAGCCCTTACGTTCAGTGATATCAGTAACAGAACATGCGGGGTGGTTCGCTATGATGCCCGCGGTTTACGGTGGCGTGATGGGCGCCAAGATGGTGACGTTCTATCCGGGAAACGTCGCGCTCCAAAAGCACACGCATATGGCGATGATCCAACTGTTTCGTTCCGACACTGGCGAGCCGCTGGCTCTGATGGATGGACGCCTGATCACCGAGATGCGTACAGCAGCCACGTCGGCCATTGCAGTGGACCACCTGGCACGGCAGGACGTAAAAGTGCTCGGGATCCTTGGCAGTGGAGTGCAGGCACGGTCACATGTGAGAGCGCTCGCCCTGGTGCGCAGATTCGAAGAGATCCGTGTCTGGAGCCAGACAGAGAAGAATGCAAAGTCGTTTGCCGATGAAGTTGGAGCCCGTGTTACTTCGGCAGAGGAGGCGGTGACTGACGCGGATGTCGTCTTGACGCTGACCAGTTCACCAGTACCGATTCTGCAGGGCAGATGGCTGAAAGAAGACGCAGTTGTGTGTGCGGTCGGTGCGGTAACCCCAGATCGGCGAGAGTTGGACGATGAGGCAATGCGTGGGCCGGTCGTTGTGGAGTCACGCGAGGCGGCAATGCGAGAGCCGGGAGATATTCTGCTCGCAAAGGCAACGGTCAGCGCTGAGATCGGGGAATTGTTGAATGGCAGCAGGTTGGACCGGCTTGAAGGGCCAGTGGTCTTCAAGTCGGTTGGAGTGGCAATCGAGGATATCGCGACGGCAAAACTCGTTTTTGAGCTTTTTGAGGGCTCACGAGCGAAAATTTAGGGAGCTAACTAACGTAAATACAGTCAATTGCACGATTGCCAACAAGAAATCATGATTGTGACACTTAAGTTACATTCCCCCGGTCCTGATTTGGGTTTCAAATAGGTAAACTTGAAAGAGCGAATGGCAAACGGTAAATCTCATTTAGAATTTTCATTCGCAATGATTCTAAGGGCCTTGGAGTTTGGATGCGGTTATTGAGCTTGAGAAGTCTCGCGGTTCTGTCAACGACGATCGTTGTCGTATTTGGGGTAAGCAGTTCGTCGTGGGCCAGAACGGTGAAGACACGCGTGCACGCTGGGCTCAAGAGCTCGATGCATCTGAAGGCCTCGCCGATGATGCATGGTGAAGAGGTCGTACCGGGAGCGATGCCGGAGAATATCGCAGCCGATGGTTCGGCGATAGTTGCGCCCGAAGAGGGCAAGCCATATGAGCTCAAGATGACGAATCTGCATACTGGCGAGAACCTCGACATTATTTACCGGATTGGGAATACGTATCTTCCGGATGCGCTCGAGAAGCTGAACTACTTTCTGCGCGACCACAATACGCAGGATGTGAGCAACTACGATCCGAAAGAATTTGATGTTTTGCACGCAATGCTTGCCCGGCTCGGCAAACTCGATAGCGTGATCAATATTGTGTGTGGATACAGGACGCCAGAGACCAACTCGGCGCTGCGACATAGCTCGCCGCAGACCGGGGTTGCGGAACATAGCCAACATATGGAAGGGCATGCGATTGACCTTCGGGTGCCGGGTGTGTCGACGACTATGTTGCGGGATGCGGCGCTCTCCCTCCAGGCAGGCGGTGTAGGCTACTACCCGGTCAGCCAGTTCGTGCACGTTGATGTGGGCCCGGTTCGCCAGTGGGTTTTTGGGGCGAAACAGCGGCGAGCGATTGTTGCTCAGGTCCGCCGATCTCACTCGAGCCGCAGCTCGGGTTCGGCAGGACAGTAGGCGCCTCCTCTTAAAGTAAGCAAGGTATTAGCAACAGACGCTTTAGGTCTGGACTTCATGCCAACTTCAGACCTGCAAGGAGACCCACTGTGGTGGGTCTCTTTGCTCTTCAGGGGCCTTCCTAAGGCGCAAAGATGTCAAGTAGAACATTCGCTCGCGGGAGCGCCTCGACGA
>Ga0210397_10000326_pt1 | contig 34032 bp, 34 predicted proteins | sample IncBWH2OmetaG_FD_160126 | JGI IMG/M metagenome (GOLD analysis project Ga0210397, IMG submission 160126) | Forest soil microbial communities from Barre Woods Harvard Forest LTER site, Petersham, Massachusetts, United States - Inc-BW-H-2-O ...
GGCGATGCGTCCGCCGTTGATGCCGCCGCCCATCACCCAGTAGACGCTGCCGTGGCCGTGATCGGTGCCGCGGTCGCCGTTCTCGCGAAACGTACGCCCGAATTCGGAGATCACGACGACGATGGTATCGCGCCAACCACCTGGTCCAATCTCTTCGGAGAACCCTGAGAGGCCGCGGCCAAGTTCACCGAGACGATCGGCGAGATAGCCGGTCGCGGCGCCCTGGTTGACGTGGGTGTCCCAGCCGCCGACATCGACAAAACCAAGATTGAACTGATCGCGCATCAGCCGGCCGATGCGCCGCGCCGACAACTCGAAGCCGCGCGGCGACACCGCGCCGCGATTGGCCGCCGTCATTTCTTCCGAGATCGAGCGATAGACGTCGTCGCGAATCCGAAATCCCTCCGACACCGACGCGGACAGGTCGCTTTGCGCATACATGTCCTTGATCAGGCGCGCCTGGCGATCATCGACGCCGGGCTTGCCGACGCTGTTGATGCCAATGTTCGGCGTTTGCGTCTTGCCGCGAAAAATAAGTGGCAACTGATCGGTAAACGAAATCGGCTTGGCGCGTGTCAGCTCAGTTGCCAAACGGCTCATGAAGCCCGAGCGATAATCGCGCGAACCGCCGGCGGCCTGACCAAGCTCGATGGTGTCCTGCGTTTCGAAATGGCTGCGCGTGAGATCGTCCGACGTGCCGGCGAACGGCACGAAGGCAATCTCGCGTTTGGCCCACAACGGATAGATGCTGTCGCGCAACGCCGGGTGCAGGCCCCAATCCGCATTCAGCGACAACGCCGCATTCGGGTTTCCGGCATCCGGTTTAGCAAGCCCAAGCGTGGGACGCGCCGTGCGGTAGAAGTCGCTGCCGATGGGAACGACGACATTGGCGGCGTCATAGGCGCCACGCAGGAACACCACCAGCAGCCGCGCGTCGGTGGCGGGTGCGGCCCAGACACGGCCGGCCACCGTCAACGGTGCGACACTCGCAAAGGCCTTGATCAGTTCGCGGCGGTTCATGTTGGCCTCCATGAATGAGAGTTAGTTTTAGCGCATGAATTCGGGCGACGACAGAAACAGCGTGTTCCAGTCCTGCGGTGACACCGCCTGATCGAGGGCTGTGAGCGTGGCCGGGCCCAGCGTCTGGCGCAGACCGTTGAAATAGAGCGCGTTCTGGATCAACGGGAACGCCGGCTTTTCAACCGCGTTCGGCACATCCGGTTTGAACAGGCCCGCCGAGCCCGAACCGATCTGGCGCGCGATCTCGAAGCGCAACGTCATCTGGCCGGGGCCATCCCACGACGCCGAAACCATCGAGTAGCCGTCTGGGGTTTCGTGATTGAACAGGCCTTCGCCGAGACGATTGAGCCAGTTCTGGATCGGCTGAGTATTGAGAACCACCTTGTCGTCATAGGCGAGCCGCACGGCCGAAAACACCCAATGCACGGGGTCCTTGAATTTCGTTCCGGGCTTCAAGGAAGCGGCAAACTCCGGCGCATGCACCATGGTGGCGAGCACCGCGGCGATGTCGCCATCGGTTGCCTTGAAGGTCTGCGCCATCTTTTGCACCAGCGCATCCGGCGGGCTGTCCGAGACGAAGTAAGTCGCGATCTGTTTCGACAGATGCGAGGCCGTCGCCGGGTGATGCACCAGGATATCGATCGCTTCGTCCACTTCGGCAAAGCCTCTGCCCTTGATCTCGTGCCCTAGGAAGGTCTTGTCGCCGTAGTCGTGCCGCGCTGGATTGAATTCGAACGCGCCTTCGCGCAACAACTGCGATTGCAGTTCGGGTTTGAGTTTCGGCTCTTCCGGTTTCGCATCGATGCCGACGCCGGTGAGAATGCGCGCGAGCGCCTCGACATCGGCCTGCGTATAGCCGGAGCCGACGCCCATGGTGTGCAGCTCCATGATCTCGCGGGCGTAGTTCTCGTTCAGATGGCCGGCGGCGTTGTCGGTATTGTCGAGATAACGCAGCATCGCCGGATGACGCAGGGTCGCAACCAGCAGGTCGCGGAATTTTCCGAGCGCGTGCGCGCGGATGGCGTGGTCTTCATAATCGCCGACCATAATGCGCAGGTTCGACTTGTACTGATGCACGTTGAAATGGTTGAACCAGAACCAGGTCATGCGCTGACGCAACTGGTCCGGCGCATAGAGCGCATGCAGGATCGAGCGCGAAGCCGCCTGCTTCATCCGCTCGTTCATCGCCTGCTGATAGACCTGTTGCGCGGCCTTTTTCTGATCGGGATCGACGACTTGATTGGCGCTCTTGGCCTGCGCGTCGAACGACACCAACACATCGAACGGAAGCTTGTGCACATCCGCCATCGCCTCGATCTGCGATTGCGCGGCCTCCGGTAACGGCGAATTCGCTGCCGGATGCAGTTGCTCGTTGAGCCAGCGCTCGACGCCAACGACTTGCAGGTGCGCCGCGCTTGACGCGTTGATGCCGAAGGTCAGACGGTCGAGCAGGATTAGGTCATGCGGCGCCAGATCGGCAGCATGGGCTGTGGTTGTGAAGACGGCCGCGCCTGCGATAACCCAGCCCGAGAGCGTGCGTATCAGACCGCGGCGGAACTGGCTTAAATCGTTGGGTTCCATTGAAGCGAGCCCGTCATGCAAATCCCGGAGCCCTCGCGAAAACGCTACACCGCGGAAGGCCAGTTAATCTGACGCATTACGCATGAATAGGTTCTGAACAGATACGGATAAATCGCGGCGAAAAAGATCGGCCAAAAGATTCATGGCGGAAAGGGACTACCCTCCCGCCATGATCAACCTTGAAACGGCAACAGGCCGATTACTGCACGACCTTGAAGTCGCGTTCATCGTAAAGCGCGCCGCCGATCGGCTGCAACTCTTCACGGAACGTGCGCGCGGTCTTGCCTGAAACCCAGGCATTCTTGTCGGCCTGCGACTTCCAGGCCTCGATGACCGTAAAATGATTCTTGCGGTTGGCCTGCACGACATCGTCAAACCGAAGATTGCCCGGTGCTACCCGGCCGGCCTCGACGAAGGCCTTTACCTTGGCGGTTCCGGGCTCGAGCTGGGTCGGAATCACGTCGACATGGGTCAGGCCCACGACCGATTGTCCATTGGTCGGCTTTGACGGGCCAACCGCCTGATCGGCATGGGTGCGCTCGTCGTAAGCGGCGCTTCGCAACGGATCGAGCGCGGCGCGAAACTTGGTGACCGGATCGGTGGCGGCAAAGGCCTGCTTGTCGGCCGGCGACTGCCATCGCTCGACCAACGCGAAGTGAGCGGGATCGGAAATCCGCTGAAGCGCGGTGATCTCGAGCGCTCCCTTGGCCTTCCGCGCTTGTGCGGCGTAGCCGAGAATCAATTTTCTGCCTTCGGACGCTTTGGCAGGGGCGACTTCGGTATAGGTCACGATGGTGACGGGCTGGGCCGCGTCTTGCGCGCGGGCCGTTACGCCGGCCGAAACGAGACCGGCGACGGCCATGACAGCCGCCAAAAAGGAACGATGCATCTGCTATTTCCTCCAGAAATGACGGATGCTCGTTTGAGAGGCATCCTTTGAGACGTCTAGACTCCAGCCGCGGTACAAGTCTGCTCCCTCGCCCCGCTTGCGGGGAGAGGGTTGGGGTGAGGGGGAGTTTTCAAGAGGATAGTCTATGGAAAGTCCCCCTCACCCGTAACGCATCTACCGATGCGTTACGACCTCTCCCCGCAAGCGGGGAGAGGTGAAGCGAACTTCAACTCCCTGCGGCTTGGCCTGCCATCTTGACCGCACGGAACCGGGCGGCGTCAAGCCTTGGGGTAAGGCTCAGCCGGAATAAAATGCAGGGAAAACTGCGCACCACCCATCACCCGTCTCTCGACCTCGATGCTGGCGCCGTGCAGTTCGGCGATGCGTTGCACGATCGACAGGCCCAGCCCCGAACTTCCCTGGCTGTTACGATCGCGCCGCCAGAAGCGGCGGAAAATCAGCTCACGCTCTTCGTCGGAAATGCCGGGGCCATGGTCTTGCACCGTGACCGTGCCGTTGTCCTCGACGACGAACTCCACCACCGTGTCTTTCGGCGCATGGCGGATGGCGTTTTCGGCGAGGTTGCGGATCGCGCGCTTGATCATCTCGACGTTGCCCTTGACGAGGACCGGCTCGGTTGCCCCCAACAGCGCGATTTCGCGGCCCTGTTCGAGCGCGAGCGGCGCGATAAAGCCCGCGACCTCGGCGCTTGCCGCTTGCAGATCGGCGACCTCCGCCGGGTCGATCGCAAACGCTTCGAGCTCGGCGATGTCGAGCAGTTGGCCGACCACCCGGCTCATCGCCTCGATGTCCAGGCGTAGCGCCTTGGCAACGCCGGGATTGTCGAGCGTCTCGACGCGGGTGCGCAGGATGGACAACGGCGTGCGCAGTTCATGAGCCGCATCCGCGGTGAATTCGCGCTGCAAGCGGAAGCCTTCGTCGAGGCGATCGAGCGCCTTGTTGATCGCGGAAACCAGCGGGCGGACTTCGGTCGGGATTTCCTGCAATGGCAAACGAATGTCGGTGCGCGCAGGCGTGATGTGCTGGGCGATTTCAGACGCCTGGCGCAACGGCAACAGCGCGCGCCGGAAGATCGCAATATCGATGACCAGCAGCACCAGCAGGATCGGCAGCGTGATCCAGCCGACATGCCGGTAGAAGTTCTCCACAATATCGTCGATCAGAACGTCGTTGTTGGCGAGGTCTTCGGCCGCCTGCACCCACACCGTCTTGCCGTCGATCGAGCGGCGAACGCTGGCGCCGGAGATGGCGGCCTCGCCAATCCGGGTCTCCAGGAACTGCACCGTGCCCGCGCGCGGATCGGCGGCGAAAATCGGCGCGTTGTTTCGAAGCGACGAAAACAGCGTCCTGCCAGCATCGTCGATCACGGCATAGGAATATCGCCCGTAGGGCTGCGAGTAGAACCCCTGAAGGTTCGGCGGCAAAACGAGCGAGAGCCGGCCATCGGGCTCGAGCACGAGATGCGCGGCCAGCGAGATCGCCTGCTCTTCCATCGCATCGTTATGGATGTTGTTGGTGGCCATGTTCAACAGCCACGACAGCGCCACCGACATCAGGACCGATGTGATCGCCACCGCGATCACATGCAGGATCACGATCCGCGAGATGATCGAGTCAAACCGGATCACGCTTTTCCTCGGCGATGAGATAACCGACGCCGCGGATGGTGTGGATCGTCACCTTGGCGCCGCGGTCGGAAAGCTGCTTGCGCAGGCGGTGGACATAGACTTCGATGGCATTGGAGGCGACGTCGCCGGACAGCCCGAAAATATGATCCTCGACCTGTTTCTTGGAGACCACCCTGCCCTTGCTGCGCATCAGAAGCTCGAGCACCGCGGTCTCGCGAGCCGACAGCATCTGCGGCTGTTCGTCGATCAGCGCCTGCCGGTCGCGCAGGTCGAATTCGAGATTGGCGATGTGCAGGGAGTTGCCGAGCTGCTGGCCCGGCCGGCGCAACTGCGCTTCCAGCCGCGCCACCAGCTCTTCCAATGCGAACGGCTTAACCATGTAGTCGTCGGCGCCACTGCGCAGGCCTGAGACGCGATCCTGCAAGCCGCCGCGCGCGGTGAGCACCAGCACCGGCGTCGAATCCTTGCGATGGCGCAATTCGCGCAACACCGCGAGACCGTCGCCATCGGGCAAACCGAGATCGAGAATGACGGCCGCATAGGTCGTGGTCATCAACACGGTGCGGGCTTCCGCCGCGGTCGCGAGCAAGTCGACCTCATAGCCGGCCGTCCGCAGGCCCTTGGCGAGCAGCTCGGACAGTGTGGCATTGTCTTCGACAACCAGTAAACGCATCGCGCGGGCCAGCTTGCGAGGGGGGGTTCTCACCCGCCAGCTTTGCGGCCTTTTGGGACAATCGACAAGCATGCAAACGGCCGTGGGGTTAACGGGAACCGTCCGCCGTAAGGCTGATGTAAGAATGGAATGGCGGGCCCTGACCACACTCTTCACCTCCCCCTAAAAGGGGGAGGTCGGCGAGCCGAAGCGCTCTTGCGCTTTGAAGCGAGCCGGGAGGGGGTCACTGCCTCGCAGCATTCCGAGGTTGACCCCCCACCCCAACCCTCCCCCTTTCAGGGGGAGGGAGCCCAACGTCCCGCCTGCGTATATAAAATCACTTTTTGCGAGGCTCCTGCTTTGCCAGATACTTCCGCAGGATTTCGGTGAGCTTTTCAGGCCCGGTCTGCGGCGGCATGAAGCCGAGATATTCGTCGCCTCTCCCCATCAGATAGATGACCCCGGTGTGGTCGATCGCGTAGTCGCCGTCACGCCTTCCCGGCGCCAGCGGCCGCGTGGTATTGCGTGGAACGGTCCAACTCCGGAACAACGCCATGAGGCCATCCGCTTTGCCTGACGCCGCAGCCGCACAACAGGAGCGCGGATCGATTGGCGAAGTGTTCGCGACCTTTCTCAAATTGGGCCTGACGTCCTTTGGCGGCCCGGTCGCCCATCTCGGCTATTACCGGCAAGAGCTGGTGATCCGCCGGCGATGGCTGGATGAGGCGACCTTTGCCGATCTCGTTGCGCTTTGCCAGTTTCTGCCGGGCCCGGCCTCGAGCCAGGTAGGTTTCTCCCTCGGCGTGCTGCGCGGCAATGGGCTCCTTGGCGGACTCGCGGCATGGCTGGCCTTCACCCTGCCCTCCGCGGTGATCATGTTCGCGTTCGCGCTCGGTGCTGCGCATTTCAACGGCCCGATCGCGGAAGGCTTTCTGCATGGGCTGAAACTTGTTGCGGTTGCAGTGGTGGCGCAAGCGGTCTGGGGCATGGCGCAAAGCCTGACGCCGGATCGCCCGCGCGCGGCTATCGCGCTGGCAGCGCTCGCTGTGGTCGTGTTGTTTGCGGGATCGCTGGCGCAGATTTCGGCCATCGTGCTCGGCGCGGTTCTCGGCCTGTGGCTATGCCGCGGCGAGGCTTCGGCCGTTTCGGGCCGGCTGAACTTTCCGGTGACGCGCCTCAATGGCAGCATCGCGCTTTGTTTGTTCGCCGCGCTGTTGCTGGCGACGCCGATTGCTGCGGCCGCAACAGGCTCGCATGCGCTCGCCGTGTTCGACGCCTTCTATCGTTCCGGCGCGCTGGTGTTCGGCGGCGGCCATGTCGTGCTGCCATTGTTGCAGGCCGAGGTCGTGACGCCTGGCTGGGTCAGCAACGAGACGTTTCTCGCCGGCTACGGTCTGGCCCAAGCCGTTCCGGGACCGGTGTTTACGTTTGCGGCCTATCTCGGTGCTGTCATGAACACGCCTCCGAACGGACTGGCGGGCGCAACAATTGCGCTGATCGCGCTGCTGCTGCCGGGCATGCTGCTGGTCTATGGCATGCTGCCGTTCTGGGATAGCTTTCGCACCCGCCCCGCCGCACAGGCCGCGATGCGCGGCACCAATGCCGCCGTGGTCGGCATCCTCGGCGCCGCCCTTTATCATCCGGTCTGGACCAGCGCCGTCATAACCCCGCGGGACTTCGCACTCGCGCTTTTGGGCTTCTTGCTGCTGACGGTCTGGAAGCTGCCGTCGTGGATAGTGGTGGTGCTGCTGGCAGCCACCGGGACGCTGTCCTCGCTCATTTGATTAAGCAAGCCGTGCGAGGGCATGGCCGCTTCCCGCAAGATGGATTGAACGATCCATCCTCCCCAACTATCGTGCCCGCGCATGAGAACATCCGATTCAATCAAGCTCCACGCTTTGCTGGCACTCCTTGCCGTTCTGGCCACGATAACCGCCATCGGTGCGTCGCATCCGGCGGTCGCCGAAGCCAATTATCCGAACCGCCCGGTGCGCCTCGTCGTACCGTTCGCTGCCGGCGGCGTCGCGGACTCGACCGCGCGCATCGTCGCGGAAAAACTCGCCGAAAAACTCGGCCAGCGCTTTTACGTCGAGAATCAACCGGGCGCCGGCGGCATCACCGCGGCGCGCACGACGCTGGGAGCGGCCGCCGACGGCTATACGTTGATCATGCTGACCAACGGCACCGCCGTCAGCGTGTCGCTGTTCGAGAAGCTGCCGTTCGATCCGGTGAAGGATTTCACGCCGGTATCGAGTCTTGGATTTTTTGACTTCGCGTTCGTCACCAGCGCCTCCTCCGGCTTCAAGACGCTCGCCGAATTCATCACGGCCGCCAAGGCCAAGCCGGGCGCGCTCAATGTCGGCACCATCAACGTCGGCTCGACGCAAAATCTCTCCGCCGAACTGTTCAAGACATCAGCCAATATCGACTTCACGCTGGTGCCGTTTCGCGGCAACCACGAAGCTGAAGTGGCGTTGTTGCAGGGCAATGTCGCGCTCGTGGTCGACAGCTATTCGGTGCTCCAGGGCAACATCACCGACGGCAAACTCAAGGCGCTCGCTTCCTCCGGCGCGGTGCGGTCGGAATCGACGCCTGAGCTTGCGACCGTGCAGGAAAGCGGCGTCGCCGAATATGACGTGGTGTCGTGGAACGCGCTGTTTGCCCGCACCGGCACGCCGCCAGAGGTCATCAAGACGCTGAACGCGGCGTTGCAGGAGATCCTCGCCGATGCCGAGACCAAAAAGAAATTGCTCTCGCTCGGCATCGAGGCCAGGGCCGGCACGCCGGAAGCAATCGAAGACCGGCTCAAGTCCGACATCGGCAAATGGCGGACCGTGATCGACAAGGCAAAAATTCCGAAGCAATAACGATGAGCGATGAACCACAACCGCGACAAAGGTCTGTTCCCTCTCCCTTTGGGAGAGGGTTAGGGTGAGGGGTTACGGTCTATCGAGAGAGCTTACCCCCTCCCCCGGATCGCTCATGCGATCCGACCTCTCCCCATGGGAGAGGTGAAGTGGCAGACACTTCGTGCGAAGAATTGAAAGGTAACAAGCCATGACCGCGCTCCCTACAGATCCCAAGCAATGGAATGTCGGCCTGATCGGCTATGGCGAGGTCGGACGCATTCTTGCGGAGGACCTGCGCAAGCAGGAGATCAAGGTCGCCGCTTATGACATCAAGCTGCGCAGCGACCAAAGCGGCGGCGCCTTGCGCGACCACGCCGGACAACACGGCGTTGCGCTAACGGCATCGCATGCCGATCTCGCCGCGCAATCGGATTTCATCGTCTCGGCGGTGACCGCGAGCCAGGCCGTGCCGGTGGCCAAGGCCTGCGCGGCCACCGTGAAACAAGGCGCGTGGTATCTCGACTTCAACTCGGCCTCGCCGGGCGCGAAACAACGTGCAGCCGCACTGATCGATGCCGCGGGTGGACGTTATGTCGAGGGCGCGGTGATGACGTCGGTGCCGCCCTATCGGATCAAGGTGCCGTTGTTGCTCGGGGGTGGCGATGCCGCCGCGCTGGCGCCGCAGCTTGTGGAATTAGGTTTTGTCGCCAAGGTTGCGAGCGACAAGCTCGGGGTCGCGTCCGCGGTGAAGATGTGCCGCAGCGTGATGATCAAGGGCCTCGAGGCAATGGTGATCGAAAGCTTCACCACCGCCCGCGCCTATGGCGTGGAAGACGCGGTGCTGGCCTCGCTGAAGGAAACCTTTCCCGGTATCGACTGGGAGAAACAAGGCGCGTATTTTTTCCAGCGCGTGATCGAGCATGGCCGGCGACGCAGCGAGGAAGTCCGCGAGGTGGCCGAGACCGTGCGCGAGGCTGGCCTGACGCCCTGGTCGGCGCAAGGCACCGCCGAGCGCCAGGCCTGGGTCGCCGATCTCGCCGACGAAGGCTTGTTCGGCGAACGCGGCACCAAGGAATTTGCGCGAGCTGCGGATTGGCGCACTGAGGCCGATCGGATTCTGGGAGCGATCAAGAAGCCTAAGTCGTAACGTCGTCCCCGCGTATGCGGGCCTCTTATCCCTCCCCCTTGCGGGGAGGGTGGATCATCGTGAGCGGAAGCGAACGATGAGCCGGGTGGGGATCAGTCCCGCAAAAGCCCCCCACCCTGGCCCACGCTTCGCTAGGCCTTCCCTCCCCGCAAGGGGGAGGGATAAGAAGGGCAGCCGCTCCAACTAAAGAAAGCCGCACATGCAATTTGAAAAAACACCCGGCTGGCTCGACTGGTATGCGCAGCCCTCAAAGCCGCGCTTCAAATTGCCTGACGGCGCAGTCGATACGCATTGCCATGTGTTCGGCCCCGGCGACGAATTCCCGTTCGCACCCGAGCGCAAATACACGCCCTGTGACGCCTCGAAAGCGCAGCTGTTTGGCTTACGCGATCATCTCGGCTTTGCGCGAAATGTAATTGTGCAGGCGACCTGCCATGGCGCCGACAATTCGGCCGTGGTCGATGCGCTGGCCGCCGCCAATGGAAAAGCGCGCGGAATTGCGACGGTGAAGCGCAGCGTCAGCGATACGGAATTGCAGGCGTTGCACGCGTCTGGTGTTCGCGGCGTGCGTTTCAACTTCGTCAAGCGGCTGGTGGACTTCACGCCCAAGGACGAACTGATGGAGATCGCGGGCCGCATCGCCAAACTCGGCTGGCATGTCGTGATCTATTTCGAGGCGGTGGATCTGCCGGAGCTGATCGATTTCTTCACCGCGTTGCCGACGACGGTGGTGGTCGACCACATGGGAAGGCCCGACGTCACCAAGCCGGTGGACGGGCCGGAATTTAACCGGTTCGTGAATTTCATAGAGCACCACAAAAACGTGTGGTCGAAGGTCAGTTGCCCGGAACGGTTGTCGGTTTCGGGGCCGCCGGCGCTGGGTGGCGAGCAACAGGCCTACCGCGACGTCGTGCCCTTTGCCCGGCGCCTGGTCGAGACATTTCCCGACCGCGTGCTATGGGGCACGGACTGGCCACATCCCAACTTGAAGGGCCACATGCCCGACGATGGCCTTCTGGTCGACTTTATTCCGCACATTGCGACCACACCCGAGCTGCAGCAGAAGCTGCTCGTGGGTAATCCGATGCGGCTTTATTGGCCGGAAGAAGCCCGGTAACACAGAGTTCAGTGCACCGTTTCGAAGCGGTATTCCTCGCCCTCATCGCCCAGCGACATGATGGTATAGAGCCGCTGCAATTCTTCCTCGAGGTGCTCATTGACGAGCATCAGCGCTTCAAGCGCTCCCCGCATGTTGCCATCGCAAGATGCTATGATTTTTTCGATAGCAACTTCAGTCCGCTTGTACGCCATTGGTAATCCCCTACTGAACACCCGCATGCCAATATCTGTGGTTGATTGGGGCGAAATTCGGCGTCGCAAGCGATCATTTAATGGCGTGTCGGAGTTTTCCCCCGTCGTTTAGGAATGGCTCTTTTTGCCTCGATTTGGACATCAATCCCGGTCGTAGCGGCGGCAAAACGGGGATGAATAAGCCGGCCGGATCAGGCGGCCACCGCAAGGCCCCGCGGGCTGACCACATACTCCTTCAGGACGTTGTCTTTGGCGTCGACCTCAACCAGAGATACGTCATAGGTCCAGAGATCGGCGAGATGTTGCAGCACGCGTCTCGCGTCGGTCTCGTTGAGCGTGGCGCCTTTCACCACGACATGGCGCAGCATCAGCCGGCGATCGCCGGCGAGATCGACATCGACCACTTCGATGTTCGGATCGATATGACCGACATCATATTGCCGCGCGAGCTCGCGGCGAATCCGGCGATAACCGCGCGCATCGTGGATCGCATCGACCTTGATGCCTTCGGTAAACTCAGGATCGTCGTGCAGGTGGAACATGCGCCAGCTTCGCATCAGCCTCGGTGACAGGAACTGGCTGATGAAGCTCTCGTCGCGGTAATTGGCCCAGACCTCGCGCAGCACGCCCATGACGTCGTTACGACCGGCGATGTCCGGAAACCATTCGCGGTCCTCGTCATCGGGATCGGTGACGATGCGCTCGATGTCCTGCATCATCGCAAAGCCGAGCGCGTAGGGATTGAAATCGGAGAAACGCTGATCGTCGAATTCAGGCTGGAACACCACGTTGGTGTGCGACTGCAGGAATTCGAGAAAGTTGCCGTCGGAGAGCCTTCCCTGCTGATGCAGGCGGTTCATGATGCGGTAGTGCACGTAAGTCGCGGTGCCCTCGTTCATGACCTTGGTCTGGCTCTGCGGATAGAAGTATTGCGCGATGTGGCGCACGATCCGCAAAAGCTCGCGCTGCCACGGCTGCAATCGCGGCGCGGTCTTCTCCAGGAAATAAAGAATGTTTTCCTGCGGCAGGCCCAACAGCTTGCGCCGCCGCTCGGTGTTGAGGATCTCGGTGCTCTTCGCCGGCCCCGTCGGCACGGTGCGCCACAGATCGTTGAACACGCTCTGCTCGTGCTCGCGGCGTTCGCGCGCGCGTTTTTCCTCGGAGCGAAGATCGAGATTCTTCTTGCCGGGATAACGGTCGATGCCATGCGACATCAGGGCGTGCGCGGCATCGAGCGTGATCTCGACCGCGAGCCGGCCGTAGCGCTCCTCGCATTGGGCGACATAGCCCTTGGCGAAATCCAGATAGTCGAGGATGCCGTCGGCGTCGGTCCATTGCCGGAACAGGTAGTTGTTCTTGAAGAAGTGGTTGTGGCCGAAGGCGGCGTGCGCGATCACCAGCGTCTGCATGGTCGCGGTGTTTTCTTCCATCAGGTAGGAAATGCAGGGCGAGGAATTGATCACGATCTCATAGGCGAGACCCATCAGCCCCTTGCGATAGAAGGTTTCGTGGTGGGCGAAGCGCTTGCCGAACGACCAGTGCTTGTAGAACAGCGGCATGCCGGAAGAAGAATAGGCGTCCAGCATCTGCTCGGCGGTGATGATCTCGATCTGGTTCGGATAGGTGTCGAGACCGAGTTCGCCGTGCGCGATCTCCTCGCAGGCATCGTGGATACGCTGCAATTGCCGGAAATCCCAATCGGCGCCTTCGAACAGGCGCTCGGATGTCGTCATGGCGCGGCTTTCTCCTGGTTTCGGCGGCGCTGGAACAGATCGTGGAACACCGGGAAGATTTCGCTGCGGTTAGAAACCTTGCGCATCGAGAGCGGCGCGCCTTCGCTGCGCAGGCGCTGATACAGCGTCCAGAGCGAGGAGTCCGGCATCTCAAAAGTTGATCCGCTCGCCTCGCCGACTTCGAGATAGGCGAAAAACTGGCTCACGGGCAGGATGTTTTCGGTCAACAGGCGCCCGGTGAGCGCGCTGTCGGAAATCGAATTGTCGCCGTCGGACGCTTGGGCGGCATAGATGTTCCAGTCGGAGGGACGAAAGCGCGAGCGCACGATGTCGTGCATCGCCTGCAGCGCGCTCGACACCATGGTGCCGCCGGAGGCCGGACCATGGAAGAAGGTTTCCTCGTCGACTTCCTCGGCGCGGTCGGTATGGCGGATGAAGACGATCTCGACATGCCGGTAGCGGCGGGTGAGGAACACGTAGAGCAGCATGTAAAACCGCTTGGCGAGGTCTTTCATGTGCTCGGTCATCGAACCCGACACGTCCATCAGGCAGAACATCACCGCCTGCGCCACCGGTTTCGGCACGCTGTCGAAGCGCCGGTAACGGATGTCGATCGGATCGATGAAGGGGATGCGCTTGGCCTTCGACTTGAGCGCTTCGATCTCGGCCAGAAGCTCAATGCGGCGCGCTTCATCGGAGCACGTCTCCAGCTCGACCTCGAGCTCGGCAATCGCCTCGGGCCGTGGCCGTCGCAGGGCAATGCGGCGCGCCAAAGCGAGCTGCACGGTGCGTTTTACCGAGATGTTGGCAGGCGAGCCCGACGTCGAATAGCCGGCCCGTTGAAGCCCTTCGCTTTCGGCGTCCGCCAGCTTGCGCTTGGCAAGGTCGGGCAATTCGAGATCGTCAAGGAACAGGTTGACGAATTCGTCGCGCGACAGCACGAAGCGAAAATCGTCCTCGCTGTCGCCCTCGCCCGGCTGCGAGCCGCGGCCACCGCCGCCCTTCGGGCGTTCGATGATATCGCCTTCGACGAACTTCTTGTTGCCCGGCAGCACCCGGTCGCGCGTGCCGCCTTCGGTGCGGAAACGGGGCTCATGCATCCCATCGAGCGGGATCGAGACCTCGCCGCCTTCCAGGACATCCTTGATGTCCCGGCCCTCGGAGGTTTTCTTGACGGCGCCCTGAACCAGCGCTTTGGCGCGGCGCAGGAACCTCTGGCGGTTCTCCAGGCTCTTCGAGCCTGGATTCAGGCGCCGGTCGACTATGAACATCGCCACTACTGTTCACTCTCCCGAAGTTCGTGTTGCATCTTGACGCCCACTTTTCGCGAATTTCGAAAAGTGGGCCTCAGCAAACTTACGGTGCCAGTGCTCTCTTAGCCGGCTTGCTTCACCCTCATGTACCCCTCGACGAGCCGGCGGACCTGGCGCTCGGTATAACCGCGCCCCACCATCCGCGCGACGAAATCGCCGTGCTTCTTTTCGGTCTCGCCGTCCTTCTTCGATCCGAACGAGATCACCGGCAGCAGATCCTCGACTTGCGAGAATATACGCTTTTCGATCACTTCGCGGATCTTTTCGTAAGACGTCCAGGACGGATTCTTGCCGTTGTTCTGTGCGCGCGAGCGCAGCGAGAACTTGACGACCTCGTTACGGAAGTCCTTCGGATTGGCGATCCCTGCGGGCTTCTCGATCTTGGTCAGTTCCTGGTTGAGCAGTTCGCGATTGAGCATCTGTCCCGTATCAGGGTCCTTGAAATCCTGATCCTCGATCCAGGCATCGGCATAATCGACGTAGCGGTCGAACAGGTTCTGCCCGTAGTCGGAATAGGATTCCAGATACGCCTTCTGGATTTCGTGACCGATGAACTCGGCATAGCGTGGCACGAGCTCGGCCTTGATGAATTCGAGATAGCGCTTCTCGACTTCCTCGGCCAATTGCTCGCGCCGGATCGCCTGCTCCAGCACATACATCAGATGCACGGGATCGGCGCCGATTTCGGACGTGTCGTGGTTGTAGGTCGACGCCAGCACCTTGAAGGCGAAACGGGTGGAGGCGCCGTCCATGCCCTCGTCGACGCCGGCGGCGTCCTTGTATTCCTGAACGCTGCGCGCCTTGGGATCGCTCTCTTTCAGGCTCTCGCCGTCATAGACGCGCATCTTGGCAAACGTCGTCGAGTTCTCGTGCTTGCGCAGCCGCGACATCACCGAGAAGCGCGCGAGCGTTTCCAGTGTCGAGGGCGCGCAAGGTGCTGCGGCCAGTTCCGAGCCGGAGATCAGCTTCTCGTAGATCTTCTGCTCTTCGGTGACGCGCAGGCAGTACGGAACCTTGATGACACAGATGCGGTCGATGAAGGCTTCGTTGTTCTTGTTGGACTTGAAGCTCTGCCACTCGGCTTCGTTCGAGTGAGCCAGAATGACGCCGGTGAACGGGATCGCGCCGATATTCTCGGTGCCGATATAGTTGCCTTCCTGCGTGGCTGTGAGCAGCGGATGCAGCATCTTGATCGGCGCCTTGAACATCTCGACAAATTCGAGCACGCCCTGGTTAGCGCGGTTGAGGCCGCCGGAATAGCTGTAGGCATCGGGATCGTTCTGCGCGTAGGTCTCGAGCTTGCGGATATCGACCTTGCCGACCAGCGAGGAGATGTCCTGATTGTTCTCGTCGCCCGGTTCGGTCTTGGCGATCGCGATCTGGCGCAGCCGCGAGGGCTGGATCTTGGCGACACGAAAGCGCGAGATGTCGCCGCCGAAGGCTTCCAACCGCTTGTAGCACCACGGGCTCATCAGACCGGAGAGACGCCGGCGCGGAATGCCGTACTTCTCCTCGATCATCGGCCCGAGTTGCTCGGGATCGAACAGGCCGAGCGGAGACTCGAACACCGGCGAGAGTTCATCGCCGGCCTTGAGCACGTAGATGGGGTGAACTTCCATCAGCGCCTTCAGCCGCTCGGCGAGCGAGGACTTGCCGCCGCCGACCGGGCCGAGCAGATACAGAATCTGTTTGCGCTCTTCGAGACCTTGCGCGGCGTGCCGGAAGAACCCGACGATGCGCTCGATGGTCTCTTCCATGCCGTGGAAGCCGGCGAAGGCCGGATAGACGCGCATCGTACGGTTCAAAAAAATACGGCCAAGGCGTGGGTCCCTGGCCGTGTCGATCATCTGTGGTTCACCGATCGCCGCTAGTAGTCGTTCTGCCGCATTGGCATATCGCATCGGGTCCCCTCGACACGACTCCAGATATTCGGCCATCGACATGTCAGTTTCGCTTCGCGCCTCGAACGATCGGGCGAATGCGTTGAACAAAGAGTCGTTATACATTGATCCCGCTCCTCATCTGGTTTGTTGCAACGCTTAGAACGCGCGTCATAACCACGTCGTCAAACGCTGCCTTATACCGGCCCCTCGAATCAGTCTTCGCACTGCCCTCCATTGGACACGCGACCGACTTGATGAGGCAATGCAATACTTGTGCTAGATGATCCGCCATTGCCGAAAATTAGTTTATTCTTAGGCGATGTAGCTATCCCGCCACATCCGGGCCACTACTGGCGCGCTGTAGACGCGCGTTAATCTTTTGTTAAGATATGCTTTCCCGCGCGGCTTTGAAGAGCCTATTTTACGTTTCGAGGCTGGCGTAAGCGGGGCGTGAGGCTTCACAAGCGCGGCATCAACGCGACGCAGTGACGCAACAGCGGGAACCAACGACCGGTTGTCGAGTCGAACGACCGATTGTTGAGTCGAATGTGCGCTTTGAGCGGCGCGCTTCGCTCTTTGCACACGGCGTTGTCGCGAACGGTTCGACCCGACATCAGCGGCCCGGATCATCCGTCAGAAACAATCCGGCGAGCGACCGAAATCCGGACTCTCCCCGCGCGATTTTTCCAAAACTGATTCCGCCCCGCTCCGATTCTTAGGATCCTAATCTCAGCCCATTTTCCAACGGCCACTTCTCGGGCCTATTTCTCGGCATGGAGCCCGGCCTATTTCATGGCTATTCCTCGGCCTATTTCTTGGGCCGCATCTGCGCTCTATTCGATCACCCGGCAAGACGGCCGCCGAGCGCCACCTTGCTTGCCCGCCGGACTCTTTGCCCGCCTGCCCGCCTCACCCGCCTCCAATTATGAGGCCGCGGCCCCTCGCCTTGCCTCCCTCCTTGGCCTCGTCTTGGCCTCGCCTTCTCGTCTTGGCCCCGCTCATTCGACCAGAGGATGAGAAAGCGGCCCGTCTCTCGTCGGTTATTTCAGGGTATAAGTTGCTCGTTACCCTTCGGCCCGGTAGTAACGGCCCCATGCGGCGGCCCATGATTTCAAGGGCAGGCTGAAGAGACGGCAATAACCCGCAAATTATTGGGCTAAGGACTAAGGCCATGACTCCAGTTGCAGACCTGTCGACGATTCTTAATCGTATTCTCGACACCGCCGCCGACAACTTGCGGGTCGCCAAGATCCTGATCCAGCTCGGGCTCGATCCCGACAACATCACCTACGACGCGATCTTCAACCGCCTGCTCGAACTGTTCCTCCACAATATCACGCTCGCCAACCTGCTCGCACTGATCGGCGCGATCTTCTTCGTCGCCACGCTTCTGACCCAGACCATGGTCCCCTTGCGGGTCGCCAATATGATCGGCTGCGCGTTCTTCGCCGCTTTCGGGGCGCTCACTGGAACCATCACGACGTTCCTGCTCTATCTCCTCATGGTGCCGATCAACGCCTGGCGGCTGCGCCAGATGCTTCAGCTCGTGAAGATGGCGCGTAGCGCCACACAAGGCGACACCTCGATGGAGTGGCTGAAGCCGTTCATGACCGAGCGCCAATATAAAAAGGGCGACGTGCTGTTCAAAAAGGACGATAACGCCGACGAGATGTTTCTCACGGTGACCGGAAAATTCCTGGTCAACGAGATCAACGTCGAACTGCCGCCGGGGCGCCTGATGGGCGAGCTTGGATTCCTGTCGCCCGACAACAAGCGCACGGCGACGGTGAGCTGTCTTGAAGACGGCCACGTGCTGACCATCACTTACGAGAAGCTCCTGGAAATCTATTTCCAGAATCCGCAGTTTGGTTACTACTTCCTGGTGCTCACCAGCCAGCGCCTCCTGGAAAACATCGCGCGCCTTGAAGGCATCATCGCGCAGAACAAGATCGCGCAACCGGCGCCGAATTGAGGCGCCGCGCTGGGAACCTCATGGTGAGGAGCGCTTCCGCCCGAGCAGGCCGAGTGATAACGAGGCCGTCAGCGAACGGCGGCACACCATTGCGCGTCTTCCGGACGATGCTAGCATCGCCGGGAGAACCATGAGGCCATCATCCGGGCTCTCATCCTTCGAGACGCCGCTTTGGCGGCTCCTCAGGATGAGGAGAGATATCGATGGCTGGCGCAGTAGGCACGCGCGAGGTTAAAAGCGAATGCCGAAACGAATTATGAAGACGTCGGAAGCACAGGAACACAAGCCATGAAGGGATGGCGTGCACGAATCGGATTTCTGGTGCCACCAGGCAATCCCACGGTCGAACCGGAAATGATGGAGCTCGCGCCCTCGGGCGTATCGCTGCATTTCACCCGCATGAATGCGGAAGGCCCAGCCGGCACTCACACCGGCCAGGAAGAGCGCAATCGGAGCCAGGTTGCGAGCGTGCCTGATTGCGTCAAGCTGCTTTCAATGGTGTCGCCCCACGTCATTGTCATGGCGCATACGGCGACGAGCTACACGCTCGGACAAGGCCTCGAGGCCACGCTTGTCGAGCAGATGGAGGCCTTAAGCGGCGCGCGCTTCATCACCGCGTTCGGCAGCGTGCTGGAAGCCCTCGCCCATCTCGGCGCGCGGCGCATTGCCTATGCGACGCCCTATTCCGCCGAGATGACGGCGCGCGGCAAACAGCATCTCGAAGGGTGCGGGATTGAAGTCGTCAGTTCCGGCTATCTGTCGAACGTGCGCAACATCTACGAAGAGACCAGCGAGAGAGCCTATGCCATCGCCCGCGAGGTCGATCATCCCGAGGCAGACGTGATTTTCCTAAGCGGCGTCGGCATGCCGACGCTCGATGCGTTGAAGCCGCTGGAGGAAGATACCGGCAAGCCCGTCATCTCGGCGGCATCGGCCATGATGTGGCATGCGTTGCGGACCGCGGGCGTCCGTTGCCGCATTGAAGGCTACGGCCAATTGCTCGAAGGCAACGAGAGATAGGTTTTCAGGGCTGCGAAATATTCTGCCCGATCCGCCACAGCACGCCGGTCGGATCGACAAGCGTGAAATCGCGAATGCCCCAGGGGCGGTCTTCCGGTGGACCTGCATTGATATTGTATTTGGACGCGATTCCCCTGGCCTCGACATGACGCCACCAGGCGTCCACGTCCGTGACCAGCAGATGCATCATGAAGTTATCGGCGAGTTCCTGAACGTAGAAATTCTGAAGCAGGAATGAGCAATCTCCGTGGTGCAGATAGGCCAGGTCCTCGCTCGACCACGCGACCTCGAAGCCCAGGTCCTGGTAAAACTGCTTGCAAAGCGCAAAGTCTCGCGCCGGCACAAAGGCTTTGATCTCTGTCGTTTCCAGCTCGCTCACGATCAGGCCTCCGTCACGTCTCCGCTCACCGGCACTTTAGCCGCAGCCTGTGACAACAATTGGCCCGTTGCGCGGAAGGTACGGAACGAACCGGCCTTTCCGGTAAAGAGAATTTTCACTAATTTGCTATCGGATCAAAACGGCTGGCCGCCAGACGGGGGCCGCATGTGAACGCGGTCAAGTCAGCGCGGGCCGCTTGTTCTCGATGCAACCATATTGATCCCTTTACGGGGGGTACGATGTATTTTGTAGCTGGAGCGCTGGCCGTCCTGTCCGGGCTTTTTTACCTGGCCGGCAATAACGAAATGGGCTCGTTCGGCCCAACCATGTGCCAATATGGCGACGTGTTCTGCGACAAGCCGTATTACGTGCTGGTCGGCGCCATCCTGGCCGGGCTGTGGGCCACTTTCGTCAGCATCCGCTGAAGCGGTCGCTCCGGACGATTTCGAATTTAGTTCGTCTCCGGATTTGGCGGCTCGGCCTGTTTCGGCACCATCGACTCCGGCTCGAGCGCGGGTTTTGGCGCGGTCGGTACGACGGCGGCCCCGGCGGCACGCGCGGCCTCGCCGGTCGTATGAAAATAAGCGACGTGTGCGGATTGGGCTTGCGGACGGGTCCACGGGCCGTGATCGACCAGCAGCATCGCCACCAGGCCGAAGATTGCAATTGCCAACGCGACCCAGACCGGCCGCACGCCATCCTGCTTCGCATGATCGGAAGTCATCGAGCACCTCGTCGGACGTTTCCTCTTGGGGTCAATGACGCGTGACGGCGAATGTTCCGCGTGTTTCGTGGCCGGTTCAGGGAACAAATTCGGAAGGCCGCAACCTACATCGCGTTTGTCGGCGTCGGGCGATCGGTGATCTGCTGACCGAACAGGCTCGCGATCAATTCCACCACGCTGCGCGCGGTGCGGCCGCGATCGTCGAGGAACGGATTGAGTTCGACGATATCGAGCGATTGCACCACACCGGAATCGTGCAACAGCTCCATGATCAGATGCGCCTCGCGATAGGTCGCTCCGCCCGGCACCATGGTGCCGACGCCTGGCGCCACTTCAGGATCGAGGAAATCGACGTCGAAGCTCAGATGCAGCACGCCGTCGACCGCCTTCACCCTGTCGATGACGCGGCGGATCAGGACGCTGACGCCGAACTCGTCGATCTTGCGCATGTCGGCGACGCTGATGCGGCGAAGCTTCACCAGGTCTTTTTCAAGCTTGTCGATCGAGCGGGTGCCGAACAGCTCCAACCGTGAGGAATCGATCGCGGCGCGCGGCTCGGTGCCCAACAGCCCGTCGAGCCCTTCCTCGCCGCACAGGAACGCCGCCGACATGCCGTGCATGTTGCCGGTGATGGTCGTCGCCGGCGTGTTGTAGTCGGCATGCGCGTCGAGCCACATCACGAACAGCTCGCGTCCCTGTTCGCGGCAATGCCGCGCCACGCCATTGATCGAGCCCATCGAGAGCGAGTGATCGCCGCCGAGAAAAATCGGAATCGCGCCGGTTTTCACCAGATCATAGGCGCGCGCGCTGATGGTGCGGATCCAGCGCTGAATCTCGCGGTAGTGCTTGGTGTTTTCCGGCGGGATGTCCATCAGCGGTGCGACGCCGCCGACCGTCAGGTCGCCGTGGTCTTCCACCGCAAAGTCGAGTTCCTCAAGCACGGTCAGAAGGCCCGCGGTGCGAAGCGCCGCCGGCCCCATCAGCGTGCCGCGTTGCGAGGCCCCGATCTCGATCGGCGCGCCGAGCACGGCGATCTTTTTTGCTGGCTCTGAGGCACTCATCGGCGGGAACCTTTCACAATGTCAAATAGCCGAGCGAAGCTTAGCCGCAAGCTTGCGATTCTGATATTCAGCTGGGGTGGAATCGAGGCCGGCCGGCGAGCCGTCTACTTTTGGATGTAAAAAAATCGTCAACAACCCCTTTGGCTGCTTGATCATTTTTCGCTGGAAGCGGAGAAATACCGGGCGCTTGAGGGGCCTCAATCGAAAAGCAGGGATTTCGACGTTCTGGGACGTAAGGGGATGGACGAGGAACACCGGATTGCAAACAGACATCGCGTGTTGAAAGGCGGCCGCATTCATTTCGGCGGCGGCTCGATCGACTGCACGGTGCGCAACATTTCCGAGACCGGCGCGGCGCTCGACGTCCCGAGCCCGCTTGGAATCCCGACCGAGTTCACGCTCGAGACGGACGGCGCTCACCGTCCCTGCCGCGTGGTCTGGCGCAAGGAAAAGCGCATCGGCATCACCTTTGACAAGGAAAAAGACGGGGACTGAGTCCGGCGGAACAAGAAGCCTGCACGGCGCCGGCGAATCAGCCGATAGTGCGCTCCCTGAAACCCGCAAGCTCCAAGCCCGTGACCAAACCGCACGTCAAACCAGCCGCCCTGCCCCACTGGGCTCCCCGCCTTGCGCAGGAAGCACGCTTGCGAGAACTCGACGCGCAGCTGGCATTGCCTCTCGATAGAACGGCCCATCTTCCGATCGAAATCGAGCGTGCGGCGCTGCTCGGCGCGCTCGATCGCAAGACCGAGGCACAGGCGGCCTTCATCGATATCCTGCGCCGGCACCCGACCCATTTCAGCGCGCTCAACGAATTCGGCACGTGGCTCGCCGCGCAAGGCTCGATCGATGCCGCCTGCCGCGTCTATGCCGAAGCGATCCTGCACCATCCCAATAATCCGATGGCGCGTGTGAACCTCGGCAACCTCCTGCTCCGCGCCAATCGCCATGCGGAAGCGCGCGCGCATTACGAGGCGGCGCTTAACGCCGATCCCGATCACGCCGCCGCCCATCAGGGCATGGGCGCGGTGCTATCGGACGAGGGGAACCGCGACGGGGCGCACGAACATTTCATCAGAGGTTTTCGCGGGCATGCGGTCTCGACGCTGCCCTATCGCGGCGAAGGTCCGCCGATCCCGCTGTTGCAACTGGTGTCTTCAGGCGGCGGCAATATTCCGACCGCGCCGTTCCTCGACGATGGCGTGTTTCTGACGTCGGTGGTGGTGGCGGATTATCTCGACGCCGCGACGGCGTTGCCGCCGCACCGGCTGATCTTCAACGCGATCGGCGACCCTGATCTGTGCGAGCGCGCGCTTGAAGCCGCGATCCGCCTGACCGCGCGTTCGAAGGCGCCCGTCATCAACGACCCCACCGCGGTGATGCGTAGCGGGCGCATCGACAATGCGGCGCGTTTGTCAAAACTTCCCGGCGTCGTCACGGCAAAGACGCTGTCGGTCGGCCGCGCGGTTCTCGCCGGTAACGAGGCCACCGCCTGGCTTTCCAAACACGGCTTTTCCTTTCCGCTCCTGCTCCGCTCGCCCGGCTATCACACCGGGCGCAATTTCGTGCTGGTGGAGAAAGCGGCCGATCTCGCTGACGCCGTCGCCGAGCTGCCGGGCGACGAAATTCTCGCGATCGAATATCTCGACGCGCGCGGTGAGGACGGCAGCGCCCGCAAATACCGCGTGATGATGATCGGCGGCAAACTGTTTCCGCTGCATCTGGCGATTTCGCGAAACTGGAAAGTGCACTATTTCACCTCCGACATGGCCGACAAGCCGGACCACCGCAAAGAGGAAATGGCGTTCCTCGACAACATGCGCAGCGTTCTCGGCGACAGGGCGATCGCGGCCCTGCATGCGATCTGCAAGGCGCTGGCGCTGGACTATGCCGGCATCGATTTCGCCGTGAATGCGACAGGCAACCTCCTGCTGTTCGAAGCCAACGCCACCATGGTGATCGCCTCGCCTCCCGAGCACGACCCGCGCTGGGCCTATCGGCGCGGCCCGATATCAGCCGCGATCGAGGCGGTAACGGCAATGATCAAGGAAAAAGCGGGTCTTGGCCGCCGCGCGGCGGGTTAAAGGGCTTTCCGAACGCGCCCGATACTGCAGCGCAAAAATCTGTTGCAAAGCAATAACTTTCGCAAATTTAATATGCCCAATCCTTAACCTGAACTCATCAAAGCCACGTCCAAATCATTATCTCAGGTAGCAGGAGAGGGAAAAGACAATGAAACGGGCCTTGGTTGTTCTGGCCTGCATCTGCGCGGTCGTCGGCGGCGTTTATGTCGCCGGCAGCAAGTGGGCCATCCGGCATGAGACGCTCGACCTGTTCGACGCGACACGGCAGCGGCCGGTGTCGGTCGATCTTGCCGTGCGCCGCGACTCTGAGATGCGGGCGAGCGAAGGCACCCGGAAGCTGCCGGTTGCGATCATCAGTAACGGCAACACCGTGAAGAACACCGAATACTCCCTCCTGGAGAACGTGCTGGCGGCGCGCGGATATCTTGTGGCCAGCATTCAGCAGGACCTGCCGAGCGATCCGCCGCTGGTCACCAAAATAGGCATGCCCTATGTCGGCCGTCTCGACGTCTACAAGCGCGGCGAGGCCAACATCCTGTTTGTCGTCGACGAGCTGAAGAAGATCGAGCCGAACGCCGACTACGATCACCTGACCCTGGTCGGCCATTCCAACGGCGGCGACATCGCGATGTACACCGCGAAAGAACATCCCGGACTGGTGTCGAAGGTGATCACGCTCGACAACCTGCGCGTTCCCTTCGTGCTCAACGACAAGATCAAGATCCTGTCGTTCCGCTCGACCGACCCGAACTTCAAGACCGACCCCGGCGTGCTGCCGACACCGGAAGAGGCCAAGGCCGAGGGCATCGACATCGTCAAGACGCCGTTCCAGCACACCTGGATGAGCGACCGCGGCCCGGAAGAAGCGCGCGATCAAATTCAGTCGACGCTGGAGAAGTTTCTGGGCCGTTCTTCAAGCAGCGATCTGTCGCCGGTGCAGACCGATAATCCGCTGATCGCCAAGATGGGGCCGGGCCCCTATCCATAGGGGCTGAAGCTAATTGTAACCGCGATGGAATCCAGCCGCCGATCGCGTCGAACCCCGAGTCCGCCCTGCTCCCGGGAATAACGGCTGTCGCAATACACAACCTATGGGAGAGTTGGCGACAATCCACGTCCTTTCGCTTGCGTCAAGAATCGTACATGATCTTGTCAATTAAGCTCGCGTTGCCTGAGTAGCGCGTTGAGGAACTGAGAGAAAAACGAGGAAGCTGGAAACGAAGAGAGGGGTGCAATGCCGGATTTTCCCCGACCTACGCCTACCTGCACGCGTTTTCAAACCACCACCGAGATGGGCTGCATCAAATGCAGCGATCGGATGAAACTCGTATCGATCGAACCGCAGGACGGAGCATTCAACCTCGTCACCTACCGTTGCAACGGGTGCTCGGCGGACGAGAGTTTCCTGAAGTCGATCTGACGAGAGCCTGGTGTCCCGATTCCGAAGTCGTGTACTTGCGCGGCCCCACTTTTACGAACTTCGGAGTCGGAGGACACTAGCAAAGGAGTCCGCATGACGAACTCGCGGCGACAAGGATGCGGACTTCTGAACCGCCACACTAGAACTTCGGCTTCATATCCTTGGCGGCCGACATCACCTCGCCGGTGATTTGCCGCATATGTTCGCCGGCGTTGGTGAACTGGCTGCGCAAGAATTCCGACTGGATTTGCATGGCCTGCTGCAGGTCGGTCACGTGCACGAGCTTGCGGGCATGTTCGAAAGCGGCCTTGACGTTTTGCTCGGTAAACGACAGCGCCTGCTTCGATATTTCCGTTCCGGGGGTCGGTATCGCGGCGACGGATTTGCTCGCGGCTTCGAAAAACATGCTGAACGCACGCTCGGCCTGATCGATGGTTTTTTCGGCCATATCGCGCAGCTCGGCCGGGACTTCCAGTTTCGGTTCGGACATCGCAGCATTCCTCTTGTTGCTATTGGCCTCGCCTGACGGGGTAACACAATTAGGGGGCCGAGGCGAACCGACAGGATCCACTTTGGCGGTCATATTAGGGTCGCACTCGCAGTGCTATCCGAGCCGTCCCGCAGGGTTCAGATTGCATTCACATTTAGCAATCTAAGCCTTTGTCCGCGGGGCGCGCATTGTTTCAACAGGAGAACCCATGACCTTTAGGCGATTGATGACTGCTTTTGTGATCGCAGCCGGCGTTGGCGGATCGGCCTCGATGGTTGCTTCCCCGGCCCACGCGCAAAATGCGGTAGAGGCGGAAATTATCGGCTTCCATCAGCTCTGCGACAAGGGCGACCGGAAAGCCTGTGTTCGGTTCGGCATCCTGATCGGCCGCAACGAACAGCGCAGCGCCGACTGGCGGCGGGCGCACGCCGACTGGTTCTGGTTCGAAAGATAAGTTCTCACATCGTGTGGAAAGAGGCCGCCCCCGAGGCGGCCTCTTTTTTGCGAGCCTGTTTTTTGTGAGCCCGTTTTTGTGAGCCTGTGTTTGCGGCTTGCTTGCGAGCGGACTTTTATGGCCAGCGTGAAATAAAGCGCGCGCAAAATCCGGTCCCGAAAGCTTAGGGCTTTCGGATCGCCGGTTCGGTCCATCAATTACTTTAAGCTTAAAAGCTTGCCACTTGAAAGGTTGTCAGCGCGTCGAGAAGCGGCCGCTCATCCCACCGGGAAGCGGCGCCGGATCGGTAGCGAGTTGCTCAACCAGAGCAAGCACCTCGGAGCGCTGCGACGGCGAAAGTCTGACGAACGCCTTCCATAGTCTCAAGCCCTGCACGGTTTCACTGGAAGGAAACCCGAGCGTGGCACTGACTTCCGAAGCAGATGTGCGATTTTTCATTTCGCGCCTTTAAACGGCAATTTCAAAACGACAAAAAACAAACCGAAGTTGCCGCGCCGGAAAGTATGCCAAGGAACATCAACGCGGGCAAGGCTGTGTCGGGTTGAGACGCGAATGGAACTTTCGCAGAGGTAGTATTTACCTAAAAATACCCGTTTTTGTCGGAGCCCATGCGGCTACCACTGCGTGTTTGCCTTAATCGCTTCACTTGATCGCGTCCTTTGCGGCGACCCCGGACCGTCGGCGTCACTCAAAAAACGACATTGTCTTGCATCGTCGATTCGTGTGGCAGCTCTCGCTGTCGCCAGCTCGCGCATGTCGCGAACATGAGCGCATCGCCAGTCGCGATCGGCGCGCGCCGGATGATTGCGTCGCTCACGAGGGCCAGAGCGAGCGGAGGTAAAATCTCACTTATAAGTGACGCTTTTTGGGGGACGAACGTGGGAAGAGGCCGAAATAAACCGTCCTTGTCGCTGTTCCCATCATGACGGAAAACAATACGGAAGATCTGTTGATGCCCCCTGCTGCCCTTCTCTCTCTTGCGACCGCGGTCCCTCCCCACTCCTTCTTGCAGAAAGACGTTATGAACGCCGCGTGGGGCATCTTCGGCAGCCGCTTTCCCGACCATGAACGCTTCGCCAGTATTTTTACTAATACTGGCATCATCAAACGTTATGGCGTCAAGCCGTTCGACTGGTATCTGACGCAGCGCGGCTGGCCGGAACGCACCGCAGCTTTCCTCGAAGGCGCCGAAGCCTTGTTCATCGATGCCGCAACCAAGGCGTTGGACGCAGCCGGTCTCACAGCTAGCGATGTCGACACCGTCGTCACGGTCTGCTCGACGGGCATTGCGACGCCAAGTCTTGAAGCGCGTGTCGCGCGCCGCATGGGCTTTCGCTCCGACGTCTCGCGCGTGCCGGTGTTCGGGCTCGGCTGCGCCGGCGGTGCCTCCGGCATTTCGATCGCCTCGCGTCTCGCACAGGCGCGACCCGGGACCAACATCCTGCTGGTGACGGTCGAACTCTGCACGCTCGCGCTTCGGCTCGACGAACTCACCAAGGCCAACATCATCGCCACCAGCCTGTTCTCCGACGGCGCGGCCGCGATCGTGTTGCGCGCCGGCGATGGCGGCGAGACCTTGATCGAGGCGGTCGGCGAGCACCTTTGGCCGGATACACTCGATGTGATGGGATGGAATGTCGATCCTCTCGGCTTCGGCGTGATCCTTCGCCGCACCATCCCCGATTTCGTCACGTCCGAACTCAAGCCCGCGCTGACGCAGGTGCTCGGCCGCATGAATTTGACGATCCCCGATGTCGACCAATTCATCTGCCATCCCGGCGGTGCCAAGGTGATCGACGCGATCGAGACCGCGCTGTCGCTGGATCAAGGCACGCTGGAGCACGAGCGGGGTGTGATCGCCGATTACGGTAACATGTCGGCGCCGACGGTGCTGTTCGTCCTCGAACGCACGCGAGCCAAGGGATTGCCGCCGCGCTCGCTGCTGACCGCGCTCGGCCCCGGCTTCACCGCCAGTTGCGTCTCGCTGCGGCACGCGGCGTGACGGCGGCGGAGATCATCCTCGCAGCTGTCACGGCCCAACGCGGCGGCGAATTGCTGCTGGCGCGCGCTCACACGAATGCCCTGATGGCGCGCGGCGCGGTCGAGATCGCAGCCACTCATTATCCCCTGATGGTCGTCGTCCACACCGCCTGGCTGATCTCGCTCTGGGCGTTCGGGCATAGCCAGCCGGTCGATGCATCGGCGCTTGTCATCTATCTCGCGCTCCAGGGTTTGCGTGTCTGGGTGATGGCAACATTGGGCGCGCGCTGGACAACGCGCATCATCGTGCTGCCGAATGCGCCGCTGGTGACATCAGGTCCGTATTGTTTTCTGCGCCATCCCAACTACGCCGTTGTGGTCGGCGAGATCGCGATGCTGCCGTTGACGCTGCATCTGCCCTGGACGGCGGCGATCTTCTCAGTCTTGAATGCCGGTGTGCTTTTCATCCGCATCCGCGCCGAAAACCAGGCGCTGGATGCAACCCGACAAGCCGCATGAGCCGCGCAGAACACATCATTGGCGAGACAGAATGCCCCGTGAGCGCGCTTGCGGTTGATGCCACTGCCAGGACCACTGCTAAGACCTGGCTCGGTTTCCTGCTGATGTGCCTCGGCATGTTCATGGCGATCCTCGACATCCAGGTGGTCGCAACCTCCCTGCCCGCGATTCAGAAAGCGCTCGGAATCTCGCGCGATGCGATGAGCTGGATCCAGACCGCCTATCTCATCGCCGAGATAATCGCGATCCCGCTCACCGGCTGGCTCACTCGCGTGCTGACGCTGCGCTGGCTGTTCGTCGCGGCGATCGGCCTGTTTACGGTGGCTTCGATCGGCTGTGCGTTGTCGGATAACTTCTCGACGCTGATTTCGTTTCGCGTGCTGCAAGGCTTTGCCGGCGGCGCACTGATCCCGGCGGTCTTCTCTGCGGTGTTCCTGTTGTTTCCGTTGCGCCTGCATCCGCTCGCGACCACGCTTGCCGGCATCGTCGCGGTGCTGGCGCCGACAGTCGGGCCTGTCGTCGGCGGGTGGATCACCGAGACATGGTCTTGGCACTGGTTGTTCCTGATCAATGTCGCGCCCGGCCTTTTGGCGGCGACCGCCACGCCGTTCCTGCTTCCCAAGGACAAGGTCAACTTCGCCGAATTCAGGAATCTCGACCGTCTGTCGCTGGTGTTGTTGGCGGTCACGCTCGCAACACTCGAGATCGGCCTCAAACAGGCGCCGCAAGACGGCTGGTTATCGCCGCGCCCGCTGGCGCTGTTCGCAGCAAGCCTCATCAGCGGCTGGATTTTCGTGAGACGGTCCATCAAGGCCGCGCACCCCGTCGTCGAATTGACCACGCTGCGCGAGCGCGCGTTCACGGTCGGCTGCGCATTGAGCTTCTGCCTCGGCGTCGGATTGTTCGGCTCGGTCTATCTGATGCCGGTGTTCCTCGCTTATGTCCGCCGCCACGACGCGTTCGAGATCGGCAGCATCATGCTGGTGACGGGCATCGCGCAACTCGTCAGCGCGCCGTTCGCGGGCTTTTTCGAAAGCCGGCTCGATCCGCGCAAATTATCCGCGGCCGGCTTTGCGCTGTTTGCGGTCGGTCTGGGCTTGAGCTTCTTCCAGAGCCGCGTTGCCGACTTTGACGAGATGTTCTGGCCCCAGGTGTTGCGCGGCATCGCCATCATGTTCTGCCTGTTGCCGCCGACACAACTGGCGCTCGGCGCGCTGACGCCGGCGCAGGTGCCGGATGCGAGCGGGCTTTTCAACCTGATGCGCAACCTCGGCGGCGCCATCGGCATCGCCGTGATCGACACCATTTTGTACGGCCGCACCGTCGGCCATGGCGAAGCGCTGCGCGACCGCCTGATCGCGGGCGATGTGACGGCCGCCAAGGCCATTGGGCTGGACGTGCAACTCTTCCTGCATCCGCCGCCGGATGTGACGCAATCAACGATCGAGGCGTATGTCCGCCCGATGGTCGAACGCGCGGCGTTTGCGATGTCGGTCAACGAAGCCTGGGCGCTGTTGTCGGCGGTTGCGATCGTCGCGCTGTTGCTGGTGTGGTTTGTGGGCAAGCCGGTGAAGGAGCTATCTTGAGAGGCATCAAGCCTCCACGGTCGTCCCCGCGCACACGGGGGCGACGTTAACAGGTCCAGCCCCCGCTGGTGCTGGCCCGACGCCGACGCCCGCTGCATTTGAGACATGCAGAAAGTTTCACTTGCCTTCCCGCATTATTGTTGGAGGATCGCTGCCAAGCCCAATACTCAAACAAAAAACTTCAGGGAGGGCACGATGGAACGGCGCGATGTGCTGAAGCTGACGGCGGGTGGCCTGGTTGGCCTTGCTGCAACCGAGGGAATGAGCCCGGCGATAGCCGCCGGCGACGAAAAGCCCGATCTCTCTTTGATGATGTTTCCGGGCAACTACACCTGGTCGGCCGCGACCCGCATGGTCGTCGCCAGCGAGATGTGGGGCGGCGCCGACATGGGCGAGATCTACAAGGTGGTCGCCGCGCTCAAGCCTGACGTCGGAAAAAACACCGCGTGGTTCGAGCAATGGAGCGCGATGGGACGCAAGGTGGCTAAACTCGGCGACGAGGCCAAGGCCAGGGGTCACGAGAAGACTGCGGCCGGCGCTTACCTGCGCGCCGCGGTTTATTGTCAGGCCGGCGAGCGCCTGCTGCAACCGCGCAGCGAGGACAGCCAGAAGGCCTATGCGACCTCGGTCGCACTGTTCAAGAAAGGCATGACCGAGATGGCGGCCGTCTCGGTCGAGGCGGTCGAGGTGCCCTTTGAAGGTGGAAAAAGTCTTCCGGCCTATTTCGTCAGGAGCCGCGACGCCGGCAGCGCGCCGCTTCCGACCGTGGTGTTTTTCGACGGGCTCGACATCACCAAGGAGCTGCAATTTTTCCACGGCGTGCCTGAGCTCGCCAAGCGCGGCCTTGCGGTTCTGATCGTCGACATTCCCGGCACCGGCGAGTCGATCCGCTTTCGCGGCATGCCGGCGCGCTACGACACCAACGTCGCGGGCACCGCGGCCGTCAACTATCTCGAGACCCGCGCCGACGTCGACAAGGAGCGCATCGGCATCATGGGGATCAGCCTGGGCGGCTACTATTCCGCTCGCTCCGCCGCCTTCGAGCCGCGCTTCAAGGCCTGCGTGTCCTGGGGCGCGATCTGGGACTATCACGCGGTCTGGCAGCGCCGCGTCGACAAGGCTTTCAAAGGCTCGCTCTCGGTGCCGGGCGATCACATCATGTGGGTGCTCGGCGTCGATAGCCTGGATGCCGCGATCGAGAAGCTGAAGGACTGGCGGCTGGCCGGCGTTGCCGAGAAGATCAAATGTCCTTATCTGGTCACGCATGGCGAGCGCGACGCGCAAATCCCGATCGAGGATGCGAAAGCGCTGTTCGAGGCGGTCGGCGCCACCGACAAGACGCTGAAGGTATTTACGACAGAGGAAGGCGGCTACGAGCACTGCCAGGGTGACAACGTCACGCTTGGCATCACCTATATCGCCGACTGGTTCGCCGACAGGCTGGAAGCACGCCGGCATACGTGAGAGGCATCATCGGCAAGGGCTGGCGGGGAGTGTCGGCGGTTAAAGGGAGAAACAGGAATGCGCAACCCGAATTGCAAATTCACTTACTATCCGATATCAGCGGCTCTCTTGCTGAGTGCGGTGCTCGGCCTCTATCCAACGTTTGCCGAGGCGGGACCGTGCAGCGCCGATATCGCTCAGTTCGAACAGGCTATCCGTCAATCCGCCGGCAATCCCAATGCGGGATTGACGGGGCCTCAATCGATAGCGGCCCAGGACGAACATCAGCCGACGGTCGCCTCGGTGAAAAAAGCGCAACACGCCCTGAAAGCCAGGTTCGCCGCGACGATGGCGCAAGCCAAACGGCGCGACGCTCGAAATGACCAGGCAGGTTGCCAGCGCTCGCTCTCCGAAGCCAAGAAAATGTACCTGCTGTGAAGAGACCGGCGCCACGGCCTAGCCGGCGCTTCCAGGACTGACGGCCCGCCCCGACAGCACCACGCGGCGGTGATGCACCAGATTGTCCAGCCGCTGCGCCAGCGCGCCCGGCCGCAACCTTCAAATTGCAGCTTGTATCATTTTATGATACACGGCCATTGACGTCTGTATCATTTAATGATACAAGACCTGTTATGATTAGGAGCTTCAAGAACGCTCTTACCGAAGCCGCCGCAAACGGCGAAGTCCGCAAGGGTTTCCCAGCTGACCTGATCAAGGCGGCGCGGCGGAAGCTGGCTTATCTGGACGCCGCGACCACTCTGGAAGATCTCCGGGCGCCACCAGCCAACCGGCTGGAAGCTCTCAGAGGCGACCGCAAGGGCCAGCATTCGATCCGGGTCAATGATCAATACCGGATTTGCTTCGTCTGGACGACGGAAGGGCCGAAGGACGTTGAATTCGTAGACTACCACTAGACGGCCGGCTTTTGCCGCCCAGACCAAGGAGGGTCGCACATGGCTAAGAAACTGCCCCCGCTTCACCCGGGCGAAGTTCTTCGGGAAGAATTCCTTGTCCCGCTGAAGATGTCGGCCGGCGCGCTCGCGAAAGCCTGCGGCGTGCCGCGGACGCGCATCGAGCGGCTCGCAAGCGAGCAAATTGGCATCACGGCCGACACGGCGCTGCGACTGTCCAGGGCCCTTGGAACGACGCCCGAACTATGGATGAACCTGCAAAACAGCTTCGATGTGAAGACTGCGATGCTGCATATCTCGAAAGAGCTCGACGAGATCGAACCCGTGAACAAGGCCGCTTAACTCGTCAGGCGGGCAAATCATCCAGCCCAATATTTCTGGCGAGGTTCGCTTCTATCCAGTACTTCCGCGACCGGGGACCCGCCCCGACAGCACCACGCGGCGGTGATGCACCAGATTGTCCAGCCGCTGCGCCAGCGCGATCAGCGCCAGCGCTTCGGCCCCGCCCTCCTCGTCATTGACGGGCTTTGCCAACTGCGCGCGAAGCATGACGTCGATGTCGTCCTCGATTTTGCGCAACTCGGCCTCATCCTCGAGATCGCGGATATGTTCGCGTAACGCGCACAACCGTTCCAGCGTGCCCTCCGTCGCGTCGCGGTTGCGGATGCCGAGAAACCGCCAGGCGGCGGCGAACACCGAGGCGAGCGCGCCGAACACGATCGGCGTCAGATAGATGACGTTGCCCCAGCGGTCCATGAAGCTTTGTTCGGTGCCGTTGTAGAATGCGGCCGCGCCGGGATGCGCGGCAATGTAGGCGTCCGCATCGAGCGACGGCGTGGCCATCCCGGCGATCAACGGCTCCTGCGAAGCCAGATCCCGCCTAGCGGCCATCACGCGCTTGGTGAGTTCGGCGACCAACTCCTGGTCGAGATGGCGGTTGGCGACCAGAAGATACGGCACGCGAAGCGTGGTGACGTCGTCGTCAGGAACGGGCGGCGAACCGCGCAGCGTGCCCTTGGGAATATCGAAACTCTCATAGGGGCCCTTGGCGTCGGTGATCGCACCGGCGGAGTCGATCGGGATCAGCACGGGCGCCGACGTCGCGCCTTCGCGAAACAGGCCCTTCACGAGCGTGAGATATCTGTCGGTGAGCGGCACCACCACGATGACAGCCGCGACTTCCTTGGCCTGTATCGCGCGCCGCAAATCCGTCGGCGCGACATCCTTGAACGTGACATTTGCGTGCGTGAGGTCGTATTCCTTCTTCAGTGCCTCGACCACGTTGCGATTGATCTCGCCGCCGGCGACGCCCACGGTGTGATCGCGGAGCTTGGCGATGCTGGTGATGTTCGATCCCGGCGGCGCCACGATCATGACCACGCCTTCGGCCATCACGGCAACCGCACGCGCCTGCGAAAGATCGCCGACATCGGCGCGCACGATCGCGAGATCTGCCTTGCCGGCGGCAAAGGCCTTGGCGGCATCGAGCACGTCGCCGGCATTTTCGATCTTGAGCCGGATCGGGGAATTGGTGGTGGCCAGATGCCCGGCGACGAGTTGGGCCGCCTGCCGCGCTTCGCCATCAAACGAACCCACCGCGACGGTGAGCGTCTTCGGCCGCTCGTAATACTGGTAGGCGACTAGGCCGGCGCCTGCGATCAGGCACACGAGGCCAGCCAGGAGGACGGCGCGAACCCAGATCGGCAAGGTTTGGTGAAATCGATCCATGAAATCCGGACGTGAGAGATTCGAGGCAATCGCCTTAGCCTATTGGTCGCGGCCACGCCTGTTCAAGTTCGAAAATGCATATTGCCAGGCAGCGCAGCGTCCGCGATGTTCATCCCTCCCCCTACTTCCCCGCCGCATCCTTCCCCAGCGTCGCCAGCGCTTCCTGCACCGTGGTCATGAACTGCGCCGGGAAGATGATGGTCGAGTTCTTCTCGGTCGCTATTTCGGCCATGG
>Ga0210397_10000327_pt1 | contig 33982 bp, 36 predicted proteins | sample IncBWH2OmetaG_FD_160126 | JGI IMG/M metagenome (GOLD analysis project Ga0210397, IMG submission 160126) | Forest soil microbial communities from Barre Woods Harvard Forest LTER site, Petersham, Massachusetts, United States - Inc-BW-H-2-O ...
GCGGATTTTTTCCTCGAGCGTCATCGCCGCGCCGGGCGACTGCTCGCCGTCACGCAGTGTCGTGTCGAATATTCGAACCTTCTGTTCCTGGTTACTCATGGCCGTGCATTCCTTCCGTTCGTCGCATAGGCGACCTCTGATCCCTTCTTTCGCTTTTCATCCCCCAGACATGCGACACGCGAGGACCGCGCGCCGACAGCGCCTAGGGGCAGCTAAGAAGAAGCAGAAGCGCGTGCGACGAACCGAGGGAATGACGGGGCGCGGACTCGTTGCGTGTGCAGATGCGGGCGGAGAAACCGCCTGTCGCATGCTGCAAGGTCACGCCCTTCGTCATTGCCGGATCGCCGTTCCGCCCGCCGAGTTTACGGTTCGATAACTTTGCCCGAATCGTGGTTAAGCACCGGTAAAAGCACTACTTTCCAATTCGGATGCGTGGTTTTACGCTGATTGGGCGCGCCCGCGCAAGTACGCGGGGCCGGGGCGACGCCTCGTGTGAGGATGGGGCGGTGATAGAACTTCAAGGACTTTCAAAGGCTTACGCGAACAGTCCCGCACCGGTTGTACGCCGCCTCAGCTTCACGGTGGCGGACGGCGAATTCCTCGTCCTGGTCGGCGAATCCGGCTCGGGCAAGACCACCACCCTCAACATGATCAACCGGCTGGTCGAGCCCTCAGAAGGCGTGATTCGGGTGGACGGCGAAGACGTCCTGGCGCTCGACGCGGTGACCTTGCGCCGCCGCATGGGCTATGTCTTCCAGGGCGCCGGCCTGTTCCCGCACATGACCGTCGCCGAGAACATCGCGGTGACGCCGCGGCTGCTGGGCTGGCCCAGGGCGCAGAGCGAGGCGCGCGTCGACGAGCTGCTCGAACTGGTGCGCCTGGCGCCCGGCGCTTACCGCGGACGCCTGCCGCGCGAACTCTCCGGCGGACAGCAGCAGCGCGTCGCGCTGGCGCGGGCGCTGGCGGCGCGGCCGAAGATCATGCTGATGGACGAGCCGTTCGGCGCCCTCGATCCGCTCATCCGCGACGACCTCGCCGAGGATTACCGCCAGATCCACGAGCGGCTGAAGCTCACCACCATCTTCGTGACGCACGACATGACCGAGGCGATGCTGCTCGGCGACCGCATCGCGGTGATGCGCGACGGCACGCTGGTGCAGATCGGCACGCCCAACGAACTGCTCGGCGCGCCCGCCGACGATTTCGTCAAGGCGCTGTTCGACACGCCGAGGAAACGCGCCCGCCGCCTCGCGCAAGTGCTGCAGGCCGCGCCGTGAACAGCTTCGACGAAGCCTGGAGCAACCTGCCCGACTTCCTGAGCTGGCACGTGCTGCTCAGCGTCAGCGCGCTGGCGCTCGGCCTTCTCATCAGCCTGCCGCTGGCGGTGCTGGCCACGCGCAACCGCGTCCTGCGTGGCGGCGCGCTGACCTTCGCCAGCCTGATCCAGACCATCCCGAGCCTCGCCCTGCTGGCGCTGTTCTACCCGGTTTTATTGGCGCTTTCGCACTTCACGCAGGCCAGGCTGGGCTTCGGCTTCCGCGCCCTCGGCTTCCTGCCGGCGCTGCTGGCGCTGACGCTCTATTCGATGCTGCCGGTCTTGCGCAACACCATCACCGCCCTCGCCGGCATCGATCCCGCCATCAAGATGGCGGCGCGCGGCGTCGGCATGACGCGCAGCCAGGCCCTGGTCCTCGTCGAACTGCCGCTGGCCGCGCCGATCATCATGGCGGGCATCCGCACCGCGGCGGTGTGGGTGATCGGCACGGCGACCTTGGCGACACCGATCGGCCAGACCAGCCTGGGCAACTATATCTTCACCGGCCTGCAGACCGAGAACTACGTCTTCGTGCTGTTCGGCGTGGTTTCGGCGGCCGGCCTCGCCATCCTCGTCGACCGCCTGCTGGCGCTCAGCGAAGACGGCCTTGCCCGGCGCAGCCGCGGCCGCGTCGCCGCCTCGCTCGCCGGCCTCGCGCTGGTGATCGGCGCCAGCCTCTATCCGATGTTTGCGCCCGCCGAACGCAGCGTCGTCATCGGCACCAAGAGCTTCGACGAGCAATACATCCTCGGCAACGTCATCGCCGACCGGCTGCACGCCGCCGGCATCGCCACGACGCGGCGCGACGGGCTGGGCTCGACCGTGATCTTCCGGGCGCTGGCCGCCGGCGACCTCGACGTCTATGTCGATTATTCCGGCACCATCTGGGCCAACGAGATGAAGCGCGCCGACAGCCCCGGCCGGGCCGCCGTGCTGGCCGAGATGGCGGGCTGGATGAAGCAGACCTACGGCATCCGCATGGTCGGCGGCCTCGGCTTCGAGAACGCCTATGCCTTCGTCATGCCGCGCGCCAAGGCCGACGCGCTGCATATCGCAACCCTGGCCGACCTCGCCGCCTATGCCCCCCGCCTCAGGATCGGCGGCGATTTCGAGATCTTTTCGCGGCCCGAATGGCGCGCCGTCCAGGCCGCCTACGGCCTCAAATTCGGCGTCCAGCGGCAATACCAGGCCAACCTGATGTACAACGCCCTGACCGGCGGCGACGTCGATGTGATCAGCGCCTTCTCCAGCGACGGCCGCATCGCGCAATACGACCTGAAAGTGCTCGGCGATCCCAAGGGCGCGCTGCCGCCCTATGACGCGATCCTGCTGGTCTCGCCGGCGCATGCGAATGATGACGCTTTGTTGACGGCCCTGAAGCCCCTCGTCGGCGCCATCGACCTCAAGACGATGCAGCAGGCCAATCTGACGGTCGACCGCCCCGACGACAAGCAGTCGCCGGCCCAGGCCGCACGCTGGCTGGAGAGCAAGATCGGGCGCTAGCTTTCCTCCCCCGTTGTTACGGGGGAGGTGGCGAGCGGAGCGAGCCGGAGGGGGCCCAGCGTCGCGGAGCGGCGCCCAACGTCCGCCCCCTCGTGCACACGCTGGCGCTAACGCCGCCCGAACTGGGCGTGCCACCTCCCCCCGTAACAACAGGGGAGGAAAATTGCTGCGGCATCTCTGCCGGGTTCGCGCGCGCTTTTTACTTTCCCAATAGAAGCCAAAGTGGTTCTGTGCCGCCACGTTCCGCGTTCGCGCGGACCGTTCGCCAACGCCGTCGTTTCAACCCCTTCGAGGCCTGCCGGATATGAAAATCCTGCCGCCCGTCTCGATCAAGGCCAGCCGCCTGCTGCCCAGCCGGTGGGACGTGCTGGCGGCCGTCCTGGTGCTGGGGTTCATCGTGCTGTTCGCCGACGCGAGCCGCACCCTGATCGAGCCCTTGTCGACGCTGACGCAGGTGCCGCTGTCGCTGGCCCCCTCGCACCTGCCAGGCTATGCGCTGCGCACCGCGCTGCGCATGCTGATCGCGCTCGGCGTGTCGCTGGTCTTCACGCTCTCCTACGCCACCTGGGCCGCCAAGTCGCAGCGCGCCGGCACGCTCTTGGTGCCGCTGCTCGACATCCTGCAATCGGTGCCGATCCTGGGCTTCATCTCGGTGACGGTGGTGTTCTTCCTCAGCCTGGCGCCGGGGCGCATCTTCGGCGCCGAGCTCGCCGCCGTCTTCGCCATCTTCACCAGCCAGGCCTGGAACATGGCCTTCAGCTTCTACCAGTCGCTGCGCACCGTGCCGCCCGAACTGCTCGAGGCGGGGCAGATGTTCGGCCTCAACGGCTGGGCCCGCTTCTGGCGCATCGAGGTGCCGTTCGGCCTGCCGCCGCTGATCTGGAACATGATGATGTCGATGTCCGGCGGCTGGTTTTTCGTCGTCGCCGCCGAGGCCATCAGCGTCGGCCACACCACCATCGTGCTGCCGGGCATCGGCTCCTACATCGCGCTGGCCATCGCGCAGCAGAACCTGACCGCGATCTTCTACGCCATCGCCGCCATGCTCGTCGTCATCCTGATCTACGACCAGCTGCTGTTTCGGCCGCTGATCGCCTGGGCCGACAAGTTCCGCTTCGACAACGAGGACAGCGAGGATTATCCGGAGTCCTGGGTGCTGGACATCCTGCGCCGCTCCGCGCTGATGGACTGGGCCGCGGCGCCGTTCCACGCCTTCATGCGCTGGACCTATCGCCTCAGCCCGCCGATCCGCGGCCGCGCCGCCCTCCTGGTGCAGCGCGTGCCCTCGCGCGCCGCCGACGTCGTCTGGGGCGTGCTGCTGGCCGGGCTCGGCGGCGCGGCGCTGTGGCGGATCTACGCCATGATGGGCGGCGCCCTCTCCTGGAGCGACATCGGCAACGCGCTGGCGCTCGGCGCCATCACGATGATCCGCGTCACGGTGCTGATCGCGCTCGCCAGCGTGGTGTGGACGCCGATCGGGGTCTATGTCGGCCTGCGCCCGCAGCTCGCCCGCATCATCCAGCCGGTGGCGCAGTTCCTCGCCGCCTTCCCCGCCAACCTGCTGTTTCCCGTCGCCGTCTTCGTCATCGCGCGCTTCGCGCTCAATCCCGACATCGCGCTGTCGCCGCTGATGGTGCTGGGGACGCAGTGGTACATCCTGTTCAACGTCATCGCCGGCGCTTCCGCCATCCCGCGCGAGCTGCGCGACGCGGCCAGCAATCTGCAGCTGAGGGGCTGGCTGTGGTGGCGCAAGGTCGCCCTGCCCGGCGTCTTTCCCTATTACGTCACCGGCGCGATCACCGCCTCGGGCGGCTCGTGGAACGCCGCCATCGTCGCCGAGGTGGCGAGCTGGGGCACGCACACGCTGCGCGCCCACGGCCTGGGCGCCTATATCGCCGACGCCACCGCGGCCGGCGATTTCCACCGCATCGTGCTCGGCATCGCGACGATGAGCTTCTTCGTCGTGGTGGTGAACCGGCTGTTCTGGCGGCCGCTATACTGGTTCGCCGAACGGCGCTACAGGCTGACATAGGAGATCGCCATGGCGGATGACATCCTGCTCGACGTGCACGACGTGCGGCGCTCGTTCCCGCGGCCGGGCGGCGGCGAATTGCTGGTGCTCGACGGCGTCGAGCTCAGCCTGAAGCGCGGCGAGATCGTCGGCCTGCTCGGCCGTTCGGGCTCGGGCAAATCGACGCTGCTGCGCCTGATCTCGGGCCTCGCCAGCCCGCAGGCCGGCACGCTGTCCTATCTCGGCCAGCCGATCGACGGTCCGGCGAGCGGCATCGCCATGGTGTTCCAGAGCTTCGCGCTGTTCCCCTGGCTGACGGTGCTCGAGAACGTGCAGCTCGGCCTCGAGGCGCTGCACATCCCGCAGGCCGAGATCCGCACCCGCGCGCTCGCCGCCATCGACCTCATCGGCCTCGACGGCTACGAGAGCGCCTATCCGCGCGAGCTCTCCGGCGGCATGCGCCAGCGCGTCGGCTTCGCCCGCGCCATGGTGGTGCATCCCAACATCCTCCTGATGGACGAGCCGTTCTCGGCGCTCGACGTCCTGACGGCGGAGAATCTGCGCACCGATTTCCTCGAGCTGTGGGGCGAGAGCCAGCTGCCCATCAAGGGCGTCATCCTCGTCACGCACAACATCGAGGAAGCCGTGCTGATGTGCGACCGGGTCCTGCTGTTCTCGACCAATCCCGGCCGCGTCGCCGGCGAGATTCGCATCGACATCCCGCGCCCGCGCGACCGCACCGACCCGCGCTTCGAACATTATGTCGACCAGATCTACACCGAGATGACGGCGCGCCAGCGCGCCCAGCGCGCCGACCGCGGCACCGGCCTCGGCACCCTGCTCAACCACGTCTCGTCGAACCTGATCTCGGGCCTGATCGAGGCGGTCGCCGCCGCGCCCTACAACGGCAAGGCGGACCTGCCCGACATCGCCTCGGACCTGCAGCTGGAGATCGACGAGCTCTTTCCCGTCGCCGAAGCGCTGCAGATGCTGCGCCTGGCCGAAGTCGGCGACGGCGACATCAAGCTGACCCATATGGGCAAGCGCTTCGCGGAAGGCGAGCTCAACGAGCGCAAGGAGATCTTCTCCCGCGCCCTGATGAGCCATGTGCCGCTGGCCGCCCATATCCGCCGCGTGCTCGACGAGCGCACCAGCCACACCGCGCCGCGCCGCCGCTTCATCGACGAGCTGGAAGACCACATGACCGAGGACGCGGCCGAGGAGACCCTGCGCACGGTGGTCAGCTGGGCCCGTTTCGGCGAACTCTTCTCCTACGACGACGAGAGCGAAATGTTCAGCCTGGAGAACCCGACGTGACAAGGCGAACGCGTTGAAAATATTGCTGTCATGGCCCGCGAATGCGGGCCACCCAGGTGACACCGATACCGGGTTTGCAAAATCTGACGGCCGCAGGAATTTCAACACCCATCCAACGTGAACTGGGTGGCCCGCATTCGCGGGCCATGACAGTTATTGCCGATACGGCGCCAGATCCATCTGCGGATAGCGCGCCTGCACGTCGCGCAGGGTTTGCGCGTTCCAATAATCGCTGCCGGCCGGCGGCCAGCCGAACAGGTCGCGCTGGCGCGGGCTCATCTTGCTCATCGCCTCGTCCCACACCGGCTTCTCGGAATGGTCCGGCCAGGCGAGCTTGCCCTGCCAGCGCCAGGCGCGGGTCTTGAAATCGGTCAGCACGGCGAAGCGCGAACGGCCCGGCGCGGTGAAGTTCGAGCCGCGGTGGAAGACGTCGGTCTTGTAGACCATCAGGCTACCGGCCGGCGCCTCGACCGAGACCTCCTTGTCGGCATAGTCGCCGAACTTCGCCCGCGCCTTGCCGATCGGCACGTCGCGGGTCTCGCCGAGCGGCACGATCTTGGTCGGCCCATCGTGCGGCCCCACATCCGACAACAGGATGAACGTCGTCATCTGCGCGTTGGCGCCGTCCTCGCGCGGCACCACGATGGTGTGGTTGCGGTAATCGCGGTGGTGGAACTGGTCGTAGTTGATGGCGCCGGAATATTTCGCCCACAATTCGCCCTTGTAGAGGTCGATCTCGCTGGTCTTGAGGAAACGCTCGGCCGCGTCGACCAGGTCGGGATAGACGCACAGCCGGTTGATGGCCCAGGCATCGAAGGGAAAGAGGCGGATGCCCGCGAACTGCGATTTCTCGAACTGCGGGTATTTTTCCGGCGCGGCGAAATACTCCTCGGGCCTGGGATAGATCGTCCACAGCGCCTCCTGGGCCGCGCGCAAGGTCTCGCCGTCGATGAAGCCTTCGACCACCGTGAAGCCGCGATCCCAGATCTCGGCCAGTTTTTCGTCCGATACGCGCATCGCGTCCTTCACAATTCTGTCGCGGCGGTTCCCGCGCGCGATTTCGTTCCGGCAAAAGCCCGACTTATTTCAGCATATCGGCCACGGTTTGAACACATCAAGTTCCGCTTCGCGCCACACACCACGCGTTATCACTTTCGTCGAACGGGGCATTCCATCCATTTCTTAACAACGAGGGATGCCATGCCCGATTATGAGATTCGCTTTTTCAACGCCGACGGCTCTCTCGCCGTCGTGCACATGACGAGCCACGAATCGGACGAGGAAGCGCACAGCCATGCGCGCCGCCTCAAGGGCGGGCATCATCGCTACGAAATCCACCGCGGCGGCCAGATGCTGCGTGAGCGGCGCTAGCCGTCAAAGCGTGAACGCCTCGCCCAAAAGCTTTTCCGACAGCGCCCACAGGCGGCGCACCGGCAGGATCACGCGCGCGCCGGCCTGCGCCAGCGCCCGCGCCGTCTCGATCCCGATGCCCGACGAGCCGCCGGTGACGATGGCGGTCTTGCCCGAAAGGTCGATGCCTTTGACGATTTCGAGCGCCTGGGTGCCGTGGCCGAACGGCGAGGCGATGGGGTATTGGGCGAGCGGCATGGTCGAACTCCTGTTGGTCAAATCCCCGAACCCAGATCGGCGAACAATTCCGCCAGCAACGGCGCGGACGGGCCGCCGACATCCTGCGGGCTGGCGAGATCGCGCACCAGGCGGTCGATCTGGGCATTGATTTCCGGTACGGCGACGATCTCCCACCAGCTGGGGCGCGTCAGCGGCCCCAGGGCGTAGAGCCAGGGCGAGACATGTCCGGCCGAGCCCAGCGCGGCGCAATCCTGCGTCTCGATGCCCAGCCCCAGCGGATCCGGCGCGATCAGCCCGCGCCGCCGCAGGTCGGCGAGCAGCGGAAAAGCCAGCCTGTCCATGTCGCTGCGCGGACCGGTACAATTTATGACGCGTGCGGCGTGCAGCGTATGCCGCTCACCGGTGCCGCGTTCGCTAACGGCGACGTCGATGGCCCGATCGCGCGGGCTGTAGCCCGTGACCCGGCCGCCGCTGACCCGCAGCTGTCCACTGGCGCGTAGCGCCGCCAGCCGCTCCGCGACGCGCGGCGCCATGCGGTGGCGATGCACGTCCCAGCGTGGCCGCAAATGGCGCAGGAACTGCGCGCGATGCGCCGGCGTCCAGCCATGCCAGATGCGCGCCACGGCAGGCCGCATTGCGTCCATCACCCGCTGCCACGGAATGCCGCGCGCTTCGGCGCGCCGCGCCTCCTCGCGAAGACGCCGCATCGACGCCAGCGGGGAGGCGTAGCCCTTGGTATCGTGAAACGCCGGCCAGCTCCCGCCCGCGCGATGCGCCAGCGGCAACAGCCCGCGCCGCGACACGCAATACATCGTTCCGCTGTGTCCCAGTCCTGCGAGCTTCAGTGCGACATCGACCATCGTCAGCCCGCTGCCGAGCAGAACCACCGGCGCGTCTTTCGCCAATCCCTCGAACGCATCGTCGGCCCACGGATCGGGCACGAACAGCTGCGTGTCGTAAAGCCAGCCGTCCCGCGCCGCCGGCGGTCTCGGCGGCAGGTTGCCCGTCGCCAGCACCACGAGGTCGGCCGCGATCTCGCGCCCATCGGCAAGCAACACGCCGCGCGCCGGAAAATCGAGCAGTCGCACCACCTCGCCGCGCACGATATTCAGACCGCGCGCGCGGTCCGCCGACAGCGATGCCTGGACCCGCTCCTCCAGATAGGCGCCGAACATCTCGCGCGGCACAAAGGCGGCGTTCAGATCGCCGCCGCTCTCGGCCAGCGCCTCGCCGAGCCATCCGGCGCGCGGCCGCAGCCACTGGGCAAAGCCGGGCACCAGCCCCAGCTCCATCCGCGCCACCGGCACGTTGAGCAGATGCTCCGGCGTGCACGCACCGTAGGCCAGCCCGCGCCCCACGCGCCGGCTGCGCTCCACCAGCACGACCCGCGCATCCGGCCGCGCCGCCGCGAACTTCATCGCGAACACCGCGCCGCTGAAGCCACCGCCGATGACGACGACGGTGGGAGACGAACTCGAAGCGAATTGCGACACGCGCCTGCTCCCCGGGGGAGCGGCGAGCCTAATCTAGTTCTTCGCCTGGTCCACCAGCTTGTTCTTGGAAATCCACGGCATCATGGCGCGCAGCTTGGCGCCGACCTCTTCGATCGGGTGCGCGGCGCCGCGGGCGCGCGTCGCCTTGAAGCTCGCCTGCCCCGCCTTGTTCTCCAGCACCCAGTCGCGCGCGAACTTGCCGGTCTGGATGTCGTCGAGCACGCGTTTCATCTCGGCCTTGGTTGCGGCCGTGATGATGCGCGGGCCCGTGACGTATTCGCCGTACTCCGCCGTGTTGGAGATCGAGTAGTTCATGTTGGCGATGCCGCCTTCGTAAATCAGGTCGACGATCAATTTGACCTCATGCAGGCACTCGAAATACGCCATCTCCGGCGCATAGCCCGCCTCGACCAGCGTCTCGAAGCCGGCGCGGATCAGTTCGACGAGGCCGCCGCACAACACCGACTGCTCGCCGAACAGGTCGGTCTCGCATTCCTCGCGGAAGCTGGTCTCGATGATGCCGGCGCGGCCGCCGCCGATGGCCGAGGCGTAGGAAAGGCCGAGATCGTGCGCGTTGCCGCTCGCGTCCTGGTGGATCGCGATCAGGCACGGCACGCCGCCGCCCTTCTGGTACTCGCTGCGCACCGTGTGGCCGGGCCCCTTGGGCGCCACCATCAGCACGTCGAGGTCGGCGCGCGGCTCGATCAGCTTGAAATGCACGTTGAAGCCATGCGCGAACAACAGCGTCGCACCCTGCTTCATGTTGGCGTGCAGATGGTCGCGGTAGATGTCCGCCTGCAGTTCGTCCGGCGTCACCATCATCATGACGTCAGCCCATTTGGCGCATGCCGCGACGTCCATCACCTTGAAGCCCGCGGCTTCCGCCTTCTTCGCCGACGCGCCCGGCCGCGCCGCGATGGCGACGTCCTTGACGCCCGAATCGCGCATGTTCAGCGCATGGGCGTGGCCTTGCGATCCGAAACCGATGACGGCGACCTTCTTGTTCTTGATGAAATTCAGATCGGCATCCCGATCGTAATAGACGCGCATGCTCTAGCTCCCAAACAAAAATTGTCATGGCCCGGCTTGACCGGGCCACCCATCCGGCGCGTGTCCACGCGCCGCAAAGACTTGTCACGCAACCCGCGCGGGTTGCTATCCCTCTTCGTCGCCGACCGGTCCGGCGAGCACCTGGCAATCGCGGTACCAGGCGAGGATTTTCTTGGCGAACACCGCGTTCGCCTCGTCGCCGTCGACGGTGCGGACGCGATTGAATTTCTTGTAGGTCACCCAATCGATGAAGCCGATCAGCTCACCCACCGGCTTCTTGTCGATGCAGAGTTTCAGCGCCTCGTCGACATAATCGTCATAGGCGTCGTCCTTCGACGCATCCACCGGATCGCACGAAATCCATAGCAGCCGCAGGTGATGGCGGAGTTCGGTGAGTTCGGATTTGGACCAGGTCGATCCCATCACATCGCCTCCGGACCGCGCGCGATCGCCGCGACGCCCGTCCGCGACACGTCCACCAGTCCCAGCGGCCGCATCAAATCGACGAACTGGTCGATCTTGAACGGCGCGCCGGTGATCTCGAAGACGAAGCTGGTGTGCGTTGTGTCCACGACATGAGCGCGAAAGATCTCGCCGATGCGCATCGCCTCGACGCGCCTTTCGCCCGTGCCTGAAACCTTCACCAGCGCCATCTCGCGCTCGATGCCCGGCGCCGAGGTCGTCCAGTTATGCACCCGGTGCACCGCGACGAGGCGCCCGAGCTGCGCCTCGATCTGCTCGATCACCGCCGGCGTGCCGCTGGTCACGATCGTCACCCGCGAGGTGTGCGCCGCATGATCGACCTCGGCCACGGTCAGCGACTCGATGTTGTAGCCGCGCCCCGAGAACAGGCCGATAACGCGCGCCAGCACGCCGGCCTCGTTGTCGACCAGCACGGCGATGGTGTGGCGTTCGCTGGCGGGCGGCTTCATCGGCGCTTCAGCCAGATGCGCTGGAAATCGTCCTGGCTGATCGCCCTGGCCTCGAACGCCGGATCGCCGGCGAGTTCGTCCAGCGCCGGCACCGCCATCGTGCCCAGGAACGTGCCGCCGACCTCCTCCTTGGCATCGGCGAAGCCGCGCCGTCCGTCGCCGAAAATCTCGACCTTGCGCAGCTCATAGCGCTCGGCGTCGAGTTCGCTGTAGAGGTGGAGCGGCTCGCCGCCCACCGCCTTGTGCCATTTGATGTGGAGGTATTTCATCGTGATCGCGCCCGTCCTCAGACGAGCATTTTCCCTTCGTCGCTGACTTCGGCGCCGTCCTCGGCGTCCGACAATATCATCTCATTGTGCGCCGCGCCCGACGGAATCATCGGATAGCAGTTTTCCCTGGGGTCGACGCGGCAGTCGAACAGCACCGGCTTGCGGCAATCGATCATTTCGAGGATTTTCGCGTCCAGCTCGTCCGGCGTCGTGGCGCGCAGGCCGACGCCGCCATAGGCTTCGGCCAGCTTGACGAAATCGGGCAAGGCCTCGGAATAGGAATGCGAATAGCGCCCGCCATGCAGCAGCTGCTGCCACTGGCGCACCATGCCCATATATTCGTTGTTGAGGATGAAGATCTTGATCGGCAGGTCGTACTGCACCGCCGTCGACATCTCCTGCATCGTCATCTGCACGCTGGCTTCGCCGGCGATGTCGATGACGAGGCTGCCTGGATGCGCCATCTGCACGCCGACCGCCGCCGGCAGGCCGTAGCCCATGGTGCCGAGGCCGCCCGACGTCATCCAGCGGTTCGGTTCGTCGAAATGGAAATGCTGGGCCGCCCACATCTGGTGCTGGCCGACTTCGGTAGTGATATAGACGTCGCGGCCCCTGGTCAGCGCATACAGCCGCTGGATGGCGTGCTGCGGCTTGATGACGGTCGCCGAATTCTTGAACGACAGCGACTTCTTCGCGCGCCAGCTCTCGATCTGTTTCCACCACGCCGCCAGCGCCGGCGCGTCGGCCTTGCGCTTCTGGGTCTTCCAGAAATGCACCATCTCCTTGAGGGCCTTGGCCGCGTCGGCGACGATGGCGAGATCGACGCGCACGTTCTTGTTGATCTGCGAGGCATCGATGTCGAGATGGATCTTCCTGGAGCCCGGCGAGAACTTGTCGACCGCGCCGGTGACGCGGTCGTCGAAGCGCGCCCCCAGACAGATCATCACGTCGCAATCGTGCATCGCGTTGTTGGCTTCGTAGGTGCCGTGCATGCCCAGCATGCCGAGCCACTCGGGCGACGAGGCGGGAAAGGCGCCCAGCCCCATCAGCGTCGAGGTGATGGGAAAGCCGGTGAGCCGGACCAGTTCGCGCAGCAGCGCCGACGCCTGCGGCCCGGCATTGACGATGCCGCCGCCGCTGTAGATCAGCGGCCGCTTGGCGTTCGCCATCATCTCGACCGCCTTGACGATGGCGCCGAGGTCGGGCTCGGTCTTGGGCTTGTAGGTGCGGTGGCGCACCGCGTCCGGCGCGATATAAGGCCCCTTCTTGAACTGCACGTCCTTGGGGATGTCGACCACGACCGGCCCCGGCCGTCCCGTGGTGGCGATCTGGAACGCCTCGTGCAGCACGCGCGAAAGCTCGCCCACGTCCTTCACCAGCCAATTGTGCTTGGTGCAGGGCCGCGTGATGCCGACCGTGTCGCATTCCTGGAACGCGTCGTTGCCGATCAGGTGCGTCGCCACCTGGCCGGTCAGCACGACCAGCGGAATGGAATCCATCAGCGCGTCGGTCAGGCCCGTCACCGCGTTGGTGGCGCCGGGGCCCGACGTCACCAGCACCACGCCGGGCTTGCCGGTCGAGCGGGCATAGCCTTCGGCGGCATGCACCGCGCCCTGCTCGTGGCGCACCAGCACATGGGTGATGCCTTCGGCCTCGAACAGCGCATCGTAGATCGGCAGCACCGCGCCGCCGGGATAGCCGAAGATGTGCTTGACGCCCTGGTCCTTGAGGGCACGGATCACCATCTGGGCGCCGGAAAGCTCGATGGCGCCGTCGCGGGCGAGGCTGCTGGTCTCTCTGTCCATGACGGACGTCCTTCGGTCGTATCGTTGTCGGTGTGTCGTCGTCTTCGTCGTCGGGGGCCACAAAAGCAAAAGGGGCGTTTCCGCCCCCAGGTCACAAGCCGCTGCGCCGGAAAACCGGAGGATCACTCCGGTCCGTTCAGCGGCTTTCGAATAAGTACCAATGTCGGTCTCATCGCAGGTTCCATTTGGTGCGGCGCAACCTAAGCAAAGTCGGAATCGCCGTCAAGCAATTTCATCATAGGTATTTTTGCATTTGAGCAACAATATTTCCTTCGCCATCGATCCGGATCCAGTCGGCGAGTTGGTTGCGGAACCAGGTGTCCTGCCGTTTGGCGTATTGCCTTGTCGCGATCACCGCGCGCTCTGTGGCCTCGGCCTCGCTCAGCGCCCCGTCATGCAGCGCCAGCAATTCGCGCCGGCCGATGATCCGCGCCGCCGGCAGTTCGGGATCGAGGCTCTCCAGCGCCAGCGCCTCCGCCATCGCGCCCGCGCCGAGCATGGCGGCGAAGCGCGCCGCGATCCGCGCCCGCAGGGTTTCGCGCGGCACGTCGATGACGAAGCGCGCCGTCGTCAGGCCGTCCAGCACCGGCTTGCCTTCGTGCTGCTGCCAGAACGACAGCGAGCGGCCCGAAGCTTCCAGCACCTCCCAGGCGCGCAGCAGGCGCTGGCCGTCGCCGACATCGAGTTGCGCGCCCATCGCGGGATCGCGCCGCGCCAGTTCGGCGTGGAACGCCGGATTGCCGATCTCGGCCAGCCTTGCCCGCGCCGCGGCGCGCACGCCGGCGGGAATTTGCGGCATCTCCGACAGGCCGTCGGTCAGGGCGCGAAAGTAAAGCCCCGTGCCGCCGACGAAGATCGGCAGGCGATGCGCCTGGCGCACCTCGGACAGCGCGTGGCCGGCGTCGCTGCGATAGCGCCCGGTCGAATAGGGCTCGCGCGCCGGCACATGGCCGTAGAGCAGGTGCGGGATGCGCGCCATGTCGGCATCGGACGGCCGCGCCGTGAGAATCCGCGGTTCGCGATAGACCTGCATCGAATCCGCGTTGACGATGACGCCGCCGACCAGGGCCGCGAGTTCCAGCGCGGCGTGCGACTTGCCGCTCGCGGTGGGGCCTGCGATAAGAAGGACGTCGACGGACAAACGGTATCTCGCGTGAGTGACTCGGCAGAACTCGCACGGTTCGTGGCCCTGGCGGAAGAGGCCATGAGCGCCATCTATGACGCACGCGGCGCCGACGTGCGCAGCGCCCTGGAAGACGCCCGCTACAACATCGACCGCGCCCTCGATATCGCCCGCATCCGCGGCTGGACCGCCGAGATCGAGCGCCTGACCCGGCAGCAGGCCCGCATCCAGAACGCCTTCGACCTGCGCTTCAAGAAGAAGCGCCCCGCCGCGCCGTGACCGCGCTGCCCTACGTCTTGAGCGTCATCGGCGCCTCCGCCTATGCGGTGCGCATGCCGGCCTTCCAGGTCGGCCGCGAGGTCTGGCTGTCGCAAGGCCGCGCCCTGGAGATTCCGTTCGACCACGATCCGGCGCAGGTGCTGGCGCGGGCGCGGCACCACTTCGCCGACCAGCCGGTCGACGTCAATGTCCTCGCCGCCGCCGGCCGCCGCAAGAAACTGCTGATCGCCGACATGGATTCGACGATCATCGATTGCGAATGCCTCGACGAACTCGCCGGCATGGCGGGCCTCAAGGACCAGGTCTCGGCCATCACCGAGCGCGCCATGCGCGGCGAGCTCGATTTCGCGGAGGCCTTGCGCGAGCGCGTCGCGATGCTGAAGGGCCTGGAGCTGGCGGCGCTGGCACGCGTCCATGGCGAGCGCATCCGCCTCAATCCCGGCGCCAGGACGCTGCTCGCCACCATGCGCGCCAACGGCGCGCATACGCTGCTGGTCTCGGGCGGCTTTTCCTATTTCACCTCGCGGGTCGCGAAGGACGCCGGCTTCCACGCCGACCAGGCCAACGAGCTCCTGCATGACGGCGCGGCGCTCACCGGCCTCGTCGGCGAGCCCATCCTCGGCCGCGAGGCCAAGCTCGCCGCGCTCGAGACGGCCGTGTCGGAGCTCGGCATCGCCGCCGCCGACGTGCTGGCGGTCGGCGACGGCGCCAACGACCTCGCCATGATCCGACGCGCCGGCCTCGGCGTCGCCTATTACGCCAAGCCGATCGTCGCCGACGCCGCTGGCGCAAGCATCCGCCATGGCGATCTCACCGCGCTGCTGTATCTGCAGGGCTATTGCGACGACGAGATCGTGCGCGCGGAGTAGCGGCGGGCCCTCACCCGAACGCCGCCTCGCGCCCGTTCAATTCAGCTTCACCGCGACATAGGTCATATCTCCGCCGCGGCTGAGCAGCATCGCGACGATCTTCTTGCCCGTCTTGCGCACCGCGTTGACCTGGTTGGTCACGTCGTTCGGCGTGTGCACCGGCGCGCCCTGGACCTGGACGATGACGTCGCCGGCGCGGATGTTCTTGTCGGCGGCGGGACTGTCGGCCTGAACGTCGGTGACCAGCACGCCCTGGACATTGCCCGCGATGTGGAACTGGCCGCGCGCATTGCCGTCGAGCACGCCGAGCGACAGGCCGAGCATCGTGACCTGCGCCGGCTTGCCCGGCGGCGCCTTGGGCGGCGGCGCGCTCGGCTTCTCGTTGAGGCGCAGCACGGTCAGCCGCACCGTCATCTTCTTGCCTTTGCGGAACAGGTCGACGCTCACCGTCTTGTTGATCGGCGTGTCGGCGACGGCGCGGCTCAGCGCCCGGCTGTCGCCGACCGGCTTGCCGTCGAAGCCGACGATGAAGTCGCCGTTCTGCACGCCGCCGCGCGCCGCCGGCCCTCCCGGCGTCACGTCGGCGATCAGCGCGCCCGCCGTGCCCGGCAGGCCGAGCCCTTCGGCGATGTCCTCGGTGACCTGCTGGATGCGCACGCCGACCCAGCCGCGCCGCGCCTGGCCGAACTGGCGCAGCTGGCCGGTGACTTCGCGCACCAGGTTCGACGGAATCGAGAACGCGATGCCGACGCTGCCGCCGCTGGGAGAATAGATCGCCGAGTTCACGCCGACGACGTTGCCGTTCATGTCGAACAGCGGGCCGCCCGAATTGCCGCGGTTGATCGGCGCGTCGGTCTGGATGAAATCGTCATAGGGGCCGCTCTCGATGTCGCGGTTGCGCGCCGAGACGATGCCGGCGGTGACGGTCGAGCCGAGGCCGAAGGGATTGCCGATCGCGATCACCCAGTCGCCGATGCGCGCGGTGTCGGAATCGCCGAATTTCGTCGCCGGCAGCGGCTTGCGCGGATTGACCTTGAGCAGCGCCAGGTCCGTCTTCTCGTCGCGCCCGACCAGCTTGGCCGGCAGCGTGGTGCCGTCGTTGAGCGTCACCGAGATCTGGTCGGCGCCCTCGATCACATGGTTGTTGGTGACGATGAAGCCGGTCGGATCGATGATGAAGCCCGAGCCCAGCGAGGTGACGTGGCGCGGCAGGCTGGGTCCGTTGCCGAGGAAGTCCTTGAACAGGTCGGCGAGCGGCGAGCCCGGCGGGATGTTCGGCAGGCCCGGCGTCGCCGCCGCCGGTTTCAGCGTCTGGGTGGTGGCGATGTTGACCACGGTCGGCAGCAGCCGCGCCGCGAGGTCGGCGAAGGTCGCCGGGGCACCGCGCACCGGCACGACCGGCGGCAGCGGCGCGGCGCTGGCGCCGAACGAGAGCAGAAGCGGAAGGGCGAGGCCGGCAAGCCAGGGAAGACGCATCGTCTGGGGAACCTTGAAAGGCGCGATTTGCAGTTGCCTAATCCTATGCGAAGCGAATGTGAAGCCAATAAGGCGGCGGCTCACATTGGGCGGAGCGGGGTTACGGAAACCACATATTCTCCCTCGTCCCCGCGAAGCGGGGGGGAGCGCGGCGGCGAGGGTAAAGCTCGAGCTACTTCCCGCCATTCGGCCCGTGGCCGAAATATTTCAGGAAATCGCTGTCCGGCGACAGCACGACCGTCGTGTTGCCGGCCGGCAGGGCGTCCTGGTAGGCCTGCATGGTGCGGTAGAACTCGAAGAAGGCCGGGTCCTGGCTGAAGGCCACGCCCAGGATGCGGGTCTTCTCGGCGTCGCCCTCGCCGCGCAGGATCTCCGATTCGCGCGTCGCCTCGGCGGTCAGGACCGTGACCTCGCGCGCCGCCCGCGCCCGGATGCGCTGCGCCGTCTCGTTGCCCTCGGCGCGGTATTCGGCCGCCTCGCGCTCGCGTTCCTTCTGCATGCGCTGGTAGATCGCCACGCTGTTGGCCTGCGGCAGGTCGGCATGGCGGATGCGCACGTCGACGATTTCGATGCCGAAGCCGGTGACGTCCTGGTTGATGGCATTCTTGATGTCGACCATCAGCGCCGCGCGCCGGCCCGACAGCATGTCGGCGAAGCTGTGCGAGCCCAGGACACGGCGCACGCTCGACGACAGGATCGGCGTCAGCCGCATCAGCGCCGTGTCGTGATCGATCAGGATCTGGTAGAAGCGCAAGGGATCGGTGATGCGCCAGCGCGCGAACGAGTCCACCATCATGCGCTTCTTGTCGGAGGCGATGACCTCCTCGGTCGGCGCGTCGAGCAGCAGCACGCGCTTGTCGAAGAACACCACGTTCTGGGTCAGCGGCGTCTTGAAGTGCAGGCCGGGATCGGTGATCACCGCCTGCGGCGCGCCGAACTGCAGCACCAGCGCTTCCTCGGTCTGGTTGACGAAATAGAAGCTGGAGAACAGCGCGATCAGCACGACGAGCGCGAGCAGCAGGGCGGCGACGAGGACGGCGCGGCTCATTGCGAGCCTCCGCTCTGTGCCGGCGGCGTCGGCCGGGCGGCGTTGCCGAGCATGTTGGGCAGCTGGAAGTACGGCACCACGCCCTTGGCCGAATCGTCGACGATCACCTTGTTCATGCCGGCCAAGATGCCGCTCATCGTCTCCAGATACATGCGCCGCTTGGTGATGTCGGGCGCGGTGCGATACTGCGCCAGCACCGAGAGGAAGCGCTTGGCCTGGCCCGAGGCCTCGGCGATCACCTTCTGGCGATAGGCCTCGGCGTCCTGGACGATCTGGGCGGCGCCGCCGCGCGCTTCGGGAATGACCTTGTTGGCGTAGCCCTCGGCCTCGTTGCGCATGCGCTCCTGATCGGCGCGGGCGGCCTGGACGTCGCGATAGGCGTCGATCACCTCGCTCGGCGGATCGGCCTTCTGCATGTTCACATTGGTGACGGTGACGCCGGCGCCATAGGCATCGAGCGTCTTCTGCATCAGGTCCTTGACCTCGATCTGGATGGTCTCGCGGTCCTGGGTCAGGATGTTCTCGAACTGGCTGCGGCCGACCACCTCGCGCATGGCGCTTTCGGCGACCGCCTTGATGGTGGAATCGGGGTCCTCGACGTTGAAGAGATAGGCGCCGGCATCCTTGACCACCCACAGGACGGTGAAGTTCACGTTGAGGATGTTCTCGTCGCCGGTCAGCATGTCGGATTCGGAAGGCACGTCCTCCAGCGCCGAATTGGCGTCGTCGGCGTCCGAGGCGTGGAAGCCGATATTGATCTGGCGCGGCCGCGTCACGTCGAGCGTGTAGGCGGTCTCGATCGGCCAGGGCAGGTGATAATTGATGCCCGAGGTGGTGCGCGCGACATATCTGCCGAAGCGCAGCACGATGCCCTGCTCATAGCTCTCGACGAAATAGATGCCGGTGGCGAGCCAGATCGCGATGACGACGAGGAGCAGCACCATCAGGCTGCCGGTGCCGAAGCCCGGGCCCGGCAGGAAGCGGCGCAGGCGGTCCTGGCTGCGGCGCAGCATGTCTTCGATGTCGGGTCCGCCGCCCGGCGACGATGGCCCGCGATTCCACGGCCCTTTGGGACCGCCGCTGCCGTTTCCACCCGACGAATTGGTCCAAGGCATTCGGTCGCGCCCTCTATCCTTGGTTTGCCCCCTCTTCCTTGGTTTAAGAGGGTCCGGCGGTTATATGTGCAACGCCGCCGGGGCGCAAACACCCACGCCCCGTCCTGCAAGATGGCGACGCGGCCGCAGGGTTCAAGGACTTACGGAAAAAACGACATGGCGCACGCGACACGCGACGAGGTGCTGAGAGCGCTCGACCAGATCATCGACCCGGTCAGCGGCCGCAGCGTCGTGCAGCAGGACATCGTCCAGGGCCTGGTGCTGCGGGACGGCAATGTCGGCTTCGCGCTCGAGGTGGACCCGAGGCGCGGCCGGGAGGCCGAGCCGCTGCGCAAAGCCTGCGAGGACGCGGTCGCGGCCCTGCCCGGCGTGCTCTCGGTCACCGCCGTCCTGACCGCGCATCAGGCCCCTCATACAACCGCGCGCGGCGGCGCGCCTCATACAACTACGCCGCAGCGTCCGGCGCACGCCCAACGCGCCGAACCGCCCGCGCCGGCGGGCATTCCCGGCGTCGCCGCCGTCATCGCGGTGGCCAGCGGCAAGGGCGGCGTCGGCAAGTCGACGGTCGCGGCCAACCTCGCCATCGCCCTGGCGCAACTCGGTCTCAAGGTCGGGCTGATGGACGCCGACATCTACGGCCCCTCGGTGCCGCGCCTGTTCGACATCCGCGACAAGCCGACGACGCGCGACAAGAAGATCGTGCCGATCGAGAAATACGGCATCAAGATCATGTCGCTGGGCTTTCTCATCCGCGAGGACGAGGCGGTGGTGTGGCGTGGGCCGATGGTGCAGAGCGCCCTGACCCAGATGCTGAACGATTCGCTGTGGGCGCCGCTCGACGTCCTCGTGCTCGACATGCCGCCCGGCACCGGCGACGCCCAGCTCACCATCTCGCAGCGCGTGCCGTTGCGCGGCGCGGTGATCGTCTCGACGCCGCAGGACATCGCGCTGATCGACGCGCGCAAGGGCATCGCCATGTTCGAGAAGACCAAGGTGCCGGTGCTCGGCATCGTCGAGAACATGTCGACTTTCGTCTGCCCCGAATGCGGCCATGAGAGCCACATCTTCGGCCATGGCGGGGCGCGCGCCGAGGCCAGGCGCCTGGGCGTGCCATTCCTCGGCGAGATTCCTCTGGTGGCGCGCATCCGCGAGACCTCGGACGCGGGAACACCCATTGTGGTGCAGGCGCCGAACAGCAAGGAGGCCGAGGCCTTCCGCGCCGTGGCCAAAGAAGTCGCCGCAGGTGTGGCGCAGGCGCAACGCAATGCGCCGCGAATTGTGCTGGAATAGGCAATGCCCGCCAGCAAGCCACAGATTCGCAGCCTCTTCGCCACGCCCGTCGCGGTTCATTTCCTGCCCGTGGCGCAGGACGTCAATCTCGCGTTGCGTCCCTTGATCGCCGAGCGCGCGTCGGCCGGCCAGGCGAGCAGCCGCGGCCAGGGTTGGCGCTCCGACGGCGACTGCGCGCCCTGGGCCGGCGAGCCGCTGCAGACGCTGTTCCAGGTGGCGCGCGATCTTGCCGACAGCCTGACCTCGACCCGCGCCGGCGGCCGCGTCCACCTCGACTGGAAGATCGACGCCGTCGCCTGCCTGCGTCAGAAGGGCGAGTACCGCGAAGTCGCGGCGCGCCCCGGCACCTATTGGTCGGGCATCTATTATGTCGACGACGGCTACGCCAAGTCGGACGACGAGGCGCTCGGCGGCGAGTGCGAGCTCGCCGATCCGCGCGGCGCCCTCCCCGCCATGGTGGCGCCCGGCTTCGGCTTTCGCATCCCCGGCGGCCTGACCGCCGGCCAGAGCGAGATCATCCGGCCGCAGAGCGGCATGATCGTGCTGCACCCGTCCTGGGCGGCGCGCGGCGAACGCCGCTACGAAGGCGACCACAGCCGCATCACGATCGAATTCGACCTGACGCCGCCCTGACGGCGCCCCCCGACCGCACCGCCACAAATTTCGTCATGGCCGGCCTTGAGCCGGCCATCCATCCGGCGCGCGCCGGCGCGCCGAAAAGACCCTTGTGCAGCGGCAGGCGCGATGGATGGGCGGATCAAGTCCGCCCATGACGGAATTTGTGATTCAATTCAATCCAATACCGTCATTGCCCGGCCCACGCTGACGCTCGGCCTGTCCAGCAACCCATTTTGCTCGGACAGAAAACAAATTGGGTCGCCCGCATGGTCCGAGCGACAGCGTCGGACGGCGATGACGGTTTTTGGTGTGATTCAGTTCAAACCAAATTCGCTCTTACGACCGTCCCGCCGTGATCGTGATGGTCACCGACTTGCCGTCCGGCGTCGGGTCGGTCCAGGTCTCGCCGACTTTATGATCGCCCTTGATCTCGGCGCAGCCGGTCGCCTTCGAAGGATCGGCGGGCGCCGGATCGGTCGTCGTAAAGCAGGCATGCGTCGCGTCCTTCCAGGTGAAGGTGCCCTTGGAGGTCTTGCCGCCCATATGGCCCTCCCAGCTGCCGTCCTGGTTGACGTAGATCGTGTACTTGCTGCCGTCCGGCCAGGTCTGCGTCACGGTGTTGCCATAGGCGCCGGCAAACGGATCGGCCTGGGCGGCCACGGACAAGACGGCGGCTGCCGCTGCCGCAAAAATGATACGCTTCATCTGGAATCCCCTCGTTGCGCGGGCTGAGCGCCCACGCCCAACGATAGGGAAACGATCCAGGCGCCGCCAAGCCCGCGCACGGGATTTATTTGCGCCGCCAGCGGCAGCGGCCCGTTCGGACGGCGGCGGACCGCCGTCGGCGCGCCTACTGGATGCCCGCCTTCAGCGTGACGGTGCGCGCATTGCCGCCGATCGTCACCGTCCAGGTGTCGCCGACCTTGTGCGCTTCCCACGGCGTGCAGACCGGATTGGTCATGCCCGGCGGCGGTGTCTCATAGGTGCGGCAGAGCTGGCCCTTGTCGTCGATCGCCCAGGTGCCCTTCACCGACATGCTGCCCATCGGCGACGACAGGTTGGAATCGAAGGTGTGATCGGCGCGATAATGCGTCAGGCCCGAGCCCATCGCGCTCGTCGTCGCGACGGTGTTGCCGTAGTAATTCGCCATGACGTCGTCGGCGGCGAGCGCCGGTGCGGCGCAGAGCAGGAGCGAAGCCGTTGCGATTGCGATTCTGAGCATGTCGTTTTCCCCTTTTGGCTTGGTTATTGGATGCCGGCCTTGAGCGTGATCGTGCGCGCCTGGCCGCTGGCCGACGTCATGGTCCAACTGTCGCCGACCTTGTGCGCCGCGATCGGCGCGCAGGACGGATTGGTCACGCCGGCCGGCGGATTCTCGATGTTGCGGCAAAGCTGGCCCTTGCCGTCGAGCGACCAGGTGCCCTTGCCCACGCGGCTCATCCCCATCATCGAGGCGGAGAAGTCGAAGGTGTGGTCCGCCTTGTAATGGGTGTGGACCTCCAGCGCGCCGCCGCTCGAAATCGTGGTGTTGCCGTAATAGCCGGCCATGATGTCGTCCGCCGCCGACGCCGGCTCTGTGGCAAGCGCCAGCAGCGCTGCCGCAATCAAGATCCTGCGCATGAAATCTCCTGCTGTGATCGCATTACGGTGTGGTCGAAGGCGCCGCCGGCGTGGCCGGCGTCGCCGGGGTCGCGGGCGCGGCAGGCATCGCCGTTTCGGGCGCCATGCCCTGCACCAGGGTGCCGCTGCTGCCGTCCGGGCCGCTCCATTTGTCGCCGACCGCGTGGCTGGTGGCCGCCGCGCAATCCGGATTGGTGATGCCGGGCACCGGCGGATCGAAGGTGCGGCACAGCTTGCCGTCCGCCGTCATCTCCCAGGTGCCCTTGTAGTGATAGGAATAGGCCGGCGCGACGCCGCTGAAGGTATGGTCGGCGTTGTAATTGGTGTGCGATTCGAGTCCCTTGCCGTCCACCACGACCACCGTGTTGCCGTACAGGTTGGCCATCGGATCGTCTGCCGCGACGGCCGCCGTCGATACCAGCGCGAGCGCCGCCGCGCCCCACAAAATCAAACGCATAAATCCCTCCCCCGACCGATTTGGCGGCGGACCTTAGCCGAATTCCTCAGGCGTTATAAGCCAGCCTGAGGCCCGGCGAACGCCATTCCGCCGATGCGAGTTTTCCGGTCGACGACATCGTGATGTACGCCGTTCTCATATCCTTCCCGCCCCAGCAGATATTGGTGCAGATCAGGTCGGGAAACGGCGTGTGCTCGAATTTCGGGGTGCCCGGCCAGAAGGTCGAGATGCCGCCGGACAGGATTGTCGCAACGCACACCCCGCCATCGGCCTGCACGCCGAGGCTGTCGAAATAGGCCAGGCCCGGATAGGCGCCGACGAAATTGGCCGGCGTGAAGCCGCCGGGAATCGCCGCGACGCCCGGTGCGGTCAGCGGCAGATCCCACAGCCGCCCCGGCATGGTCTCGGCGTAGTAGACATGCGTGCCGTCCGGCGACAGGCCGACGCCGTTGGGCGAGGTCAGCTCGCGCAGCACCTTGGTGATCTTCGAGCCGTCGGCCTTGGCGTAATAGAGCCCGCCATGCAGCCGCCGCTCGGCGTTGTTGCTGGCGTGGTCGGTGAACCAGAAGCCGCCCGCCGTGTCGAACACCAGGTCGTTCGGCGCCAGCAGTCTTTGGCCGTCGCATTCGGAATACAGCACCTCGACCTTGCCGGTGGAGATGTTCACCCGCTCGATGCGCCCGCCGGTGTGCGAGGCCGGCGTATGACCGGGGATCATCAACCCGTTGACCTCGTTCATCTCGAAATTGCCGCCATTGTTGCAGCAATAGAGGTGCCCGTCCGGACCGATGGCGAGCCCATTCGGCCCGCCGCCCGGCGTCGCGATCGTCTGCGTCGCGCCGTCCGGCTTGACCCGCGTGATCCGTCCCGCCGGAATCTCGACCAGGACGATCGAGCCGTCGTCCATCGCGACCGGCCCTTCGGGAAATTTCAGACCGGAGGCGATTTCCTTGAACGTCATGGCCGTCTCTCCCGGGGATTTTCTCGATTGGTGCGAAGGTTAGCGTCGCCCGGGCCGTATGCAAGACCGTGGGCCGTGCCTCAGCGCGGCCGCTCAGGCCCGCACCAGCGTCACATAGGAGTAACCCAGCCCCTCCGCCGCCGCGTGGTCCTCGCGCGCGGTCTCGCGCCAGACTTTGCGATCGAACGGCGGAAAATGGGTGTCGCCCGACGCATTCGCGTGCACCTCGGTGAGCTCGACGCGCCCCGCCAGCGGCAGCGCCGCGCGATAGATTTCCGCGCCGCCGGCGATGACGATCTCGGACGGATTTTCCGCGCCGGCGCGCGCCAGCGCTTCGTCCAGCGAATGCGCCACCACCGCGCCCGCCGCCTGCCACGCGGCATCGCGCGTCACGACGATGTTGGTGCGGCCCGGCAGCGGCTTCTTCGGAAACGAGTCCCAGGTCTTGCGCCCGACGATGAGCGGCTTGCCCAGGGTGAGCGCCTTGAAGCGCTTGAGGTCGTCGGCGATGCGCCAGGGGATGCCGCCGCGATCGCCGATCACGCCATTGTCGGCAACGGCCAGCACCAGGACGAGGACGGGGCTCATCCCGCGCCCAGTTTCTGCAGCGCCTCGCCTTCCAGCCGGTAGACGAGCCAGCCCGACACCGCGCGCGCGCCGAGGCTGTCGTAGAAATCGATCGACGGCTTGTTCCAGTCGAGCACCGCCCAGTCGACGCGCTGCGCCCCCGCCGCCACCGCGGTCTTCGCCAGATGCGCCAGCAGCGCCTTGCCGTAGCCGCGGCCGCGAAAGCCGGGCCGGACGTAAAGGTCTTCGAGATAGATCGCGCGCTTCGCCGCGAAGCTGGAATACATCCAGTACCAGGTCGCAACGCCGGCCGGCGTCGTTCCTTCCAGCGCCAGGTCGCAATTGAGCAGCGGCCGCTCGCCGAGATAATCGCGCCGGATCGCCTCCGCGGTGATCTTGAAATGGGGCATCAGCTTTTCATATTCGGCGAGCTCGGTGAGCAGCGCGAGAATCGTCCCCTCCTCGCCCTGGACGGCCGGCCGAATACGCAAATCCGTCATATATGACTCCTTTTTTGCGAGCTTAGGCGGCCATTGACCGTGGAACCAGAGCGGCGCTGAATGGTTAGCGTGTTAGTCACCATGCCCGGATTCCGTCCCCAAAAGGAGATTTGTCCATGAGAAGCATGCTTCTCGCATCCGCCGCAGCATTGGCACTGCTGGCCGCGTCGCCCGCGCTGGCGGCCGACGACCATCACGACCATGGCAATAGCGGCGGCCAGCACGGCCAGACTCGCGGCGGCGGAGCAAGCGGCGGCCGCCACGACCAGGGCACCGGCACCCAGGGCGGCCATGGCGGCGGCGGAACGGGCGTGACCAACAACACGACCGGCGGCGGCACGGCGACGACGGGCGGCACCCATACGCGTACGCATGCGGGCAGAGGCCATAACAGCGCGTTCGACGCGACGGCCGGCGGCGGCACGACGACGGGCGGCTCGACCTCTCACCACGGCCATACCAACACCGGCACGAACAACACGCCGCCCGCCATGACCCAGGGCTCGGGCGGCCGCCACTTCCGCAACGCGAACGGCAACGCGATCTTCGGTATAGGCGGTCACGGCTTCCAGGCCGCGCCCGGCCGTCATGTCGATCACAACAGCGCGGCGATCCTGCAGCTGCGCGCCAACCGCAGCGCTTCGCAGCATTTCCATGCCGGCAGCTATCGCGCGCCGCACGGCTATGCCTATCGTCGCTGGAGCTATGGCGACGTCCTGCCGGCGCTGTACTTCACGAGCGACTACTGGCTCTCGGATTACAACGACTACGGCCTGCCCTATGCCCCGCCCGGCACGCTCTGGGTGCGCTATGGCGACGACGCGCTGCTGATCGACCGCTATACCGGCGAGATCATCACGGTCGAATACGGCCTGTTCGATTGATCCTTCGGGGTTCGCTTCGCACTTCAGGATGACGCATGGGTCGTCATGCTGAGGTGCATTGCGCAGCAATGCCCCGAAGCATCTCAAACCGCGATCTCGGCCTTGATCGTCGGATGCGCCTGGTAGTTCTCCAGCGTGAAATCCTCGTATTTGAATTCGAAGATGTCCGTCACGCTCGGATTGAGCCGCATCGTCGGCAGCGCATAGGGCTTGCGCGTCAGCTGCTCGCGCGCCTGGTCGATGTGGTTGAGATAGAGATGCGCGTCGCCCAGCGTATGGACGAACTCACCCGGCTTCAGGCCCGTCACCTGCGCCATCATCATCGTCAGAAGCGCATAGCTCGCGATGTTGAATGGCACGCCCAGGAAGATGTCCGCCGAGCGCTGGTAGAGCTGGCAGCTCAGCCGCCCGCCCGCAACATAGAACTGGAACAGGCAGTGGCACGGCGGCAGCGCCATCTTCGGCACGTCGACCGGATTCCACGCCGTCACGATGAGGCGGCGCGAATCGGGATTGTTCCTGATGTCGCGCACCACATTGGCGATCTGGTCGATGCTGCCGCCATCCGGTGCCGGCCAGGAGCGCCATTGCGAGCCATAGACCGGCCCGAGCTCGCCATCGGCGTCGGCCCATTCGTCCCAGATGCTGACGCCCTGCTCCTGCAGCCAGCGCACATTGGTGTCGCCGCGCAGGAACCACAGCAGCTCCAGCACGATCGCTTTCTTGAACAGTTTCTTGGTGGTCAGCAGCGGAAAGCCGCCCGCGAGGTCGTAGCGCGCCTGGTGCCCGAACACCGACAGCGTGCCGGTGCCGGTGCGGTCGTGCTTCTCCACGCCCGTCTTGAGCACCAGTTCCAGCAGGTCGTGATATTGGCGCATGCCGGCGGTTCTTGCTGAGTCCGGCGCGAAGTCTAGCTCCGGCGGCCGGCGGGTTCACCTGCAAATCGCGCCGTCAGGCGCCCACCGTCAGCCATCCGCCGTCAGGAAGATCGTGCGTTCCTGGACGCGGCGGTTGTGCAGGCCTTCGACCACGACATGCTTGCCGTCCACCGTCGCCTTGTCCCACATCAGGAAAGCGTCGGCCGCGGCGGCGAGGTTGCCGGCGTTGAACTGGCGCAGCACCGTGGAGCTCTGGAAGGCGCCGGTGCCGATATTGTAGGTCAGGGACAGCATCGCCGCCGCCTGGTGCAGGCTCGCCGGCTTCTGCAGCAGCGGCGCGATCGCCGCGCTCTTCTGGCTCATCTGGCCGCTGAGGAAACCGGTCGCGATCGCCTCGGTGATGGTCGCGTCGGCCATCGTCACCTTGGCGCCGCCGGGATACAGGATGGTGCCGTAGCCGATGGTCGGGATGCCGGCCGAGTCCTTGTAGGGCGCGGCGCGGAAGCCCTCGAACTGCTTGATGATCGGCATGCAGAGCGGAAATACGGCGGCGTCGCCGGGCCAATTGGACATCGAGGTCTCCATCGCACGAAACCGCGCCGAACGCCGCGAACCGCGTGAAACTAGTGGAACCCCGGCCACCCTTCAATTCTTAACCGCGAGCGCCTATATAAACGCCGTCGGCGACGGTCACCCTGACCCGACTATGGCGATAAACGACTGCGTAATAAGCGGCCCGGACCCGGGGGCGGTACCCGGCGCCTCCACCACAAGCCCGTTTTCGAAGCGGGTTTTTGCTGGGGGCGAAACAGGATCGACGGACGTGTAAAGGCTGTTCTTTTGCTCGGTATGGTTCCGCCGTTATCGGGCTACTCGTACAGGTGCCAACGATAATGAAATGGCCCTCGCTGCCTAACTACGGTTAGCCAAGCGCGGTTGGAGGGGTACCGGGCAACAGAAACCCCTCGCTATCGTCGCCGGTGAATGCGGTACCCCTCCGTTGTTTGACGGCGCTCCGGCTCACGCCTGCGCGCTTGGGTACCGGGCAACAGAAACCCCTCGCTATCGTAGCCTGTGAATGCGGTACCCCTCCGTTGTTTGACGGCGCTCCGGCTCACGCCTGCGCGCTTGGGTACCGGGCAACAGAAACCCCTCGCCAATTCTCACTCACGTCGTCATGCCATAGCCGCGCGCCATGGCGGCCGCGAAGGCGGGGATGAGGGCGAAGAAGAACACTTCCAGCCAGAGGAATCGGCGCACGGTGCGGATCGCAGCGTCGCCCGGCGCGAAGCCCGGATCGCCGGCGAGCGTGCGGCGCCAGCGGATGACGGCGACGGTCGGCCAGATCGACAGCAGCCCGACGATGGCGAAGCAGCCTATCTTCGCCCAGAAGAAATGGTTGTGGGAATAGTAGTCCCAGCCCTTGGCGGCGTAGACCGCGCGCGCGAAGCCGACGATCAGGATCAGCGCCGCCAGGATGCCGTACCACGCGTCGACCCGGCCGACGCGCCGCACGTCGCGGCCGCTCATGCCGGGCCTGATGGCGCCGATCTCGAAGGCGAGCACCGCGGCCAGCGCGAAGATCAGCAGGTGATGGCCGATGGCGAAGGCGAGATCGGTGGTCGCGAAGTCCGGCATGGCGGCTCCCCCAGGGCGCGCCGCAGCCTAAACGATCCGTGCGGAGCGCTCCAGCCGGTCACAGATTGCCCTCTTCGTCCTCGCGCGATGCCAGGCTCGAGGTCGAGGTCTCGCTCAGCGCCGCCGCCTTCTCGGCCTCGAGCTGCAGCCGCTTCTTGCGCGGCTCCTCGACCAGCGCGACGAGCAGCACCAGCGCGATCGCCTCGCACACCACCGCCACCCAGAACACCGCGTGATAGCCGAAGCCGAGCGCGATGGCGCCGCCGAGCAGCGGCCCGGCCGCGCTCATGATGCTCTCCGCCGTGTTGGAGAAGGCGAGCCGCATCGCCATGTCGTCGCGATGGCCGAACTCGAAGACGATGTTCTGGGCGCTCATCTGGTAGCCGGAATTGCCGGCGCCGAGGCCGAAGAAGGCGATGAACAGCCACAGCGGCGAGCTGACGCTCATCAACAGGATCGTCGAGCCGATCCAGAACAGCAGCGCGATGATGAAATTGGAGCGGAAGCCGTAGCGGTCGGCGAGATAGCCCCAGCCGACGCTCATCACCGTGTCGGCGCCGAGAAAGGCGAGGCTCAGCATGCCGACGGTCTCGCCGGAGAACCCGATCCGCTTGCCGACATAGATGATGTAGAAGGGCTGCGCCACGCGGCTGGCGATGGCGAAGGTGCGCGCGATCATGAAATACATGAAGCCGGGATTGCCGCGCAGCATCGGCATCAGGTCGCGCATGCGGTCGAGGGTCGAGCTCTTGGCGCGGATGGTCGGCGGCTCCGGCTCGCGCACCAGGATGCGGAACGCGGTCAACCCGAGGCTGGTCAGGATGAAGGCCAGCGTGAAGGTCGTCGAATAGCCGTTGCCGAAGACGTTGTGGCCGATGAGATATTTGCCGGCGAAATAGCTGAGCGACGCGGCCACGATGCCGCCGGTCAGGTTGCGCCAGCCCTGCAGCTGGCCGCGGCGCCGGATCGGGATCATCTTGGCGAGCAGGAACTGGAACGCGACGCCCTGCGGCCCGCTGAACAAGCCGAGCAGGAACAGGAACAGCAGCACGCTGGCGAGCAGCGGCGTGCCGCCGAGGAACCAGCCCGCCAGCGCGATGCCCAGGATCTGCACCCGCATCATGGTGCCCAGGAACATCGACACCGGCATGATCTGCTTGCGGTGCTCGATCTGCGCCGCGCCGGCGATCGGCGAGATCACGCCGCCCAGCTGCTGCAGGCTGGCGCCCAGGCTGACGAAAAAATCCGAGCCCGAGATCAGGTGCAGATAGGCCGGAATGAAGGTCGGCGCGTTGACCAGGCGAAAGCCGGTCATGCCCAGCATGCCGTGGACGAAATGGCCGGCATAGTTGCGGCGCAGATTCTTCCACACGAAGCCTTCATAGGCGGCCTCGCGTTCGTGCTCGCCGGTGAGGCCCTCGTAGATGTCGCTCATTCGGCCGGCGCGTGCGTCAGGGTGAAGCCGGTGGCGCGGCGGTAGTAGAACGCGAACAGCGCCGAGCCCAGCACGATGGCGCCGCCGATGCTGATCGCATCGGTCACGCCCAGCCGCGCCCCCAGCGTGCCCAGGAGCAGCGCCCCCCACGGCATCATGCCCATGAAGCTCTGGGTGTAGTGCGAGATCACGCGGCCGCGGAAATTCTCGGCCGCCACCATCTGGATGATGGTGTTGGTGGTGCCGCCGAGCAGCATCAGCGACGCCGAGGTCGGCAGCAGCAGCAGCACCGACAGCCACAGCCAGTGCGAGTGCGAGAACGCGATCAGCCCGAGGCCGAATCCGACACCGGCCAGCACCGGCGCATAAAGCAGCTGCTTCTCGGCGATGCGCGACAGCAGATAGGCACCGATCAGCGCGCCGCCGCCGGACGACGCCATCAGCGTCCCCTGCGTCAGGGAATTGCCGTGCAGCAGGTCGCGCGCCACCGCCGGCATCATCGTCACATAGGCGGCGCCGAACAGCGACGACACCGCCACCAGCAGCAGCGACAGGCGGATCTGCGGCGAGCGGAAGGAATAGCGGTAGCCCTCGGCGATCGCGCGCAGCGCGTTCTGGGCGATGCGCGGCGGCCGCTCCGCCAGCTTCATCAGGAACAGGCTGATCAGCACCGCGCCGAACGACACCGCGTTGAAGGCGAAGCAGATGCCCTCGCCCACCGCGTAGATCAGCATGCCGGCCAGCGTCGGGCCGACGATCCGCGCCATGTTGAACATCATCGAGTTGAGCGAGATGGCGTGGCGCAGGTCCTCGCGTCCCACCATGTCCAGCGTCATCGACTGGCGCGACGGGATGTCGAACGAGTTGATCAGCCCCATGGTCAGCGCCAGGCAGATGATCTCCCACACTTTCACGTGGCCGCTCAAGGTCAAGACCGCCAGCACCGTCGCCTGCAGCATCGCCGCCGATTGCGTGAACAGCAGGAATTTGCGGCGGTCGACGCGGTCGGCGACCATGCCGCCGAACGGCGTCATCAGGAACACCGGCACGGTCGAGCAGAACGAGGTGACGCCGAGCAGCACCGTCGAATGCGTCAGGCTGTAGACCAGCCAGGGCTGCGCCGTGTTCTGCATCCACGAGCCCATCAGCGAGACCAGCTGGCCGGCGAAGAACAGCCGATAGTTGCGGTGGCGGAACACCGAGATCAGGCCGCGCGGACGCGCCAGGTCGGGCGCGATTTCCTGTTCGGCCGGCGGCTCCTCGGGCGGCGTGCCGAGGATGTTTTCGGGTGCGATTGCGCTCACGGTGTCGGGTGCGAAGGCGCTCCCGTCTGCGGCAACATTGTTGTTCTTATCGGAACCACTCATGACACCACCGGGGTACTCCCGCACCCTGCCCTTCTCAAGGATTTATTCGGCGACGCGGCGCTATGGCGTGGCGGTCCGGCGTTCACCGCCTCTTGTTGGGGCGCGATGCTTGTCAGACGGCCACGGGGCGTGCTGACCTCCGCCACCCGCTATCGCAAGGAAATTTCATGACCAGCACGGACATCCTGTTCAAGCCGTTCAGCCTCAAATCGCTGAGCCTGCCCAACCGCATCGTGATGGCGCCGATGACGCGCTCCAGATCGCCCGAGCAGATTCCGGGTGACACCGTCGCCGCCTATTACCGCGCCCGCGCCGAGGGCGGCACCGGCCTGATTCTGACCGAAGGCACCGCGCCGGAGCACAAATCGGCCACCAACGACGTCAACGTGCCCCATTTCCACGGTGCGGAATCGCTCAAGGGCTGGGGCAAGGTCGTCAAGGCGGTGAAGTCCGCCGGCGGCCACATCATGCCGCAGCTCTGGCACCAGGGCGTGGTGCGCCATCCCGGCACCGGCCCCTATCCCGAACAGCCCAGCATGAGCCCGTCGGGGCTCGCCAAGAAGGACAAGAAAGTCGCCGAGCCGATGAGCGACGGCGACGTCGCGGACGTCATCGCGGGCTTCGCCAGCTCGGCGCGCTACGCCAAGGAGCTCGGCTTCGACGGCGTCGAGCTGCATGGCGCCCATGGTTACCTGATCGACCAGTTCTTCTGGGAGGGCACCAACGCCCGCGACGACAAATATGGCGGCACGCTGGCGCAGCGCGCCAATTTCGCCGCCGACATCGCCCGCGCCGTGCGCCGCGAGGTCGGTGCGGACTTCCCGATCCTGCTGCGCTTCTCGCAGTGGAAGCAGCAGGACTTCGCCGCCCGCCTGGCGCACACGCCGGCCGAGCTCGAAAGCTTCCTCAGGCCCCTGGCCGATGCCGGCGTCGACATCTTCCACTGCTCGACGCGGCGCTTCTGGGAGCCGGAATTCCCCGAACTGAACTCCGACCTCAATCTCGCCGGCTGGACCAAGAAGCTTTGCGGCCTGCCGACCATTTCGGTCGGCTCGGTCAGCCTCAACATGGATTTCATCACCGCCTTCCGCCAGGCCGGCGCCGAGATCTCCGGCATCGACCGGCTGATCGAGATGATGGAGCGCGGCGACTTCGACCTCATCGCCGTCGGCCGCGCCCTGATCTCCAATCCCGACTGGGCCAACAAGGTGCGCGCCGGCAAGCTCGCCGAACTGACGCCCTACACGCCCGAGGCGCTGGCGACGCTGGTGTGAGGGCTCAGCCGCCGACGATGCGGCACGGCACCGGCGCGTTTTCGTCGAAATAGCAGATGGCGCAGATGCGGTGATAGCCGTCGGCGACGGTGAGCGGCGTTGCGCGGGCAAGCTCGCCGCGCACCAGCAGCACCGGCGGCAGCGCCTTGCCTTTGCGGATCTTCTGCAGGTCGTCGTCGACATGCGGCTCGTCGCGCGGCAGCAGCGGCAGCCCGCTCGCCCGCAGCAGATCCTTGGCCGCGTGCTCGACGGTGGCGGCCCGGCGCAGGGCGTTCACGATCCGGCGGGCGTCTTTGGCGCGGGCGAGCAGGCTGAGGAAATTCAGCGCGCCGTCATAGTCTTTCGCGGTCGGCGCCTTGCGCCAGGCCGGCTGTTGCTTGGACATCGGCAATCCTCGTCACGGGCGGAACCTATAACGCTTCAAGACGCGAAACGACTAGCGCCGCTGCAGCCGCATCTTCAGGCCGAATTGCGGCCGCAGCGTCAGCCGCGCCAGCGGCACGACGGGATGGCCCGCAACCAGCGTCAGCCGCCAGCGCCGCACGATCGCGGCCAGCGCGATCAACGCCTCCTGCAGCGAAAAGCCCATGCCGATGCAGATGCGCGGGCCGGCCCCGAACGGGATGTAGGCGAAGCGCGGGATCGTCTCGCGCCGCCCCGGCGCGAAGCGCTCGGGATCGAAACGGTCCGGCGCCTCCCACAGCTTCTCATGCCGCTGGATCAGCCAGGGCGAGATCAGCACCGAGGTGCCGGCGCGGATCGCGACGCCGGCGACCGTGTCGGGACCGACCGAGTCGCGGCTGATGAACGGCGCCGGCGGATAGAGCCTGAGCGACTCCTCCAGCACCATGCGCGTATAGACGAGCCTGGCGAGGTCGCCGTCCGCGGCGCGCACCTCTTCGGCGACGCGCGCCTCGGCCGCGGGGAATTGCGACAGCAGATACAGCGTCCAGGTCAGCGCGTTGGACGTGGTCTCGTGGCCGGCCAGGATGAAGGTCATGACGTTGTCGTAGACCTCGGCCGCACGGAACACCGCCCCGCCCACCGGATCGCGCGCCGTCAGCAGCAGCGTCAGCAGGTCCTTGGGCGCCGCCGCCGCGTCGCGCGCGATGGCCCGCGCCCGCCGCTCGATCAGCATGCCGATCTCCTTGCGGAAAAAGCGCACCGCGCCGCGCGCCCTGAGCCGCTTGGGCGTCGGCGCCCAGTGCGGCACCCCCAGCGTCGCCAGCAGATCGACGCGTCCCAGCGTGTCGAGATAGGTCGCGAAAGCCCGCGACATCGCCTCATAGTCGAGCGTC